>Ga0335083_10006811_pt1 | contig 14176 bp, 12 predicted proteins | sample Lox_Sample_42_FD_206716 | JGI IMG/M metagenome (GOLD analysis project Ga0335083, IMG submission 206716) | Soil microbial communities from Loxahatchee National Wildlife Refuge, Florida, United States - Lox_Sample_4.2 | ecosystem: Environmental > Terrestrial > Soil > Wetlands | place: USA...
CGCGGCCACCAACGCAATGGGAGCCGTGTCTGCGGTAGAGGTTCAGGGCCATACTCTTTCACCCTGATTGTACGCCCCGATCCCCAAATCATTACCCAAAATTACCCAAATTTTGGGGCGTTTTGGGCTAAAGTGTTGATTCTATTGTGGCGGTGAGGGTGGGATTCGAACCCACGGACCCCGTAAAGGGTCAACGGTTTTCGAGACCGCCCGATTCAACCGCTCTCGCACCTCACCGTATCTTGGGCTGGATCAGAACCGGGGATTGCTGCTCCCACCATTCTAGCGGTTCGGTGCCGCCAGCGTCCACTCACTCCAACCGCGGTCGCCCGATTCTTACGCCACGCGTCGGCCCGTCTCGCGCGTGTCGTAGCCGCACAGTCCTTCCAGTTCGCGCCGGAAGGCCGCTTCTGAAAGCACATCGAGAAATCGCTCCACGGCGGCGAGCTCGAGGTGTTCGCGGCGAACCACCAGGTCGTAGCGTTCGGTGGTGAGCGGCAGGAAATCCAGTCCGAAGGCGCGCGCGGCGCATCGCGTCGCAAGGCAGCAATCGGCCAGGCCGCTGTACACGCGCCACGCCGCGGCGAGATGGCCGGGTGCCGGCGGTTCGCTGTATCCCTCGATGGATTGCGCGTCGATTCCGGCGGCTTTGAGGCGGCGATCCAGCAATTGCCGGCTGCCGGATCCGCTTTCACGATTCGCCAGACGCACGCCGGGACGGCTCAGATCCTCGACGGCGCGAATGCGCTTCGGGTTGCCGCGGGCCATGATCAGCCCTTGCTCCCAGATGGCGAAGACGAAGACGGCGCCGCCGCTGACCGCGCTCTTACCGCCCTCAGCCAGGTGAGTGCCGGCGACATGCACCAGCCGTTTGCGCAGCAGATCGAGCGCAGCCGAGCTGTTGACCGATGCCGCCACCAGTCCCACGGAAGCTTTGGCGAGGTGCTGAGAGAGAAGGGAAGTGGACGGGTCGCAGCCTGCGATCAGGAGGCGTCCTTCGGGGTGTTCTTCGGTCAGTGGATGGACGGTGGACCGCGAGGGATCGGCCACCAGGCCATCGGCCAGGGGAAAGTGCAGCGGGGCAGGGAAGACCGGCACGGCGACCAGCTTCCGTCCGACACGGCAGAGCGCCACGGGACTGCCGGCGAAGGCATCGCCCGGACCGACCAGTTCGGCTTTCAACGTGCGCGGGGCTTCGGCGGGTTCCGTGTCCAGGCGGAATAACTCTTCGACGGTTACTTCGAGCGCGCGGGCCAGGCGCAAGGCCACGGCGGTGTTGGGCACGTAATCGCCGGCTTCCATGGCGTAAATGGTCTGGCGGCTGATTCCCGCTTGCCGGGCCAAGGTGGACGCAGGCACGCCTCGCTTACGGCGGATTTCCGCAAGGCGGTTGCGGACCTTGGCGCCGCCGGTCGGCGGGCCGGTTGTATCATGGTCGTTTGCGGATGACATTGTCGCCTTTAGAAGACCATTTTACGGCAGACCGGCGGTGTCTCACCGCGGCTTTGATGCTCGCGCTGATCGGGTTGTGCGGCTGCGGCCGAGGCCCGGAACAGCCGGTTACCATCGCCGCGGCCGCGGATCTGCAATTCGCCATGGAGGACGTGCTGGCGGCATTCCGCGCGGCCCATATGGGCATGGACGTGAGGGTGGACTACGGATCGTCCGGCAGTTTCTATGCGCAAATCCAGAATCACGCGCCGTTCGACCTCTTTCTTTCGGCCGATATTCAGTATCCGCGAAAGCTGGCCGACGAGGGACTGGCGGTATCCGGTTCGCTGTTTCCGTACGCAACCGGACGAATCGTATTGTGGACGCCGTCATCCTCGCCGATCGATGTTTCCCGATTGGGTTGGGCGGCGCTGGACGATCCGGCGGTCCACCATATTGCCGTGGCCAATCCCGATCATGCGCCGTATGGCCGGGCGGCGGTGGCTGCCATGAAATCGGCCGGCATTTTCGATCGCGAATCCAACAAGCTGGTGATGGGCGAGAATATCTCACAAACCATGCAATTCGTGCAGAGCGGCGCTGCGGAGATCGGCGTGGTGGCGCTTTCGCTGGCCTTGGCGCCGGCGGTGCGCGATCAGGGAAAGTATTGGGAAATCCCGGCGGATTCCTATCCGCCCATCGAACAGGGTGGTGTGATCCTGACGCGCGCGCGAGGTTCGCGGACCGCAAGCGCACTGCGCGAGTACCTGATGAGCGCGGCCTGCCGCGATATCCTCAAGCGATACGGATTTTATCCGCCGAAGAACTGACATGGACTGGCAAGCCATCTGGCTCAGCATCCGCCTGGCGTTTTGCACTACGGTGGTTCTCCTGGTTGTCGGGGTGCCGCTGGCCGCTTGGCTGGCGTTCTCGGGCCGCCGCTGGAGATTTCTGGTGGAGGCGCTGGTGGCGCTGCCGCTGTTTCTGCCGCCGACCGTGCTGGGATTTTACATCCTGCTGGCGATCGGGCCGCGCAGTCCCTTGGGAGCCCTGTATGGCCGCGTCACCGGTTCCATGCTGCCGTTCTCATTCCAGGGCCTGCTGATCGCCTCGGCGTTGTACAGCCTGCCGTTCGCCGTGCAACCGGTCGCGGGGGCGTTCCATGCGGTGGATCGCAAACTGGTGGAGGCTTCCTGGTGTCTGGGGGTTTCGCGGATGGCGACGTTCCGGCGGGTGATCGTGCCGCTGGCGCGTCAGGGAATCGCGACGGGCGCAATCCTCAGCTTTGCGCATACCATGGGCGAGTTCGGCGTGGTGCTGATGGTGGGCGGCAACATCGCCGGGGTGACGCGCACGATTTCCATTTCGATTTACGACCAGGTGCAGGCCCTGCGCTACGACGCCGCGCTGGAAACGTCGCTGCTGCTGCTGGGATTTTCGTTCGTGGTGCTGGCGGTCACCTATGCCTTGCAGCGCCGTGTGTGGATATGGCCGATGAACTGATCTGCCGCGTCCGCAAGCGCCTGCGGTCGGGTTTCGAGTTGTCCGCGGAACTCGCGGTTCCGCTGGCGGAATCGGCGGTCACGGTGCTGTTCGGTCCATCGGGGTCGGGCAAGACGACCCTACTGCGAATTCTGGCGGGGCTCGAAGATCCGGACGAAGGCACTATCGAGTTCCGCGGGACAGCATGGTTCGATTCGGCGCGGCGCATCGCTCTGGCGCCGCAGAAACGGCGCGCGGGCTTCCTGTTTCAGGAATACGCTCTGTTTCCGCACTTGACGGTGGCGCAGAACGTCGGTTTCGCGGCGGCCGGCGGACGCGCCGCGGAGATGATGAAGTCATTCGACCTGGCGGACCTGGCCGCGCGCTATCCGCGGGAAGTTTCGGGCGGGCAACAACAGCGGGTGGCGCTGGCGCGGGCGCTGGCGGCGCAGCCGGTTCTGCTGCTGTTGGATGAACCGCTATCGGCGCTGGATGCCCCGAGCCGGCTTCGCATGCGCGCCGGGTTGCGGGGGATGCTGGTCGCGAGCCGGATTCCGGCGATTGTGGTCACACACGACCGAGCGGAAGCGATCGCCATCGGCGACCGGATGGCGGTGCTGGTGGATGGCGGCGTGCGGCAGTCGGGTTCGGTCCAGGAGGTTCTCCGCCATCCGGCGGACGCGGTGGTGGCGGCGTCGGTGGGCGTGGAGAATGTGCTGCCGGCGGAGATCGCCGGCCGCGAGCACGGATTGCTGACGCTGCGCATCGGGGCGCAGCATTTGCAGTGCATCGACGGCGGCGAGAGCGGGCCCTTCGTGGCTTGCATTCACGCCGAGGACGTAGCCTTGAGCCGCGATGCGCCGGAAGGATCGAGTGTGCGCAACCGGGTGGCGGGCAGGGTAGTGTCGGTGGTGGTGGAAGGGCCGCTGGCGCGGGTGGAACTGGATTGCGGATTCCCGCTGGTCAGCGTGATCACGGCGCAATCGGCGGCGGATCTGAGGATTCAGCCGGGCGACGGGGTCTGCGCGATCGTGAAAGCGACGGCGGTGCGGTCGGCGTGAGCCATGACGGTTCGGCTCGTCGAGTATAGTGCGTATGAGATGTCGAAACTGACGTTGAGCGTTGATGGCCGCGTCATTTCTCGAGCCAAGCCGTACGCGAAGCGGCGCGGGCCATGGGTCGCGGTTACATCGTGGCCAGGGATCCGAGAGGCCTCCGCGGATCGCCGGTTGCAGTGTTGACGCCGGAAGCGCTGCTCCCCCTCCTGTTGCCGAGATAGACGAGGCGGCGAGGCGCGCGGGGAATTCGAGCCGCCGGTGAACGCCGATAGTACGCGGGCGAATCACGCAGTTCGGGTAATTCAGAGGGTGATATCTGATATATTTTTTCATGGGTAATCCCATGGAAAAGAACCTTTCCTTTCATCTGAATGGCAAGCCCGTCAGCATTCGCGTGGACGATCAGCGCATGCTGCTCTGGGTTCTGCGCAGCGACCTCTCCCTAACCGGCACGAAGTTCGGCTGCGGCGAAGGCCTGTGCGGCGGGTGTACGGTCATCATCGGCAATGAAGCCGTACGAAGCTGCGTCACGCCTGTCACGGCCGTCGCGGGAAAGAAGGTGCTGACCATCGAAGGCATCGGACAGAACGGATTGCACGCCGTCCAGCAGGCCTTTCTGAGCCACCACGCCTTTCAGTGCGGTTACTGCACGCCGGGCATGATCATGAACGCGTACGCGCTGCTGCTGAAATCGCCGCACCCCACGCGGGAGCAGATCGCGCGGCACATGGAGGATAATCTGTGCCGCTGCGGCGCGCATCCGCGAATTCTGGACGCCATCGAAGAAGCCGCTCAAGGGCGGAAAGGAGGTGCGCTGTGACGAAAGCAACCATGCCGGCGGGCGAACTGCGCCGCCGCGATTTCTTCGGACTGGCCGGCGCGGGTCTGTTCGTCTTCTTCCGCAGCGAACCCGCCGCGGCGCAGGAACCGGCCCGGCTGCCGGCCCGCCAGGGAGGTCCGACGGATCTGAATGCGTACCTGAAGATCGGAGCCGATGGCCGCGTGACCTGCATGGCCGGGAAGGTGGAACTCGGCCAGGGCGCGATGACGGAACTGGCGCAGGTGCTGGCCGAGGAACTGGACGTCGCGTACGATTCCGTGGACGTGATTCTCGGCGACACCGACCTCTGCCCGTACGATATGGGGACCTTCGGGTCGATGACCACGCCCAATCTGGTTCCAGCGGTTCGCCACGCGGGAGCCGAAGCGCGGGCCGTGCTGCTGCAACTGGCGGCGGAGCGGCTGAGCGCGCCCGCGGAGAAGCTACAGGTGAAAGCCGGCGCGATCTTCGATCCCGACCAGCCTTCCGTTACCGTCAGCTACGCGCAACTGGTCGAGGGTAAGCGCATCGAGCGCCACCTCGCCAACGTTGCGGCGAAAGAGATGACCAGCTTCCAGTTGATCGGCAAGTCGCCACACCGCAAGGACGGTCTGGACAAGGTGACCGGAAAGGCGCAATATTCGGGCGACCTCCTGTTCCCCGGACTGCTGCACGCGGCGATTCTGCGGCCTCCGGCCCATGGCGCTCGGTTGAAATCAGCCGACACGTCGGGCGCGGAGAAGATCGCGGGCGCGCAGGTGGTGAAGGAGAACGGCATGGTCGCGGTGCTGCACGAGCGGCCGGACCTCGCCCGGGAAGCGCTGGCCGCGGTGAAGGCCGAGTTCGAAAGCGCGCCCGCCGGTCCCGACGATAAGACCATTTTCGAGCACATGCAGAAGCTGGCGCCGCCGCGCGTCCTCTCGCAGGAGGGCGATCTGGCGCTGGGCGAGCGCAATTCGACCGACGGCATCGTCGAGCAAACCTATCTGAACAGCTACGTGGCGCATTCGCCGATGGAGACGCATTCCGCCACGGCGCATTTCGAGGACGGCAAGGTCACGGTTTGGGCCAGCTCCCAGGCGCCGTTCCAGGTGAAGAACGCGGTGATGAGCGGCCTGGGGTTGCCCGCCGAGAAGGTACGCATCATTTCGCGATACGTGGGCGGCGGCTTCGGCGGCAAGACGGCAGCGGACCAGGCCGTGGAGGCGGCGCGTCTCGCCCGCGCAACCGGAAAGCCGGTGCAGGTGGTGTACAGCCGGCGCGAGGAGTTCTTCTTCGACAGCTTCCGGCCGGCGGCGGTGATGAAGATCCGGGCGGGAGTGGCCGGCGGCAAAATCGTCATGTGGGACGGCCAGGTTTGGGGCGCCGGCGAGCGTGAAGCGCTGCCGTTCTACGATGTCCCCAACCGGCGGACGGCATCCGTAGGCGGATGGCAGGGCGGGAATCCGGCGGGGATGCATTCGTTCGCGGTGGGCGCGTGGCGGGCACCTTCGGTGAACAGCAACACGTTCGCGCGCGAGTCGCACATCGATGTGCTGGCGGCCAAGGCGGGCATAGATCCACTGGAATTCCGGCTCAACAATCTGAGCAATAGGCGCATCCGCCGGGTGCTGGAAACGGCGGCGAAGCAATTCGGCTGGAAGGCCGGCAAAGCGCCCAGCCGGCGCGGGATCGGGATCGCTTGCGGCGTCTATTCCAACGCCTGCAATGCCACGATTGCCGAAGTCGCGGTGGATCGAAAGACCGGCGCGGTACAGGTGAAGCGGGTGGTGATGGCGCTGGACGTCGGAGTGGTGGTGAATCCCGATGGTCTGCGGCAGCAGGCCGAGGGCAGCGTCATGATGGGGATCAGCTCGGCGCTGCTGGAGGAAGTGAAATTCCGCTCGGGCGACGTGCTCACACGGAGTTTCGGCGATTATCCGCTGGCGCGGTTCTCGGCGATGCCGAAGATCGAGATTGTCTTCGTCGACAATCCGCAGACAGCGCTGGGAGCGGGCGAGCCGCCTATCATCGCTATGGGCGCGGCCTTGGCCAACGCGATTTTCGACGCCGCCGGGGCAAGGGTGTTGCAGATGCCGATGACGCCGGAGCGGGTCAAGGCGGCGATGGGGTAGGCGGCAGATTCCGGCGCTCGCGCCCACGGGTTTGATCGACGGCCACAGGCGCCGAGATGAGTCTCGGCGCGGCAAGCACGAGTGCTTGCGCCCCAATGAAAGGCTAGGTGCGGAGTTCTGTAACGATTTCGGCCGCGATCTTGCGGGCGCGTTCCAGTTCTCCGGGGGCCAGGCTGATGGCGCCCACCCGCGCGTGCCCGCCGCCGCCGTATCGTTCGCAGATGGTGGCCAGGTTATGGTTCGGTTCGTGCGCCGCCCACGGGTTCGATCCTACCGAAATTTTGGTCCGATAGCTGGAGGGACTTACGGAAACCGTGTAGGTGGAATCGGGGAACAGGTAATACGGAATAAACTTGTTGTACCCTTCCACGTCGTGGCCGGCCAGATCGAAGAAGACGATTCCATTTTCCTGGCGGGCGGCGTTGCGGATGATATCGATGGACTCGAGATGGCGGTGGTAGAGCGGTTTGAACAGCGCCTGAACCTCGGGTTCCTCCACGATGTCGGCCAGTTGCCGCGTCTGCATCCAGCGAATCATCTTCTGCACGATATCCGAGGATTTGGCCGCTTCAATCACCAGGGTGAGCTTCATGGCCGGCGCGCCTAATTCGACGGCGGTGCGGGCGTCGGTGTATTGGGCGCCGTCGATGATGAGGCTCCAGTGCAGCAGATCGTCCAGGTCGGGCGCGCGGAATCCCCACTTTTCGCAGGCGACCTTGGCGATATAGGCCGTGCAAGACTTGTAACCTGGATCGTAGAGTTTGCGGCCGCTGGTGTCGCGGCGGAAATGTTCGGCATCCTCGGGACTGAGGAAAGCGCTCTGGTGATGGTCGAACCACCAGGTCAGGCGCGGATCGCTGGAGTATTTGAAATCGACGATGGCGTTCTCGTCCCCGTCGAACAGGCTGGGATCGAACGTTTGAGACGCGGAATGGCTCATCCCCGTATAGCGGAACTCAGCGTCCGGATGGACCGCGCCCGCGATGAATCGACTGAAATAGGCGGCCGACGCCGCTCCGTCGAAACAGTGGTCATGATACAGCACGCGTACAAGCATCGGGTAATAGAGGAAAACTTATTAGCTTGCCTGAACGGGAGGCGAAATGCAACTTTAAATTGCCGCGCGCCCGATTTCAAGTCGCGGCCGCGGGTTTTCACAACCGCGGTCTCCGGCTTTGCTACAGTTGGGGAAACCCTATGCGAACCATTCCCGGCTGGGACCAGTATTACCTGGACATCTGCAGGGCGGTCGCCTGCCGCAGCAAGGACCCCAACACGCAGATCGGCTGCGTGATTGTCGGGCCGAACCACGAAATCCGCTCGACGGGGTATAATTCGTTCCCCCGGGGCATCCGCGACGACGTTCCGGAACGGCTGGTGCGGCCGACAAAATACCTGTGGATCGAGCACGCCGAACGAAACGCGATTTGTAACGCAGCGCGCGCCGGCACGGCCACGGAGCATTGCACAGTCTATGTCGAAATCATGCCCTGCATGGACTGCGCGCGGTCGATTGTGCAGGCGGGAATCACGTCGGTGGTGATTTCCGCGGAACGCATGACGCAGTACTCGAGCGAATATTACAACGACCATTTCGGCATGGTCGAGGTCCTGTTTCAGGAGGCCGGAGTGACGGTGCGGCGGGTCTGAGCCGGGTCGATCTTAGGCCGCCGTTCCCAGTTTGTCCAGATCGGCCGGCTCGCCGAAGGATAGCCCGGTGAGCGACGAATCGATATTGCGCAACAGGCCGGTGAGGACGCTGCCGGCGCCCACTTCGACAAAACGCGTCACGCCCTGCGCGGCCAGGTAGCGGATGGTATCGGTCCAGCGGACCGGATTGGGCACCTGCTGGAACAGTCCTTCGCGGGCTTCCGCGCCCGATCGGACCTCGCGCGCCTGCCAGTTATTCACCAGCGGGCAGGCCAGATCGGCGAACTGAGTGGTATCCAGGTCGGCGCGAAGGCGTTCCTGGGCGGGGCGCATCAAGGCGCAGTGGAAGGGAGCGCTCACCGGCAGCATGACGGCCCGGCGGGCGCCGGCGGCCTTGGCCAGTTCGGCCGCGCGTTTGACGGCCTCGGCGTTTCCGGCAATGACCACCTGATCGGGGGAATTCAGATTGGCCGCGCTGACCACTTCGCCCTGCGCGGCTTCCGCTAGCACGGCGTCGAGCTTGCCATCCGGCAACTTGAGCAGGGCGGCCATGGCTCCGACGCCCGGCGGAACGGCTTCCTGCATGTACTGGCCGCGCTTGCGGACCAGGCGAACGGCGTCGGTGAAGCGCAGGCAGCCGGCGGCCACCAGAGCGGAGTATTCACCCAGGCTATGGCCGGCGACGTAATCGGGCTGCCATCCGCGCACGCGCAGGACCTCGAACGCCGCCACCGAGACCGTCAGCAGCGCCGGCTGGGTGTTTTCGGTGAGCTTCAACTGGTCGTCCGGGCCTTCGAAGCAGAGGCGTGAGAGGGCGAAGCCGAGGGCGTCGTCGGCTTGCTGGAAGATGCTTTGGGCTTCGGGAAAACTCTCGGCGAGAGCTTTGCCCATCCCGGCGGCTTGCGATCCCTGACCGGGGAAGAGAAATGCAGTTTTGGGTGTCAAACGGAGATTATAACTGCCCCGCGTCTGTGATCGTGATGCGGCGTTTTGCCGCAGGTGTTCTGGTTGAGCGCGTTACGGAAAAGCGGCTCGTTCTGGCAGCGGGCCGGCGGCGGAGTCTGGAAGGTGTGTGACAGGGTATTCCTTAGAGGTTATATTACATTTATGGAATAGACAGTTCCCTTCACCACCGGGTTCGAGGGTTGGTGGGAGCCACTGACGGAGGAGGAGCAGGGTGCTATCGACACCAAGGTTCGGATGCCGATTGAGAGCGGTCCGGCTCTGGGCTTCCCGCACTCGTCGGGAATCGAGCAGAGTGTCTATCCCCATGTGCGTGAATTGCGGGCTCAATGCGAGGGAAGGCCCTACCGCGTGTTGTATGCCTTCGACCCGAACCGCCATGCGATACTGCTGACCGGCGGAGACCAAACCGGACAGGACCGGTGGTATGAGATCTTCGTACCCCTCGCCGACCGGCTATATGCCGAACACCTTCGAGAATTGGAAAGAGAACAAGAGGAGCTTACGCAATATGGCTAAAGCCCGAAACTTCAAAGAACTCCAGGCAGGCATGTCGCCGGAGCGGCGGGCGCGTAACCAGGCGGAGGCGGAACGCCTGCTCCGTGAGCTGCCGCTCGAAGAGTTGCGGGCGGCGCGAGAACTGACGCAAGTGCAGCTCGCTGAGGCCCTGAGTATCAGCCAGACGGCCGTCTCCAAACTGGAACGGCGTACCGACCTCTACATCAGCACGCTGGCGCGCTTCATCGAAGCCATGGGCGGCCACCTGGAGATCCGAGCGGTTTTTCCGGATGGAGACATACGCATCCAGGGATTCGCCGGGGACCGGCGGTAGGCCGGCAGGACACCAGCATCCGGCCTATCCCTGAATGCGGCGGTCGCGGCCGTGCCAGAAGGTTTCGCGGAGCTCGCGTTTGAGGATTTTTCCGGTGCCGGTCTTGGGAAGCGGACCTTCCATGAATTGAAATTGCCGGGGGACCTTAAAACGCGCCAGGCGCGTGCCGAGAAAGGCAGCCAGCGCCGGTCCGTCGAGCGCGTGGCCGGGCTTCAGGACCACGAAGGCCGCCGGCACTTCGCCCCACTTTTCGTCGGGCGCCGCCACTACGGCGCACTCCAGGACGGCCGGATGGGCGCCGATGGCCCGTTCCACTTCGATCGACGAGACATTCTCCCCGCCGCTGACGATGATGTCCTTTTTACGGTCGACAATCTGGATGTAATTCTCTTCGTCCCAGACGGCCATGTCGCCGGTGTGCAGCCAGCCGTTTTCCAGGACCGCCGCGGTAGCTTGTGGGTCCTTGTAGTAGCCGTCCATTACCAGGTCGCCGCGGATGACGATCTCGCCGACCGATTCCATATCGCGCGGGACCTCCCTGCCGTGAGCGTCCACGACGTGCATTTCGCAGCCATCGAGCGGCCAGCCGGTGCGCGCCAGGTGAGTCAGGCGGTCGTCTTCGTCCTTGTACTCGATGGTGCTCTTTTCGCGGGAACAGGCCGCCACCGGGCTGGTTTCGGTCAGGCCATATCCCGCCTGCACGCGGCAGCGGAAGGCCTGCTCCAGGCGCGCCACGAGCTCGGGCGTAGACGCTGCGCCGCCGAGGTTGATTTCGCGCATGCTCGACAGGTCGAAGCGGCCGAGATCGGGGCAGTTGAGCAGCGCATTGGCCATGGTCGGCACCATCGCCATGAAGCTGGCGCGTTCCTCTTCGATCAGCCGTAGCACCTGCGACGGGTCGAAGCGCCGCACCATCACCTGTTTCAGACCTTGCGCCGTGGCGCAGTGCGGGTGGCCCCAGCCGTTGGCGTGGTAGAGCGGGATGGTGTGCAGGTCGACGTCGCGGCCGTTCTGGATGAAGACTGAGCCGACGGATAAGGCGTGGAGATACAGGGTGCGGTGCGAGAGCATCACGCCCTTAGGCGTGCCGGTCGACCCGCTGGTGTAGAACAGCTCGCAGATGTCGCGTTCGTCGAAAGAAAAAATGTCGGGGCGGGGTAGCCGGTCGCGCGCGAGTAATTCCTCGTAGGCGGCGCCGATTTCGATCCAGTGCTCGATCGAGGGGCATCGCGAACGTAGCTGATCGATGCAGCCGGCGAATTCGTCTTCGTAGATCAGCACCCGCGGTTCGGCATGGGTGAGGATGCCGGTCAGTTCCATGGGCGTCAGGCGCACGTTGAGCGGCATGACGATGGCGCGCATGAGGGGCACGCCGAAATAGCCTTCAAGGAGCTGGTTGTTATTGAAGCTGAGGTAGGCCACGCGGTCCCCGGGCTGGATGCCGGCCGCGAGCAGGCCGCCCGCCAGGCGCTCGCACCGTTCGACGAATTCGGAGTAGCGGTAGCGGCTGGATCCGGACACCACGCCGACCTTCCCGGGCCAGAGATCGGCCGCGCGATACAGGCAGCGAATGGGCGTCAGCGGGATATGCATCGGCCCTGCGAGTGTACAAAAAAGAAGGCGTCGGATCAACTTGATCCGACGCCAATCCTGCTAAGTAATTTTAAATGAATAGTTTGCCAGTCTCGCAGGCGGATCAAGTCGATCCGCTGTCCCTAATTCCCGCTCTCGATCCGCATTCCGTAGAAGCTGCGATAGACGAAGCACAGCGCAATCAAGAAGAATACGGCCGATAGAATGTGCGTCAGAGTGGCGCCCTCGCCGTGCTCTCCGAACAGCGATACCGCCAGGCTCACGGCGAGCAAACCAAATAGAGTGGTGAACTTGATGATCGGATTGAGCGCCACCGAGCTGGTGTCTTTGAAGGGGTCGCCCACAGTGTCGCCGACGACGGTCGCCGCGTGCAGTTCGGTCCCTTTGGCGCGCAATTCGGTCTCGACCACTTTCTTGGCGTTGTCCCAGGCGCCGCCGGCGTTGGCCATGAAGATGGCCTGGAAGAGGCCGAACAGCGCGATCGAGATCAGGTAGCCGACGAAGAAGAACGGCTCCAGAAACGCGAACGACAGGGTGGCGAAGAAGACTACCAGGAAGATGTTGAGCATGCCTTTCTGGGCGTACTGGGTGCAGATGGCCACCACCTTCTTGGAATCGCTCACCGAGGCCTTTTCCGCGCCTTCGAGCTTGATGTTCTTTTTAATGAACTCAACCGCGCGATAGGCGCCGGTGGACACGGCCTGCGTGGCTGCGCCCGTAAACCAGTAGATCACCGCGCCGCCAGTGATCAATCCCAGCAAAAACGGCGGATGGAGCAGCGAGAGCTTGTCGACGTCGGTGGTGAGCTTCTTGGTGAGATCCACGATGGTGGCGAAAATCATGGTGGTCGCGCCCACCACGGCCGTGCCGATGAGCACCGGCTTCGACGTCGCCTTGAAGGTGTTGCCGGCGCCGTCGTTCTCCTCGAGATTCTCCTTGGCCTTCTCGAACTGCGGCTTGAAACCGTATTCCTTCTCGATACTGCCTTCGATTCCGGGCAGCGTCTCGATGACCGAAAGTTCGTAAACGGATTGCGCGTTGTCGGTCACCGGTCCATAGCTATCGACCGCGATGGTCACCGGACCCATTCCGAGGAATCCGAATGCAACCAGTCCGAAGGCGAATACCGCCTCCACGGGCAGAGGAGTGGATACCATCAGCGCGTGCAGGCCCTGCGTGCTCATCAGGTAGCCGATGCTCATTAGCGTCAGCATCGCCAAGCCCAGCCAGAATGCGCTGAAATTGCCGGCCACGAAACCGGAGAGAATATTCAGGGATGCGCCGCCCTCGCGGGAACTCGTCACAATTTCCCGTACATGGCGCGAGTTGGTGGAGGTGAAGACCTTGACGAATTCCGGAATCACCGCGCCCGCCAGCGTTCCGCAACTGATGATAGTGGCGAGTTTCCACCACAGGGTGCTGTCGCCGTTGAGATCTGGAATCATCTGCGAGCTGACGGCGTAGGTCAGCACGATAGAGAGGATCGAAGTCAGCCAGACCAGGGTGGTGAGCGGGGTTTCGTAGTTGAACTTGGCGGCGTTGCCGAAGCGGCTCTTGGCGATGGCGCCGTTGACGAAATAGCCGATGCCGGAACACAGCACCATCATGACGCGCATGGTGAAGATCCAGATCAGAAGCTGGACTTGTACCTTGGGATTCTGGACGGCCAGGAGGATGAACGTGATCAACGCCACGCCGGTGACGCCGTAGGTTTCGAAACCATCGGCCGAGGGGCCGACGGAGTCGCCGGCGTTGTCGCCGGTGCAATCGGCGATCACGCCGGGGTTGCGGGCATCGTCTTCCTTGATCTTGAAGACGATCTTCATCAGGTCGCTGCCGATATCGGCGATTTTGGTGAAAATACCGCCGGCCACGCGCAACGCGGCCGCGCCCAGCGATTCACCGATGGCGAATCCGATGAAGCATTTTCCGGCCAGCTCGCCCGGAATGAAGCGGAGAATGCAGAGCATGATCAGCAGTTCGATGGAAACCAACATCATGCCGATGCTCATGCCGGCCTGTAGCGGAATGTCGTAGCAGGGGTATGCCTTTCCGGTGAGCGAGGCGAAAGCGGTGCGCGAATTCGCAAAGGTGTTGACGCGCATGCCGAAGGCCGCCACCGCGAAACTGCCCGAGATGCCAACCACGCTGAAGGCCAGGATGATCGCCACCTGGTACGCCGCCATTCCCTGCAGGACACCGAAGTACACCACGATGACGACGGCAATGAAGC
>Ga0335083_10006813_pt1 | contig 14163 bp, 11 predicted proteins | sample Lox_Sample_42_FD_206716 | JGI IMG/M metagenome (GOLD analysis project Ga0335083, IMG submission 206716) | Soil microbial communities from Loxahatchee National Wildlife Refuge, Florida, United States - Lox_Sample_4.2 | ecosystem: Environmental > Terrestrial > Soil > Wetlands | place: USA...
GCAACGCTGCCACATCCTGTTGCACGCGGTCGATGAGCTTTTGATTGGTCGGACCCAGGTTCGTGCCGCCGGAGTTCGCGGCGTCATAGCCGTTGCCTGCGGCGGACGGCCGGCTGTGAAAATATCCCACTCCCGCGAACCCCTGGCCGATGATGCGCGAGCCAACAACCTTTCCGTTGGCAACGATCAGCTGCCCGTTGGCCTTATCGCGAAAGAACACCTGCGCCAGCCCAGTAACGATGAGCGGGTAGACGACGCCCAGCAGGATGGTGGTGGCGATGGTCATCCAGATTGCCGTCAGCAGATTCTTTTTCATAACAAGCCTTTCTACGCCAGCCCAATCCGAGTAATAAGCATGTCAATCAGCTTGATCCCCACGAACGGCACGATGATGCCGCCGACGCCGTAAATCCACAGATTGCGTCGCAGCAGCGCCGCGGCCCCCATTGGACGGTACTTCACACCGCGCAGCGCCAGCGGAATCAGCGCCACGATGATGACGGCATTGAAGATGACCGCCGACAGAATGGCCGATTGTGGCGTCCGCAGATGCATGACGTTGAGTGCATTCAGCACCGGCAACGTACCGGCGAACATGGCCGGGATAATGGCGAAGTACTTCGCCACATCGTTGGCGATGGAGAACGTCGTCAGCGCCCCACGCGTCATCAGGAGCTGCTTGCCGATCTCGACTACTTCGATCAGTTTGGTTGGGTTGGAGTCCAGGTCCACCATGTTTCCGGCTTCCTTGGCGGCCTGTGTTCCGGTATTCATGGCAACGCCGACATCGGCCTGGGCGAGCGCAGGAGCGTCGTTGGTGCCGTCGCCGGTCATGGCCACCAATTTACCGCCTGCCTGTTCGCGCCTGATCAGGTCCATCTTGTCCTTCGGCGTGGCCTGCGCCAGAAAATCATCGACCCCGGCCTCGCGAGCGATGGAAGCAGCCGTCAAGGGATTGTCGCCGGTGATCATTACGGTGCGAATGCCCATGGCGCGGAGCTGATCGAAGCGCTCTCGCATGCCGCCCTTGACCACGTCCTTGAGTTCGATCACGCCCAGCGCGCCGCGCGTCTTTTCGGCGACGACCAGGGGAGTACCGCCCGAGCGCGCGATTTCCTCGACGCAATCCTGGACTTCCTGGGGAAATTTGAGGCCGCTCTGGGCCACATAGTTGGCAATCGCCTCCGCTGCGCCTTTGCGGATCTCAAAGCCATTCAGGTTCACGCCCGACATTCGGGTTTGCGCGCTGAATGGCACAAACTGCGCCTCGTGCGTGCCCAACTCTCGTCCGCGCAGGCCATACTTCTCCTTTGCCAGGATGACGATCGAGCGCCCTTCCGGAGTTTCGTCGGCGAGCGAGGAGAGCTGCGCAGCGTCCGCCAGTTCGGCCTCCACGACGCCAGGCGCTGGAATGAACCGCGCTGCCTGCCGATTGCCGAACGTGATGGTCCCCGTTTTGTCGAGCAGCAGCGTGTTCACGTCGCCGGCAGCCTCGACCGCGCGGCCCGACATGGCCAGTACGTTGTGCTGAATCAGCCGGTCCATACCGGCGATGCCGATGGCGGAGAGCAGGCCCCCGATGGTTGTCGGAATCAGGCAGACCAGCAGCGACACCAGCACAAACACGGTCTGCGGCGAGCCGGAATAAATCGCGAACGGCTGCAGCGTAACCACCGCCAGCAGGAAGATAATGGTCAGTCCTGCCAGCAGGATGTTGAGCGCAATCTCGTTGGGCGTTTTTTGGCGTTCCGCGCCTTCGACCAGCGCGATCATGCGATCGAGGAAGGTTTCGCCCGGATTGGACGTCACCTTAACCTTTATCTGATCGGAGAGCACGCGCGTGCCGCCGGTCACGGCCGAGCGGTCTCCGCCCGCCTCGCGAATCACCGGCGCCGACTCGCCGGTGATCGCCGACTCGTCCACCGAGGCTACACCCTCAAGAATTTCACCATCGGAGGGAATCAGTTCGCCCGCCGACACCAGCACCAGATCGCCGGCGCGTAGCCTGGAGCTCGGCATCTTCTCAATTCCGCTGTCACCAATCCGGTTGGCAATGGTTTCCGCGCGCGCCTTGCGCAAGGTATCGGCCTGGGCCTTCCCGCGCCCCTCTGCCATGGCCTCCGCAAAATTTGCGAACAGCACTGTGAACCACAGCCACAGCGTGATCTGCAGGTTGAATCCGAAGCCGGGCCGCCCCAGGTCCAGCAGCAGTAACACTGAAGTGATGACGCTGCCGATTTCGACCACGAACATCACCGGATTGGCGGCCATGTGTCGCGGATTCAGCTTGATGAACGAATCCAGAAGCGCGCGTCCAATAATCTTCCCCTCCCAGAGTGCCTTCTTGCGGGGCTTCTGGGGCGAATGGCTGAATCCCACTGTCGGAGGCTGTGTGAATATTTCGGGTTCCATTGTGCTTGCCATTTACAAAATTCCTCAGAATGCTTTCCCTGCCATCAACTGCAGGTGCTCAAGAATCGGTCCCAGGCTCAGGGCCGGGAAGAAAGTGAGCGCACCGACGATGATGATTACGCCGATCAACAGCACCGTGAACAATGGAGTCGTGACCGGAAACGTTCCCAGCGATGGCGGCACATACTTCTTCTGCGCCAGGTTGCCGGCGATGGCCAGCATCGGGATAATCATCAGGAAGCGGCCGACCAGCATGGTGATGCCGCCGCTGATGTTGTACCAACCTGTATTAGTGTTGAGTCCCGCAAACGCGGATCCGTTATTGCCCGCTTGCGAGGTATATGCATACAGGATCTCGCTCAGCCCGTGCGGCCCGGGGTTCAGAATGCTCGAGGCGCCGTAGGTGTGCACCGCCGAGATCGCCGCAAACGTGAGTATGACCAGGGGAAACACCAGCACGACCAGCATCGCCATTTTCACGTCGTAGGCTTCAATCTTCTTGCCGAGGTATTCCGGCGTGCGCCCCACCATCAGCCCGGCGATGAAAACTGCCAGCACGATGTAAACCAGCATTCCGTACATCCCCGCACCCACACCGCCGAAGATGACCTCGCTGAGCATGATGTTGACCAGCGGAACCAGGCCACCCAGCGGGGTGAAGGAGTCGTGCCAGCCGTTGATGGCGCCGCAACTGGCGTCGGTGGTGACCGTTGCCCACAGTGCGGTGTTGGCGATGCCGAAGCGGACCTCCTTACCCTCCATGTTGCCGCCAGGCTGCGCCGCTGCAGCCTGCTGATTCACGCCATGCAGCAACGGATTGCCGCGCGCCTCAGCCCAGTACGCTACGGTCACACCGGCAACGAAAAGGATGGCCATGGCCGTCCAAACCGCCCAGCCGTGCGCCTGCGAACCGGTCATACGCCCGAGCGTGTATGTTAGCCCGGCGCCGATGGCAAAGATCGCAAGCAACTCGATCAGGTTGGAGAGCGGGGTGGGATTTTCAAACGGGTGCGCGCTGTTGGCATTGAAGAAGCCGCCCCCGTTGGTGCCAAACTCTTTGATGAACTCCTGGGAAGCCACTGGCCCTTGCGCGATACTCTGCTCTGTGACCGTGTCCATGACCGGTTTGCCGGCGGCGTCGACCGCCGGCTTTCCGTCCGGTGCGAGGTGGGGCACTTGCTGCGGCTCAACCAGTCTTACTGTGTCGTACGGGTGCAGGTTCTGCACCACACCTTGCGAGACCAGCGCCAGCGCGCCGATGACACAGAACGGCAGCAGCACCCATAGGCACGAGCGCACCATGTCCACCCAGAAGTTCCCGATGGTCTGCGTTTGACGGCGGGCAATGCCGCGAATGAAAGCAATTGCCAGTGCAATACCGACCGCCGCCGAAACAAAGTTGTGATAGGCCAGGCCTGCCATCTGGGTGAGGTAGCTCATGACCACTTCGCCGGAGTAGTTCTGCCAGTTGGTATTGGTGGTGAACGAAGCTGCCGTGTTGAATGCCAGCGCCTGCGGCACCGCCGCGAATTTCTGGGGGTTCAGCGGAAGAAAGCCCTGCAGCCGCTCGATGCCGTACAATACCAGCATCGAAACCACGCTGAACAGCAGCATGGCGGCAGCGTACTCCGTCCAGCGCATTTCGTGGTTTTCGTCCACCCGGGTCATCCGATACAGCAGGCGCTCGACGGGCCGCATCACCGGATCCAGAAATGTCCGCTCGCGGTTGAAGACTCGCGCCATGAAGACGCCCAGCGGCTTGGTGACCAGCAGAATCAGCGCCAGAAACGCCGCGATTTGAAACCACCCATTCGTCGTCATTTCAGAATTTCTCCGGCCGCAGCAGCGCGTAGAACAGGTACACCATCGTCAGCGCGCTGACGGCCATCATGATTACCGACTCGGTATGCATAATTCCCTCTCACCGGACGCGATCGCAGAAGGTCACGTAGGCCAGCGACAGCGCGAAGAAAGCGATTGTGATTGCGACAAACAGCACATCCTGCATGATCAACTCCTGCCTAGAACATCACCATGAGCGCCATGTCCAGACGGTTCTCCGTCTTTCTCAGGTCCGGCGTAAAGCCGGGCACGACCGACCCGGGATTGCCGGTATTGCCGCCCGGCGGGGTGATTCCGCCCGAGCCGGAGAAATACGGCACATTCGCGGCCCGGTGATCGTACTCAAAGCGAAACGTCACATACTGGGTTGGCATGTAGTCAAAGGTCGCCGACGTGTCCCATGCCTTGAAGGGATCGCCGGGATTCTGGGTGAAGTAGGGCGTCCCTGACGCCGCGGTCGCGCCGTTAATCGGCGGCAGCAGCACCAGGTAGCGGCCCGGGTTGTTGATTTGGCCGCCGCCCAGTGTCACCGCATAGTGGTCCTGGTGAAACCAGAAGCGGTTGTAAATCATGTAACCGATGAAGCTCTGCTTCGGTCCCTGAGCGGAATTCGTATCGCAACTGACCCCGCCGCCGTGCTCGCATCCCAGATCGCCGGTCAGCGAAAAAGCCATCCGGTCGAGCGTGCGCTGCGGATTCTGGTAGTACATCCACTGGATACTGTCATCGGTGTGATAGCGCACGCGGCCGGGAACGCCCAGCGTATCCTCACCCAGGATGTACTGGTTACCTACAAAGGAGAACTTTCCGTTGGGACGCCATAGGATTTGCGCGCCAATTCCTGGACGGTTGTTGAACCGGCCATAGGACTGCCAGCCGTTGATGAGCCAGGGCTCTATCTTCCAGTGCTCGTTGGGGTAAATCTGCACCCGCATGCCGTTGAAAAACCACGGCGTGTTGGACGATACATACGACGGCTGGTAGGCCCAGTTATCGAAGTTGTAGTAGCTGAACAGGCCGATGTACGACATGAAGATGCCTGCCTCCACGTTCACGCCATCCAGCGCATCCCAGTGGTACCCGCCGTACGCCTCGGAAACATAACGATAGGCGTTGGCGAGTTGCCATTGCCCGCGGGCCGGGCTGGCATCGTTGCGCGGTGTGGTCTGGGAGTACATGCCGAATTGCGTCATGAGGCGGCCAAGAACATTGCCGTAGTGGAAGTCGCCGCCTACTCCCGCCTGCGTGACCTGGAACTCGTTGTGGCGAAATACCTCGCTGGAGCCGCCGATCGTGTCATCCGACGGATGGTTGAAGTCGTAGATATAGGAAACGTCAAATCGCACCTCGGGCGTAAAGAAGGCGTTCTGGAAGGGCACCTCCTTTACCCGCGAGTTGCCGTTCAGCCACGTGAAGTCGGCAAAGGAAAACGGCTCAGGCTTAGGCGGCAAACCCGATGTGTTCAGCAGCGCTGTACTGGGCGGCGCTTGCGTGCCCGAACTCTGCTCATCCATCGAGTGGTCGGGCGCCGCGCCGGACGACCTCGGTTGAGCGTCCCGGACCTTGAGCTCCGCCTCCAGTTGCTCGATACGCTGCTGCATCGCGTCCAGTTGCTTTTGCACAGCGGCAGGCACTGGCTGGTCGCCGGGAGCAGCCGGAGGGGCCGGCGGGATCTTTTGCGCTCGCGCCGCCGGGGCCAGAGCCAGCGCCATCGTTGCCAGCAGGAGCATCACCGCAGTATGCCGATGATGTGTCAGAAAGTCGGCCATCTGGCGTTCCAGATGGACCCAGAAGCGGCGGCCTGCCGTCGCGTCAATAGTCTGCATCTGGGGCACCTTGTAAACCTGATGCCGTACGCGCCGTTTGCCTTGGGAGTGACTGCAGCCGATAAGGACAATCAAAAAGAAGATTAGGCCGACAACGCAGAGAAACTCAAAAACGCCACTCATGGATTCCTCGGGCGCAGTTGTGCGCAACCGATATCTATTGCACCAGTCGCCGAGTAAATGCCGCCTAAAGAGTCCGTAAGGATTTCATAAAGAATGGAAGAGTCGCGGTCTGGTCGGAGTGGCGCTTAGCGTCAGTCGCCGGGCTCGAACCGATACCCGATCCAAGGTTCAGTCAGGATGTAACGCGGCTGTTCGCCTTCGGGCTCGATTTTCCTGCGAAGGTGGCCGACGAAGACGCGCAGGTACTCCGGCTGCTCCACGCTGTTCTCGCCCCAAACGCCTGACAGCAACGTGCGGTGCGTCACGACCCGGTTAGGATGTCGCGCCAGGTAGAGCAGGAGCTCGAATTCCTTGGGCGTCAGGTGAACCTCCCTTCCCTTCACACGGACGTTATGCGCGTGCACATCGATGCGAAAGTCGCCGATCTCCACCACCGGCTCCTCCGCGCCACGCGGCTGCGAATAACGACGGAGCGCCGCCCGCACCCGGGCAAGGAGCTCGGTCATGCTGAAAGGCTTGGTAACGTAGTCGTCGGCGCCAGCATCCAGCGCCTCCACCTTGATCCGCTCCTCCCCTTTGACTGAGAGCACGATGATCGGCACCGATGACGCGCGACGAATGTGGCGGCACAGCTCCAGCCCATCCATGTTGGGCATGCGCAGATCAGTAATCACCAGGTCCGGCATCCAGCTCTTCATCGTCTGTACGGCATCATCGCCGTCGGAGGCGGTGCGCACGGCGTATCCGCGGCTGGAAAGCGTGGTCTTCAGCACGCGCGTGATTTGCGGCTCGTCGTCTACCACCAGGATATTGCGCTTCTGGTCGTTCATCGTCGCCGCCTATTTCACTTCCTGCGTAACGATGTGTACATCTACCGCCGGAGCATCACGCAGGAAGCGGTGGATGGCCGACAGGTACAGGTACTTGCGCAAACCGGTCTGCGCGGAGCGGCCGAACACGACCTGGGTGATGTGCTTTTGCCGGACCACATGGGCCACAGCCTCGGCCACATTCTTGCCCTTGGTGCGAATGATCTGCGCGCCCAGGTTCTCGGCGAAGCGCATGTTCTGGGCCAGGGAGCGCTGCCGGTCAGAGGTACCGTCAACGCCGATGTCCACGTAGATGACGAAAAGCTCTGCATCCATCCGCTGCGCCATGCGGCCGGTCCGGGCGATGAGGTACTGCGCGGCGGGATTCGAGCTGATACACACGGCGATGCGCTCGCGCACCCCCGACCCGACTTCGCTGCCCTGTTTGCGGAGATACGACTCCAGGCTGCGGTCGACCGCGCGTGTCACTTGCTGCAGCGCAAGCTCGCGCAGCGAGATCAGATTCCCCGGCCTGAAGAAGTTCCCCAGGGCACGTTCGGCACGATCCGGAGGATACACGTCGCCGCGGCGCATGCGAGTCTGCAGGGCCTCGGGAGTTAGGTCGGCCATGACAATCTCATCCACCTTCTGCATGACCCAGTCCGGAACGGTCTCGCGCACCGGTACGCCGGTGATGCTCTGCACCAGCGGGGTAAGACTTTCGATGTGCTGCACGTTGATGGTGGAGAGGACGTCAATGTTGGCATCCAGCAGCTCGATGACGTCCTCGTACCGCTTGCGATGCTTGCTGCCCTCGATGTTGGTATGCGCCAGTTCGTCCACCAGCGCCACTTGCGGCTTGCGGGTCAGAATGGCGTCTACATCCATTTCGTCGAAGGAGGCACCCTTGTAATGCAATTGCCTGCGAGGAACCACTTCCAGGTGCGTCACCAGCTCGGCTATGCCCGCGCGCCCGTGGGTTTCGACCACGCCTATGACAACATCTTCGCCCCGCCGCCGCCGGCGAATGCCCTCGCTGAGCATGTTGTACGTCTTGCCGACGCCTGGCGCGTAGCCGAGGAAGAGCTTGAAGATACCGCGCTTCTTCTCCGGCGCAGCTTCCTCGAGCCACTGTTCGGGGGTTTTCGGCATCGCGGCTATTTTCACCGAGGAAGTGGGGAATGTCGAATAGATTACAATCGCCGCGTGAAACACACGGTACAACTGCTGTGGCGGTGCTTGACTGCGCTGGCGATGGTGGCGGGCATTGTCTGGTTTTATTCGCGAGCGATCCACGTCAACCCGACGACGGTGGGATTCACATTCCTGCTTGCCGTACTGGTGGTGTCGGCGGCCTGGGGATTGTGGCTGGCCATCCTGATGGCTGTCCTTGCCACTCTGGCCTACAACTACTTCTTCCTGCCGCCGCTCTACCGCTTTGTGATTGCTGACCCGCAGAACTGGGTGGCGTTATTGGCATTTCTGGTGACTGCCGTCATCGCCAGCCAGCTGGCGGAACGCGCCCGGCGCGAAGCGTCGGAATCGAACCAGCGCCGGCGCGAGGTCGAGCGGCTCTACGCGTTGAGCCAGCAGTTGCTGCTGACCGAAAACGTCTTCGCCTTGCTGAACAGCGTTCCCAACTTCATTGTGGAATCGTTTGGCGCCGGTGGAGCGGCGGTATTCCTGGAGAACAAGCAAAAGATTTACTACTCCGATGTCAGGGTGCAGGCGCAGCTTTCCAGCGAGGAATTGAAGGCGATCAGCGGCCGCGGAGAGCCGGTCCTGGACCGGGAGCACAGCGTCTGCTTCATGCCACTTCGTATTGGCGTCCGCTCTGTCGGTAGCCTGGGAATAGCCGGGTGCCAGTTGTCCCTAGCTACCCTCGAGGCGATTGGCAGCCTGGTGGGCATCGCCATCGAGCGCGCCGTTACGATGGAGAAGCTCACGAAAGCCGAGGCAAATCGCGAGAGTGACCGCTTGCGCTCTTTGCTCCTGGACTCGGTGACCCACGAGTTCCGCACACCCTTGACTTCGATCAAGGCGTCGGCGGAGACGCTTCTTTCAGAAGTGGAGCTGGACAAGCCCCAACTGAAGGAGCTGGCGACTGTCATTAACGAGGAGAGCGACCGTCTGAACCGCCTGGTCGGTGAGGCCGCGGAAGTGGCCCAGTTGGAAGCGCATCAGATCGATCTTCAATTTGAACCCCAGCCCATGCGCAAAGCGGTGGATACGGCATTGCAGCAGACGCAACATGCATTGGAGCACCATCGCGTGGAAGTCGATGTTCCCGACAGTCTGCCAGCGGTGCGCATGGATGTACGACGAATCGCAGAAGTGCTCGTCCAGTTGCTGGAAAACGCGGGAAAGTACTCCCCACAAGGTACCGCTATCCACATCACTTCCGAGGTCCGCAAGTCGCAGTTGGTTACCAGTGTCGCCGACCATGGTCCCGGCATTGAGGACTTTGATCAGGCGATGATCTTCGAGAAGTTCTATCGCGGCCGGGTCCAGCGGTCTTCCATCCAGGGCACTGGCATGGGGCTGGCCATCGCCAAGGCCATCGTGGAGATGCACGGTGGCACCATCAGCGTCACCAGCCAGGTAGGACACGGCTCGGTATTCCAGTTCTCCCTGCCACTCCCCGCATGAACTCCAGCCGACTGTGTATCCCATGTCTCCCTGTCACGTGACCGGGGTCACTGCCGGTATTTTTCTCTTCCGCTACTGTTGACCGTGAAGACACTTACGACAGGGGACGGATACATGGAACCTGTTTGTGATGCCAGTGGCGTTCAGGCTGCTGAGGGGTCGTCAATAGCTGCGGCTGGCAGGCGTGTTCAAACGTATGTCCTACCTGCCGACCGGTTGGATGAACTGATTGCAGCCCTCAAGCAACGGGCGTACGACGTCTTAGGGCCGACGTTACGTGACAGCGCGGTCGTCTATGAGCACATCGAATTTGCCGACGAATTACCGCGCGGCTGGACCGATTCGCAAGAGCCAGGCCGCTATCGTCTCGAGAAACGCCAAGACGAGGCGTTTTTTGGTTACGTCATCGGGCCGCAGAGCTGGAAGAAATTTCTCTACCCGGCGCAGACACTGCGCTGGGCTGCGGAGAGAACCGGTAATACATTCCGTATCCTGAATAATGAGCGGTCCGGAAGTCGCCCTTATGCTCTTCTTGGAGTGCGTCCATGCGAGTTGTCGGCAATTGGCATCCATGACCGTATCTTCCTTGACGATCGCTACCCGGACACTATCTACGAAGCAGCACGTTCCGCGGTATTCATTATCGTGGCGCAGTGCACCCAAGCCGCGGCAACCTGTTTTTGCGATTCGATGCAAACCGGTCCCTGCGCCAACTCGGGATTCGACCTCGCGTTGACAGAGCTTGCCGGGGGCGGCGAACACCGCTTCGTCATCGAGGCCGGCAGCGAACGCGGGACCCAGTTGCTGGCGCAGACTTCTGCGAGAGCCGCCACGGACGATGACCTGTCCGAGGCGGAGGCCGCCCGTAGTGGAGCATTGAAACAGCTACGCAGCATCGACAACACCGGCATACGGGAGCTGCTTTACAACAGCTTCGACCATCCCCGCTGGGAGCAGGTTGCTGCCCGTTGCCTGGCCTGCGGGAATTGCACCATGGTTTGTCCCACCTGCTTCTGTATCACGGTGGAAGATACCAGTGATGTCAGCGGCCAACATGCCGCGCGCTGGCGTTATTGGGATTCGTGTTTCACCCTGAATTTTTCCTACATCCATGGCGGAAGCGTGCGTAACACCGGCAAAGCGCGCTACCGCCAGTGGATGACCCACAAACTGGCGGCATGGATCGACCAGTTCGGCGTGTCCGGATGTGTGGGCTGCGGACGCTGCATTACCTGGTGTCCCGTTGGCATAGACATTACTGAAGAAGTCCGGCTGATCCGGGAGGCGAAACTTAATGGAAACTCTTGAACGTATCGTTGCGGACCACCCGTTTTTCCAGGGCCTGGACCATGATTTCACGGAGCTTGTCGTGGGGTGCGCTTCCAACGTGAGATTCAAGGCCGGCGAGTACATCTTCAAAGAGGGAGACCCGGCCGACACTTTTTATCTCATCCGAGAAGGAAAGGTAGCGCTGGAAATCTTCGCACCTCAGCACAAACCGATTATCGTCTCCACGCTGGGAGTAGGAGACATTCTGGGCTGGTCGTGGTTGGTGCCGCCCTATGTATGGAAGTTTCACGCACATGGAATCTCCGATACCCGTGCCATTGCGCTGGATGGCAAGTGCCTGAGGAACAAGTGCGAGAGCAACCATGACCTTGGATACGAGCTCTTCAAGCGATTTGCCCACATCATGGAGCAGCGGCTGGAATCGACCCGTTTTCAACTGCTCGATGTCTATGCAACCCGGCGGTGAATCATGGTCGCGATGCCGGCAGTAGATCCGCTGTTGCCCACGCCTTATATCGTGCGTGAGATCACCAAGGAAACTCCTGACACTTTTACCCTAATGCTGCGTCCGGAGAACGGCGATTCCAGCAGCCCATTCCTTCCCGGCCAATTCAGCATGCTGTGGGTGTTCGGGGTGGGCGAACTTCCAATTTCGATCAGCGGCGAACCGTCCCGCCATGACCGGTTGACCTACACCGTGCGCTCGGTTGGACAAGCGACCCATGCGTTCATAAGCCAGCAGCGTGGAGATGCGGTCGGCGTGCGCGGGCCGTTTGGAGTTGGCTGGCCGGTGGCCGAGGCCCGGGGTCGCGACGTTATCATCGTTGCAGGCGGCATCGGACTAGCCCCTCTTCGTCCGGTCATTTATGACGTACTGGCCAACCGCAAAGACTATGGCCGACTGGTCATTTTGTACGGCGTACGCAGCCCCCGTGACCTCCTTTATCGCAAGGAGTTGGCCGCGTGGGCCCGTCAGCGCGACACCCAGGTCCTGACTACCGTGGATTACGGCGGCATCAGCTGGCGGGGACACGTCGGCGTGGTAACCACACTCTTCAAGTACGCGCGCTTCCGTCAGGCGCAAGCGGTGGCAATGATCTGCGGCCCCGAAATCATGATGCGGTTCGTGGCTCGAGACCTTGAGCTGCAGGGTTTGGCAAGGGAAAACATCTATGTCTCGATGGAACGGAACATGAAGTGCGGCGTCGGCTTCTGTGGACATTGCCAGTATGGCCCGCACTTCATCTGCAAAGACGGCCCGGTATTTGGTTTCGACCGGATCCGGCCGCTGTTGGATAAATATGAGCTCTGATAAGCAGCGGAAGCCGAAGATTGCGATCTTCAAGTTCGCCTCATGCGATGGCTGCCAGTTAAGCCTTCTCGACGCGGAAGACGAGTTGTTGAGCGTGGTCGGCGCCGTGGACCTTGCCTATTTCCCTGAGGCATCCAGCATCATGCTGAAGGGTCCTTATGACATCGCGCTGGTAGAGGGATCGATTACCACGCATAATGACGCGCAGCGCATTCAGGAAGTGCGGCGGCAGTGCAGGAAGCTGATCACCATCGGCGCCTGTGCGACCGCCGGTGGCATCCAGGCGCTCCGTAACTGGCGAGACGTGGACGAATTTATCCGGATCGTGTATGCCAGCCCCCAGTTCATCAAGACGCTGAAGCTTTCGACGCCGATTGCAGAGCACGTTGAGGTTGACTTCGAGCTGCGCGGATGCCCCATCAACAAGGAACACCTCATCGAGCTGATCGCGGCCACTCTGGCTGGCCGGAAACCCAACATCCCCACCTACTGCGTCTGCCTGGAGTGCAAGCGCAAAGGCAATGTCTGCCTTACGGTGGCTCGAGGCCACGCCTGCCTCGGGCCGGTCACCCAGGCAGGATGCGGCGCCCTGTGTCCAAGCTTCGACCGTGGCTGTTTCGGCTGCTATGGGCCCATGGAAACGCCGAACACGGCGTCGCTCATCGAAGAACTGCAAACGCTGGGACACAGCGATCAGCAAATCTCGCGCGTCTTCCGCGGCTTCAATGCCTGGGCATGGCAGTTTCGCAAGGCCAGCGAGGAGTGCGAGCGCAAATGAGTACCAGCAGCGGTAAAACAATTCGCGTCGATACCTTGTCCCGGGTGGAGGGAGAAGCCGCCCTCTATATCAAGCTGGCGGGCGACCGGGTGGCCGATGTGAAGCTGAAGGTGCATGAGCCGCCCCGTTTCTTTGAGGCACTTCTGCGTGGCCGCCACTTCTCTGAGGCTCCCGATATTACGGCACGAATCTGCGGGATTTGCCCGATTGCATACCAGATGAGCGCCATTCACGCCATGGAGCGGGCGCTGGGAGTGCGCATTGACCCTGCAATCCGCCTGCTCCGCCGCCTGTTCTATTGCGGCGAATGGATTGAGAGTCACGCTCTCCACATCTACATGCTCCACGCTCCGGACTTCCTCGGTTATCCCGACGTCATCCACATGGCGGCCGATCACAAGACCGTAGTGGAACGCGCTTTGCGCCTGAAGAAGGTCGGCAATCGCATTGTTCAGGTGCTGGGCGGCAGGGAGATCCACCCCATCTCAGCGGCAGTGGGCGGCTTCTACAAAGTGCCCAGCAAACAAGCCTTGCAGGAACTGGTTGCAGACCTTGCCTGGGCACTCGACGCTTCCCTGGAGACTGTACGCTGGACAAATACCCTGAAGTTCCCCGATTTCGAACAGAGTTATGAGTTCGTGTCGCTTCGCCATCCGGATGAATATCCCTTCAACGAAGGACGGCTGGTTTCAAACCGCGGGCTGGATATCGATGCTGCGGAATATGAAGATCATTTCACCGAACGGCATGTTAAACACTCCAATGCCTTGCATTCGGTCATTCGTGGACGAGGCACCTACCTCACCGGACCGCTTGCCCGTTTCAACCTGAACTTTGATAAGCTTCCCGCCGCGGCACGCCAGGCGGCGCTGGAAGTGGGCCTTGAGCCGCCTGTCAACAATCCGTTCCGCAGCATTATGGTTCGCGCCGTGGAGCTGGTGTTCGCCTGTGCCGAAGCTCTTCGTATCATCGCCGAGTACGAGCTGCCCGCAGCTCCCCGCGTCGAGGTCCCTGACCGTGCCGGCGTCGGCCAAGCCATTACAGAAGCCCCGCGCGGCATTCTTTATCATCGCTACGCACTGGACGAGAAGGGACTGATTCTGACCGCGAAGATCGTGCCGC
>Ga0335083_10006814_pt1 | contig 14162 bp, 9 predicted proteins | sample Lox_Sample_42_FD_206716 | JGI IMG/M metagenome (GOLD analysis project Ga0335083, IMG submission 206716) | Soil microbial communities from Loxahatchee National Wildlife Refuge, Florida, United States - Lox_Sample_4.2 | ecosystem: Environmental > Terrestrial > Soil > Wetlands | place: USA: Florida...
AAACTCTCCTCGCGCGCTCCGGGGCGCTTGTTAACATCGCAAATTCGCCAAGCCTTGCTACTCGGGCTCACTTACAACCTCTATCGCTTGAGGCACCCCAGCCGTTCGCAAGGATGTCAACAGAGCCACCTCGACCTGCAAAACCTCCATTCGTGGGTTCGACTCCCACCGCGGGCACCATTTTAGCCATTTTGTTTTGAATTGGTTGACACGTCCTCTTCGCTGCGTGGACTGGCCGCATAAATTTTGTTTCTAGCCGCGCGATCAGGGCAGCGCCGCTCTGCGGAATCAGGGCAACGTGACTACGGCAACAGAAAAACCATGCAGAGTGAACTCATCGGATGCCAACTTTGCCGCAGTCGGCGGTTGGAATCCTGTAGTGACATCTACCGCTTCCAACTGACCACCAGCAGCACCGACAACGGACACGCCAAAATCCCGGTCGCGTTGGTTGATCAGCAATATTTTCCGTTTGCCCTGCTCGTTCACAAGGGCAAGGCTATAGATGTAAGGTTGGGCCGGAGCCGATGAACTAGACGGAGCGATCTCCACGAGCTTATCCCCACGACCGCAATTGTCGTGCAATAGTTTGAGAACCCAGAGTCGTGCATTCGGCTTGCCATCCTTCCAGTCCACCATCGAGACGCTGGGAAATTGTGTTGGATAACCTACAAGCTGGGATTCGCCCGCTACGTCGATGCCCATAGTTTCAAGCACCCCAAATATGTAGGCGTATTCCGCTCCTGCAAGATTCCAGTACGCATCGGTGATTGGCTTCGTTACGTGACCCGGCTGGTCCTGTCCGTTGTCGTCGGCGGAGATGATTCCTATTTCGTCGATGGTTGTGCGTGTCTCTGGGGAGAGGCGCTTTCGGATCGATTCGATGTACCGCACCGTGTCCAGAAAGCCGTCGGCCTGTGCAAAAACAGTATGTTGTTGAATATCGAGCGGCTCGTCCGGCGTCGGTACGGCATAGAAATGATAGGAAAGAAAATCAAGCGGGATTCCGGGCTTGTGGTTCTTGTGATTCAGGAAGTACTCAAAGAAATCAGGTCGCTTTCCCGGCATTGCCAGAGCCGCGCCAACGAACTTTATGTCTGGCTGCACTTTCTTCATCGCTGTCACGACCGCATCGTACAAACCTGTATAGGTCTGCGGCGTCATGACATGCTCGAAATCAACCTCGTTCAGAACCTCCCACATCGATATCGAATAGTGGTAGCCAGACTCATGCCACTTTCCCAGCTCATCTGTAAATCCGCCTTTGGTGTACCAGGAAAGAAGCCGCGTATAGTAGTCCGCGACTTCCTTAAACGATGGATCGCGCAACTCCGTGCCCTGCTCGTAGTCCCAAACCACTTTATCGGGATCATCGGGATACGGCACCGTTTTGTCGGTTTTGTACATCCACTGGGGAATGGTGCTGAAATTGAGAATGACCGAATGTCCTTTCGTCGCCTCGAGAAAGTCTATGGTCATCGGGTCGATCACCGAGAAGTCCCAGAAGGTCATCCCATTCTTTGGCGCTTCAAGTTCGGCCACTCCGAGTCGCGGATAAGGGAACCAGGGAACATAGCGGACATAGTCGGCACCCAGATCGTGGAGAGCTCGGAACGCATTGTCATGAACGGGAGTACCGCGGCGCAACGGTGGGTTTACGACAACCTGCAAAGTAGGCGTAGTCTTGGAGACGCTTATGACCTTGTTCCAATGCACTGTGATCTTAAAAGGCGTGGCTTGCCCTCTCACGGAATCGGAGCCGCTCAGCAAAGCAAGCACCAGGATGGCCCACCGCACAAAACGATTGAGATGCATCACGACCCCCCGCAGAGCTATATTCCTTTCACATCCGAAAAACAAGGAGATCCGGCGAGCCACCTTGCGGACAGTATCCACGCCGAGAATCGGGACGGCACGCCAGTTCTGAATTGCGTCCAATAAGTAAATGTTGCGTGTCAAAGTCAATTGCCTCAGGTAAGGTTCGCGTTTCTTCGGAGAGTTACGATGGGTGAAAAAAGCAGCGAGTACGAATTTCGTGTTGGGCTGTTCGGAATTGGTCTGGACACTTACTGGCCGCAGTTTGCAGGCCTGCTTGAACGCTTGAGTCGCTATCTTCAAGAAGTCGCCCAAAAGCTCCAAAAGCCCGGCGTACAGCTGATTAACCTCGGTCTGGTTGACACTCCAGAAAAAGCTGTTGTCGCCGGCCACCAATTTCGTCGCGAGGACGTAGACCTCATTTTTTTGTATGTAACCACCTACGCGCTCTCGGCGACGGTCTTGCCCGTAGTTCGCAGAGCAAAAGTTCCCGTGATCCTGCTTAATCTCTCCCCAAGCGCTGCGCTTGACTATGCTTCTTTCAATCGTATCGGCAATCGCACAAAAATGACGGCAGAGTGGCTCGCCTACTGCCAGGCGTGTGCCGTGCCAGAAATCTCCAATGTATTCAGCCGCTGCCACATTCCTTTTTTTCAGGTAACGGGAACTCTCAAGGACGATCTAGAAGCCTGGCAGGAAATCTCCGATTGGCTCGAAGCAGGACACGTCGCTCACACAATGGAACACAATCGCTTGGGTGCCATGGGCCACTATTATGGGGGAATGCTCGACATTTATTCTGATCTGACCCAGCAATGCGCATATCTTGGCGGACACATTGAGTTGCTCGAAGTTGACGAACTGGCCAGTTTGTGCCGCGAGGTACGAGCATCGGAGATTGCTCAACGTGTGAAGGAATTCCACGAATCCTTTGAAATCCAGCCGGACTGCGCAATGGAAGAGTTGGAGCGAGCGGCACGCACCTCCGTGGCGCTCGATGTAATGGTGAAAGGGCATCGGTTAGGATCGCTGGCTTACTACTATCGAGGTAATGGAAATCAAGAGAACGAAGACACTATCAGCTCGATGATTCTGGGGGCGAGCAATTTGACGGCTCGAGGAGTGCCTGTCGCTGGCGAATACGAAATCAAGAACGCCCAGGCAATGAAGATCATGGATTGCTTCGGCGCAGGAGGATCGTTCACGGAGTATTACGCCACGGACTTCAATGAGGATGTCATTCTGATGGGTCACGACGGTCCGGGGCATCCGGGCATTGCCGAAGGCAAGATCAAGGTTCGACCCTTACAGGTCTATCACGGGAAGGTCGGTCGAGGGCTATCGGTGGAGATGGCCGTCAAGCACGGCCCGGTGACTCTACTCTCCATCGTGCAAACTGCAGATCGCCTACTTCTGCTTACAGCAGAAGCAGAATCCGTCCCTGGCCCAATCTTGGAAATCGGAAATACCAACAGCCGATATCGATTCCGTATTGGTGCAAAGAAATTTATGGAGGCGTGGAACGCCAAAGGCCCTGCTCATCACTGTGCAATTGGAGTGGGCCATATCGCTGGAAAACTTAGGAAACTAGCCGCCCTGATGCAGATAGAGCATGTGCAGGTTTGCTAAAGCACAAAATCCTTTAGGTTTCACACACCAGGAGTCCCTGTGTAGCCACCACGTAGCCAAAGGGGTTGAGTTCAGCGTTTTTAGCGTTTCTGGCATTACGTAAAATGAGTAACTCACGCGTTTTCAATGCCACCACGGGTGCGAATCCCGCCCGCGCCTCGAAATTCTCTCGATTATCTCGGCGTACCTGCTACCCGGAGCCTCTCCTGAACAGCTTCCGCGGGTTTCCATGTGTCCTTACGTCACCGGGTCCACGATCTGCACGTGATGATGATCGAACAATTCTCCTATCGCGTGATCCACCTGCGTAACCGCCAATTGAAAGTTCACCTCGGATTGAATTAAATTCAGCTCCGCTTGACCTCAGCGAGCATTCGCTGCCTTTCAATATTTCTCCTCTGATCCATCCAGAATGCCGTATTTGAATCCCCTTTGATCCATGCTGTCGAGTTCACCAAGATCATCTCATAATGTCCAAAAGCATCATAAATAGTTGATTTGACAAATATAACATGTACATAATTTCTGTAAATACGTATTATGATGGTTTTAGAAACTATGACCTTACAGGATAGAATTGACAAGTATAGAGATCGTGGTTTCCAAGAGTTAGAGGCCGAAATCGTCGTCCTTATGGAAGAAAGCGCGGTAGCCCTGTTCGCTTCGTTTCCAGACCAGTTCATTCTATTGGGCGGAGCCACGCTCGTGCTTTTCCACGAGAGCCCTCGACTGTCCCGCGACCTGGACCTTCTAGCCTCCTTAGGGCCGCTGCCGAAGACAGAGGATGTTCAGGCCGTTGTTCGCTCCAAAATCCAGCCCCTTGCGGAAATTTTCGGCCTCGGACAGCTAGATTTTCAGCAGGACATTGCAGGTCCAGATTTCCTTAAGCAGTGGGTCCTCGCCAATCATAAGCCCCTCTTCAGCATCGATCTAACTAGAATAGGCGGGAGTGTCCTCGAAACTCAGATCGTCAAACACACCATTGCCGAAACTCCCGAAAAAACGGTACGGACCCCGAATGCCAACTATCTTCTGTTTCAGAAATGCGAAACTTTCCTCGGTCGCCGCCGTGTCAAAACTAGGGATGCCTTCGACATACATTTCTTGCTATCGCGCGGAGCAGGCTTAGACAAGACATTACGCCCGCATCTCGAAGATCTCATCAGAATGAAGGAACTCGACAAAGAATCCATCGAGGTACGCATCAAGGCTGTTACAGCAAAGCTCTCCACGGTCGAATTGCGACCGGTTTTGCCGCTGCCGTTGTTCGAACAGCTTGAGAAAGAAGGATTCGAAGCCATTCGGCAATCGCTGCGAACAGTGTTCTCCGACTGGCTCACTGAGGGACGCCGATGAACTGGACAACCATTTTAACCGAAGAATCGCGCCGAAACTGTATCCTACGATCAGACGAATTGGCTCGCACATACAGACTTTCTGAAGCAGTCGTGGGCAACGCCCTGCGACGGTACGAGGCGCGAGGACTCGTCGAACGCGTTTCCACGAAAACCTACATCAATCACCTAAACAGACAATTCTCGCCACGCGACCTGGTCAACTTGCTCCGTCCAGAGTCTTACATTTCTCTTGAATCAGCACTGGTCGACAGAGGTGTTACGAGCCAGAGCCCGTCCGCGCTCACCTGTGTCACGCCGGGATACCCGCAATCATTCCGCACAAAGTCAGTCGGTATCGTATACCGTAAGATCTCTCCTGACCTCTATTGGGGTTACGAAGAAAAGGCGACCCGTTACAACAAGTATCTCATCGCGGAACCTGAAAAGGCATTGCTTGATTGGATCTATTTGAATCGTAAGGAAGGGCTCCCTACGCCTTTAGACGAATTCCACTTGCAGTTTCTAATTCCGGCGAAACTTCGAGACTACGCGCTGCGCTTTCCGCGCACAGTCAGCGAAACGATTAAGGATTTCTTGGTTGAAGCAGCCTTTCCGTCGCAAAATTCCCACGACCGACGGCCAAAGCCAGAACAATGAATGTCACGGAGTTCAGAAACTAACCCCGACGCAACTGTGGTCAGTTAGCGTCCATCACTGCTGGTGTTGCGAAAAAACTGTGTGGCGTCAAGGGCGAAAAAAATGAGAAGACAAAAGGTATAGTTGTCGGAGGAATGGACGACTTCTCTGGCAGCAAGTGCTTCAAGGTTTCCTCATCATCCAGGGTACACAGCGATCTCCGAAATTGACTATTCGTAACCTGATGAAAATAAATTACTTGCCGGAGAATAGTCGATTTCCGCTTCGCCTCTGTATACTCAGGAGGAGGAATCGAATTGAGGCCTCCATCATCGATGCGCGAATTCAGGTATCCGCTAAATGGGATCTCCCTGCCGGAGATTAACGTCAGGCGCGCGGCAGACGGCGGAAACGAACTTACCGCAAGGGTAGAAGGAATCGGGTGGATGGTCGTTGAGGACAGGCCGGACTTGGTCCTCGAATGGCGGGACGAGACTGCATGGGCGCTACTCCCCATCGAGATGTGCCATGCCTCAAATGACAAGGGCTGGAACCGCGCAACCCCCGAAGAGCTAATCGGAATTCTTTGGAATTGCGGGGTCCTTAAGTAAGGGGACCCGACTCTGACCCGAAACGAGTCATCCCATTACTAACTCTCTTAGGTGAGGTGGAAGTGGAAGTCAGACCGTGGGAGTCTTCCAGCATCTCCGCTTGATTCCTAGAGCCGAGCAAGGTAGCTCTCGCAATCACAGCTCCACGTTAACTGGGGAGCATTCTCTCTCACTTCCGCTGGCACCAACAAATCTCGGTCAGGCCATCCTTCCAAAGCCGCTATTGTTTCCTCACCGCAGCTGCAACGCCAAGAATCTGCCTCTCGATGCCGCTCTAATGGAATCCTTTGCACAAAGCCAAGCATTCATGGACGGAAACAAGCGGGTTGTTTTTCTGCTAACAGATATCATGCTTCGAGCCAACGGGTGGTTTCTCGATGTAGAGCCGGACGCAGCGCACGCATTCATCGCCGGCTTTGCCACCCATAAAGTGGACCGCTTCAGCCGGATCGTTGCATGGATCAAATCCTTTGCGAAGCGAATCGCGGATTAAACTGGTTTGCAACAAGTGCTTTGTTATCAGTACAACGGGCTCCGAGAAATCTCGGAGCCTCTTGTCTTAAAGACATCAACCTACTGGAAAGTTGCCTTTATCGGCGACGCCATCCTGTCACCGAAAGTTTGTAACCTGATAGTATGACGACCCATGGTGAGCACTGCCTAAAGGGCAGTGCGTGTCGAAGCCCGCTCGTCTTTTACGGAAGGTGAGATTCGCGTCGCGAATCAATCTTGTAAGCTCGTGGAAAATCACACCCGTTGGCGTTCGTATCGGCGTTGTTATGCCAGATATTACTTGCTGATGGGCTGAAACGTGCTGGATAATCAACCGCATAGCTGACGTCGAGCCAGCCCTCAATCATGATCTGCCCTTCCTGCAAAGGCGAAAACCCTGTCCGCGCCGCGCGTTGCCATCTCTGCGGAGCAGCCCTCGAACGCCCTGAGTTGGACATAGAGAGTGAACGTAACGAAGCTGGAGCGCCGTTCGATCGAGAACATCAGCCGAAGCCACCATCAGGCAGGCAGGCGTCCTCGGGTCAAGACCATCAGGTTGACCTAGGCGCGTACAGTGCAGCCCCTTCAGAAGGTTCCCGAAGCCAGGATTCGCCAGGCGTGTCGATCTTGAGCAAGACACCTTCCGGGTCCGTTCCCGTAGACGATCGCACGATAGACAGTTCCGACCCGAGTGGGCTTCTCGGAAATGAACAAGATGGGTCGCCAGCGGCAGACTCCCGACCTCGGGCCACGAGTGGGGCAAGCCGCGGGCCTGGCATTTCGGGTGGCCTCGAACCCGGAATAGATTTCGGGCCTAGGTACCGCATCGAGAAAATGATAGGCGCAGGGGGGATGGGCAACGTCTATAAAGCCTTCGATAAGGAGCTGTCGCGCACGGTAGCCCTCAAGACGCTTCTGCCAGAGTTGGTCAGCGATTATCTCTTAACCCAGCGCTTCAAGCAGGAATTGCTGCTTGCCAGCAAGATTTCCCATAGAAACATACTGCGCATTCACGATCTCGGCGAAGTCGATGGCGTGAAATTCATCACGATGGCCTTCATAGAAGGCAAGGACTTGAACCAGTTGCTGAAAGATGAAGGGCCCTTCCCTCTTGAGCGGTCGCTTAAGATCGCTCGGCAGCTGTGCGAAGCACTCGATGCGGCACATTCCGAGGGCGTCGTGCATCGTGACTTCAAGCCGCAAAACGTCTTGGTCGGAGCAGATGACCACGTCTACGTATCCGATTTCGGGCTAGCGACCTCGTTGGAAACAGCAAAGATGGGCATGACACGTACCGGTGCGCTTATGGGGACGCCTCGATATATGTCCCCCGAGCAAGTAGAAGGAAAGCCGGTAGACAGCCGGTCTGACCTTTACGCACTGGGGCTGGTGTTCTACGAAATGGTGGCCGGGGCGACTCCTTTTTCCGGAGATTCGACCTGGCAGCTGATGTATCAGCGTGTCCAGGTGGTGCCGAAGGACGTGAAACTAGTTAATCCAGCGCTGCCTGACTACGTGGCGCACATAATCATGCACTGTCTCGAAAGAGATCCGGCCAATCGTTACCAAAGTGCGAAAGAGATTCTGGCGGATCTGGATGCGGGACGGAGCCCTTCGCTTCCTCCCATTAGCTCGACCACGAGAACGGTGCAAATCAACCTCCCGATCATTGAGAAACGGTGGTGGTACTCTGCGGGGACAGGGCTAGTTCTGATGCTTGTGTTGGTTTTCGCGATTCCCAAAACAAGACACTGGATATTTCGAGCGTTCAACGTTGGTCCGCCTGCTCCCGACGCAAATGGGGTTCCCTCCACTTCCCAGGCAAAGTTTATTGCCGTTCTGCCGTTCCGCGTGCTTGGGGACCAAGCGTCACTTGGGTATGTAGCCGATGGGGTGGTCGAAGCGATGTCAGCAAAGCTTTTCCAGATGAAGGATGTCCGCCTGGCGTCTTCAACAGCGGGCGCAAAAATCGACCCGAAGACTCCGCTACCGCAGATCGGGAAAGAATTAGGCGCGAGCCTGATTGTGCATGGAACGGTACAAGGATCGGGGGACAACCTGCGGATAACGGTAAACCTGGAAAATGCGGCTGAGAACCACCTGGTATGGAGCAAGGAGTTTGCTGGGTTAACGGGGGATCTGCTGACCATCGAGGACCAGATGTACGGACAGCTCATGGACGCCCTTGCCCTCAAGCCGAGCAATGACGATTTGGCTCGTGCCACCGCGCACCCGACTGAGAGCGCCGCTGCCTATGAACTATACCTGCGAGGCCGAAATGCCATGGGTGGGCAGTTGAAAGTCGGCAATGTGGAAACAGCGCTCGAGTATTTTGAAAATGCAGTCAAGAAGGATCCGAGCTTTGCACTGGCTTACACGGGGTTGGCCGATGCCAGCCTCCGTATGTACCGAGAGAAGAAGGAGACCCAGTGGGCGGATAAAGCTCTATCCGCAGGTCAGCAGGCGGATCGCCTAAACGACAATCTCGCTGAAGTGCATACCGCTCTTGGTAGCGTGTATAGCGCGACAGGCAAATCCGCTGAAGCTATTGCTGAATTGAAGAGGGCACTGGAGCTGGCTCCCAACTCAGACGAGGGATATCGGCGACTGGGTGATGCGTTTCGCGTCAGCGGGAACAAAGAGGAAGCTATCCAGGCATATCAGAAAGCGATCGAAATCAATCCATATTATTGGTTCAACTGGAACGCGCTGGGAACGGCGTATTACCGGTTCGGAGACTATCAAAAAGCACTCGAGGCCTTTCGGCACGTCACCGAGCTTGAGCCTCAAAATGCCGCCGCCTATAGGAACATGGGGGCCGTTTATTTTCAGCAAGATAAGTGGAACGAATGCATTCCTGTTTTCCAGAAATCCCTTGAGCTTGAGCAGCACAGCACAACCTACTCCAACCTGGGCACGGCATATTTTTACCTGAAGCGATATGACGAAGCCATCAAAATGTTCCAGAAAGCTCTGGAAACGAATCCGAACTACGAACTCGCAATGGGGAATTTGGCGGACGCTTTCCGATGGTCCGGGCGACGGCAAGAAGCCATGGCCACCTACGATAAGGCCATCGCATTGGCTTACAAGGATCTACAGGTAGATCCGCGTGCGGCCGATACTTTGGGAAGCCTGGCATTGTACTACGCGAAAAAAGGCGATTCGAAACATGCTTTGGAGTTCATCCGTCACGCGCGCTCTATCGAACCCGAAGATATTTCGTTGCTGTACTCGCAGGCGGTAGTCGACTGCTTGGCTGGCCGAACGGCAGAATCTCTGGGTGCCTTGGGAGACGCGCTGCAGAAGGGGTATTCGCTCGAAGAAATAGAAAACGACCCCGAGCTGAACGATTTGCGGGAGCTTCCGGAATTTGCGCGGCTAGTGAACAGATTCACCAAAAAAGGGAATTAGCTCTCGGGGTGTCATCACCTAGTGGCAAGCTTTTTTTGGCGAGAAGAGCCCCCAAACCTACGGCGATTAGCGTTAGTGTCGCCGGCTCTGGAACAGTAGGAGCGGGAACGTTTGCATTCGCAGAAAAGCCCAGGTCAGGACCCCACCCCCCTGTCCCGTTCGTGGAAGTGTCGTCAGGGTTAGTGTTAAGGTTTATCGTGAAGACGTTCTCGTCGGACGAGTTGGGGATCCCCGGGAAACAGTCTTCCTCACACCCTGGGCCGCTGACTCCCGAGAAATAAATGACCAGCAAATTCCCGATATTGTAAACTTCAGGCGTATTCTCGAACAGATTGGAAGTGGCGTTGACAGTATCGGCTGCAATCCCCGTTGTCTCGATTAAGAGACTAGTCCAGTTAGATTCCGAGTCGTTTTCGAAGGTCAAGAACCCCCCGCCATTGCTATTGGAGCTGAACATAAAACTTGTGCCTGTGAGTATCGTACATCCGTCGCCGCACGTGGGATCGCTGACGTCCATGCGGGGGTCCGTCGGAACGCCATCGGCTTGAGCCAGAGCGGCAGCTCCCATCAGAAGGAGGGCCACAAGAAGGAAACGTGAAGTCGTCATCACACACCCCGCGATCTCCTCCAATAGTGCACCTCAGGCGCCAATCGTTCTCCCCACTTGATAATCACCTAAATTCCCTACAATGTGGGCTTTCCAAGGTGTGCTCCACTATAGAAAAAATGAACAGTGCAAGAAATTGCGTTTTATGCGCAACGAATTGGGTCGCTCAGGCTTGGCCCCATTCATCTCTCGCGGACTGCAGGGGCACTATTGGTGGGCTCCTGAGACGTCGGAAACGCTCGCGGCCAAATCCAAGCGGGCCAGTTCGCCTCTCACAGCAGTCTTCGTTTTGCCCAGAACAGTTGCCTCACTGCAGCGATCTGGGGCTGAGCGGAAGCAACCAGAAACTAATAGCCGCGAACCTCATCCGCAAAGTAGGAGCGAGCGACCTTCATTGGCTTGACGAGCTTGTGGATTCCCGGACGGGCTGCCGTGGAACTCGCATTGAATCGTCGGCGAGCTGTCTTTGTTCTTGGCAAAATCGACGAGATCTTGAGCTGGGGGAAGAGCAAGGAACACGAGAAAGATGTCCATTTTGTCGAATTGGGCCAATGCCTATGCGAGGTTCGTTCAAAACAATATTGGAGGTTAGAGAAACTGAAATCCTTTGATGAATTTCTGGAGAAGCGTTTCCCCGATTCCAGGAGAAAGGCCTACTACCTAATGGCCATCCACGAGCACCTGCCACGGCAGATACACCGAGATTTAAAGTTAGTTGGCTGGACCAAGGCTAGGGAACTGGTAAAGGTGGCCCGAGCGCGGGTTCGCCAGAAACGACCTCCATTAAAATTGGGTCCGAAAGAGTACGCCATCGTCCGGGCGCGCGTGCTTGAGCGGGATGGCTGGCGGTGTCAAGAGTGCGGTTCCATAAAAGGCATTGAGGTCCATCATTATGAAACCCAGGGTTCAGCTCGGTGACGATGTAATGCAGAACTTGATTACGCTTTGCGTTGGCTGTCACCGGAAATGTCACGGAGGAAGCCGATTGGAAATATACTAAGACAAATCTATCAGTACTACCTGCTTTGGTAAGCCAGAAAGTGGAGTAAGAATGACTTCGCGGCTGCTGATCGAGTAGGAATGCTCACGGCCGGCCAACGGAGATGTATTCAAAACCCAGAGACTTCATCTGGGCCGGAGAGAGAAAGTTGCGTCCATCAAGGATCAAGGGGCGGGCCATCAGATTGCGAATGCGCTGCCAATCGAGCCTACGAAACTCTTCCCATTCTGTGAGAAGAAGCAAGGCATCTGCCCGATCAGCGGCGACGTAAGGATCGGGGCAGTAATTAAATTCCGGGAAGGAAGCGCGTGCGTCTGAAAGCGCTTGAGGATCAAATGCGGCGATGCGTGCACCGGCGGTTGATAAACGCCTGGCAAGCTTGATAGCAGGTGAGGAGCGAATGTCGTTCGTATTGGGCTTGTGAGAAAGGCCAAGCAAGCCAAGTTTCTTTCCTTTCAGCACCCAGAGCGAACTCTGTATTTTCTGGAAGAAGCTATCGATACGCTGGAGATTTGCGTTTTCAGAGGCCTGCGGAATGCCGGAGTCCACGCCTTCCGTGCGGAGTAATTTGCAAAACGCTCGGAGGTCTTTGGGCAGACGATCACCACCGAAGCCAATTCCAGCCTGAAGAAAAGATGAATTAATCCGACGATCGAGGCCCATGGCATGAGTGACTTCCTGAACATCGCCGCCAAGGCGTTCGCAGAGGTCTGCGAGCACGTTGGCGTAAGAGATCTTCATTGCCAAATAGGAGTTGGAGGCTTGCTTGATGAGTTCGGTGCTTTTCACTGTGGTAAGAAGCAGCTGGGGGGGCGTACGAGATGGACAGTTTCGGTTGTGGATGGGGCACTGGAAATCTTGTTGGAGGATTGGGGAGTAGATCTCTAGCAGAGTAGACTCTGATTCGGCGTCTTCCACGCCGAGCAGGATGCGCGAAGGATGGAGGAAGCCATCAATGGCCTCTCCTTCGTGCAGGAATTGGGGGTTGGCTGCGACTTTGAAACGAGCCAAAGGATGGGGAGCGGTTACGTGGAGCAGATGTTTGAGTTGCTCACCCGTTCGGACGGGGACCGTACTTCGAACTACAATAAGTTTTGAAGAATCCACAACACGAGCGATTTGGCCGGCTGCGGAGTCGAGCGCGGCAAAGTCCGAATCGCCATTCTCGAGTTGAGGAACGCCGATACAGAGGAAGATGGCAGTGGAGCTCCGTAGCGGCGAGGCCATGTCTGTGGTGAAAGTGATTGCTCCGGAACTGAGGCTGCGCAATATCAAATCGCTTAGGTGCGACTCGAACACAGGGAGCGAGCCTTGCTGAAGCGACCGGATTCGATCCGCGTTGTGGTCCACGCAAACAACTTGGTGGCCAATGGCAGCGAAGCAGGCGCCGCTGACCAGGCCTACGTGACCACAACCGATGACGCTAATCTTCAATGGCTCAAGCCCTACGCGCTGGCGTGATTATATGACGAATCAGTGGCTCTCAAGGGTTGAGGGCTACTTATGGGCCAACTGGGGCCTGGCTCGCTATTGGTTTAAGTAGCCGAGCGTTGGGGATTTGGACGATGGCTGCGGAGATGCAGGCCCCGAAGTCGGGTCTCTCAAGATGAGCCTACGCTGTAGCCGTTCGATTACTCTCATTGCCGTTTAACCCGGGAAAACCACCCTTTAATGCAAGAGGCTCGATTCGCAGGAGGTAGACCTGTAAAATATGGATGTACGGTAAAAGGGCAATTCGCCGGGGTATCGCTTCTGTTGAGGATAGATCAGCCGAGAGATTCAGAAATCAAAGAGATGCGTGCTTCGAAGAAAAGCGGGAAGGCGACACGGGAGCTGTTGTCCGAGCGGATTCTTGTCCACTAGTCATGACTCCTGCGATTCGCCTTACATTCTGCCGAGAGTCTCAAAGGAGATTAGAAGAGACGCGGCAGGCATAGATTGAGGTTCTCGGAAATGAGGGCGTTCGGCAGTTCAGAGTCAAGGCAAAGAAAGATGATCGAGCCGGCGGCCATGCACGAGTTTTCGGCAACGGGATTCGTAGTTCCCGCCTCCCTTGGGAGTTAGCACGGGGATGGCATCAACGCTGGTTTCGCAAGATTGGCATTTTAGCGAATCGGGTAAAACGGATGAGGCAGGGAGTTGTCCGAGGCCGACGACAGAAGCTATGCCCAAGTGACCACTAAACCTTCAACTTGTATCCGGTCCAGATCAGGATGGTCTCTTCGTCCCAGTCAATTATGCGCAAACCGCTTGCGCGCGAGAAAGAGAAAACCGGCTAGAACAACCAGACTCGATCCGAGCAACACTAAGCTGCTAGGTCAGGTACCGAGGTCTTACAAGGAACAGCGGAAGCGCAAGGTGTCGGGGTAGACTGCTGGGAGTACCACGGCATTCCAATTAATGGCGGATTGCGGGAGGGGCAAGCGGCTCAGCGAATTTGTGCTCGCCGTCGATCCAGGTTTGGAGTCTCTGGACTAAATTTTGTTGTGACGAGTGGCTCTGTTGACATCCTCGGCACAGTCTCGATTTTGCGGGGTCGACAAGGGGGCGGCGTGCGTGTTTTCTGATCAAGCAGGAGGGACGATGGCCGAAGTGGGACTCCTGCCCTTTGCTCGGGTGGC
>Ga0335083_10006815_pt1 | contig 14162 bp, 13 predicted proteins | sample Lox_Sample_42_FD_206716 | JGI IMG/M metagenome (GOLD analysis project Ga0335083, IMG submission 206716) | Soil microbial communities from Loxahatchee National Wildlife Refuge, Florida, United States - Lox_Sample_4.2 | ecosystem: Environmental > Terrestrial > Soil > Wetlands | place: USA...
CCCGCTACCCGACGAGCGCTGGTTCGCCGAGATCCAGCGCCGCTGCCTCGACCGCGGCGTCTTCTGCTCACTCGAAGACCTCACCACCGCGCTGCAGGAATGGATCAAGCTCTGGAACGACTCCGCCCGGCCCTTCAAGTGGACCAAGACCCCCGACCAGATCATCGACTCCATCTGCCGCTACTGCGCACGAATCTCACGACCGGCTTACTAGCCCGCCTAGCCCGCCTAGAACAGCAGCAGGGTGAGCTGAGTCCTTGCCTTCTTGAGCCGGTCGTCGTCCGGCGGGAGCACCTCGAAGAGGTCGAGCAGGCGCAGTCGCGCCGCGTTCCGCTCGGCGCCCGAGGTGCGCTTGACGACGGCGAGCACCCGGTCGAAGGCCTGCTCCGCGTCGCCGCTCGCCATCTCGAAGTCGGCGAGCAGCAGCTGGGCCTCGATGTCGTCTGGGCGCTCGGCGGCGTCCCTTACCGCGTCCGCGGGCTCGACGGCCGACACCCGGCGCATCAGGTTCACCTGGGCGAGCCAGCTCTTGGCGAGCGGGTCGCCGGGCGTGTCCGTGAGCGCCTTCTCAAGCGCCTGCGCGGCCGCATCCAGGTCGCCCGTCTCCATCGCGGCCCTGGCCTCGGACAGCGAGGGCGGCAGGTCATCGAAGACATCGCCGGACTCCGCGCCCTCGCCCGCGGCCGCACCGGCGCCGGACGGGGCTACGCCGAGCTGTTCGGCCACCGACAGCACCTGGGCGAGCCACTGCTTGATCTGCGCCTCGGGCATCGCGCCGAGGAACGCGTCCACCATCTGCCCGCCGACGATCGCGACCACCATCGGGATGGACTGCGCCTGGAAGGCCTGGGCGAGGCGCGGGTTCGCGTCCACGTCGATCTTGGCGAGGACCCAGGCACCGTTCGCCTCGCCTGCCAGCTTCTCAAGCACCGGGCTGAGCTGCTTGCACGGACCGCACCAGTCCGCCCACAGGTCCACGATCACCGGCGTGGTCCTCGACCGGAGCGCGACGTCGTTGTTGAAGGTCTCTTCCGTCACGTCGAACACAAACGCCGATCCAGACCCGGCCGGGGGCGCGCCGTCAGCAGCGCCACTGGCCGCGGCGGCCCGTGCCGCCTGCTGCCTGCGCTGCGCGGCGGCCTGTCGCGCGCCAAGGTCGACGGCACCGTACATAGAGAAGTCCCGCGGCTGCGTCATACCATCTATCCTGCCCCAGATCTTGGCGTGATCGTGACCATTGCTGGCCGCGACGTTCTGGCAACTCGTTGCGAAAACCCTCTGCTTGTAGCATTTGATGTGCTACCGTCGCCCCATGGCACAGAAGGGCGACCGGCGACGCGGCAAGCCGCTCAACCCCAACCTCGGGTACGCGGGCGACCCCGTGCATCACTCGACATCGAACCTGCCTCAGCAGCGCATCGGCATCCGGGAGCTCAGGCAGCACGCCAGCGTCTACGTGGACCTGGTTGAGCGCGGCTACACCGTCGACATCACCAACCGCGGACGTCTCGTCGCACAGATGATCCCGGTGCGCGACCCGGAGAGCCCGCTCGAGCGCTGGATCGCCAAGGGCGTCATCGAGCGTGCGGAGGACGAGGGCAGCGTGCTCGAAATCGAGCCGTACCAGAGCGCGCCATCCCCGGGGCAGCCCAACGCGAGCCAGGCGCTCGAGCGGCTGCGCGGCGCCGGGGAGGCTCCGTGATTTACCTGGATTCCTCTGCCCTGGTCAAGCTCGCCCTCACCGAGCCCGAGTCCGCCGCGCTCACCGCATTCATCGCCAGCCACCCAGACGCGGCGCTGGTGTCGAGCACCCTGCACCGCGCCGAGGTACTGCGCGCCATCTGGCGCGCGGAGCCCGGAGCGCTGCCCCGCGCGCAGCGGATCATCCGCCGGGTCTCGCTCGTCGCACTCAGCCACGACCTGCTAGACAACGCGGCCACCGTACAGCCCGGCCACCTGCCCACGTCCGCCGCGATCCACCTGGCCTCGGCGCTGGCGATCAAGCGGGACCTGACCGCTTTCGTCTGCTACGAAAAGACCCTCAGCGACGCCGCCGAGGCCGCAGGCCTCCCCGTCGCCAGCCCTGCGTAGGTTCCCGCGCGGACGCAGCCAGGAGACCACTTCGCTTAACCGGCGACCACACATTGCTTACTCGGCGACCAAAATCATCCACTCTGCTTAACCGGCGACCATGATCACGCCCGATTTGCGGCAAATGTCGCACGCTCGGTTAAACAGAGTGGATCGGCGCGGTCGCCTGGTAAACCGGCAGGCCTCGGGCCGGGCGGTTTCGGGCCGGGCGGTTTCGGGCCGGGCGGTTTCGGGCCGGGCGGTTTATTGTCGGGGGGTGGCGGCGGACGGGGAGTACTGGAATCACAACGTGCACTACCAGCGGGTCATCCTGGAGGCGGTGCCCGCGGAGTGCGGCGCGGCCGTGGACGTGGGGTGCGGGGACGGGATGCTCGTCCGCAGGCTGGCCGGGCGGTGCGCGTTGGTCACCGGGATCGACGCGGACGAGCGGATGATCGAGGTGGCGCGGGAGCTTGGGCGGGGCGTTCCAGGGCTCAGCTTCATCAGGGATGACTTCCTGAGCCATCCGTTCGCGGAGGCCGGCTTCGACTTCGCGTGCGCCAACACGGCGCTGCACCATATGGACTTCGCCGCCGCGCTGGCGACAATGGCGCGGCTGCTGCGGCCGGGCGGGCGGCTGGCCGTCGTGGGACTGGCCAGGAACGGGTCGATCGCCGACTGGGTCATCGGCGGGGCCGGCCTTCCTGCCAACGTCTACTACAGGCGTGTCAAGGGCGAAGGGAACCCCGGCGCGCCGGTCAGGGACCCGGAGATGACCTGGTCCCAGGTGCGCCGGACCGCGGGGCAGGTACTGCCTGGCGCCAGGTACCGCAGGCACCTGCTGTGGCGCTACTCCATCGTGTGGACCAAGCCCGCCGCAGAGTGCCGCCCAGGCGGCCGCGGGGTGCCACCAGAAAGGCCAGCGCGGCCCGGAGGACGGGCTTCGGGCTTAGAAGGCCGGGGGTTCGGTGTAGGTGCCCCAGACGGAGCGGAGGGCGTCGCAGATCTCGCCGAGTGTGGCCTCGGCGCGGGCGGCCGCGAGCATGGGCTCGACCAGGTTCTCGTCGGTCCTGGCCGCCGCGGTCAGCGCGGCGAGGGTGCGTTCCACCGCGTCGTCGTGGCGGGCGGCCCGGCGGGCCGCCAGCTCGGCAACCTGGGCGTGCTCCACCTCGGGGCTGATCCGCAGGGTTTCGAGCTCGCCGCCGACCGTCTCGGTGTGCGTCGTCATGCCGACGATGCGCTTGTCGCCCTTCTCCAGCTTCTGCTGGTACTCGAAGGCGGCGTCGGCGATCTCGCCGGTGAACCAGCCGTTCTCGATGCCACGCAGGATGCCGCCGGTCATCGAGCCGTCGGGTGACATGGCGCGAATGCGGTCGAAGATCTCCCCGGCCTCCGCCTCCATCTTGTCGGTGAGCGCCTCCACGTACCAGGAGCCGCCGAGCGGGTCGGCGACATTGGTGACCTCGGTCTCCTCCATGATCACCTGCTGGGTGCGCAGCGCCGTCTCCGCGGCCGCGGTGCTCGGCAGCGCGAGCACCTCGTCCAGTGCGTTGGTGTGCAGCGAGTTGGTGCCGCCAAGTACCGCCGCGAGCGCCTCGATGGCGGTCCTGACCACGTTGTTCACCGGCTGCTGAGCGGTGAGCGACACCCCGGCTGTCTGAGTGTGGAAGCGCAGCCACTGGGCGCGGGCGGTCTTCGCGCCGTAGACGTCGCGCAGCCAGCGGGCCCAGATCCGGCGGGCGGCGCGGAACTTGGCGATCTCCTCGAAGAAGTCGATGTGCGCGTCGAAGAAGAACGACAGGCCGGGGGCGAACTGGTCGACGTTGAGGCCGCGGCTGATGCCGAGCTCCACGTAGCCGAAGCCGTCGGCCAGGGTGAACGCGAGTTCCTGCGCGGCCGTCGAGCCCGCCTCCCTGATGTGGTAGCCGGAGACCGACAGCGGCTTGTAGCGGGGAATGCGCTGCGCGCAGTACTCCATCAGGTCACCGATGAGGCGCAGGTGCGGCTCGGGTGAGAACAGCCACTCCTTCTGCGCGATGTACTCCTTGAAAATGTCGGTCTGCAGCGTGCCGTCGAGCGTGCTCAGGTCGATGCCCTGGCGCTCCGCGGCCACCAGGTACATGCAGAAGACCGGGACGGCAGGGCCGCTGATCGTCATCGACGTGGTCGTCTGGTCCAGCGGGATGCCGTCGAAAAGCTCGTCCATGTCGGCCGCCGAGTCGATGGCGACGCCGCAGTGTCCCACCTCGCCGAGCGAGCGGGGATCGTCGGAGTCGCGGCCCATCAGCGTTGGCATGTCGAACGCGACGGACAGGCCGTGGCCGCCCGACTTGATGAGCATCTTGTACCGCTCGTTCGTCTGCCTGACGTTGCCGAAGCCGGAGAACTGCCTGATCGTCCATTGCTTGCCCCGGTAGCCGGTCGGGTAGAGGCCCCGGGTGAACGGGAACTCGCCCGGCCAGCCGATCGCGTCCGGCGGCTCGGCGCCGTCCGGCGGCCCGTACGCCGGCTCCACCTCAATGCCGGACAGCGTGCTGAAGTCGGCGTCGCGCCTGGCGGCGGCGTCGTAGGCGCGCCGCCAGCGCTCGCGCCCGCTGCCACTTGCTATATCGGCACTGGTCATCCTGGCCCCCGTTAGTAGGACGTCCTAGCAATATAGTAGGACGTCCTACTAACTGTCTGCTAGCAGGGCGTTACTCAGTGAGCAAAGGGGCTGCTCAACTTTCCCGCAACCGGCTCGCCTGGTGCGGCGTCTACAACCGGCTCGCCTGGTGCGGCGTCTATAGGTGCGGCTAGCACGTACGAGCCGCCTGCCGCCGCGCGAAAGTGTGGGATTCACTGATGCAGCCGACAAATACCTTCGCCGCACCCCCCTTCGGTGACATCATGTCTGCGGGGGGCGCTTGTGCAGTGCCGGCGGGTTCGGTGCTGGCCCATTCGGGTCTTGCCGCCACCATCGCGGCAGGGGCACCACGGCCGGCGCGGCGACAGGGGCGACAGGGAGGTCCGTTGGGCACGGACGCGGGAGCGGAGACCGGTCCGTACGGCATCCTCAGCAGAGACTCGGGGAGCCGTTCCCGGCAGGTGGTCGCGGAGGAACTGTTCACCGCCCACTACCCGAGGCTGGCCGGCTGGGTGCGGCGCCTGGTGGACGACGACGAGACGGCGCACGAGATCGCGTCGGAGGCCTTCGTCCGGCTGCTGTCGAAGTGGACGAGCCCCGACAAGCTGGAGAGCCCGCAGAGCTACCTGTACATGATCGCCACCAACCTGGTCCGCGACCACTGGCGCAAGATGGAACGCGAGCGCCGCGCCTTCAGCAGGGCGGCCGCGGGCACCGACCCCGAGCCGTTCTCCGACCCGTCGCAGGACGTCGACGTCCGCGAGCTGCTCGCGGCGCTCCCCGACCGGCTGCGCGAGCCGTTCCTGCTGCACTACTACGCGGGGTTCGGCATCAGGGAGATCGCGGCGCAGCTCAAGAAGCCCGAGGGGACGATCAAGGCCGACCTGTACCACGCCAGGGCGCGGCTGAAGGAGGCGCTCGCTGAGCGCATGACCGGACCCTTCCCGATCCAGCGGTCGGGGTCGGGGGACGCTGGCACGAGCCGGAGCGCCACAGGGACGCCGGGGGACGCGTCCGCTACATACGTGACCGCCACAGGGACGGCCGGGGACGCTTCCGAAAAGAAGGGCCGCGGCACCCGCCGTGGCTTGAGGAGGACCAATGCCGGCTGACAACGACCTCGACCCGGTCGACCGCTGGCTGAACCAGCAGGTCTGGCCGATGGCGCCGCCCGACGGCACCTTCGAGCAGATCACCAAGCGCGCGCGGCGGCGGAGGGTACGCAACGCCGCGATCTCGGTCGCGTCGGCCGCCGCGGTCGCGGTGGCGGTGGCCATCGCGGTGCCGCTCGGGCTCATCGGCGGCCTCGGGTCTTCGGGGCCGGGCCGCGTCGTCATCGCGGCCAGCGGCTCGTCGCGGACGCCCAGCTCGTCACAGTCGGAGATGGGCACAGGCACGCATGTGCCGTCGCCTAGCAGCACGGCGGCGAGCGCGCTGCCGACCGCGACGGGATCGGCGGGCACCACGATTGGGCCGTCATGCATTACGACCCCCGGCTGCCTGCCGGACAAGTTCATCCCCGCCACGGTCACCTGGGTCGGTCCGACCACCGGCTTCGTCATGGGCCAGGCCGGAACCCCGGGGACGTGCGGCGCCGAGCAGAACTCGGACATCTGCACGTCCATCGCGATCACCCACGATTCCGGCCAGACCTGGGCGGGCGTGAACGCGCCCCTCACTGGTGCGGCGAGCGGCCTGACCGGCGTCAGCCAGCTGCGGTTCCTCAACGGGGTGGACGGCTGGGCGTACGGGCCAGAACTGTGGGCCACGCACGACGGCGGCCTCAAGTGGACCAAGATTCGCGACCCCTTTGGCGACAACCGCCAAGTCACCGACCTGGAGACGATCAACGACCGGGCTTATGCGCTGTGGGCCAACTGCACCAAGTCGAGCGAATGCTTCTCCTACACGCTCATGTCCACTTCGGCCGGCCAGGACGACTGGGCACCGGTCAGCGGCGTTCCGCAGAACCTGGCCGCGGCAAGCACCGGCGGCGCCCAGATCCCGGGCTCGGCAAGCTTCGAGATCGGCGGAAGCTACGGCTACCTGATCGCCCCCGACGGCTCGCTGTACGTGGGATCGCTGCCGCAGGGCGGGTCGCCGAGCACCTGGCAGCGGGCGTCCGCGACCCTGCCCTGCAACCCCAGCTGGCTGCTCGAGGGGGCCTACGGGCAGTCGCAGCAGGTGCTGCTCGCGCCCTACTGGGCGAAAGGCGGCACGCCGAGCCTGGCAGTCGTATGTGAGGTGAACGCGCCTTCCCGGGGCTTCAGCACCACCGTATGGATTTCCAGGGACAACGGCGCCACCTGGACCGAGCAGAAGAATGTCGGCAATGCCGGCGTCTCCCTCATCGGCAAGGCGCTGTCGCTCACCGCCACTAGCACAGGCGGCCTGATCATCGCAACGAAGACCGGCATCTACCGGCTGCCGCCCGGTGCGAGCCAGTGGCAACAGGTCACGTTCAGCGGTGCTGCGACGCCGCCCTCCGGCTTCAGCTACGTGGGCATGACCAACGACTCCCAGGGGGTTGCGATCGCCGATCCTGGCGACGTGGGCAGCCAGCCGAACCCGGATCCTTACGGCATCTGGATGACCCTCGACGGCGGCCAGACCTGGCAGTTCCACAAGATCAAGGGCAAGAGCAGCTGACCGGCGGAACGGGGTCACGAGTCAGTGAAATCGCCCGCGGACAGCCGCAGGCCGCGCAGCAGGGTGAACAGCGCCTCGCGGTCCGGCTCCGAGTACCCGGCCAGGCCGAAGTCCGCGGCCATCAGGTCGCGTGTCGCCACCGCGACGGCGTCCCTGCCGCGCGCCGTGATCTCGGCGAGGCGGCCGCGCCCGTCGGCCGGGTTGGGCTTGCGCACCACCATGCCCGCCGTCTCCAGGCGGTCGATCGTGTTGGTCACCGAGGTGGGGTGCACCATCAGGCGCTCGCCCATCACCCGCAGCGGCAGCGCGCCCTCGCGGCTGAAGGAGAGCAGCACGAGGGCCTCGTACCTGGCGAAGGTCAGCCCGTACGGGCGGAGGATCGTGTCGAGATCGGCGAGCAGCAGCTGCTGGGCGCGCATGATCGAGGTGACCGCCGCCATCGCCGACGACGGCCCGAACCGGCGCTCCCAGATCCGCGCCGCGCGATCGATCGGATCGAAGGGCAGGCCAAGCTCTCTCGACACACCGGACACATTACGAGGTTGTTCCAGCGGCTACGACTCACTGGAGGCGCCAGCACCTCAATCAAGGCTTAATCTCAATCCGTGATCATTCTGGTTGCGCGCTGCGCTGGTCTACACCTCACCGGACGCACACAATAGCTGTTGGGCGTCAGCATCCCTACTTGGAGCTGCCATGGACTCCCGGTCACGCGTCAGCGTCGTGGGTGCCGCCACGACGTTCGCTGTCGTGTGCGCGTTCGCCTTGGCAGCCGGGCCCGCGGCGGCACGGGACACGCTGCCGCAGGATCCGCCAGCGCCGAGTGACACGATCACCATCACAGACCCTGCCTCGGTGACCGGGCTGGGCGGCCAGGGCGGCGAGACGCTCGCGGTGACCGCCGACTCCACCACGGCGCTCGCGTCGATGACGGTGCACCTCGACGACGCCACGACCGGAACCGACACCCTCGACCTGACCATGACCGCGCCGGCCGGCGGGGCGCAGCCGGGCACGAGCACCTGGACGAGCGGCACGGTGACCGCGGCGAACCTTGCGCTCGGCAGCTACTTCATCACTGTGGACGCCACCGACACCGGTGGCACCGCGGTCACCGGCGTCCCCGACGGCACGCTGCCCTTCCAGGTCACCCCGCAGATCACGCCCGGCAACGGCAGCACAGTCCTCAGCTACACCAACCAGCACCCGGTCATCGCGGGCACCGTCACCGAACTGGCCCCCGGCGCCACCCAGGCCACGCCGTACGCCGGCCAGCCGCTCGTGCTGCACGACCCGGTCGAGGGCGACATCCACCTGACCACGACCGCGGCCGGCGGCTACAGCGCCGCCCTGCCGCACCCGGCGGCCGGGGAGACGATCACCGCCGAGGTGCCCGCCACGCCGACGACCCAGGGCGCAGGCGCGGCCCCGGTGACCCTCAACGCGCAGCCCAGCCAGCTGCGGCTGACCGCCGGGCTGTCCGCGACGAAGGTCACGTACGGCGCCAAGGTCACCATCTCGGGCACCGTCGGCTACACGTCCGGACACACGGTCGTGCCGCTGGCCGGCCAGCAGGTGCATATCTCCGCGGGCGGCGGTCATCCGTCCCTCACCGCCACCACCGACAAGTCGGGTCGTTTCACCGCCGCGCTGCCAAAGCAATCGGCGAGCACAGACTGGGTCGTCCGGGCCGGCGGCGGCCAGTTCCTCACCAGCGTGGCGGTCACGCTGCCGATGACTGTCGAGCTGCCCACGGCCATCACCGGCTTCCACGCCACCCTGAACCAGTACTGGCAGGTCAACGTCCGCGGCTGCCTCGGGCTCGCGCCGAACACACCCGGCTACCTGCCCTCGCTCAAGGGGCTCGTGATCCAGTACTCCCCAGGGCCGCACGGGCCATGGCACGCGCTCGGCGCGGTTCCCGCCCAGAAGAGCTCCCAGTGCGGCAACGGCGGCAGGACGTTCACCGCGACGTTCACCGCCCTCCGCAACTACGCGTACTACCGGGCGAGCTTCGGCGGATCCACCACCGACCAGGCAGGCGTGATCAGCCACGACCCGGCCACCGGATTCCTGCCCTCGCTCAGCGCCAGCAAGCTGGCCTGGAAGTACGCGGACCGCTTCGACGGCGTCAAGTTCACGCCGCACGGCGTGCCCAAGGGCGGCAAGCTGACAGTCGCCGGCAAGCTCGAGACCTATACGGGCGGCAAGTGGCGCCCGCTGACGCATCAGGTCGTACAGATCATCCTGAAGCCCAAGGGCAGCTCCGGCTGGTACTGGATCGTCAAGGTGAAAACCGGCGGCCGGGGCGGGTTCTCCGCGACGTTCGCCGACCCGGTGACCGCCACCTGGTCGACGGAATACCTCGGGGACGCGACGCACCTCGCGGCGGTCGGGCCGATGGTAAACGTGACGCTGAAGGACTGACAGTAATCCGAACCCGTTCGGGCTAATCCTCAGCGAGACCGGCGGCGGCCAGCAGTTCCTCGGCGGCGGTCAGCGGGTCGGAGCTGCCGTCCGCCACCCGGGCGGCCAGTTCGTCGGGGACCGTCAGCCGGCGGGCGAGCGCGCCGAACGCCAGGGCGGTCACCTCATCGCGTGCCCGGGCGAGCCGCCGCCGCGCCCGCTCGCCGCTGGCGTCGAGCCAGGCGTCGTGCTTGTCGAGCGCCGCCACCAGGTCGTCGACGCCGTCGCCCGAGGTCGCGACCGTCGGCACGATCGGCGGCTTCCACTCCCCCGGCGCGAGCGCCACCGCCGCGCGCAGGTCGCGCAGGGTCGCCTGGGTGTCCGGGCGGTCCGCCTTGTTCACTGCGAGCACGTCCGCGACCTCGAGCACGCCCGCCTTCGCGGCCTGGATCGAGTCGCCCATGCCGGGCACGACCAGCAGCACGGTGCTGTCCGCCGCCGAGGCGATCTCCACCTCGGCCTGGCCGACACCCACGGTCTCCACCAGGATCACCTCGAAGCCGGCCGCGGCGAGCACCCTGATCGCCTGCGGCGCCGCGGCGGCCAGGCCGCCGAGCTGACCGCGGCTGCCCATCGACCTGATGAACACCCCGTCGTCGGTGGCGTGCTCCTGCATCCGGATCCGGTCGCCGAGCAGCGCGCCGCCGGTGAACGGCGACGACGGGTCGACGGCGAGCACCGCGGTCCTGCTGCCACGTGCCCGGAACGCGCGTACCAGGGCGCTGGTAACCGTGGACTTGCCCGCTCCCGGCGCGCCGGTAAGGCCGATCACGCGGCTGCCGGTCGCCGGCGGCTTGAGTTCCCTCAGCACCGAACGGGTGCGCGGGTCCCCGTTCTCCACCCACGAGATCACCCGGGCGAGGGCGCGCTTATCCCCGGCCTGGACCAGCTCAGAGATGGCAGTGCTCCCCCCGTTCGCCGCCGCGCGCTCGGTAGCGCTTTGGCTCACTGTGTTTCCCCGTTCGCCTCCGCGCGCTCAGGACCCCTGTCCTTCCCTCGTCGCTCCTTCCTCGTTCCTCGGTCGTCGCTCCTCAGTCCAGGCCAGGGGCGCGCGCTTTGGCTCACGGGGTCAGGCCCGCAGCAGCAGCGCCGAGCCCTGGCCGCCGCCGCCGCACAGCGCGGCCACACCGAGCCCGCCGCCGCGGCGGCGCAGCTCGCAGATGAGGGTCAGCGCGATCCTGGTGCCCGACGCGCCGAGCGGGTGGCCGAGCGCGATCGCGCCGCCGTTCACGTTCACGATGTCCGGGCTGACGCCGAGGTCGCGCATGGAGGCGATGCCGACCGCGGCGAACGCCTCGTTGATCTCGATCAGGCTCAGGTCGCTCACCGCGAGGCCCGCCTTGCCGAGGGCCTTGGCGATCGCGCCCGACGGCTGGTGATGCAGGCTGTTGTCCGGCCCGGCGACCGTGCCGAACGCGCCGATCTCGGCGAGCACCGGCGCGCCGAGTTCCCCGGCCTTCTCACGGGTGGTCACGATGACCGCGGCGGCGCCGTCGGAGATCTGCGACGAGGAGCCCGCGGTGATCGTGCCGTCCTTGCCGAAGGCAGCGGGCAGCTTCCCGAGCGACTCGGCTGTCGTGTCGGCGCGGATGCCCTCGTCGGACTTGAAGACGATCGTCTCCTTGCGCGACTTGATCTCGACGGGGACGATCTCGTCTTCCATCAGGCCGTCCTTGGCGGCGCGCGCGGCGCGCTGCTGCGAGCGCGCGGCGAACTCGTCCTGCTCTTCCCTGGTGATGCCCAGCTTGCTGCCCCGCCGTTCCGTCGACTCGCCCATCGACAGGCCGTCGAAGGCGTCGGTCAGGCCGTCGATCGCCATCGAGTCGAGCATCTCGACCGCGCCGTACTTGTAGCCCTTGCGCGAGTTCTTCAGCACGTGCGGCGCGTTGGTCATGCTCTCCATGCCGCCGGCCACGATGACGTCGAACTCGCCGAGCCTGATCAGGTCCGCCGCCTGGGCGATCGCGTCGAGGCCGGACAGGCAGACCTTGTTGACCGTGGTGGCCGGGACCGTCATCGGAATGCCCGCCTTCGCCGCGGCCTGCCGTGAGGTGATCTGCCCGGCGCCCGCCTGCAGCACGTGGCCCATGATCACGTACTCGACCGTTTCCTGGCTGACCTTCGCGCGGTCCAGTGCGCCCTTGATCGCGAACCCGCCGAGGTCGGCGGCACTGAACCCGGCGAGGCTGCCGAGCAGGCGCCCGGTCCCCGTCCGCGCTCCGCCGATGATCACTGGGTCACGGTCGCCCATGGGGCCTCCTGCCATCCGGAACTGCGTACCTGCGCTACTGCGTGCGTGCATCTCTATGTCAACATACCCATCATGCTGTTGCGAATCGATCATGTGGGTATCGCCTGCCGTTCGCTCGACGCCGCCATCGAGCGGTACACGAGCGTGTTCGGGCTCGCGGTGGTGGCCCGGGAGACCAACGAAGAGCAGGGCGTCCGTGAGGCGATGCTGGCCACCGAGTCCGGTTCCTCGTACGTTCAGCTGCTTGAGCCGCTCTCGGCGGACACCACCGTCGGGAAGTTCATCGAGCGGCGCGGCGAGGGAATGCACCACGTCGGGTACGCCGTTGCCGATGTGACAGAGGCACTCGCGGAGATAGGCGCGACCGGCGTGCGGCTCATTGATTCACGCCCGCGGCACGGCTCGATGGGGGCGTCGATCGCCTTTCTTCACCCGGCAGACCTGGGGGGCGTTCTGACGGAACTAGTCCAGCCTCGGGTGGATTCCTGACACCTTGCATGACTTCGTCGGTCTTGTGAGGTGCATAAAACGTGACCTTTCGGACTGGACCAAGTAACACAAGAGGGGCATGTGCCCCCTAAACTTTCGTGCTAGGTGACATCAAAGCCGTCGGCCGGGATTCTGCCTGAGCAGTCCATCGAAGCACCCGCAGACCCCCGTGAAGGCGGAGTAGATTGCCTTCCATCGGCGAGACCAGTACCCCGCCCTCCGGCCTTGCCTGCCGTCCCCGTCTAGCTTGGATTAGGCCCATATGCAATCGGACATCGACGCTCAGCTGACCAGTTTCTTCGAAGAGACCCCGCCGCGTGATTTCGCCAAGGTCATGCGCGGTTACGATCCGCACCAGGTCGACGAACACATCCGTCAGCTCGCCAACGAGGTGCGACGGCACCAGGAGGACGCGCTCGGCGCCAGGCGTGACCTTCAGGACGCTCAGCGGCAGATCCAGGAGCAGGAGCGGCCGACCTATTCCGGTCTCGGCGCGCGCATCGAGCAGCTCCTGCGGCTCGCCGAGGAGCAGGCCACCGAGCTGGTGCAGGCCGCCCGTTCCGAGGCCAACGAGATCAAGGCGGCCGCGAAGGTCGACGGCGCCGAACTGCGGGCCGCGGCCGAGAACGAGGCCGCCGAGCTGCGCGCCAACGCCAAGCGCGAGACCGACGACGTGCGCGGCGCGGCGGAGCGCGAGGCCGACTCGATCCGCACCACCGCGCGCCGCGAATCCGATGAACTGACCTCGACCACCGAGCGCGAGGTCGCCAAGCTGCGCGCCACCGCCGACCATGAGGTGGCGGAGAAGCGTGCCTCCACCGAGCGGGACATCGCCAAGCTGCGCACCACCACCGAGCGCGAGGTGGCTCAGCTCAAGGCGGCGGCCAAGCGGGAGCGGGACGAGATCCTCACCACCTCCAAGCGCCAGGCCGACGAGATGCGGTCCCAGGCGCAGCGCATCCTGGAGGAGAGCGAGGCGCAGCGAGCGCAGGCCGAGGCGGAGTTCGAGATCCAGCTCGCCGCACGCCGCGAGGAGTCTGAGCGCCAGGAGGCCGAGCGGCTGTCCGCCGCGCAGGCCGCCACGCAGAAGCTGGTCTCCGAGGCCGAGCAGCGCGCGTCCACCGCCGAGCAGCGGGCGGCCAAGGCCTCCGCGCAGGCCGACCAGACCCGCCGCGACGCCGACCAGCACGCTCGTCAGCTCGTGTCCAACGCGAAGAAGAACGCCGACCAGATCGTCGCCCAGGCCAAGGCCCAGGCTGATGCGGCAATCAGCGAGGCCAAGACCGAGGCCGAGCGCCGCAGGCTCACCGCGCAGCGCGAGGTCGAAGAGCTCACCCGCCAGAAGGACAACATCACCACCCACCTCGCCCAGGTACGGCAGCTGCTCGGCGGTCAGCTCGGCATCCAGCTGCCGGCCGACCCCGCCGTCACCGCCGCCCCGGTCAAGCCTGCCGTGGAGAGCGCGCCCGTCGGCAACGTCGCAGCCGCCGCCCCGGTCGCCCGGCCGGTCAGCAACGGCGCCCCTGCCGCCGCCAGCCCCGCCTCGGCGAACGGCGACGGCAAGAGCGAAGAGGACTGGTGGACCGAGTAACGTCACGCAAGACGGGACTTGAG
>Ga0335083_10006817_pt1 | contig 14159 bp, 8 predicted proteins | sample Lox_Sample_42_FD_206716 | JGI IMG/M metagenome (GOLD analysis project Ga0335083, IMG submission 206716) | Soil microbial communities from Loxahatchee National Wildlife Refuge, Florida, United States - Lox_Sample_4.2 | ecosystem: Environmental > Terrestrial > Soil > Wetlands | place: USA: Florida...
ACCCCGCTGCCGGCGGGCTGACCTGGACGAACAGGTCCAGCCCGTGGGCCTGGGTGGCGTGCTGGGCGGCCGCCACGAAGCGCTCGGCCTCGCCGGTGGGGGCCTCGGCGCAGTCGAGCCGCAGCCGCACCCGCCGCCCCACGTACTGGGGGTGGTGCTCGGCCAGGAACCCGTCCAGCGCGTAGGCCATGTACCGATTGATCTTCTCCTCGATCTGGCGAAATTGGTGCGGGTGCGCGCCCCAGGGGCGGCGCTCGATCATCACCAGCAGCACGTCACCGGTGGCTGCGTCGGCGGTGATGAGGTCGAGCACCATGGGGTTCTCGACGCCCGGGGCCCCGAACTCGGCCACCATCTGATCGCGGGTCATTTTTTCCATGGGAGAGCAGGCGGAATTTACACCGAGTAAGATGGATGTATGGGCCATCTCGGCGCGTTGCTGCTCGATGTCCTGGTGCTGCTCCTGGTGCTGTCGGCCGTCGTCCCGCCGCTGCGGCGCGCCGTCTACACCCGCCTCATCCTCAAGCTCGTCTCCCGGACGCTGCCGCGGATGGGGGACACGGAGCGGATCGCGCTGGAGGCCGGCACGGTCTGGTGGGACGGCGAGCTGTTCTCGGGCGACCCCAACTGGGCCAAGCTCTTGCGCTTCAAGCCGCTGCCGCTGACGCCCCGGGAGCAGGCCTTCATCGACGGCCCCGTGGCCGAGCTGTGCGCGATGTTCGACGAGTGGCGGATCGAGAACGAGAAGGATCTGCCGCCCGAGGTCTGGCAGTTCATCAAGACCCGGGGCTTCTTCGGGATGATCATCCCCGAGTCGTACGGCGGGCTGGGCTTCTCGGCGGCCGCCCACTCGGCGGTGGTCGTCAAGCTGTCGAGCCGCAGCCTGACCGGCGCCGTCACGGTCATGGTGCCGAACTCGCTGGGTCCGGCCGAGCTGCTCTTGCACTACGGCACCGACGAGCAGAAGCGGCACTACCTGCCGCGGCTGGCCACGGCCGAGGAGATCCCCTGCTTCGCCCTCACGGGACCCGAGGCGGGCAGCGACGCGGCCTCGACCGCCAGTGAAGGGGTCGTCTGCCGCGGGATCTGGCAGGGGCGCGAGGTCATCGGGATCCGGCTGAACTGGCGCAAGCGCTACATCACGCTGGCGCCGGTCGCGACGCTGATCGGCCTGGCGTTCCGGCTGCGCGATCCCGACGGCCTCCTCGACCGCGGCCCCGACGCGGCGCCCGCCGGCCCGGCCGGCGACCTGGGGATCACCTGCGCGCTGGTCCCCGCGAACCTCCCGGGCATCCAGATCGGCCAGCGGCACGACCCGCTGGGCATCCCGTTCCAGAACGGGCCGACCGAGGGGCACGACGTGTTCGTCCCGGCCGACGCGATCATCGGCGGGCCCGCTCACGCCGGGCACGGCTGGCGCATGCTGATGGAGTCGCTGGCGGCCGGGCGCTCGGTCTCGCTTCCTGCGCTGTCGGTGGCTGGCGCGGAGTTCGCGGCCCGCGCCACCAGCGGCTACGCCCTGGTCCGCAAGCAGTTCGACCTGCCGATCGGGCGCTTCGAGGGGATCGAGGAGCCGCTGGCGCGCATCGGCGGCATGGCCTACGTCATGAACGCGGTTCGCGTTCTGACCTGCGGCGCCGTCGACGCCGGCGAGCGGCCGGCCGTCATCTCGGCGATCGCCAAGGCCTACCTGACCGAGGGGATGCGGGCGGCGCTGGTCGACGCCATGGACGTGCGCGCGGGCGCCGGCATCTGCCGTGGGCCGCGCAACATGCTGGCGCGGGGCTACATCTCGGCGCCCATCGCCATCACGGTCGAGGGCGCCAACATCCTGACGCGCTCGCTGATCATCTACGGCCAGGGGGCCATCCGCTGCCATCCGTTCGTGCTCCAGGAGATGCGGGCGGCGGCGGCCAAGGACGTCGCCGCGTTCGACCGCGCCTTCTTCGGGCACATCGGCTTCATCCTGCGCAACGTGCTCCGTCTGGCGGTTCCCGGGCTGGCCGGCGGCCGGCTGTCGGGCACGGGGCGCATGTCGCCCGTGTTGCGGCGCGGGCTGCGCCGGCTGGGTCGAGCCAGCGCGGCGTTCGCGCTGGCCTCGGACGTCTCGATGGCGACGCTGGGCGGCCAGCTGAAGCGAAGGGAAAAGCTGAGCGGCCGGCTGGCCGACGCGCTCGCCTGGCTGTATCTGGGCTCGGCGGCGGCCAAGCGCTTCTGGGACGAGGGGCAGAGGGCCGAGGACCTGCCGTTCCTGCGCTGGAGCCTGGATCAGGCGCTCTGGCGGGTGGACGAGGCGCTCGAGGGGCTGCTGGCCAACTTCCCGAATCGACCGGCGGCCTGGCTGCTGGGCGTGCTGCTGTTCCCGTTCCGGCGCCGCCGCCGCCCGCCGAGCGACCGCACCGGCGCCGCGATCGCCCGCGCGCTGCTGGAGGACGCGGCGGTCCGCGATCGCCTGACCGGCGACATCTACCTGCCGGCCGCCGGAGATCCCGGGATGGGGCGGCTCGAGCGGGCGTTCGCCGCCTGTCAGGCGGCGCTGCCCATCGAAGGGAAGCTCCGCGACGCGGTCCGCGCCCGCCGGCTGCCCAGAGAGCCGGAGCGCGACCTGCCGGAACGGGCGGTCGCCGCGGGCGTGATCAGCGAGGACGAACGCCGTCTGCTGGCCGAAGCCGAGCGCTTGCGCGAGGACGCCATCCAGGTCGACGCCTTCGACGATCTGCGGAGCTACGACATGGCCACGCAGGCACTGCACGCAAACGGCGCCCGCAAGCTTTCGGCCTGAAGAGGAAGACCTGACGGGTCAGGGTCCGAGGCCTGGGGCCTGTTCCGGTGCTACAACTCGGCCGTGTCAGCCACGCGTCCTCTTGCCCTCGTGACCGGAGCCTCCGCGGGGATCGGTCAGTCGTTCGCTGAGCTGCTGGCTGCCTCCGGGCACGATCTGATCGTCGTGGCTCGTCGTCGGGAGCGGCTGGAAGAGCTTGCGGCGCAGTTGCTGGAGGCGTACGGGGCGACGACCGAGGTCATGGTCGCAGACCTCGGGTCCGCGGCGGGCGTCGACGCCGTGGCAGCGCGGGCCGCTGAGGTGCCGCTGGATCTCTTGGTCAACAACGCCGGGTTCGGGGGGTATCGGCGCTTCATGGATCTCGACCCGACGGTCGCCGATCAGCTGGTCTCGATCCACGTCCGGGCCGTCGTGCAGGTCACGCGGGCGGCGCTTCCCGGGATGGTGGCTCGCGGGCGGGGTGGCGTCATCACCGTCGCCTCGCTGCTCGCGCTGTCGGGGCCAGCGCCGGCTGCCGGCTTTCTGCCGCAGCGGGCCACCTACGCCGCCGGCAAGGCCTTCCAGCTGGCGTTCACCCAGCTGCTGGCGACGGAGCTGGCCGGAACGCCGGTGCGCGCGATGGTCTGTCTGCCCGGCCTGGTCAAGACGGAGTTCCACGAGGTCCAGGGGATCGACACCACCAGGATGCCGCCCCGCATGGCGCCCGAGGACGTGGCGCGCGCCGCCCTGGCAGGCCTGGCCAAGGGCGAGGTGGTCTGCGTCCCGGGCCTCGAGGACCCCGCACCGCTCGGTCAGATCGACCAGGCCCAGGCCGTCGCCCTGGCTGCCGCCCGCAGCGTGGAGATCGCGACCCGCTACAGGACCGGCTAGGTGGCGCGCGACCGGGTCACATGGGGTGGTCCGAGCACGTCCCGTCCGGGTTGCGATCGATGCAGATCGTCGTTCCTTGGCAGGCGTAGATGAACTGGAAGTTCGAGTAGGCGCCGCTCTGGAGGTTGCTGCAGGCGGTCCCGTTCAGCTGGATCGTCTGCATGCCCGAGCTCGCGTACGACCAGCCGTTGGTCGAGTCCTGCGGGATCGCGACGGGCTTCCCGGATGAGTCGTCGGCTGACACGGCCACGTTGCTCAGGTTGGCTGGGACGTTCGTCAGAGGGATGGTGCACGACGCCACCATGCCGACGATCTTGCCCAGCGCAGCTTCCAGGCTGGCCGTGTCGGTCACGTCGTAGTACTGAGTGGCGGCGCCCGATTGTGGATAGCCGCCGTTCTGCGCCATCGCGTTGAGCGTGTCGATGGCCATCTGGTCGTACGACGTTGCGATCCCGACCACGAAGGTCGGGAAGCCGGCGGCCTTTGCGTTAGCCACCGCGGCCTCGGCGGCGGGAGAGTCGTCGGCCGTCATGTTGCGGCTGCCTGCCCCGCAGTTGGGGATCCCGTCGGTGGCCAGCAGGAGGTATTTGGGGTTGGCGTCGGTCAGCGTCTTCAAGTACGTCACCGCGGCGTCGACCGCCGATGCTGTCGGCGTATAGCTGCTCGGCTGATTCGAGGCGAACGCCGACTGGACCTTCTGGCCGTTCATCGCGCCGACTGGTACCACGGGCGTCGACGTGACGCCGCACGCGCTGTTGGTCCCGAAGAAGACCAGCCCCCAGTTGACCGTCGTGTCCGTCGCCCCGACGACGACGTCCATCGCTGCCGAGACCTGCGACCACTTCGAGCACCCTGGCGTGTTGCAGTTCTGTTCGTTGGCGTCCTGATCCATCGAGAGCGACTTGTCCTGGACGATCAGAACGTCGGGCGGCTCCGGCATGACCTGGACGTTGGTCTGTCCACACGACGACCCGCCGACGCCGACGTCGCCGCCGGCGCCGCTGGACAACCCGACCCCCGACGAGGCGCCGACGCCCGAGGAAGCGCCCACGCCGGTGTTGCCGCCGGCGCTGCTCGCCGACGATCCGCCCGCTCCAGTGGGGGCCGCCGGTTCGCCCGGCGTGAAATCACAGCCCGCCAAAGTGAACAAGAGCAAGAGCGGGGACAGTTGGCGAGTCCGGTTCATCGCGCCAAGCAGAAGCAAGGCGCGGACCGACGTCTGAGACGGCCCCGACCGCGCAGGAATCGGGCTCGTCGCTGCAGGGTACGGCGGTGGCTGCCGCGTCGCTCCGGCGTTTTGCCCGGACGACTTCAGTTCGGGCGATCGGCGACCGGCAGCGACACGACGAACCGGGCACCCTTCTCGTCAGGACCGGCCAGGCAAGAAATGCTGCCTCCGTGGGCGCGCACGATCTCTCGGGCGATGTAGAGCCCGATGCCGGAGCCCCGGGCTCCTTGATCTCCGCCCGGGCGATGGTGCTCGACCCGGAAGAACTTCTCGAACACCCGCTCGCGAAACTGGGGATCGACACCCGGTCCCGAATCCGTCACCTCGATGTCGAGGTACGGCTCACCCCCGATATCGTCGGGTTGGGCCGTGATCTCGATGCGCCCCCCGAGCGGCGTGTATTTGACCGCGTTCGTGAGGACGTTGGAGAGCACGACCGACAGCCGGCTGGCGTCCCCCCAGACACTTCCGGGAACATCCGAGGCTCTCTTCGTGAAGAGGCCGATGCCCGCCTCCTTGCAGGCCGGTTCGACGGCCCGTACGGCCTCCAAGAGGAGGCTCTGGACGTCGACCTTGGCGCGCTGGAGCTTGAGCTGTCCCGCCTCGATCTGGGTGAGGTCGAGGAACTTCGCGACGGTGCTGGAGAGTTGCTCGGCGCCGAACAGCGCGGTGGCGACCAGCGCACGCTCGTGCTGGTCGAAGTGTTCGGCTCGTTCCTTCAGCATGAGGAGGGTCATCTTGAGCGTCGTCAGCGGGGTCCGCAGCTCGTGAGACGCCACCGCGACCAGCTCCATCCTCATCTCATCGAGACGGGCGATGTCGGTCAGGTCGGACAGGACCAGCACCGCGCCGTTCTTGTAAGCCGCCCCCCTCCGGATCGGGACAATTCGCGGGAGCAGGCGTCGTTCTTCCTTGCCGATCCTCATGGCGATCATGTCGTTGAAATCGACGGACCGCACGCGGGCCACCTCACCCCGAAGCGAGGATTCGATGGCCGCCTTCGTTGCGCTTGGCAGCAGCAACTCCTGAAGGCGCGCCGGCGCGGCGGCGACGCCTTCGATGACCTCGTTCGCCCGCGGGTTCGCCGAGGAGATCGCGCCGCTCGCCTCGACCACGATCACCGCATCTGGCAGGGCCGCGAGGGCCGCCTGCAGCGTCTCTTTGGCCCGCATGACCTCGCCGATGTTGGCGCGGCGAAACGTCGCCAGGTCGTCGGCCATCAGGTTGAAGCCCTCCGCCAGGCGCCCGATCTCGTCGTGGTGATCGATCCAGACCTTGAAATCGAACTCGCCCCGGCGCATGGCGTCGACTGCGTCGGTGAGCTGTCGAATCGGCGCGATGACCACCCGCGCGAGATAGATCGCGACGATGATCGACAACACGAGCGCGGCCAAGCTGACCCCGAGCAGCAGCTGCGTGGAACTCCTGGCCCAGTCCCGCGCCCAGGTGGCGACGTCCTCGGTGGAACGGAAGTAGGCCTCACGCACTTCGGCGACCTTGCCGACCGCCCGGCGCAGCAGGGGGTTTACCTCGACCTCGTAGATCGAGCGGGCGTCCTCCGGACGCCGCGCGGCCAGAAGCCTGTCACCCGCGTCGTCGTATCCGTGGATGTCGGCCTTCAGTTGCGAAGCTATCTCTGCCTTGTCGGAGAGGGCCAGCAGCCCCTGGAAGCCTGTCAGCGCATCGAGGACCGTGTGGCGGGCGCTCTCCAGCGCGCGCCGTCCCCGGTCCTTGTCGAGCGCGGTCTGCAGGAGGGCGTCGTCCTCCCGCTCGAGCGCGTTGATGAGCGTGCCCGTCACGGAGGTGGCCTGCTGGCCGTTCTGGATCGTGCGGTCCACCACGTCCCGGACGCGAGAGAACGCCCAGGCGCTGTAGAGGCTGGTGGTGCCACTGATGATGGCCAGGAACGTACCGCCAACCAGGAAACGCGTCCGGAGGCTGACCGCGTTCTTCATGCGAGCCCGTAGCGTTTGCGCTTACGCTGGAGAGTGGTGCTGTCGATCCCGAGCGTGCGAGCGGCCGCCTCGAGGGTCGGGGCCCGCGCGATGATCCGGGCGATGTGCTCTCGTTCCAGCGATTCCAGCGTGACCTCGGCGCCCAGCGCCACGTCCCGATTGGGTGCGGGCGCCCGGGCCGACTCCGCGATGACCGGGATCCCCAGATCGGCGGGCTCGATGGCGGCCGCCGGGCAAAGGATCAGGGCTCGCTCGACGGCGTTTCGCAGCTCTCGCAGGTTTCCCGGCCAGGCGTAGGCACGGATGGCGTGCTGGGCGGCCTCCGAGAACGCAATCTCGGGCCGGTGCTGTCGCAGCCGCGCGCCACTCAGGTAGTGCCGCGCCAAGGCCGGCAGGTCGTCTCGACGGTCGCGCAACGCCGGCAGGACCAGGGTCACCACGTTCAGTCGGTAGAACAGATCCTCTCGAAAGCGTCCGGCCTTCAGGTCCTCCTCGAGCGGCCGGTTCGTGGCGGCGAGGATCCGGACGTCCGCGTATCGTTCCTTGGCCTCTCCGACCCGCTCGTAAGAACGATCGTTGAGGAATCGCAGGAGCCTGGCCTGGGCGTCCGACGACAGATCGCCCACCTCGTCTAGGAAGAGGATCCCGCCCCGCGCCTCCTGAACCTTCCCTTCGGCGTCTCCGACGGCGCCCGTGAACGCGCCGCGCTTGTGACCGAACAGGGTGCTGTTCATCAGCTCGGGCGACAGGGACGGGCAGCTGACCGAAACGAACGGTCCGCGGGCCCGCGAGCTGTGCTGCCAGAGCCACCGCGCCATGACGTTCTTGCCGGTCCCGCTCTCGCCCCGCAGCAGCACGGGGACGTCGCTGGACGACACGCGGTAGGCTTGCGCCATCACGGTCTGGAATTTGGGGCTCACGGTCTCGAAGAAGTCGTCGTCGGTCCCGGCCTCCTGCAGCCGGGCGGTCGCCTCGGCAAGTTGCTGCCTGGTCCGGGTGGCCTCCAGCGCGCGCCGGGCCGCGTGCCGGACCTGATCGGGCGTGAACGGCTTCGGGAGGTAGTCGAAGGCCCCGCGCTTCATCGCATCGACAGCGCTCTCGAACGTTGCCAGAGCCGTGATGACGATGATCGCGGCGTTGGGTTGCCGTCGCCGGATGTCGGCGATGGCATCGAGCCCGGACTCCTGCCCAAGCCAGACATCCACCAGCACGAGATCGAACGAACCCCTTTCCAGCGCCTCCAACGCGGCCGTCGAGCTTCCCACGCCCAAGACGCGCGCTCCGTCCGCCTCCAGACAGAGGCGAAGGGATTGCCGAACGCCGGGGTCGTCGTCCAAGACGAGCGCTGACCAGCTCTCCGATTGCAAGACTCGAGGAGGATACTCGCTCGGACCGGGGTCGGCGGCTCGCCGACGCGCGTGTCCAGGCAAAATGCCGCACCAAGAGCCCGCGCGACAGGCAGTTCGCGGGGACGGGTCGTTCCGGGCAGCCCCACCCTCGGCCCGGCGATTCGAGTTCAGGCGCTGGCCGGCTGCCGGATGAGCCCGCCCGGATCTTGCAGGGCGCCTCGCCGTCTTGCTCCGGGGACCGCGATCACAAACCATTCCGACCGTCGGCGCGCTTCGTCTCGGGAGGCCGTGAGAACGGCGGATCTGGTCGCCTCTGCCGCGGTCCTCGTCCTGGTGGCGGCGATCATGGTGGCGAGGGCGCGGAGCCGCGGGCGCGGCCCGTCGTCGCGCGAGCTGCTCCGGGAGTTCCTGCGATCTCATCCCGGTCCGGTCGAGCTGAGATGGACGAGCGGCACGTTTGCGAATCCCATCGTCCTCGAGTCGCCCGACGCAGATCGGGTGCTCCAGTTCCTGGGGCGGGACGGAGGCGAGGTCTGGATCGTGCGGCGCGGAGAGGGGGCCGTCTTCATCCACGTCCCGGCCTGGGGCGACAGGAGGTGAGAGCGTGAAGCTGCGGATCGCATCGGTGTTGCCGCGGCGGTTGGTCGAGACCCGAAAAGCCGTGTCCAACGCTTCGTCGCGCCAGCTGGTCGAGGCGGCGACGAGCGACCCCGACGAGGTCCTGGGTGGCCTGGGCTGCGGGCGTGGGGGCCTGAGCCAGGACGAAGCAGAGCGCCGATTGACCGAGTTCGGCCACAACGCGGTCGCCACGGAGAAGGAGAGCGGGCGCCTGGGCCTGCTAGGCAAGGCGCTGCTGAACCCGTTGGTGATCCTGCTCAGCGTCCTGGCGACTGTCTCGGTGGCGACGGGCGACGTCCGGGCCGCCATCGTCATGATGCTGATGGTCGTCCTGGGGGTGGTTCTTCGGTTCGTCCAGGAGTCCCGGGCGGACACGGCGGCGGCGAAGCTGCGCGCGATGATCAAGGTGACGGCCAGCGTTCTCCGAGACGGGAAGTTTTCTGAAATCCCGCTGGCCGAGCTGGTGCCCGGCGACATCGTCAAGCTGGCCGCCGGCGACATGATCCCCGCCGATGTGCGCCTCATCGGATGCAAGGACCTCTTCGTCGTGCAAGCCAGCCTCACGGGCGAGTCGATGCCCGTCGAGAAGTTCGACGCCAGGGAGGACTCCGACGCGCGACCACCCCTGGAGATGCGCAACCTCTGTTTCCTGGGGACCAGCGTGGAGAGCGGCACCGCGGCGGCTGTGGCGGTTGCGACCGGCGAGCGGACGTACCTGGGCGCCATCGCCAAGGGCCTCGCGGGTCAGCGGACGCAGACGGCCTTCGATCGCGGCGTCACGCGCTTCACCTGGCTGATGATCCGCTTCATGGCGGTCATGGTCCCGCTGGTGTTCGTCATCAACGGAATCACCAAGCACGACTGGCGCGAGGCCTTCTTCTTCGCGGTCGCCGTGGCCGTGGGCATGACGCCCGAGATGCTCCCGATGATCGTCACGGTCTGCCTCTCCAAGGGCGCGATGGCGCTGGCGAAGCACAAGGTCATCGTCAAGCGCCTCAACTCCATTCAGAACCTGGGCGCCATGGACGTCCTGTGCACCGACAAGACGGGGACGCTCACCGCCGACAACGTCGTGCTCGAGAGGCATTGCAACGTCACCCTCGAGGACGACGAAGAGGTGCTGATGCTCGCCTACCTGAACAGCCACTTCCAGACGGGCCTCAAGAACGTGCTCGATCGCGCCATCCTCAAGCACACGGAGGTCCACGAAGAGCTTCACGTCGGGGAGCACCGGCTGATCGACGAGATCCCGTTCGACTTCTCGCGCAGGCTCATGTCCGTGGTTGTCTCCCTTCCCAGCGGCACCCGCCGGTTGATCTGCAAGGGGGCGCCCGAGGAGGTGTTCGCTCGCTGCACCACCTTCGAGAATGAAGGCGAGACCCTGTCCATGGAGCGAATGCTCATGGACGACCTGCGGCTGGAATACGAGCAGCTGAGCGCCGACGGATTTCGGGTCCTCGCCATTGCGTACCGCGATCTGGCCGAGAAGGCGGCCTACTCGCGCGCTGACGAGGCGGATCTCGTGCTGAGGGGATACGTCGCCTTCTTCGACCCGCCCAAGGACACGGCCTCGACCGCGATCGCCGCGCTCCAGCAGCACGGGGTCACCATCAAGGTCCTCACGGGCGATAACGACGCGGTCAGCAGGAAGATCTGCCGCGAGGTCGGGATTGGATCGCCCAGGACTCTGCTCGGCACCCAGGTCGAGGGGATGTCCGACGCCCAGCTGGCCGCGGCGGTCGAGGACGTGACCCTGTTCGCCCGACTCGCCCCGGCCCACAAGCAGCGGGTCATCAAGGCGCTCCAGGCCAAGGGCCACGTCGTCGGGTTCCTGGGTGACGGGATCAACGACGCCCCCGCTCTCCGAGCGGCCGACGTCGGCATTTCCGTCGACTCGGCGGTCGACATCGCCAAGGAGTCGGCAGACCTGATCCTCCTGGAGAAGAGCCTGATGGTGCTGGAAGAAGGCGTCCTGGAGGGCCGCAAGGTCTTCGCGAACATCCTCAAGTACGTGCGGATGGGCGCGAGCTCCAGCTTCGGCAACATGTTCTCGGTGGTCGGCGCCAGCGCGTTTCTGCCGTTCATGCCGATGGCGCCGCTGCAGATCCTGGCCAACAACCTGCTCTACGACTTCTCGCAGATCCCGATTCCGGCCGACGACGTCGACCCCGAGCACATCGCCAAGCCCCGCCCCTGGTCAATCAGCGAGGTCACCCGCTTCATCCTGTTCATCGGCCCGTGCAGCTCGGTCTTCGACTACACGACCTTTCTGATGATGTACTTCCTGTTCGGCGCGCGGCACCCCGCGCAGGCCCCGCTGTTCCAGACCGGGTGGTTCGTGGAGTCTCTGCTGACGCAGACGCTGATCATCCACGTCATTCGCACCAACAAGATCCCGTTCGTCCAGAGCCGGGCTGCCTGGCCCCTCACACTGACGAGCCTGGCGATCATGGCGTTCGGGGTATGGCTGCCGTTCTCGCCGCTGGCGAGCACGCTCGGGTTCACGCTCTTGCCACCGCTCTACTGGCCTTTGCTGGCGCTGACCCTCGGTTGCTACGTGCTGCTGACGCAGGCGGTCAAGTCGTGGCTGCTCCGCCGGGCCTGGATTTGAGCCGAGCTCACCTAAAGTCCGTCAGGTGGCGGCGTCCCCCCTTGGTGCGGGGGCCATCCTGCGACCGCTGGCAGTCGACGCAGAGCTCGGCGTAGGGCATCAGCTCGAGCCGCTTGGCGGCGATCGGTTCCTCGCACTCGACGCAGAGGCCGAAGCTCTCGGGCTCGCCCTCCAGGCGGGCGAGGGCGGCCAGCACGCGTGACAGGACGCCGGTCCGGTTCCGGTTCCGGGTGGAGGCGATGGACTGCGACATCTCGGCCAGCGGCTGCGCGTCCTCGTCGTTGCCCACCTTCACGGGGTCCTCCCGGGCGGCGTCGGCGGTGATGTCGCCGGCCGCCAGGATCTCCGCCTTCAGCGCCAGCAACTCTCTCTGGAAACGTCCCCGGACGGCCTCGTCCATGGCGCCAGTTTAGCGCGGGAGGTAGGCCAGCCCGTGGTCGGCTCCCCGATGATCCAAGAAAAAGGAAAAAGTTTGCGTAGAGGGCATTGAACGTTAGGGATTCGAGCTTACCGTGGCAAGGTCATCCATTTTTTGACTACGTTCCGCGACCATCGAGAGGGAAAGTTGCATGCCCAACGGGACTGAAACGCCTTCGAATACCAAGGGTTCTGGTCGAGCTTCGGGGGGCGAAGGGGGCGTGGGGCACGGCAAGCGCGAGGGGGAGGCCCGCAACGGTCAGGCCCGGAACGGTCACCAGACCGGGGCATCTCCGGCCGTCGAGAACGGCGCGCAGGCCAAGACGCGAGGCGTCTTTTCGCAGGACCTGCTGCGCGCGCTGCTGAGATTCAAGGACGGCGACTTCACGGCCCGCATGCCGTCGGACATCGTCGGGGTCGAAGGGAAGATCGCCGACGTCTTCAACGACATCCTGGCGGTCAGCGAGCGGCGCACCGCGGAGACGGCGCGTGTCTGCCGCGTGGTCGGCAAGGAAGGAAAGCTCAAGGAGCGGATGCGCGTGCCGGGGGCGGTCGGCGGCTGGGCCGACGACATCATGGCGCTCAACACGCTGATCGACGACCTGGTGTGGCCGACCACCGAGGTGACCCGCGCGGTCGGCGCCGTCGCCAAGGGCGATCTGACCCAGGCGATGGCGCTGGACGTCGACGGCCGGCCGCTGGAGGGCGAGTTCCTGCGCTCGGCCAAGCTGGTCAACAAGATGATCGACCAGCTCTCGGTCTTCTCGTCCGAGGTCACGCGCGTGGCCCGCGAGGTCGGCACGGAAGGCAAGCTGGGCGGGCAGGCCCAGGTCAAGGGCGTCTCGGGGGTCTGGAAGGACCTGACCGAGTCGGTCAACCAGATGGCCGGCAACCTGACGGCCCAGGTGCGCAACATCGCCGACGTCACCATCGCGGTCGCCAGCGGCGACCTGTCCAAGAAGATCACCGTCGACGTTCGCGGCGAGATCCTGCAGCTGAAGGAGGCCATCAACACGATGGTCGATCAGCTGCGCGCGTTCGCGTCCGAGGTGTCGCGCGTCGCGCGCGAGGTCGGCACGGAAGGCAAGCTGGGCGGCCAGGCGGTCGTCCCGGGCGCCGCCGGCACCTGGAAGGACCTGACCGACAACGTCAACGCCATGGCGTCGAACCTCACCGGTCAGGTCCGCAACATCGCCGAGGTGACCACGGCGGTCGCCCGCGGCGACCTGTCGCGGAAGATCACGGTCGACGTCAAGGGCGAGATCCTCGAGCTGAAGAACACCATCAACACGATGGTCGATCAGCTCAACGGGTTCGCGTCGGAGGTGTCGCGCGTGGCGCGCGAGGTCGGGACGGAGGGGAAGCTGGGCGGCCAGGCGCAGGTGCCGGGCGTGGCCGGCACCTGGAAGGACCTGACCGACAACGTCAACTCGATGGCGTCCAACCTGACCGGCCAGGTGCGCAACATCGCCGAGGTGACCACCGCGGTCGCCCGTGGAGACCTGTCGCGCAAGATCACCGTCGACGTGCGCGGCGAGATCCTGGAGTTGAAGAACACGATCAACACGATGGTGGATCAGCTGAACGGGTTCGCGTCCGAGGTGTCGCGCGTGGCGCGCGAGGTCGGGACGGAGGGGAAGCTGGGCGGGCAGGCCCAGGTGTTGGGCGTCGGTGGCACCTGGAAGGACCTGACCGACAACGTGAACTCGATGGCGTCCAACCTGACCAATCAGGTGCGCAACATCGCGGCGGTCACCACGGCGGTCGCGCGCGGCGATCTGTCGCGCAAGATCACCGTCGATGTCAAGGGCGAGATCCTCGAGTTGAAGGACACCATCAACACGATGGTGGATCAGCTGAACGGGTTCGCCTCGGAGGTGTCGCGCGTCGCGCGCGAGGTCGGGACGGAAGGGAAGCTGGGCGGGCAGGCGCTGGTGCCGGGCGTGGCGGGCACCTGGAAGGACCTGACCGACAACGTGAACGCGATGGCGTCCAACCTGACCGGCCAGGTGCGCAACATCGCCGACGTGGCGACCGCCATCGCCAACGGCGATCTGTCGCGCAAGATCACGGTCGACGTCAAGGGCGAGATCCTCGAGCTGAAGAACACCATCAACACGATGGTGGACCAGCTGAACGGCTTCGCCAGCGAGGTGACGCGCGTGGCGCGCGAGGTCGGCAGCGACGGCAAGCTGGGCGGCCAGGCCGAGGTGGAAGGGGTGGCGGGCGTCTGGAAGAACCTGACCGACAACGTGAACTCGATGGCGTCGAACCTCACGGGGCAGGTGCGCAACATCGCCGAGGTCGCGACCGCCGTCGCCCGCGGTGA
>Ga0335083_10006818_pt1 | contig 14158 bp, 12 predicted proteins | sample Lox_Sample_42_FD_206716 | JGI IMG/M metagenome (GOLD analysis project Ga0335083, IMG submission 206716) | Soil microbial communities from Loxahatchee National Wildlife Refuge, Florida, United States - Lox_Sample_4.2 | ecosystem: Environmental > Terrestrial > Soil > Wetlands | place: USA...
TGCTGCTGCCGCTGCAACTGGACCGCAACAAGACCTTTGTCGGAAATTTCAGTTATCAGGGCATCGCACGGTTGAAGCCGGGCGTGACACTGGCGGAAGCGAGCGCGGACGTGGCCCGGATGATTCCGATCGCGATGCGAAGTTTTCCGCCGGTTCCTGGCTACAGCATAAAGATGTTCGACGACGCGCGGCTTGGTCCGCGGCTTACTCTTCTGAAAGACGACGTGGTGGGGGACATCGGCAAGACGCTTTGGATTCTAATGGGGATGATCGGGACGGTGCTGCTGATCGCGTGCGCTAATGTGGCTAATCTGATGCTGGTGCGGGCGGACGGACGACAGCAGGAACTGGCAATTCGCGCGGCGCTGGGAGCCGGATGGGGAAGGATATCGCGCGAGTTATTAGCTGAGAGCGTGGCCATTGGTCTTCTGGGTGGCGCGGTGGGGCTGGCGTTGGCTTACGGAGCAGTACGATTGCTGCTGGCGATTGCTCCGGCCAATCTTCCTCGGCTGAATGATATCTCCATCGATCCGTTCGTGGTGTTGTTCACGCTGGCCGTCTCGCTGGTCGCCGGACTGGTGTTCGGCCTGGTTCCGGTGATCAAGTACGTGGGGCCGAGACGGGCGTTGGCGGGTGCGTTGCGCGCGGGTGGGCGCAGCTTGAGCGACAGCAAAGAGCGGCATCGCATGCGAAGCGCACTGGTAGTGGTGCAGGTTGCACTGGCAATGATGCTGCTCATCGCCTCCGGCCTGATGATCCGGACTTTCCAGGCGCTTCGTCGCGTGGATCCTGGATTTACTCATCCCGAACAGTTGCAGACGTTGCAGATCGGGATTCCGGAAGCGCAAGTCCGCGACGGGACATCGGTGGTGCGAATGGAGCAGGCGATCCTGGATAAGATTGCGGCTATTCCCGGCGTTTCATCCGCAGCGGTCAGCTCAGGGGTGCCGATGGATGATGGCGGAGGATGGCACGATCCGGTTTATGCCGAGGATAAAGCGTACTCTCAGTCCATGCCACCGCTGCGGCGATTCAAATTTGTCTCGCCTGGGCTGCTCGGGACGATGGGAAACAAGCTGGTTGCGGGGCGGGATTTCACCTGGACCGATCTGTATGAACGGCGTCCGGTGGCCATGGTTTCAGAGAACCTGGCGCGGGAAATGTGGCACGATCCAGCTTCGGCGATTGGCAAACGAATCCGCGAAAAACCGAGTGGGCTGTGGCGTCAGGTGGTAGGCGTGGTCAGCGACGAGCGCGAAGACGGAGTCAATCGTCCGGCTCCCGCGATGGCCTACTGGCCGATTATCATGAACGATTTTGAGGACGACACGGTCTCGGTGCGGCGCGGCCTCAACTACGTGATTCGCAGTCCAAGGGCAGGTTCGCAAGGTTTGTTGAAAGCGGTGCAGGAGGCGGTCTGGTCGGTGAACGCGAATCTGCCGCTCGCCGACGTGACGACGCTGCGCGCGATCTACGAAAAATCGCTGGCGCGAACTTCGTTCACGCTGGTGCTGCTCGCGATCGCGGGGGCGATGGCGATGCTGATCGGGCTGGTGGGGATTTATGGCGTCATTTCCTATTCGGTGACGCAGCGCACGCGGGAGATTGGGATACGCATGGCGCTCGGAGCCGAGCAGAGCAAGCTTGCGAAGATGTTCATCGGTCACGGGCTGATGCTGGCTGCGATTGGTATCGTTTGCGGGCTGGCCGCGGCGGTCGTGTTGACGCGCTTGATGGCATCGCTGCTGTTCGAAGTGAATCCCGTGGATCCGATCACGTACGCCGCGGTGTCGGCAAGCCTGATCGCGGCGGCGCTGCTCGCGAGCTATCTGCCGGCCTTGCGCGCCACCAAAGTGGACCCAGTGGAGGCGCTGCGGGCCGAGTAGCTCCGCACCGGGTCAGTTCAAGCGGAAATTCACTTCGATCGTGGCCAAGACCGGCACCGCAGCGCCGTCTTTGGTCCCCGGTTGGAACTGCCACTGCCGCACCGCGGTTACGGCGTTCTGGTCGAGTCCCAGGCCGAGGCCTTTCACCACTTGGAAGTTGCGCGCGACGCCATCCATACCGATCTCGACGGAGAGCTGCACGGTACCTTGATATTTCGCGATGCGTGCTTCGGCGGTGTAATCCGGTTCCACTTTGTAGAGGAGCTTCGGCGGGTTGACACCGTTTCCAATGTGGAACGCCTGGGATTTGGCTTGGCCTGACTGTGCTCCCAAAGTGCGCCGAACCGCAGACGCGCGGTCGGAGATGAGCTTGGCATCGTCCTGGCGCCCCTGGTCCTGGAGGAAGCGGGCATAGAGTTCCAGCGTAGTTGCGGCTTCGGCCGACTTCTGGTCCTCCCACGATAGAGCCGATTGATACAAGGTGTCTGCCTCGGCAGGCTTCTGCTCGCGCTCGCAAACCACGGCCATCCACATTTGTGCGGGCCCGGCTTGGGTTGTATCGAGACTCTGCGCTTTATGGAAATCGTCGATCGCCGGTTGGTAGTCCTTGTTGCCAAGCGCGTACTGGCCGAGATACATCCAGGCGAGGGCGGCTTCCGGGTGGTCTCCCAGCACTTGCGCGGCTTGGGAGTAGAACGCCACGGCTTGCGAGGGCTGGTTGCGCTTTTTCTCCAGGTCGCCCAGCTTCATCAGGCCGACTCCGTAAGCAACACTCTGGCCGCCAGAGACTTGTTCGCGGATGGCGAGGGCGGCGTCGAGCAACTTCTTCGCATTGTCGAATTGCCGCAGCGCTTCGAAAGTCGCGGCCGGTTCATCGAGCATTTCGTAGTTCCGCTGAGCCGTCGCAGCGCGGATAGTGGCGTCGATGTCGGCTGGAACGGCGGGCGCTCTCAACGCCGGCGTCGAATCGCTTCTGGATTGGGCGCGCAGAGCGGCCAAGGGAGCGGTTAGCGCGATGGCGGCCAGGATTACCGCCAGGGCCGAGATACGTCCCGCTCCACCGCGACGAACGCGTGAGTCTAGAATCGCCACTAACCTGCCTTCGAGCTGCGAGCGGCGCGCCATCGCAACGGCGGCCGATGCCAGCACCGGCGAGGTCTGCATGCTGCGTGCGACCCCGAGCAAATGCGCGGCGTAATCGGACGCGCGTGCACCGGAGCCGAGCACCAGGTCGTCAGCAGCACGTTCACATTCCTTCAGAGATTCGCGCCAGGCCACCCAGGCCAGCGGATTCCACCAGTTCAGCATCATGGACAGCCGTGCGAGTAGATGCGTCGCCACGTCGCCGCGCTTCACATGCGCTAGTTCGTGGAGTAACACCATGCGGCGGCGCTCAGCGGTCCAGTTGCGCGCGCCGGCGGGCATCAAGATAGCCGGCTGCAGCAAGCCGCAGGCCATGGGCATGCTGTTCTCTTCGGTCTCGAGAATGGCCACGTGCCGCGAGATACCGAGTTGCCGGACTAGCGGTGCGGCCAGTCCGTCATCGGGCGACGGTTGGGATCGGCGGCGTAAGCGGAATAGCAGCACGTAGGCTAGCAGCATTTGAGCAAGGATGGCCGCGGCTCCGATGCCCCAAGCCAGCATTAGCGCGAGACGCCAATCCCTAAGCCCGGACTCAGAGTGGGCCGGCAGGGTGGCAGCGAAGCCAGCGGATGCACTCGATGTCGCTTGGGTCTCCACCTTGGCGGTGGTTTCGAAGAACACTGCAATACCGGGGGCGAGCCTCGCAAAAGACGGGACTCGCAGCGCCGGCACGGAGACTGAGAACAATGGCAGCGCCAGCACAGCCACGGCCGCGGCGGTCCATACCAGATGACGCGACGCGGCAGATCGGCCGCGCAGGAACAGTGACCCCAGCCATGCAACGCCCAGCACTGCCGTGCTCTTGAGCGCCACACCGGTCAGAAATCCAAACCACATTGCTTCGTTCATTTGCCCTCCCGCTTGGCCTTTTCGATCATTTCCGCCATACGGTCCAGCTCCTCGGGCGTAAGCTTTGTCGAGGAGACATCCAGGAGCGCCGCGACGATTTGCTCGGGCGAACCGTTGAAGTAAGTCTTGAGCAGGTGCTGGACGGCGCTGCGCTTGGCCTTCTCGCGCGTGATGGTGGGCAGATAGACGTAGCGCAGTCCCTCGGCTCGGTGACGGACGTGCCCCTTCTCTTCCAGCACGTGCAACAGGGTGCGAACCGCGGAATAACTGGGGGCGTCGACCATGGCTGCGCGAACCTCGGAGGCCGAAGCCTTGCCGCGTTCGATGAGAATCTCCAGGATCTGCCGCTCGCGCCGGCTGAGAGAGGCCAGCGTGCTCCGGCCCGCCTCATGCTTACTCTTTAGCATCATGCCAAAATATTAGCACCAGTGCGCGGGCGCGTCAAGAAAAAATTGTCCAGCAGTTTTGAGAGTCTGCGAAGTGTCTAGCGCTGCCTGGATGCGCCGGATTCCCGCTGATCGCGATCCGTGCTCTTGCCGTGGGGGTTTTGGTTGACTTCGTGGATGGCGTCTTTGGTCTTTTGACGGGCTTCGTCTAAGGCCTGGGTCACGACCCGGTCGGCTTTGTTGAATCCCTGGTGCGCGTCGTGCGCTGCCTGGTGCAAGTCCTTACGCGCCTGCTCTCGTGCCTGCTGCGCTTGAACGCGCGCTCTGTCCTGCTCGGACTGGCTGCATGCCAGGGTGCAGGCGGCCAGCACCGTTACTGCCAACGTTCCCCATGTGCGCATAGGGTCCCCTTTGTTTGACGCGGGGCAGTCACGTGAGTTGCGTGGTTTCTTTTCTTTTGCTGAGAACGACTTACGAGAACGTGTGCTGAGCAGCCGAATATTGACCTATAAGCTGGACTCAGTTGGCGGCAGGCGCACGGTATGCGGACCCGGCTGTGTAGCGTGGGCACAGACGAGTTGCTGTGTACCGTGCGCCTAAAAAATGTCGCCAGTGCGAGATGGAGGCCATTAATGCGCAACCAGCGCCTGGATGGCTTCCAATTCCTTGCCCGCCTCGGCTAATTTTCCTTGCGAGACCAACTCGCGGTAGCGATCCAAATGACGGCGGACCTCGGCGATGCGTGTATCGGGCGTCGCGGAGGGAGCCGTCGTCGCACTCGGCGCTGTGGATGTCGCGGGCTGGTTTTCCTGCGCCGGCGGCGCCAAATTGACGCCGGCCAGTTGCGCCAGCGCCTGCTGGTAAGTGTCGGAGTAAACCAGATTGTTCCCCATCGCCAGCGCGACCTTCTTCAATTGCGGCATCTTGGCCTGTGAAGCCTGAATGTAAATCGGTTCTACGTACAAAAACGTGTGCCCGATCGGCAACACCAGCATCTGGCCGCGCAGTACCTGCGATCCCTGCTGGTTCCACAGCGTCAGATCTTTCGAAATATTCTGATCCTGATTGATGCGCGCCTCAATCTGCATCGGTCCCAGAATGATCTCCTGCTTGGATAGGAGCAGCACCACTTTCTCGCCCAGATGCTCGCCATCGCAGCGCGCCATCATCAGCCCGATGAGGTTGTCGCGATTGCGCGGCGTAAAGGGCAACATCAGCAGAAACTCCGGCTGGTTCTCGCCAGGCAGAGTTGCAACCACATAAGTTGGCGCCAACGGACCGGGCTGTCCGCCCTGCTGGTTGGTGAATTTCGCCACGTCCCAGGCATCCGACTTGTTGTAAAACGTCAGCGGATCCCGCATGTGAAACAGCCTGTAAATATCGGCCTGTGCCGCGAAAATCGTCTCAGGATACCGGACGTGCCGGCGCAGGTCGGCGGGCATTGAAGAAGCCGGCTCAAAAAGTGCGGGGAAGAGATTCCGATAGGCCTGTAGCAGCGGGTCCTCGGGATCGAAAACGTAGAAGTGGACCGTGCCGTCGTAAGCGTCGATGGTGGCCTTAACGGAGTTGCGAATATAGTTGACCATCCCGATATTTCCCAGATCCACGCTTTCTGAGTACGGGTGTACGCGCGACGTCATGTAGCCATCGATGATCCAAGTCAGGTGGCCGTCGTCGGTAAGAACGATATACGGGTCCGAGTCCCAGGCCAAGAAATTGGCGAGCGTGCTGACGCGCTCGATCACATTACGGTGGATCATCATGCGGCTCTCGGGCGTGAGGTAGCCGGTGAGCAGGATGTTCCAGTCGCTCTCCGAGACGGCGGCCGCGGTGCGCAACAGCAGCGAGGAAATCGGAAAGCCGCCCTTGCCGTCGTAACGGGTCTCGACGTTATGCTCGCCGGCCGGGTAGTCGAACTCGGGCTGCGCCGTGCGCACGAACACCGGATCCTGCACCACCTCGCCGTAGTACAACTGCGGCCGCGTGAGTTTCAATCCAGGAACAGTGATTTCCGGAGGCGCGTCCTTGATGATCAGCTCGGGCAGGCCGTTGGGCGAAACCTGATTAGCCTCCGCCATGACGACCCCGTAGCCATGGGTGTAAATGAAATGCGGATTGATCCAGGTGGAGCGCGCATCGCCGAGCTGCGTCAGATCGAGCTCGCGCGGAGAGATCATGACCTGGCGCAGCTCGTTCTCGATGGTGTAGCGGTCGACGTCGGTATCGGAATATACGTAGGGACGGTAGGGCTGAAGCTGTGTGATGGCATCGTGAAAGGCGTGCCAGTCCCACAGCCGCACGTTATCGAGCAGAGGCTTGTGCTTGGCGAAATCGATCTGTTCCTCCGGCTGGGCGGCGAATTCAATTTCGCGTGTGCGTTGGTCGATACCGAAGGCCGAGCGTGTGGCCGCGATATGGCGCTCGATGAAAGGCCGCTCGATGGAGATCTCGTTGGGACGGACGTAGGTGGCCGTAACGATGGACGGGACGATGCTGCGCACCAGGAAAGCAGCCACAACGATCAGCGCGATTCTCCACTTGCCGAACAATAGCGCGGCGGCCGAGATTACGCAGCTTGCGATCAGCACCCACTGTAGCGGCAGCGTGACGTTCTGGTCGGTATAGTCGATGCCCACCATGAAGCTGCCGTGCTGATCGAGCAACAGGCCGTAGCGGCCCAGGAAGAAGCGCACCGCCAGAGCCAGCAGGAACACGGCGCCCATGGCGCGCAGGAATTTGGATTCGAACGCTCCAGCCAAACGCAGTTCGCTCAGATTGATTTCCTGGATGCGGCTCCAGTCGCCCACCGTGGAACGAATCTGCCAGCCGCGCGCCGTGAGCCAGTAAATCAAGCCGGCGATGACAATGATGCCGAGCACCAATCCGAGTAAGTCGGAGTAAAACGGGATTTCGAATAGATAGAACGAAAGCGGATTGCCGAATGCGGGATCATGCCAGGCGGCCGCGGCGCCACCCAGGCCTTTGCCGCCGAAATAGCGGACCACGGTCCAGGTGTCCAAAGTTCCCATCGACAACACCAGCGCGATCAGAAAGACCGCGAGCGTAGAGAGCTTGGCGTAGAGCGGATGCTCGCCCAAACTGGTGCGGGCGTGCTTCAACGCGCGGGCATGCGCGATCCAGAAAACCAGGAACGCGATGATGGTGGCCCCGGCGGTGGGCACAATGCTATAAGCCAGCATGCTGACCCAGGTGCGCAGCTGGCCCATCTCGCGCCACCACTGATAGTCGATAGTCCAGGACGAGGTCAGGCGCGCCGCGACAAAGAGGACGATGGCGGCGATGACCATCCACAGGCAACCGCCGCGCCGGGCGGGGCCTTCAATCTGACGATGTCGAAAGGAAGGGTCCACTTAGTAGCCGCTTAGTAGCCGCTGATCTTCATTCTACGCTTTCCAGACGACGCGGCCACTAACAATGGTGGCCACCGGGCCGCCGCGGAATTCCCGGCCATTAAAAGGAGAATTGCGACTTTTGGAAGCGGATTTGTTTACGTCGAAGGTCCAGTTGCGTTCCAGGTTCAGAATAGTAACGTCGGCTGGGGCGCCGACGGCCAGCCGTCCGCGATTCAGGCCTAACACGCGCGCCGGACCTGAAGTGAAAAGTTCCACCATGCGGGCAAGCTGGATCTTGCCGGTGTGTACCAGCCGTTCCAGCGCGAGGCCGATCGCGGTTTCAAGACCGATGATGCCGAAGGGGCACTTTTCGAACTCCCGCATCTTCTCGCTGCCGGCGTGCGGCGCATGATCGGTTGCGATGGCGTCCACAGTCCCAGAGATAATTCCCTGCGTGACCGCGCCGGTGTCGCAGGCCGAGCGCAGCGGCGGTTTCATTTTGTAATTGCTGTCGTAGGGCGGCATGTCCGCATCGATCAGAGTGAAATGATGCGGGGTCGCTTCGCAGGTAACCGCGATGCCCCGGGCTTTAGCAAACGCCACCATGTCCACCGAATATCGCGAGGAGATATGCGCGACGTGGAAGCGCGCTCCAGTGAGCTGCGCGAGCAAAATGTCGCGCGCCACCATGACATCTTCGGATGCGGCGGGGATACCGCGCAGGCCCAGGCGCACGCTTTCAATTCCTTCATGCATGTCGCCGCCCGCGCTCAGATGCAGATCCTCGCAGTGGTCGATGACGGGGATTCCGAACGAACGCGCGGTCTCCATGGCGCGGCGCATCAGGCGCGCATTCATCACCGGACGTCCGTCGTCTGAAATGGCGACGATGCCGGCCTGCTTCATGGAGCCGATGGCGGACAACTCCTCGCCGGCGCTGTCTTTCGTAATGGCGCCAATGGGAAAGACATTGACGATGGCGTGCCGCGCCGCTCGCTCGATGATGTAGCTGGTAACGGTGGCGTTGTCGTTGATTGGCGACGTATTTGGCATGCAGCAGATGCTGGTGAACCCGCCCGCGGCGGCGGCATGCGAACCGGACTCGATGGTCTCGGCATATTCGAATCCCGGCTCGCGCAGGTGCACGTGCATGTCGATAAAGCCGGGCGCGACGATCAACCCTGCCGCGTCGAATCGTTCCGCCCCGCTGACTTGCAATTTCTCGCCGACCGCAGCGATCTTGTCGCCTTCGATCAGCACGTCCGCAACCGCGTCCAGCTTGCTGGCGGGATCGATCACGCGGCCGTTTCGAATAATCAGCTTTCGCATGGATTAATTGCTCAGGATTCGTTCCAGGACCGCCATGCGCACCGCGATTCCGTTCTCCACCTGGTTCAGGATCACGGAGCGCTGCGAATCGGCCACCTCCGACGAAATCTCGCGGCCGCGATTGATCGGGCCGGGGTGCATCACCATCACTTCCGGCTTGGCCTTGTCCAAGTGCTCCAGACGCAGCCCGTAGAACTGGAAATACTCGCTAGCGGCGATGGCCGGTTCGTGCAGGCGCTCCAATTGGACGCGCAGCATCATAATGACGTCGGCATCGCGGATGGCCTCGCGAATATCGTGCGTCAGCGTCACACCGGGTGTGATTTGGCCCAGCTCGACCGGCAACAGCGAGGCCGGTCCACACAACACGATCTGCGCGCCGAACTTGGACAACAAGTACATGTTGGAGCGCGCCACGCGGCTGTGAGCGATGTCGCCGATGATGGCGACGCGCAGCCCTTCCAGCGTCGCGCGACGATCCAGAATAGTGCGTGCATCCAGCAGGGCCTGGGTGGGATGTTCGTGCGTGCCATCGCCCGCGTTGACGATAGGCGTCGGCAAATAACGCGCCAGGAAGTGCGGAGCGCCGGAAGCCGAATGTCGCATCACGATCAGGTCGGGACGCATGGCCGCGAGCGTGTTCAAGGTATCCACCAGCGATTCGCCTTTGTCGACGCTGGATCCGGAAGCCGTGATCGAAATTGTGTCCGCGCCCAGGCGCTTGGCTGCTATTTCGAAGCTGGTGCGGGTGCGGGTGGAAGCTTCAAAGAACAGATTCACCATCAGGCGGCCGCGCAATTGGTCGGATTTGCGGCCTTCCATCTGCTGGCGCTGGAAATGCTTCGCCCGGTCGAGAATGGCTTCCATTTCGACGCGATCGAGCGGCTCAATCCCCAACAATCCACCCGGCATTTCCGCGGCCTAAATCTTTTCCACCAGCAGCACCTTTTCCGCCAGATCCACTTCCCGGAATTTCACTTCGACAATTTCGTTGGCGCTGGTCTGGACCATGCGGCCGACATAGCGGGCTTCGATGGGAAGCTCGCGCCAGCCGCGATCGATGAGCACCAGAAGTTGCACGCGCGAGGGGCGGCCTTTGTCGAACAGAGCGTCCAGAGCCGCGCGAATGGTGCGCCCGGTATACAGCACGTCGTCCATCAGGATGATGTCCTTGCCGGTAACCGGAAAACTGATTTCAGTGGCGCTGTGCACGGGCTTCTCGGAGACCGTGGAGAGATCGTCGCGGTATAAATTGATGTCCAGGAAACCCACCGGTATGGCCAGGTTTTCCAGGTTCTTGATTTTTTCCGCCAGGCGCAGGGCCATCGGAACGCCACGCCGGCGGATTCCAATGAACGCCAGCCGATGCAGATCTTCGGTTTTTTCCAGGATCTCGTGAGCCAGCCGCACCAGCGTGCGGTCGATCTCAGAAGCGCTCATCAGCTGGGATTTTTCGCGTGTGGGGACCATTAGCTAAACGCTCCAGCGTAGCACATCAATGCTTCAGCCGGTCGTGAATTCGTTTGGCGAGCTTCTCGATTTCCTCGGTCTTCTTCAGCGTCGCCAGCGACAGGACGTAGCGATCGTTCTTTTCGAGTTGAAGTTTCAGGTCATCGGCGAGCCGGGACAATTCCCGCGCGTCGTCGAGCGACTTCTGGTATTCGGCTTTCAGGATTTCGTCGCGCTGCAGCTTGCCGTTAGGCAGGCGGATGTCGTCCGGCGGAGGCTCGACTTCGCTCGGACGAGGAGGTTCAGAAGCGGGCGGGATCTGCGCGGGCAAGACGAGCGCGCAGGCCAAAGCAAAAGTGATTCGGAGCCGCATGGTTGTGCCTTCGTCATCATAATACCGCCTCGGGCGATGCGGCCTCGCCTATAATTCATTCATGCCGAATGTCGACAAACATCCACCCGGAGATTTCTGCTGGCTCGAGCTTGCAACTAGCGATCAGAACGCCGCGAAGAATTTCTACGGCGCCTTGTTCGGATGGGACGCCAACGATACTCCCACGGGTCCGAACGATTTCTACACGATTTTTCGGATAGACGGCCGTAACGTAGCCGCAGCGTTCACGCTGCGCGCCGAGGAGCGCGAGCGAGGCATCCCGACGCATTGGCAACCCTATATTGCGGTCGACAGCGCGGATGCTGCCGCAGCCAAAGCCGCTGATCTGGGTGGGACGGTGGTCGAGGCGCCATTTGACGTGTTCGATGCGGGTAGAGCGGCTGTGATCCGAGATCCCAGCGGCGCGTTTTTCTCGATCTTTCAGGCCAGGCGGCAAAAGGGGTTGGGAATCATCGGTGAACCTGGCGCGTTCTGCTGGGCCGATCTCAGCACGCCCGACGCCGAGCGCGCCAAACAATTTTACTCCGGTTTGTTCGGCTGGCAAGTGGTGACCGGCGACCAGGATTCATCCGGCTATCTGCATATCAAGAGCGCCGACCGGTTCATCGGCGGCATCCCGCCTGCGCAGCATCGCGATCCGAAGACTCCGCCGCATTGGCTGATATACATTCAGGTCTCGGACGTGGATGCGAGCGCGAAAAAGGCGCAGGAGTTGGGAGCCAGGATCTATGCGCCTCCCATGACGATCGAAGGCGCCGGGCGCATGGCAGTGCTGGCCGATCCGCAGGGCGCGGTCTTTGCGATCTTCAAGTCTGCGCGCGCGTAAAAGACAAAGCAACCCTCGATCTCCGATAATAGCCACATATGCAGGAGGTCAATGTCGGCATCATCGGACTGGGCAACGTGGGAACGGGAACGCTCACGATTCTGACCGAGAATGCCGATCAGATCGCGCTCAAACTGGGTTTTCCGCTGCGAGTGAAGGCGTTGTGCAGCCGGTCCATCGCCGCCAAGACTCTGCCGGCGTCTGTCGAGGGCGTCTTTCAGACCGCCAATTGGCGCGAGGTTGTGGAGCATCCGGACGTGGATATCGTCGCCGAGCTGGTGGGCGGCACGCACGTGGCGCGCGAGATCATCGACGCCGCGATCGCGCATAAGAAATCCGTGGTCACGGCCAACAAGGAATTGATGGCGCTGTGCGGCGCTGAAATCTGGGATCGAGCCATCGCCGCGGGAATCAACCTGGCAATGGAGGCGAGCGTAGCGGGCGGCATCCCGATCCATAGCGTCTTGCGCGAGGGAATTTCGGGAGACCGCGTCATTACACTGTACGGCATTCTCAACGGGACCAGCAATTACATCCTGACCGAAATTGAAAAACGCGGCGCGTCATTCGGCGAGGTGCTGGAGGAAGCGCAACGGCTGGGCTATGCGGAAGCTGATCCCAGCGCGGACGTGGACGGCTACGACGCTCGTTCCAAGCTCGCGATTCTCGCGGCGCTGGCCTTCGGCGAAAAAATCACGCCTTCCGATATCTACACCGAAGGCATCCGCCGCATCCAACCGGTGGACTTCGATTATGCGCATCAGTTGCATCACTCCATCCGCCTGGTGTGCTCGGCGCGGCAAACGCATGCGGGCCTGATTCTTTCGGTGCGGCCGGCGCTGATCCCGCAATCCACCATTCTCGCCAGCGTGCAAGGCGCGTACAACGCCGTTTGGGTGCTGGGTAAATACGGGCAGGACACCTTCTACTACGGTCGCGGCGCGGGTTCGGCGCCAACCGGCGTGGCCGTGGTGAGCGACCTGATGCGCGTCGCGCGCGAGATTCGAGCCGGCAGCCCGGAGCGCGTTTCACCATTCGCGCACGAGCGTTTGGGCGAATATAAACCCATTCCCGTAACGTTGCAGCACTCCGCCTATTACCTGCGTTTCCGTGTCGAGGACCGGCCCGGAATCATCGCCGCGCTGTCGCGAGTGCTGGCCGACAAGCAGATCAGCCTGGAGGCGGTTCTGCAACTGCCATCCGACAACTGGCGCGACAGGCCGTTTGTGATCACTGTGGAACCAGCGTCGGAGCAATCGATCCGCGAGGCGCTGGCAGAGATGTCGGCGAACGATTTTCTGGTTGAGCCTCCGCTCGCCATGCCAATGGAGAAATCCCTGTGAAAAAACTAGCGTGTTTGTTCTTGTTGTGCGCGGCGGCTTTTCCGCAAGTCGCCGAGAAGGCTAATGAAGGTTATAAAACCAAGGAAGGCCGCGCCAGCGTAGCCAAGGGCCTGGCCGCGCCGGATCGCGAAGCACGGCAGCACCCGCGCGAAATTGTCGACGCCATGGGCCTCAAGGTTGGCGACGCGGTGGCCGATGTCGGCACGGGAGTCGGGTTCATGCTTCCGTACTTGAGCCACGTGGTGGGCGATACGGGAGCGGTTTACGCCGAAGATATCCAGACGGATTTCTTGGATCAAGCCAAGAGGAACGTGCAACTCCAGCATCTGACCAACATCAAGTTCGTGCTGGGAACGGATCGAGATCCGAAGCTCCCGGCCGCGACGCTAGAGGGTGTTCTGGTGCTGGACGTTTATCATCATTTCGATTATCCGGAAGCGATGCTGGAACACATTCGCGACAGCCTGCTATCCGATGGCAAGCTAACAATTGTCGAGTTTTACAAACGGCGCGGCGCCATGGGCAACGGCGATCGCGCGCTGGAGCATATCCGTCTGGATCAGGACGACCTGATTAAAGAAGTAGAAGCCAACGGATTCCGGCTGGTTTCAAAAAGCGACGTGATTCCCATGAGCCAGTACATCGCGATTTTCCAGAAGAAGGAATAGGCCAACGAGTCTCGACATCACGGCAGGGCCAGTGCGACGATCTCCGGTAACTGTCCCGGCCTTCCACTTACAGTAAGAGCGATGTATTGCTTATCTCCGAGCTTGTAAGTCATGGGTGTGCCGAGCGCGATTCCTGGGAGGTCCGTGGACGCCAGTTCCTTGCCGCTGGCCTTGTCATATGCCACTAGCCGCGGCCCATCGTTGGAACCGCCGGCGGACAATGCGTAAATTAAGAGCGTCTTTGTCAGCAAAGGTCCCGGCACCAAACCATCCCCACCGAGTGGAGGAAGATTCAGCGGCTTAAGCAGAGGATTGTTCCTCAGACGGTTGCCGTTGCCGGTCGGAACCATCCACACATGCTCGCCTTTATTCATATCGATGGCAGTCATCCGCGAGTAGGGAGGCTTGAAGAGTTGGAGGCCTCCACGCATGCTCGGCGGACTATGGCGCGCTTCCATATACCGCAGGTCGCCGTGGTATTTTGGGTCCTCCAATTCCAGAGCGTTCAGGGACCAGGCATTCCGCGAACCCA
>Ga0335083_10006820_pt1 | contig 14154 bp, 11 predicted proteins | sample Lox_Sample_42_FD_206716 | JGI IMG/M metagenome (GOLD analysis project Ga0335083, IMG submission 206716) | Soil microbial communities from Loxahatchee National Wildlife Refuge, Florida, United States - Lox_Sample_4.2 | ecosystem: Environmental > Terrestrial > Soil > Wetlands | place: USA...
GAGACCGATTGAAGACTCTGCTCCACATCTACCTGATCCCGGTTGATCTCGAGCAGTACAGATCTCTGGAGAAGAGTTACGGAGAGAACCAGATTCACAGACTGTTTAACCTTTACGATAATTCCAACGACACCCGCCAACACGCCTTCTTCGATTCGTACCCGTTGGCCGACCTGAAGAAATGGAAAGGGCTGGAGCGGAAGTTTTGCCTTGATGGCCGTCTGCAAAGAAGCGATTTCCGTTTCTGAAAGAGGAACCGGCCGGTTCCCTGTACCTAGGATATGAGTAACTCCTGGAGTAGTCAGGATTGGTAGTCTGGTCAGAGCACTGAAGCGGCAGAACACGTAGCCAGGAAACAAAGGTAGTTCAAACTCCTTACAGCGCGCACCGTAATTATGCTTTTTCTTATATAGCGGCAAGAGCGTTTCAAATCCCTTGGCATCCAGTGTTCTAGCCACAGCCTTGTCAAAACGTGGCTTCACTGCGAGCGCGAACCACTGCGGCAAGCCCATTCCAGAGACAGGATGCTCATCATCAGCGGATTCAACCCGGTAACGTAAAATCTCGTTAGATTGTTTGTAATCGGGCATAGCTATCGCTCTCTCAAGTGTCGGCGGCGCTTTTTTCGAATCAATGCGCATGAGTCTTCGAGCGATCTCGCTCGAATCCTAAGCCTCGGCGACTGCCGAGCCCCGACTCACAGTGTCATAGACTTCCCTTATTGAATAGAGCGCTTTTTCTTGGGGTGACATTGATTTAGAAACTCCTGATGCACGGACTGTATGTCTCATCCCATACCGGTCCTATCCAAAAACAGTCGAAGCAATTCACCGACGTCAACCCTGTCAGCGTTGTACGCCGCTCGTGGCACATGGGCACGTTTTCTGCACCGCTTAGTGTGGGCCGAGCGAAATCGCTTCGGTTGTAAACCCCATCCACAATGCTCGATTGAACCCACGCGTCGGCCAACTGCGACACCGCGCCGATGTCCCGGCTTGTCGAATTCGAACGTCGCCATGGACGACTCGGAGGCCGGCGCTGTCGTGATGATTCCTTTTCGGACTCTGCTGACCTTCATGTGCCGCCACTTCAGCATCATCAAGCGGTTGTCAGCTGGGGGCACAATCTGAAGTGGGGCACATAAAGATCTGCCTGAGCGATACGCTGAAGGTCTTCGATCGGGGACGCGGGAAAAGTAAAGACGTCTGTGCCAGGGCCTCGTCGGATGTACCTGCGATAAACCCGGATAGGAGTGATCCCAGGCGCCGCGCCTTCTTATTATGCGTCTTATGCGTCCGGGGGCCGCCAACACAGGCGGCACAGGTGTCTAGCAGCGGTACAGTTCGCCGAATAAAATAATACACCCCTGTAGCGTCCTCGTGGATCTGTGGTTTTGATATTAATGCGAACATGTTGTCCTCTTGTGAAAGGTGCGCCGAATGAACTGCATTGATAATTGCCCAGCTCGGCGAGTTGCAGTTAGGGCAAAAGTGTGACGCGATTCGCTAGACGGACCGAAAAGGAGAGTGGGCGTGCGCCATCTCCTGCCGAACTATCGGACAGCATTTTGAGGAATATGAACCAGAACTCCAGAGTACTCACGATCCTGATTGGCTTGGCCGTAATTCTCGCGGCACAGCAATCGAGCCCAAAGGCAAAGAAGCCCGCGAATGCTCCACAACAGCAGGCGCCAGCGCGTGATCCGGAGGACCGCTGGATCTGCCGTATCGGATCACCGCACGATTGCCACTGTCCGGCAATGATGGCCGAAGCGCAAGAAGCCGGTGTGAAACATTGTGCTGACACGAGCAAGACCCGCCAGGAATATGTGGCCTGCTTAGGCAAGTTGCCATCGAACTGCGAGGTTATTCAGAAAGCGGACGAAAAACACCCGGAGCACACTTGCAGGCGCAACTGCAAAGCGATCGCCGGCTGTCAGTGCGACGACGGGCCCGTATGTCGTGGCCCCCAGGTTTGGCATCCGCCTCAGTCTGATGACCAAGGTGAACAAGTTCCGTAGCGCCGACAGGCTTTTGCTTTGATTGGGTTCAACTACCGTTCGACCGGCCACCGAGAACGACAGCATCGGCCTCGATCCTCATCTGGCGTTTCGCCGCCGCAATCGCCTGCTGGTTGTCCCCGTAGACAGCGTGGAGCAGCCTCTCTGTCATCGTTGCTAGTTGCTCGTCTGTCAGGCTGCTTAGATCGCCGTTCATGGCTTTCGGGCCGAGGTGCTTTTCTTGGAGACCCCGAAGCTGATGCTTCAGTTCGCCTCTTTGACGTAGGATTTCCCGATAAGTGTCCAACCGCGGACTAGATCGCGCGCTGAGCCATCCGAACTCCTCGACCGTGATTAACCTCGCGGCTAATAACTGCGAACGCATCGAATAAACCAGATCAAGCAGGCGCTCGTTGGTTACTTTATGGTGAAGCGGCCGTTCCTTCTTGGCGTTCTTACTTTTCGATCGTCTTCGATTCAGGGAGCCTGCGCTGTATTCCTGGAGCATTTCTACCATCTCGCAGAAAGGAATAGACTGGCAGCAGGTCAACCGCCCGCCATCAACCAAGATGGACACAAACTGCCGCCGGTTTTATTTTTTTCGATTCACCAACAATACAAAAGGAAAGCCGCCGTAACCCTCCAGTTGTACACCTTCGGCCGGCGCCTACGTCTGAAGATTCAAATACGCATCAGCTAAGATCGCTCGCAGCGCTCTATCGCGCCAATTCCACGGTGTCGTGCGCCCCGGAGGTACAGATGGCGTCGGGGACGCTTCGCCCGGTCGCTTTGATTCTCCGCGAGAAGACCTTACAAGCTTTATGATCGAGAACTCCGGTCGCAAACCACACGATGGCCTCTAGAAGTCTTTTGCCCAAATTGCCCAGAACCTCTCGGCGGGCGCCGAGCACCCTTTTGAAAGTTCTATTAAGTGCCGGTGCCTTGTCCGGCGCCCTGCTGACGGGAGCCCCGCAACCGGTACAGGAGGTGTCGAAGGCCACCTTGGAAAACGGTCTTCGCGTGGCCATCGTACACAGCTCCCTTGCTCCAGTGGTGACAACAGTAATGAACTACCTGGTTGGATCGAACGAATCCCCCCCTGGCTTCCCGGGCACGGCTCACGCTCTCGAGCACATGATGTTCCGCGGCAGCCCGGATCTTTCCGCCGATCAGTTGGCCAACATTGCTGCTGCGATGGGGGGAAACTTTAACGCCGACACTCAGCAGTCGGTGACGCAGTATGTCTTTACCGTACCGAGGCAGGACTTGGATGTCGCATTGCACATTGAATCGATACGCATGCAGAATCTACTCGCTACGGACGTTCTTTGGGATCACGAGCGCGGCGCCATTAAACAGGAAATCGCAGAGGATCTTTCGAATCCCGAGTACGTTTGCTACAGAAAACTTCTGTCGGCGATGTTCCGGGGAACTCCTTACGAACACGATGCGTTGGGGACGCGGCCTTCTTTCGATGCAACCACCGGAGCCATGCTCAAGAAATTCTACGACGCGTGGTACGCGCCGAACAACGCGATCCTTGTAATCGTCGGAGACGTCGATCCGGCATCGACGTTGACCGAAGCGAAGAATCTGTTCGGCTCAATTCCCGCCAAGACGCTGCCCCCGCGTCCGCAGGTCCAACTCCAGCCACTGAGGCCTAAGACTTTACGGCTCACGACAGACCAGGCGCATGGACTCGCGGTTGCTGCATTCCGTTGGCCCGGCTCTGATAGTCCCGATTTCGCAACCGCCAAGGTTTTGGCCGATGTGCTCCGCAGCCAGCGCGGCAGCCTCTATGATCTCGGGCCGAGAGGCAAGGCGTTGAGTGCCGGGTTTTGGCTTGAGAGCTTGCCACAAGCGAGCCTAGGCTACGCTATGGCTTCGTTTTCGGCCGGTGAGGATGGCACCACACACCTCCGTCAAATTCGCAAGATTCTTGAAGACATCGTGAAAATCGGAGTTCCAGCGGATTTGGTCAGTGCTGCAAAGCGGCACGAGGTCGCCGACGCGGAGTTCGAAAAGAACTCCATATCGGATCTCGCCATGCTATGGTCTGATGCGTTGGCGCTCGAAGGCCGGCAGTCTCCCAGCGACGACATTGATGCGATACAGAAGGTCACTCCCAAAGACGTGCGTGATATCGCGCGACAACTTCTGGATCCGAAGCAATCGATCTCGGCAATTTTGACCCCGCGGCCCTCTGGACGGCCGATCTCAGCAGCGTCACTCGGTGAAACCGAGTCTTTTGCGCCTACCAACAACGCGACTGTCCCGATCCCTAGTTGGGCGCAGAAATTGAATCAGCTCATCGTTCCAGTATCGGTTGTGCACCCGCAACTCTCAACACTTTCGAATGGACTGAAGTTGATTGTTCAACCGGAGACGATCAGCGATACCATCAGCATCTTCGGCTATATTCAAAACAATTCTGATCTGGAAAGCCCCGAAGATCAGGACGTCAACCAGGTTTTGGATGAGCTGCTTTCCTATGGCACAGTATCGTTGGACCGGATAGGGCTTCAAAAAGCTCTGGGCAACATCGGCGCGAACGAGTCTGCAGGCATGGATTTTTCACTCGAAGTGCCTGCCGGCAATTTTGAGCGCGGCGTCGCTCTCCTCGCCGGGAACGAATTGCATCCGGCTCTACCTGCTGGCGCGTTTAGAATCATCAAGCGCCAGCTTGCAGACAGCTTGGCGGGAGAACTTCACAGTCCAGCCTATCTCAGGCAACACGCACTAGAGTCGGCCCTACTGCCGAATGACGATCCGGGTGTTGATCCATCGATGACTACCGTCTCATCGCTCTCGCTTGCCGATGTCCGCAAATACTACCGCCGCGCCTTTCGGCCCGACCTGACTACGATCGTCGTTATCGGAAACGTCACACTGGAACGGGCTCGTTCGGTCATTGAACACAATTTCGGAGCTTGGAAAGCGTTGGGGTCGAAACCCAGCCGTGTTCTGCCCCCGCTTTCCGCCAACCAACCATCAAATACGGAAGTGCCAAATGCCAACCGCGTCCAAGCCGACGTCACTCTTGCGGAAACCTTGCCGGTAACCCGAGCCAACCCTGATTACTATACTTTGAATCTGGGAAGCCACGTCCTGGATGGAGGCTTCTACGCCAGCCGGCTGTCTCGCGATCTTCGCGAGAATACCGGACTGGTATACTCTGTCTCCTCGACCCTCGACGCGGGTCCGGCCGGCGCCCTCTACGTCATCAACTACGGTTGTGACCCTCGCAATGTGCCGGGGGCACGTGCAATTGTAAAGCGCGATTTGCAGGAGATGCAAACTCGTGCTGTTTCCGAAGAGACCTTGAACCAGGCCAAGGTCCTGCTTCTCCAGCAGATTCCGCTTTCGGAATCCAGTGTTCAGAGCATCGCCGACGGTTTGATCTCCCGCACCAAAGACGAACTTCCGCTGGACGAACCAGCTCAGGCGGCACGGATCTATCTAGAACTCACTCCTCGACAGGTTCAAGCGGCGTTTGCTAAATGGATTCGTCCAGAAGACTTGATCCAGGTAACCGAGGGCCCAAGCGCAAAATAGACCGCCCCCGACTGACCTTAAGAGGAAACTTGCCACCGCGCTGAACTGCCAATTAAATGCCGCTAGGCCGGCCAACCTGGCATCGATGTCGTTGGGAGGTTACGGTAGGCCGGCATGCGGAGCGCGGTCAAGCGGACGCCAGCTCCTTCGCGGCGCAGGCCTGCTCAGGTGTTGTGCCAGGCACGTAACCTCCCTGCGCGGCATTGACTTCCATTGGCAGTAAGCGCCAAGGGTCTGCCTGAGCTCAGCACCGAACGCCAAAGGACTTAGCCCTTTCTGACGAAACGACTGCCCCGAATCAGCATCCTACTTATAGCGGTGTTGTAAGGCACCCTGGTGATGGCGAATCACGTAAAGCCCATCAAACTTCTCCTAGTTGAAGATTCTCCAGGAGAGATCCTGCTGATCCGTCAGGTGCTGGCACGGGAGTCGGTTCCCGTGAGCGTTCACGTGGCCGTCGATGGAAAGCAAGCCAGTGCGATTCTAGCCGCCGGACAGTTCAAGCCGGATCTGGTGTTGCTCGACCTGAGTCTGCCAAAACTATCCGGGTTGTCGGTCTTGGAGCATTGTCGCCCACATGTTCCAGTCGTCGTGTTCAGTTCGTCAATCAATCCCGATGACATACAGCGTTCCTTCGAGCTTGGCGTCAGGGACTTCGTTCCCAAGCCGAGCGATCTCGAATCGTACAGCCGGGTGGTATCGTACATCGTGCATACCTGGGGTGCCAAAAATGGCGCTGCCAAGTTTGCAGGTTAGTCTCTAACCCTGAGCCATCGATGCTGAGTCCCCAACGGGGCATCCCCAACCGAGCGAATAGATTTCAGTCCGCTTCCTCACCAGAGCTTCCATCGCATCCATAGCCTTTGCACTTCCCACTGGATAAGCTCGTACATTCCTGACTCGATCTAGGTTCACGTGTCGCTCGTTGACGAAGGAGTCATCAGATCGTCTGACAGTTCGATTCTTTCGGCTCTCTCTATTAAATCCCGCTGAAATACCCGCACGCGATTTTCACCACAAATTCCCTCGATCATACCGGTACGATCCACACTTGACGTCGGAACCAAGATCACACCCCGAGGTAGAGGTCGTATCAGTTCATGAGAACCGGGGCGCACAGCCATCATCGAGAACGTGATCCGATATCCGAGCATAGCTACTGCTAGCTCCGTACGTGGATCGTTGTGGGTAACAGGTTATACATGTAAGCCCGGCGCACCTACCGATGCATACCAGGCGCAGGAGATTTACTTTTTTCTCCGCTTACGCGGTTTCCGGTCCGTGGTGGGAATCCTTCCGTAGCAATGCGGCTGTCCCGAGCTTCGCTCGAAATTGAGGGGTTCCAAAACACAAGGTTGATGGCAGCGTGGCTGCGTGCCAAAAAATTGCTGTAGCAAACTGACAACGGCAAATTCTAGATTTAATGAAGACATCGCGTAACATGGCCTACCGGCACAGCGTCTATTGCCCGACTGTCTTTCCTGCAGAGCCTATTCCGCGGCAGCCTCGGAGGGCGAACATGCGCCAAGTAATTCAACTAAAGTCTCAGCAAGCGGATGCTCTACGCAATACCGTGCGCGAAGCGTACGAGTTAGTCCAAAAAGCTCACGTCGAATACGAACATGCAGTGGCTGTTGCGGGTGAGACAGACATTTCGTCCAAGGCCCTGCTTGCCCTTCGGCAACAAGGCCGAGGTTACGCCCACGCTGTGCGGCAATATTCAAACGCTGTGATGACTTGGTTGAGTTTTATGGATACGCTCTGATGGAACGCAGTCAATTTAGTTTGCGAGAGCAGGCGCCGTCCGTGGTAGAGACCGGGCAATGCCGTATGTGCGAAGGGACCTCGCTTGCCGGAGCGTAAGGTCCAATATTCCCAACCCCGGAGCCTTCGCCAGGAACCTGTGCCCCGGGGCTGGCCCGTCAGAAACGCTGTCGTCACGAAGGAACGGGGCTGATCGAAGCTGAACTGCTCGGTACCTGCCCACGGCACACAACGAAATTGGAGCCCGATGGCTCCCGATTCATCGATTCAACTGCCCATCGCGGCCCACGAACACGAACTGCGCGACCAGTTGAAGCAGGCGTGCGATGCCGTCATGCGTAATTTCCTAGAAAATGAACTTGAGCGCGAGCGCCAACTGACGTGGGTTGCTTGAGAACGCTTGGGACGGTTGCAGGAAAATCGCGGATTGAGGTTGCACAAAGCTGTGCACCGCTGAGGAGGTCGGGCCGGTGTTAATGCCGGCCGGGCTGGTGAGAAGACCGGCCGGCGCGACGTCGCTGATGTATCCGCCGACGTATTGCGGATGGTTTAAAACATTAAGAACACGCGCCGAAAACTGTATCTTCTTGCTTTCGGTGATGTTGAAGCTCTTGGCGACAGTCAGGTCAATATCATCAATGGGGGGCAACAGCGCGGTATTGCGGCCACCATTGGGAAGCGTGCCCTTCGGTGCCTGAATGTATTGGGCGTTCGGATTGTTGGCAAGGAAGGCTACGGTCTGGCCAGCGCTGTTCGTGAGCGGTGTGGCTCCGGATCCTACGCCCGGCCTGCCCCCTGGGCTGACGAATGCCCGGTCTCCAGCGGAATCGCCGTTCAGATTGGAGTCGACTCCGCTCTGGACGTCGACGTAAGTGCCGGTCTGATACGTGTACACAGGGACGAATTCCCAATTACCGACGACGTTCTTCATGAACCAGTTCCGCTGTTGGAAAAATGGTAGATCGTAGAGAGCCTCCAGCGTGGCACGTTGGCGATGATCGAGCGCGGAACTCGACCGGTCGGCTGCGACGTTACGCGGATCCTGGGGGCGGCGTGGTGTCGTGTAGGTACTGAACACGTCGGCCGTGGAATCGTCAATCGCGTGGCTCCAGGTATAGGCTGCATTCATTTGCAATCCATTGGAGAAACGGCGAGTCAAAGAGTTCTGCAGTCCATGGTAAATGGAATTTCCCCAGGGCATGTAGGCCGTGATGATGCCGGTGAAGCCGGCTGCCAGATAGGGAGGAACGATATTGCCTCCAGCGTTGTAAGCGGCATTCAGAGAGCCAAGTGTGTTGGTAAGGCTGTTCAAAACGGCCTGACTTGGGGCCGCCAGGAATAAAGGCAGCGCATTCGAAGCGTTGACCACCGATTGACGGTTCAACTGATCTTGTACGGAAAGATGGACGCTGTGCGTTCCGACATAGCGGGTCTCGAAGGTATAGTTGTGATGGAAAATGTGTTGTATGCCGGCATTCCACGAGCTAGTTTCCGGCCGAGTTCCGTTTGGCACGTAGCCACCGGTACCGGCGCGAGCCTCGGCTTGCGTAAGCGCAGCCCCCGACGTGTTGGCCTTGATGCCGCCGTCAGCCAGGAAGTTGCCCTGATCCAATCCTGTCACGTCGACGGTCGTGACGGCCTGAGGTGGAAGCGTCAGCAATCCTTGATTATCGTAGAGCACGTCATAAAACAAACCATAACCTGCGCGTATCGAGGTATCTCCGCTGGTGCCAGGTGAGTATGCAATGCCGATGCGGGGCATAATCGCATTCCCTTGCGGTTGCGGTTCTCCGAAAGTGATCAGTCCTGGAACGTTGGAGATTGCGTTTTCGGTTTGCAGCCTTTCACTGTACGGGATGGTTTGGTACTCGTAGCGAACCCCGAGGTTCAGAGCTAAGTTCGGCCGGACTTTCCAGGTGTCGCTCGCGAAAAAGCCCGAAAAAATCCGGTCGCCATAATACTTCGAGTTACCCAGCGACCGCTGCGCGAGGTAGTCGGGATTGTAGTCGAACAGATAGTCCGAAAGATTGGTCCATTCGTAATCGCCCCGCGACCGCTGGGTGAAGGTTTGCGGGGAGATCTGCTTCCAGCCATCAAAGCCGAATTTGAAGCTATGCGCACCCCTCGTCCAGGAGATATTCTCGGCGATCTGATATTGATTCTGAACGGCGCTTTGTGGTGCATTCGGGTCGGGGCCAAATGTATTATTTACGCCGCCGAGCTCAAAGACATCAATATTCGGGAACGAATCCAGCCCAGGCCAACTTACGTTGGGGACGCCATAAGTATTGAAGTAACGGTTGTAACCGAGCCGGAACTCATTGACGACTGATGGGCTGAACGTATGGAACTCCGACAACGTTGCCAGATAATAATTGAAGGGAACGGTGGTGTAGAAAGCGGAGGGGAACCCGGTAGTATCAATGAAACCGGTACGGTTCAGGATAAAACGGCCCCGGAGCGAATCCGTGTCGGATATGTTGTAGTCCAGAGCAGCCACCGCGCTTTCATAGTTTTCGTAGGAGGGGGAGCTAAACGACACCAAACCGATTGGCACCGTTACAGCAGTCGCCGGGTTCTGCTGGCCGAGACTTGCATTCCCAGGGCCGACCAGAGGATAAGCGGCGTCATTACAGGCCGCGGGCGTTGAGGCCGCCGGAGCCGTCCCAAGATACTTATGGAGTTGGGCCAGGCTGGTTTGATTGATTCCGGATAGGCTTGAGATGGCGTTGTAGCCGGCGGCGGTTGGGGCGCAAACCGTCCCAGTAGCACCGACTGTTCCAACCGGGTTGAACTCATAATTTACAAAAAAGAATAGCTTGTTCTTTTTGACCGGGCCGCCCAAAGTACCCCCGAAACGGTTATTGTCGTAACGCGGACTGAGCGGCGTACCCTGGACAGCATTCAGATTGTCATCGGCTAGCAGGTTGCGGTTAATGAAGTACTCGTAAGCCGATCCGTGAAATTGGTTCGTACCGCTCTTCACTACTTGGTTGAATTGGCCCCCAGAGGAGTGGCCGAAATCCGCGCCGAACTGATTTGTCAAAAAGGTGAATTCAGCCACCGCATCGTTCGGAACTTGGACTAACGGACCGGTTACGCTCCCGCTATTGTTATCGATGCCTTCAATGGTGAAGTTGTTGTTGCGGGGGCGCTGACCTCCGACGCTCGGGCCCGTGCCGACACCGACGGCGCCGCTAGTGCCGACGCCTGGTGCCAGCAGCGACAGGTTAATGACACCCGAACCGCCAGAAGCGCTGGGGAGGTCCATCATTTGCTGGCTGTTAAAAGTGTTCTGAAGCTGGGCCGTGGTCGTATCGAGCGATACGGCAGCGCTGACTTCCACTGTCGTCGTGGCGGCGCCCACCTGCAGGGTTATGTTCGCGGTCGAAGTCACATTCAGCAAGATCGACACATCCCTGAGCTCTGCTTTGGAAAAGTCCTTGGCCGTCGCGGAGATCGAGTAAGTGCCAACTGGCAAGTTATAGAAGTGATATTCGCCGGCGGATGTCGAGCTTGTGGTCGTCTCGGCGCCAGTCATGTCATTGTGCGCAACCACGGTAGCGTTCGGCACGCTCGCTCCTGTGGCATCGAGAATTGTGCCGGTGAGGTTTCCGCTCACCAGCTGTGCGGATGCCGGCACGCACGCGAGACACAATAAAACCGCCAAAACCAAAAACAATCGTCCCAACAGTTGTGTGTTCATTTGCACCCTTTGCCTGTCAAGCGCAGGCTTGCGTCGGACCTTCAAACTGAACCTTCCTCCCGCCACGCCAGCTAGTGTTGGCTCAGATCGGGGCGGCTCGCCCAAACAAAGATGAGGGCTGCCCAGTATTCGGCTTTTTTTTTGTGCGTGTACAATTTTTGAGCGTGTACAAGATGAACCCGCCGGGCGTAAGGGCACTAATTTTGTGCTTGCGCTTTTTTAAGAGGCGTTTCCGGATTAGATATTAATCCGCCATCGCGCGGAAGCGAATCAAGTTCTCGCCAAAATTAGGGTTGGCGGCCTTCTTGCGATTGTGTCCGAAGCATTCCGTCCCCGCCCGTGTGCTGCTCCTAGGCGCTTATCCGCCGGACGATTCCGATCGAGATCTGACACCATCCCGCCACAACCGCTTTCGGACGGTAGCCTTGGAGCAGCGTAGATGCATGGACAGAAACCCGAGGACTTGTGCAAATTAACCACGAACGGCGTCACGTTAGAACAGGATTCCAGGGCAATCCAGGATGGTTCAGCTTCGGCTTCGAGCCTGAGGTCGTCGCCGAGCGGCTAAAGTTCAGCCATTCTGACTAGCACGTATAACGAGGAAATGATCGCGGGCGCAATGAATCCGCCCCAAGTCCTACGTTGCCCGCACGCTAAGAATCCTTAGCGGGTAGCCGCTCCGAAAGTCCGCCGTCGTACGCGGATCTCTCTTGCCCAGGTGACTCTAGCGGGGAGCATGGCTCAAACCAGCCGCCGTAACCCCTGCGGTATTGATGTTAGCTTTCGGAGACACTAAATTCAGGCTACCTCGGATCATTGCGCCTGATCATTGTTGCACAGAGCGTAGTGAAGTAGCGCCCACTATCCACGTTGGCGTGGGGGTGTTCGCGCGAATTTCGAGGCGGGGTTTGATCGCTTCGGTTGTTTCTCTGAGGCTCCTGGCGACCATGCTCTTGGAGTTGTGCTCGCGCAAATGAGAAAGTGATCGGGTAACTGGTGGCATGTGCTTGAGTAAAAAGCGGCAACAACGGTAAGCGCTACCTCGCCGGCAATCGGTCCCTGCCGGGTCCGAATGCCCTCGGAATCGGCTCCCTGCGTGACGAGATGGACGAACGCAAATCGATGTTGCGCGTTTAGAGCGCTGGGAACATGTGACCGGGATAGTAAGGAGGCAACAAAAAGCGCGAATCCGAGGACGCGGCCGGCGAAATGCCCTCCGTCACTCCCTGCTTCCAAACATCTAACACCCCCAGCGAAAAATTGTACAGAGAAAGTGAGGCAAAGGCGCGAATCAACGCGAAGGGATCGTGACTATCGGCATATTCTCTTTGGCGCCCGTGTCGGCCATGGTGAATAACTGCATCAGTTGCGCAAGCGCGCGCTTGGAGGGAATGTCGCCGTCGTCGATCCAGAACCAAGTGTCGCGATAGCGGACACCTACAAAAGCATCAACCGGTCGCTTTTTGCACTGTGGATGCGAATCATCGGTACGATACCAGGCAAGGTGCGACCGGCTTCAAACCCCGGGACCGCGCGATGCTGAGCCAAGTGCTCCGGGGGCACCTCGACTTCCGCGGCCATGTTCTGCAAAATTCCGATAATTGACAGGGTCATCACTGCTATCTCTGTATCGCTTGAAGGAAGTGGAGCGGAGACTATCGTGAATTCTGCTGCACCGGGACTCAAGCGAAGCAATCGGCGCAATTCCACGGAGGCGGCCTGGATTCTGGCGGGATGTGGTCAGTCCGAAACGCCAGCAGAGTCGCCTGCTGCTTGCTGGCATCCTCTTTGACATAGAGCCTCACCATGCCCGAAAGCTGGATCTCGCGAAGCAACTCCCGCACCTTATGGAATTCCAGATCGGCGGGCCTGATCCCGTCCAGGGTTGCCGGGAATGACATGTTTGTCAAAAAGATACTTCATGTCCTCTCTCATCTTTTTGCTCCAGGAGCCCGCCTTCACCGCCGAAAACGCCTTCCAGAGTTCGGCAAAACTCTCGATGGTATCTCCCTGACGGATGAGCTTGCCCGTGTACTCCTCGATGTACTCAGCGAGCGTCTGCTGCGCCTCATGCCTAGGCATTGTGGCAGGACCCAGCGTTTTTTCTTTCTTTCTGCGAACCGTTCTTCCGGAGGGGTCCGCTACGTAGAGATGGAAAAAACCGACCCAGACCTTGCCTTCGCGCGGCCGGTCTACCTTCCTGATCCAGCCTTCGGGAGCTCCACTTCCAGTCAGCTTTTCTGGTTGCGGCGTACGCCCGATGTGGCGGACGTTGATCTCGATGACGGGAGCAAGTGCGGGGCGAGAGTCGATAGGATGGCTGGCGGAAGAAGGATCCGGGGGATGTGTGGCTGCGTTCTTCGCCATGCCCGCAGTATAGGAGCGAAGAAATCCGGCAGCAACTCGGGAACTGGGTGGGCTGTTTGCTCGAACCTGTGACCTCCTGCGTGTGAAACTTCCGACCCTCGCTATCTCCTTGAGTGCAAAGCAAATATTTTCGTGTAAAACTTCAATTTAAATACCAAAAGTACACTCGTGGGTGGGCAGTTGGGTGGGTCGTTTGGATGACGGGACCGCCTGGCCGCACAACTTCCGTCTGACTCCGGAGAGACTCGTCATGGCCGTTGCAGAATCCTTCCGGATAAAAGTCTCGGATATCATGTACAACTATCCGTAGGTTCTATCCATGGCCGCAGCCGACACAGCAATCGCAAAAGCCCGGCAAGTGTTCTCCAAACACGGAGGCATGCTTCGAACCTCGAAGGCGATGCGGCTTGGGATTCACCCGCGTACCCTGTACACCCTCCGCGACGCTGGCGACATAGAACAGGTCGGACGCGGACTCTACCGGCTCTCCACGGCACCACCGCTTTCAAGCCCGGACCTGGTGCCAATCGCGATCCGGATCCCACGGGCCGTCGTTTGCCTTGTCTCGGCCCTGGCACATCACGGGCTAACCACCCAGGTTCCGCACGCTGTCGACATCGCGCTGCCCAGTCACGCGCAGGTTCCGAAGGTTGATGGCGTCCCTCTCCGGGTCTTCTGGTATCCCGAATCTTCTTTTCGCGCTGGCGTCGATCTGATTTCGGTTGACGATGTTCCCGTGAAAATCTATTCTCAGGAAAAAACG
>Ga0335083_10006822_pt1 | contig 14149 bp, 13 predicted proteins | sample Lox_Sample_42_FD_206716 | JGI IMG/M metagenome (GOLD analysis project Ga0335083, IMG submission 206716) | Soil microbial communities from Loxahatchee National Wildlife Refuge, Florida, United States - Lox_Sample_4.2 | ecosystem: Environmental > Terrestrial > Soil > Wetlands | place: USA...
GCGCGCGTGACTCCGAAGCAGCTGCTCGAGTGCTGCCTGCGGATGCGCCCCGACCGGATCCTGCTCGCGGAGCTGCGCGCCGAGGAGGCGTTCGACTACCTGCGCAACGTGAACTCCGGGCATCCGGGCTCGATCACCAGTGTGCACGCGGCGAGCGCCGAGCTCGCGTTCGAGCAGCTCGTGCTGCTCGTAAAGCAAAGTCCCGGCGGGCGCACCCTGGCGCGGCGCGACATCAAGCGCCTCTTGTACCTTCTGGTCGACGTCGTCATCCAGTGCGGCCTCGAGCATCACCGGCGGGTCATCCGCGAGATCTGGTACCACCCTGAGCGCAAACGCGAGGGTGCGCGTGGCGCACGCCGCGCGGCGTACGCGCGGCCTGAGGCGATGAGATGTCCCCCGGCGCACTGATGCACGGCTGGCCGGGCCTGCTCGCGGCCTACGCCGCGGTGCAGGGGCCGCTGCTCGCCGGCATGATGCGCTCGCGCGCTTCCTGGCAGCGCCTCTTGCTGAGCCCGGCGATCGCCGCGCCGCTGACCGTCGCCTCCGGGGTGAGCGCTGCGCTCGTGACTCCGGTGTTCACGAGCTTCGGGCTCGCGAGCGGGAGTGTCCTGCAGTTGTCCACGGGCGTGGCATTGAGCGCCGCGATCGGCTACCTCTCGGGCCGCGCACTCGGCCGCGAGCGTCCGGTGCAGGCCGTGCACGTGCGCGGCGCCGTCGTGGCGACACCCCCGGCTCGGGTGGCTGAAGACCTTGCGCACGCGACGGCGTGCCGGCGTGCGGCCAGCAAGCTCAAGTTAGCCGGGGTGGCGCTTTCGGAAGAGGACGAGACCAAGCACTTCAAGCTCATCGGCACTACCGGTACCGGCAAGAGCACGGCCATCCGCGAGCTCCTCGCCGGAGCGCTGGCACGCGGCGATCGCGCCGTCGTCGCCGATCCCGACGGCGGATACCTCAGGCGCTTCTACGATGCGGCGCGCGGCGATGTCATCCTCAATCCCCTCGAGCCCGCCTCGGTCCGCTGGGACCTGTTCGGTGAGCTCGCCGAGGCGCACGACGTCGAGCAGCTGGCGCGCGCGCTGATCCCGGACCACGAGGGACCGGACCGCAGCTGGCGCGGCTATGCACGCACCTTTTTCAGCGCCGTCACCGAGCAGGCGCGCGCCTCGGGTGTGAGCGATGTGCGTGAGCTCTATCGGCTGCTGGTAGTCGCAGGCACCTCCGAGCTCAAGACGCTGGTGGCCGGCACTCCCGCCCAGCCCTTCCTCGAGGAGCATAACGGCCGCATGTTCGACTCGATCCGCTCGGTGGCGAGCTCGGCCGTCGCCGCTCTCGATTACGTCGCGCGCCAACCGAGCGGCGCTCTCTTCTCGGTGCGTCGCTGGACCGGCAGCTCCGTGGCAGCGGAGCCGGCGGCGCCGGCGCAGGGCGTGCTCTTCATCCCGTACCGCGCCGGCCAGATCGCCGCACTCCGTTCGGTCATCTCGGCCTGGATGAGACTCGCAATCTTCGAGGCCATGAATCGCGCCGAAGCCGAAGCGCCGCAGCGCCTGTGGTTCGTCGTGGATGAGCTCGATGCGTTGGGACAGATCGACGGGCTGAAGGATGCGCTGGCGCGGATCCGCAAGTTCGGCGGGCGCTGTGTCCTGGGGTTTCAGTCGATTGCGCAGGTCTCGAGCACCTACGGGCAAGGCGAGGCCCAGACCCTGGTCGAGAACTGCGGAAACACGCTGATCCTGCGCTGCGCCGGCAGCGAGCACGGCGGCACCGCGCAATTCGCCTCGAGGCTCATCGGCGAGCGCGAGGTGATACGCACTAGCGTGTCACGATCGCGCCGCCCGCTCGAGTTGCTGCCCGTGCTCAACCACTCCGAGAGCTCCACGATCGAGGCGGCCGTCATGGCTTCCGAGATCGAGCAGCTGCCGGATCTCGCCGGCTACCTGAAGATCGCCTCCCGGCCGCAGTGGCTGCAGGTGGTGCTGCCGCGCGCGGCGGCGCGCGCGCCGAGGCTGCCCGCGCACGGTGGCGTCTCAATCCGCGCGGGCCGCGGCCTCGAGGGCCGCGCTGCCGATGCGAGGTCTGCCGAACTCGGGCTGGAGTGAGACACGGTGGACGACACCGCCATGAAACTCGGGCTGCTCCTGGAGGGCGCGCAGGCGCAGCAGACGCTGGCGCAGGGCGCGCTCGAGAGGCTCGAGGCTCACGTGGGCGAGCTCGCCGGGATCGCACGCGATGAGATTCGCACGACATTGATCGAAGAGCTGCGCGCGCTCGGGGACGACAGTCGCAGGGCGGCCGAGACGCTGCGGCGGCTGCGGTACGTCGCGGATCTGCGCGTGGCGCTGTGGACACTCGCGATGGCGACGCTTGCGTGCGCCGTGCCGCTCGCCGCGGCATGGTGGCTGCTTCCCTCGCGCGGCGAGGTTGCAGCGCTCAGCACGCGCCGGGAGGCGCTCGAGTCGGCCGTAGCTCGGCTCGAGCGGCAAGGCGGGCGGATGGAGCTGCAGCGCTGCGGAGCGAGCCAGCGTCTGTGCGTGCGCGTCGAGCGGAGCGCGGGCGCCTTTGGCGAACAGTCGGATTTCCTCGTCGTCAAGGGCTATTGAGCCATGGGTCCCGGCGCCTGGCTCGATGGGATGCAGCAACGGTCGGCGCTCGTGCCGATCCTCGGGCTGTTGGCCGCCGCCGGGAGTCTCGCCATCCGCAGGCTGCGGGCCGACATCCGCCGGCGCGGTGCCCATGTGGTGGACGGGCGGGGTGCCCAGCGTCGCGCGCGACGCTTGCTCAGGCGCTACGCGGAGCCACCCATCCTGCTCGCCGGCGTGGCGATCTCTCCGCACGATGAGACCAAGCACTTCAAGCTGATCGGTACCACCGGCACCGGCAAGTCGACCGCGATTGCGGCCCTGCTCGAGGGAGCCCTGAGGCGCGGCGACCGCGCCGTGATCACCGACGCCGATGGCGGCTACCTCGCGCGCTTCCATCAGCGCCGCCGCGGAGACGTAGTCCTCAATCCGTTCGAGCCTGACTCCGTCAGGTGGGATCCCTTCGCCGAGCTCGGCGAGCGTTGGGACGTGGACCAACTCGCGAGCGGTCTCATTCCTGCGAGCGATGATGCCAGCGGCCGCGAATGGCGTGGTTACGCCCGTACCTTCGTGACAGCCCTCACCCGGCGCTGCCACGAACGCGGCGCGCGCGATCCGGCCGAGCTCTGGCGCCTCCTCACGATCGCGAGCAACAACGAGCTGCGCCCGCTCGTCGCCGGGACGCCGGCGCAGCCCTTCCTCGAGCCGGAAAACGCCCGTATGTTCGGCTCGATCCGCTCCGTGACTGCCTCGGCCGTCGCGGCGCTCGAGCACCTCGCGGCACAGCGCGGCCGGCCGTTCTCGGTCCGTGCCTGGGTGCGCGCGGGCCGGGGAGTGTTGTTCATGCCCTACCGGGCGGCGCAGATCGCGGCACTGCGCTCGATTGTCGCGACCTGGGTCCGGCTCGCGATCTTCGAGGCGATGCGCGTAGCGGGCGAGGATCAGCGATTGTGGTTCGTGGTCGACGAGCTCGACTCGCTCGGTGCGATCGACGGCTTGAAGGACGCACTCGCACGGCTGAGAAAATTCGGCGGCCGGTGCGTGCTGGGATTTCAGTCGATTGCGCAGGTCTCGGCGACCTACGGGGCCGAAGCACAGACCCTGGTCGAGAACTGCGGAAACACGCTGATCCTGCGCTGCGCCGGCAGCGAGCACGGCGGCACCTCGCAGTTTGCCTCGCGGCTGATCGGCGAGCGGGAGGTACTGCGCCGACAGACCTCGCGCGGCCGCGACCGCGAGAGCTTGTTCAGCGGGAGGGGGCAGCGGCGCTCAACCCAGGTGAGCGATCAATGGGTCACCGAGACCGCGGTCATGGCCTCCGAGCTCGAGCAGCTGCCCGACCTGACGGGGTACTTGAAACGAGCCTCGTCGGATGCATGGCTGCGCGTGCGCTTTGGGCGCTGAGCGTTTAGGTCTTGGCGTACTATCATTTTCACATCAGCGCGATCGGGCGCAGCGCCGGCCGGCGCGCAACGAGCTCAGCGGCCTACCGTGCCGGCGAGCGCATACGCGATGAGCGCAACGGCCGGATCTACAACCATACGCAGCGGCGGGACGTGGTCCACACGGAGATCTTTCTTCCGGCACATCTCAAAGAAGCGGCCAGTGCCTGGGCAGCAGATCGCGAAAAGCTCTGGAACATCGCGGAGCACAGGGAGAAACAGTCCAACTCGCGGGTCGCACGGGAGTACCAGGTGTCGCTGCCGCACGAGCTTTCGACCGCACAGCAGGTCGCCCTGGCTCGCACTCTGTCTCGCGAGCTCGCCGAGCGCTACAAGGTCGCCGTGGATCTGGCGGTTCACCTGCCGCGCCCGGGCGGCGATCCGCGGAATTTCCACGCGCACCTGCTGACGACCACGCGGGAGGTGACTCCCAAAGGCCTGGGTGCCAAGACCGGGCTCGACATGCAGAACAGCGAGCGCCGCCGACGCGAGCTGCCTCACGCGCGCGACGAGATCCGCGCGCTGCGGGAACGCTGGGCGGTTCTCGCCAACGAAGCGTTACGGGAGGCCAACGTCGAGACACGGATCGATCATCGGTCCCTTGCGGCACGGGGGATCGACCGCGAGCCCGTGCCGTACTTTCCGATAGTGGCGCTCAGGATGGAGCGACGCGGCGTGCGCAGCGAAGTGGCGGAGAAGATCCGCGAGGCCTATCGCCAGCGCGTGGCGGCGCGCCTGGAGCGTGCCGCGGAACCTCCTTCTGCCACCGGTAGCGTCGCGAGCGTGGCCCGTGCAGAGGGGACCGATCTGCCGGCGGCGCCGAAGGATCTCGAGGAGATTCGCAGGCAGGCGCGCGCCGCCTGGCGGCAGCTGCGCTCCAGGGACGGTTCCGAGGGGCAACGGCACCCCGGGAGCGAGCTCGCGGGCGCAGGCCGTGGGCCTGAGGCCGTCCCCGGAACTCTCGGGCACGATGATGACCTCGGGCTCTAGCGCGCGAGGCGCCCGAGCGGACGACTGGCCGAGTGCGGTCGCCGCGCTGCGCTCGAGTCTCCCGTTCGCCGCCTGCTACGTCTACGCGCCACAGGGTGCGGGGACGCTGTCCGCCGCAGCCCGGCTGCTCTGCCGGCGGGTGAAGGCGAGTGATCCCCGCTGGCTGCCGAGGTACGTGCGGCAGGTGATGGAGCTCTGTGCGACGGGTCGGCCGTTCGCGCGACTGTTCGCGCCCGATGCCTGGCTCGTTCCGGTGCCCGGGTGCGTGCCGAGGTGTGCCATGTCAACAGCCGCGTGTCAGCTGGCGATCGCGCTGCGCGCCTTCGGCCTTGGGTCCGAGGTATGGCCCGGACTCTTGCGCCGCACTGCCGTGCCCCGATCGGCGACGGCTCTGCACGGAGAGCGACCGAGCGTCCGGCAGCACTACGAGTCGTTCGCTGTCGGCGTGGCGCGCGGACGACTGCCCGAGCGAATCGTTCTCATCGACGATGTCATCTCGCGAGGGCGTACCCTGCTCGGGGCAGCCGCGCGGCTGCGGAGCGAGTTTCCTCACGCCGATATCCGCGCCTTTGCGCTGGTGCGCACCCTGGGCTTCCTCAGCCACCTCGACCGGCTGCTCGCGCCGTGCGTGGGGGTCGTGTATTGGAGGGGTGATGCGCGGCGCGAGCCGTAGGACCTCGCCGCTCGCCTACTGCAGCGACACCCGGTACGCGAGCATCGCGCCCCCCTCGATGGGCACGAGCGCCAGATGGGACTCGCCGCCGCTTGCGTAGCGGCGGTCCATCGCGAAGTAGCCGCTCGAGATGCCGAGTGCGGCGCCGGCCACCGTATCCGACAGCCAGTGGGCGTTGTGCCGCAAGCGCTCGTAGCTCGTGGCCACACCGATTCCGTAACCGAGCAGCCGCCGCAGGAATCGATAGTCGTCGTTGCCGGATTCGGCGAGCACCGTGCCGACGGCGAAGGCCGCGGTCGAATGCACCGACGGAAAGGAGTCTCCGCCCTTGAACCACTCGTTGGGGTTGGTGGTCTGATCCGGCCGCTGGCGCCCGAAGGCGTACTTGAAGCCATAGGCTGCGGCGACACTCAGCGCCGCCCCCTCCGCCATCGCCCATCCCTCGCGATAGCCGTCGCGATCCTGCGTGAGGAGGGCGAGCGCCCAGGTGCCGCCAAAAACCACCGCGGTCGGGATGGCATCCTGCGAGTCGTAGGTGTTGGTGCTGGCGACGGGGCCCGGGCCTACGAAGTGGGTCCTCACCTGGGTGTCGTAGCGATGGGCGATGCCCATCGCGAGGACTGCGCCGGCGAACCACGCCCACTCCGTGCGCTCCCAGCGCAGCGGAGCGGTGAAATAGGCGCCGACATCGCCGAGGACCGATGGGGTCGAGGGGTGCGGCCCGCTCGCCGGCACGTCCGTCGGGGCGCTTGTCGCGGGCACCGGCAGGTTACCGTCGCCGGGGGCAACCTGTGCCTCAGCCACTCCGCAGAGCGACAGGGTCGCGGTGGCCAGCACTGTCGTGAGAACGCCTCTTACTCGCAAAGCTCTATCCACGCGCCGCACTCTCGAGGCGCCGGTCGTTTGAGTTACGGTGGAGCCGGGTGAGGATTCTAGCGTGGCTCGAGCTCAAGCGCGTCGATACCAGGCCACGCCGGCCGGATCGACCTCGCGCCGCACGAGACCGCGGCCGATGAGACAGTTGAGGTGCGCGATGCTCTCGCCCGTGGCCATGGTGAGCAAGTCGTTGCCAACACGGCGGCGGAACAGCAGACCAAACACATCCACCGCGCGCTTCGGCGTGAGGAGCTCGCCCTGGAGGCTCGCGAGCCGCTGCTCGTGGCCTTCGATCAGGTCGTCGAGACGCGCATGCAGTCCGCGGAAGGGCTCATTGTGCGAGGGCAGGATCAGTACGTCGTCGCTGACGCGCTGCCTGATTGCGGCGAGCGAGCCGAGCCACTCAGATAACGGATCCGCGTCGGGCTCGGTCGGGAAGACCGACACGTTCGAGGTGATCCTCGGGAGCACCTGATCGCCGGAGATCAGCAGCCGCTCCTCGGGGCAGTGCAGGCACAGGTGCTCGGGCGAATGGCCGTGCCCGACGACGGCCCGCCAGGTGCGCGCGCCGATCGCGAGCTCCTCGCCGTCGACCACGCGCCGATAGCTGTCGGGCAGTGCGTGCACCGCCTTGCCGAAGAGGCCGAAGCGGGCGCGGTAGTGCTCGAGCGCTGCGTCGTCCCAACCCGCGGCGCGGTAGAAGCGCACGCCGTCCGCCGGCGCCTCGCGGCCCGTGTCGGCCACCAGCATGCGGCAGGTCACGTATTCCAGTCGCGTCATCCACAGGCGGCAGTCGTGCTGCCGGGTGAGCCACCCCGCCATCCCGACGTGATCGGGATGCATGTGCGTGCAGATAACCCGTGCAACGGGCCTCCCCGCCAGCGCCCCGGAGAAAGCCGCCTGCCAGTCGACCACGGTGTCGGGGGTCTGCATGCCGGTGTCGACCAGCGTCCAGCCCGGACCGTCCTCGAGTGCCCAGACGTTGATGTGATTCAGGGCTGGCATCGGCAGGCGCATGCGCAGCCACAGGAGACCGGCGGCAACCTGCAGCGCCTCTCCGGGCTCCGGCACCCGGTCGAAGGGATAAGTCGCGCCCGCGGGGACAGAGATCTCGACGGAATCCGAATACATGGGAGATGTGGGAAATCGCACGGTCGATGAGCAATTGTAACAGTGGGCTCGATCGGGCCTCGCTCGGCTCCCTCAACGCCAGGTACTCCGCTGCCACGACCGGTGCTGCGATCTCGATCAACGACGGTGTCGTGAGCGGCCAGGGTGCGGCGAACGGCTGCGTGCTGAACGGGTCGGTCACGGTGCCGAGCAGCAATGCCGACGTTTATGACATGACGCTGACCCTGGCGAACTGCGCCGCCAGCTTCGCAGCACTCAACGGCCAGTTCACAGGCCTGGCCGCACTCAACGACGGCACTTCACCGGCGCAGTTGACGATCGCCGTCTCCGGCGCCGCCGCCGCTCGCGCCGGGGGGCGCTATACGTGGAAACCACAGTTGTGGCGGCCTTGCCCCGCCTGTTAACTGCCGGGCGCGTGATTCTGCACTGCGGGCAGGTCCTTTCTTGCGCACTTGAGCTGAGCATTTCGGGGTGCCGCCGGGACTTGAGCCGCCTGCGATGGACGGTCGGTGTTATCCAGGGGAGGCGCATGATGAATGCTCGGTATCTGGCTCACGATCCTATTTCGCGGCGCAGGGGACAGACGCTCGCAGTGATGCTGTCGCTCACTGCGGTTCTCGGCGGGGGCGCATCCGTCCCGGCAAGCGCGGCCGACGACAAGTCCTTCGAGATCTACGGCTTCGCGATGCTCGATGTGATTGGGGACTCCAAGCGGGTCGATCCCAACTGGATGGACGCCTTCCGGCCTTCGAAGATTGCGACTCCGGAGGGCCAGTTCGGCACCAACGGCCAGTCGAGCATCAGCGTCAAGCAGAGCCGCTTTGGTGTCAAAGGAACGATGCCGACCGGAGACTCGACGCCGCCGATCAGCTTCAAGTTCGAGTTCGACATGTTCGGCACCGGCGTCGATGCCGGCCAGACGACGATCCGCCTGCGACACTTCTACGGCGAATGGGGACAGCTGCTCGCCGGACAGACGACCAGCCTCTTCATGGACATCGACATCTTCCCGAACACGATCGACTACTGGGGGCCGCCCGGCATGGTGTTCTATCGGTTGCCGCAGGTGCGCTGGACGGGCTACCGGACGGCGAACGACTCCTTCGCGGTCGCCCTGGAGAGGCCCGGGAATGACATCGATGCGGGCAACATCCGCGAGATTCCGGAATACGAGGGTGCCGTTGTGAACGGCGACCAGAAATGGCCGGACCTCACCGGGCAATACAGGCACGACGATGTCTGGGGCCATTTCCAGATCGCGGGAATCCTGCGCCAGGTCGGCTACGAGTACTCCCTGGCGGGAGAGCCGCTGCAGAAGAGCAGCCAGACGGGCTGGGGCATCGATTTGACCGCCGGGATCAAGACGATCGGCAAGGACCAGTTGCTGCTCGGGGTCGTGCACGGCGACGGCATCGCGAGCTACATGAACGACGGCGGCATGGATGTGGCCCCGACGGCTCTGCCGACGATCAGCGGCTTTACGCCCCAGATCGCCGGCGAAGCGGTGCCGCTCACGGGGGTCACCGCTTACTATGACCACTACTGGAACAGCATGTGGTCGAGCTCCATCGGCTACAGCTTCACCCAGGTGGACAATACCAACTTCCAGAGCGCGGGCGCCTTCCACAAGGGCGAGTACGCCTCAGGCAACCTGCTTTATTACCCGGCCGACAAGCTGATGCTCGGCGTCGAGCTGCTGTGGGGCAAGCGTCACAATAACGACGGCACCACCGGTGACGACGTGCGCGTGCAGTTCTCGGCCAAGTACAACTTCGGCACCAAGCTTTAGAGGGGAGTAAGGAATCATGAAAGCCATGAGCGGACTGTCCCGAAAGTCGCGCGGCTGCCTGCTGCTCGCGGCGCTGCTGCTGCTCGGCGTCGTACAGCTGTCGGGCGTGACGCCAGCGGCCGCGCAGGCCGCGCCTGCGATGAAGCCGACGACCGGGAGGCTGAGCCCGGTCGCCCCAGGAAAGGAGCGGATCCAGGCGATCGTTCAGGAAGCCTACGACAAGTTCAAGGGCGACACCCGGGGCAAGAACGCCGACTACATCCCGGAGCTCGGGCGGGTCGATTCCAAGCTGTTCGGCATCGCGGTCGTCAGAACCGACAATGAGTCGGTAGCCGTCGGAGACGTGAAGACGGCGTTCTCGATTCAGTCGATCGCCAAGGTGTTCTCGCTGGCGCTCGCCATGGAGGAGTACGGCGCCGACAAGGTGTTCGAGAAGATCGGCTCCGAGCCGACCGGACGGGCCTTCAATTCGCCCGTCGCGGTCGTCGACATGCCGACCCACACCGCCAATCCGCTGGTGAATGCGGGCGCGATTGCGACCGTGAGCCTCATCTCCGGCAAGACCGAGACCGAGAAGTGGAACAAGATCCTCAACTTCTACGGCCGGGTCGCCGGCGAGAAGCTCACCATCATCGCCGACGTCTACAAGTCCGAGGCGGCCACCAACACCGGCAACAAGGCGCTCTCCTACCTGCTCGCGAAGTACGACCGCATCTACGCCGATCCCTTCCAGTCGGTGGACGTCTACACCAAGGAGTGCTCGGTAGGGATCAATGCGCTGCAGCTCGCGCGCATGGGAGCGACGCTCGCGAACGGCGGCATCAACCCCGCAACCGGCGAGCAGGTGATCAAGCGCGAGAACGTTCCGGAGATCCTCAGCGCCATGATGATGGCGGGTCTCTACGACGGCTCGGGCGGCTGGGCGTGGCACGTGGGCCTGCCGGCGAAGAGCGGGGTCGGCGGCGGACTCGTGGCCGTCATGCCGGGCAAGGGCGCCATCGCCGTGTTCGCGCCGCCGCTCGATGAGGCCGGCAACAGCGTCAAGGGACAGGAAGTGATCCAGTACGTCGCCAACAAGCTGGACCTCAATATCTACTCGCCCGCCTCGGTGGGGCTGAAGTAAGCCGTAGCCGAGGCTGTCTCGGCAACGGCGAGAACCTGTCGGGAGGGCGGGCCATGGCGGCGACGCGCAGGCGGCGAAGGGACATTGTCGAGCGATTCCGCGCGCTGGGCGGCGGCCGCGCGGCGCACGGCGTCCTCGCCTGCCTGCTGTCAGGATCGATGGCACTCCCGGCCGCGGCGCAGAACGTCCCACCTGCGCCTGATACGAGCGCGCCGAGCGTCGCACCTGCGCAGGCGGGCTCCGACCTGCAGCAGCGCCTGCAACGGCTCGAGCAGAGCCAGCAGGCGCTGCAGCGCCAGCTCGAGCAGAACGCCGCCGAGATCGAGGCTCTGAAGAAGCAGGCGAGCGCCCAGCAGGGACCAAAGGCCCCGCCCGCTGCGGGCGCTGCCGCCAGCGCGGGCGCGCAGGCCGGAGCCGCGGCGGCTCCGACCGTACAGCCGGCCGCCCCGCCGGCTCAGGCCGCGGGGAGCGCTGCGACTCAGGCTCCCGCGGCGCCCGCACCGGCCGCCGGAGGGACCGCCATCCCACAGGCGGGGGCGGCACCGGAGCCGCTGCCGAACTGGGGCACGTACACCGATTTCCTCGGTTATAAGGTGGCCAACACCGACCGGGGCGACATGAACGTCGCTATCTACACCTACGTGCGGTACCTGAACCAGCTCGGAACCGATGCCACCTACACCAACGCCTTCGGCCAGACGAGCGAGCTGCAGCGCCGCCAGGAAGTGCAGATCCTCAAGGTGCAGATCAAGTTTCTCGGCTGGGTGCTCGACCCGAAGTTCCGCTACTTCCTCTATGCCTGGAGCTCGAACGCGACCCAGGGTCAGCCGGCCCAGGTCGTGCTCGCCGGCAACCTCGGCTATACGTTCAACAAGTACTTCACCCTCTCGGGCGGCATCACCTCGCTCCCGGGCGTGCGCAGTACCGAGGGCAACTTCCCCTTCTGGCTGAACGTCGACAACCGCATGGTGGCCGATGAGTTCATGCGGCCCTCATACACGAGCGGGTTCTGGGCCAAGGGCGACATCGCCCCCGGTCTGCGCTACCAGATCATGCTCGGCAACAACCTGAGCACGCTCGGGGTGAACTCCGGCCAGCTCAACAACCACTTCGATACCCTCGCCACCGCGCTCGTCTGGACGCCGACGACCGGGGAGTTCGGCACCGGGTTCGGCGACTTCGAGGATCATCAGGCGGTGGCGACGCGGGTCGGGCTCCACTACACGCACAGCAGGGAGGACACGCAGAGTCAGCCCGGTACCGACAGCATCGAGAACACCCAGATCCGCCTCTCGGACGGCACGGGCATCTTCACGCCGAACATCTTCGGGCCCGGCGTCGCGGTCACTGATGTGCGCTACCAGATGAGCGATGTGGACGCGGGGATCAAGTACCACGGGCTGGCGCTCGAGGGGGAGTACTACTGGCGCAAGCTCGATGAGTTCCAGGGGCCCGGCACCTCGATCATTCCGAACCGCTATGACCGGGGATTCCAGCTGCAGGCCTCGATGATGGCGATCCCGAAACGCCTGCAGGTGTACCTGGCGGGCTCGCGGGTCGATGGTCAGTACGGCTATCCCTGGGACACGCGCCTCGGCATCAATGTGTTCCCGTGGAAGAACCGCGTGTTCCGCTGGAACACGCAGGTGATGTACATCTATCACGCGCCGTCCGGCTATAACTCCCTCACCTACAACGTCGGCAGCACCGGCTGGATATTCAACACGGATTTCGAGATGGGCCTCTGAGGCCGCCGCGCACCGCGCGCTCGGCGCGCCGGCGCGAGATGTGCGCCGCCGTCGGCTCAGCGCGCTGTCGCGATGACTCTGGAGAAGAAGTCGTAAATGGCCGTTTCGCCCATGCGCCGCGCGTCGGCGAGCTCCCCGCCCTTGGTGGAGTAGAGAACCTGGTCGGCGGCCGATACCACGACCGCAGCCGGAATTCCCCTGCGGATCGGGTCGCCGTACTCGCGTACCAGGTCCAGATGCTTGTTGAAGTTGCCGACGTCGACCTTGACGACCACGAAGCGCGCGTCGATCAGCGCGGCACTCGAGCCATGCATGGCCCGATCGAGGTCGCGGCAGTCCTCGCACCAGTTGGCGCCAAAGACGATCAGCACATCCTTGTGCTGCTGCTGCGCCACGCTGAGCGCGCGCTGCAGATCGGCGCGCGGGTCGGCCCCTTCGTCGTAGGGTAGTTGCGCCGCCCATACCGTCAGGGACAGCGCCGCACACACCAGCAGCAGCACCGCTCTCATCCAGGGACTCCGCTTCATGAGTGATTCACCAATGGTAGCTCACCATGAGCTTGATCAGCACCGGCGCCACCAGCTGGCCCTGCATGCCTCCCTCGGGCGTCGAGGATGCATTCGCGTAGTGGTAGAGACGGAACTCCGCATCCGCATAGAACTTCCACGGCCCGCTGGTGACCTCGGCCCCGGGGGCCAGGAGGAGTCTGCGGTAGCCGCTGTTGTCCGGATCCGCGTTGATACCGCTGTCGCGCCAGCGGACGGTGCCCATCAACTGCAGCAGTGGTGTGACGGGAATCGAGTGCAAATAAAGGCCCGAGTAGGACATGCCCACGGCGGCGTCCAGCTGATCTCCCGGCCGATAGCCGGCGCGCGAATCGGTGGCCCAGCTGTAGAGCGTCTCCGCAAACCACTGTAGAGAGTAGGCCCGGCTCACGGTTCCGACGTGGTAGGCCCCAAGCAGCACGTCGGTCGTTCCCGTCCCGATGGAGGTATCGCGGTCGAAATTCGGGTAGGTCCAGTCGCCCGTCGGGAGCTTGATTCCGAGCGTGACCCCGGTCGAGAGGTCGGGCGAGAAGCCGGTATAGCGCGCCGTAATGCGTGTGTCGCCGAGCGCATCGTGGCGGAAGGTCGCGACATCCGGTTGCGACGGCGTGCCGATGTCAGTGCGCAAGCTGCGGTCCAGGTAGGGCACCGACACCCTGATGCCCCAGTCGCCGTTGAACTGGTAGTCGAAGCCCGCCGTGTAGAACAGGGTCTCGATTTCCTTGTCGGCGTTGACGGAGGCCGGCGCTGCGCTCGATCCGATCCAGTTCTGATCCTGGTCCAGGTATTCGACTGCGAGATACACCGCACCGCCCGCATGCGAGGGCAGCATCGCAACGTCGAATACACCGCACCCGCAGGCGCAGGCGAAGGCTCCGCCCGGAGCGAGCGTCAGTACCAGCAAGCCGCAGGTCCACCTGCTGCGAGCCCGACGGCCGCTGCTGCGCGCGGCGGTTCGCGCAAGCTTGGTGCGCTGGCGACTCGAGTCTCTGCCGCAAAGCATGAAGATCTCCCTGTTCCCGATGAGGCCGGCCCATGGAGCGCCGCGCCCTTAAGGCGCGGCCACTGGGTGCAGGAGCCGGCAGCCGCGCACGGCGCACCCGCAGGCGCGGCCAGGCGGCTTCAGTCGTTATTGGCTGTGCTCAGACGGCGGCGGGAGGAGCGCGGGATGGCGGAAGGTAGACGACCCGGACGGGATCGGTCGGTGCGACGAGAGGAGGGACCGTCGTGTGTTCAAAGCGGTCGGCAGCTGC
>Ga0335083_10006823_pt1 | contig 14147 bp, 13 predicted proteins | sample Lox_Sample_42_FD_206716 | JGI IMG/M metagenome (GOLD analysis project Ga0335083, IMG submission 206716) | Soil microbial communities from Loxahatchee National Wildlife Refuge, Florida, United States - Lox_Sample_4.2 | ecosystem: Environmental > Terrestrial > Soil > Wetlands | place: USA...
ACAATTCCCGGCTGATGGAGGCTTCGCCCAGGATGCTGGAATCGACGTGCAGCAAGTGCATGGCATGGGTCCCCATGAGAGCGCGGCCCGGCGTGGCGCCGCTGACCAGCCGGCATAAACCTCATCCCCCCGCGATAGGGAGCCTCACCAGCGGAACGCAGCGTTCCATGGATGTGACCGCCTGAAAGCGTCCCTGACGCGGCCTCCCGGTGTGACGCTGGATTTGCTGGCCGGACTGTCCGGCGCTCCTGTCACCGGCCGGGCGTAAACTACTGCTACAACTAAGACGCCGATAATCCCTCGCGGAAAGAGCGCAGCAATAGCAGCGGCGGAGGGCAAAATGTCGGAGGACTTACGGACGGCGGATTTGGTGCGGCTCATGGGATGGCCCTGGTGGCTCTCCCTCGTCACCCTGGTCACGGCCAGCACCGCGGCATTGCTGTCCGGGCAGACCAGCCCGATCACGTTGGCGGTCCTGGGGGCAATGCCGGGGACACTGCCCCGCCTAGCCTTCTGGACCGCCCTTCTTTGCGCCGGCATCTCCGCCATCCTCGCGCTGCTGGCGGGCCCGCGCGCGCTCGGCCGGCTCCTGGCCAGGACCACCCCGGCGGAGCCGGTTTCCGCCGACGCGGCGGAGTTCCTCGCCGCCCTGCGGCAAATGCTCCATGAGGAACGCGGACAGTTGCGCGAGGCGGCGACGGCGATCCGCGGCGCCGCCTCCGTTGGTGTGCAGCTCGCCACCGTGGCGCAGGACGCGGAGCAGCGGCTGCGCTCGGTGGTGGAGCAATGTCAGGCGGCGGCACCGCAGGCGGCCGCCGCGCCCGACAGCATGACCAGCGCCGCGGAAGGGCAGCACCTGCTGACGACGCTGCGACAGACGATCTCCGAGATCGATTCCGGCCTTGGTGCGGTGACGAGCCGGCTTTCCTCGGTCAGCCAGACCCTGGAGCAAACTGTCCAGCCCCTGCCCGCCCCCCAATCGGTGGAAGACGGCACGGCACGTCTGGAGGAAGGGTGGATGCGTCTCGAGAACCTGCTCGCGGGCTCCACCGAGGATATGGCCAGCCGGTTGCGTGAAGCCCTGGGGGGCGTCGCGGAACAGACCGGACGGACGGAAGCGGTGCTCACCGCCGCCGAGATGGCGCTCGCCCAGATCCCGGGCACGCTGGAGCGGCTGCAGATCACCGGCCGGGCCCTGATCCAGAGCGCTGGCGCCGTCGAGGCTCCGGCCCTGCAGCTCGCAGCCCTCGCCGAACGCTGCGAGGCGGCGCTGTGCGGCGATCCGCAGACCAAGGGCGGCATCCCGCGTCTGGAGGAAGCGGTGCGGCACCTGGAACGGCTGCGGGTGACCGGCGCTCGCCAGGCCGTGGAGGGCGAAGCCTCCCTGGAAGCCGATTCCGGGCCTCTGGCGGAGATCGGCGACCTCCTCGCCGGAACCCTGGCGACACTGCGCGATCAGACAGGCGCCCTGACCTCTGCCGCCGAGGCGCTGTCGCATCTGCCCATGGCAGCGGAGCATCCGAAGGTGCGGGTGGAACTCTCAGAGCTACACACCACGGTGCAGGCACTGGCCGACCGCCTCGACCGTGTAGAGCGCACGCCGGAACGGCTGACGACGCAAATCACCGCGGCGCTGGAGCGCCTCGCCCGGCCATCCTTCGTCACGCCGGCGCCACACGAATCCCCTGCCCCCTGACGGTGCCCATCGCCGCTCTCGTCCGGCTGGCCGGCTTCGCCAATATCGGCCAGCCGACCGATGAAAAAGGTGCGCTTCCCGGCCGCACCGATGATCTTGGTACGACAAACCGATGAATCCGGTACGCAACACCCGAGTCGGACCGATGATGATGGTACGGCCACCGGCCCAAAACCGATGATTCAGGTACTAAACCTAAAGCTTTTTTCCGAATCTCTTCCTAAGGCTCCGAAGCAGATCGTTATCTGAAAATCGGGCGAGTGACGTACCCGAATCATCGTTCATCTTTCGCTTTCCAACCTAAGAAACCGTATTATTGTGAAAGCTCTTCGCTCACTCCAAGGCTTGTGCTAGCAGCAGCCGAACACGGCATTTCCGTGCGCGCTACGGAGGAAACGGGTTTGGAGCGTCGGCAACCCCTGGGCCAACAGATCCACGCCATGCTGATCAACGGGGATCAGCAGGCGGCGGCCAACATGGCGCGGGAAGCCGGTCAGCCTGACCTGTTCGAGCGGATCAACGCGGTCATCAGCGAAACGCCGGTACCGAGCTTTCTGCATTCGGCCCTCTGCGCCATGTCGCTGCCGGTTCGCCGTCCCATGGATGATCAGGCCCCGATCATCCGTCAGGATGGGCAATACACGCTGGTCATCACCCCGAAACCCGTTGTGGAGCGGGTGGGCGGCAAGCAGCGCCTCACCATCCTCGGCGTTCCCTATGGGTCCCTGCCCCGGCTGGTGCTGATCCACATCATGACCGAGGCGGTCCGCGCCAAATCCCGCCATGTGGTGCTCGGCAATTCCTTCACCGACTGGATGCGGCGCATGGGGTTCCGCACCATCAGCTACGGGCCGCGCGGCTCCGCCACGCTCATCCGCCAGCAATTGGACCGGCTCCTGGCCTGCGAGTGGATGATCCGCTGGGACAGCGACGCCACCCAGGGCGAGAAAGAATTCGGCATCAAGGAAATCAAGCTCACCAACGAGTATATCGGCGTGGACCGCCGCAACGGCTCGTTCGTGCGCGAGATCTTTCTCACGGAAGGCTTCTACGACCATTTGCGCCGTCACGCGGTGCCGCTGAACGAGCACGCCATCCTTCAGCTTCGCGATTCGGCGACGGCGCTCGATCTCTACACATGGCTCGCCTACCGCCTTCCCCGAATCAACCCGAAGCGTCCTGCGACCCTGAGCTGGCAGCAGCTCGCCATCCATTTCGGCAATGATGGCGCCAATCTGCGCAAGTTCCGCCAGACAGTGCGGGACGCCTGGGAGCGGCAGGTTTCCGGCGTCTACCCGGAAGCACGGGCGGAGTTCGATACCGGGCTGATCCGGCTGCATGCCTCGCCGGCGCCGCTGCAGCGTCGGCTGGTGCCGGGCGCGCATCTGACCGTGGTGACGACCGATGATAAAGGTGCGCCTCCTGCCCCGGGCAGCACCGATGTTCCGGCCCAGTTCATGGCCGCCATCGCCGCCAATCTCGGCCCGGTAGAGGCGCGTGCCTGGTTCAGCGACGCCCGGCTCGAATACGCCGAGGGCGCCTGGCGCCTCGTGACCCCAACCCAGTTCAAGGCCACCTGGATACGGGGCAAGCTGACACAGGCGCTGGAGCGGGCCGCGACCGCTTCCGGGCTGACGGAGGTACCGGACATCGTCGTGAGCAAGACCTGATCCCCCGCCCTGTTCGCTTCGGAGATGCCGCCATGGATCACTCCGCCTCGATCGAGACCATCGCCGGGCTGTACGATCGCTCCCTTGACGTGCTCGCCTCCTTGCGGGCGCGTGGAATGGCCGAGGGGCGGAGCGAGCGCCTGGCGCCCCGGTTCTCGATCACCCGGACAGCGGAGCTGGTCGGACGCACCGGCGCCGCGATCCGTGAGGCCGAGAAGGACGGGCGACTGCCGCAGGTGGAGCGCACGGCCTCGGGCCGCCGGGTCGGCTATACGCTGGCGGAGATCAACCAGATGCGTGCCGTGTTCGGCACCCGGCCCTGGCGCGCGCCGGAGGATCCGGTCACCGTCATCGCTGTGCAGAACTTCAAGGGCGGCGTCGGGAAATCCACCATCTCCACCCATCTGGCGCAGTATCTGGCGATCAAGGGCTACCGGGTCTGCCTGATCGACTGCGACAGCCAGGGCTCCACCACCACGATGTTCGGCTATGTGCCCGATCTCGATATCGCCGAGGAGGACACGCTCTATCCGTTCATACGCAATACCGAGATGACGAGCCTCGCCTACGCGGTGCGGGAGACGCACTGGGACGGGCTCTATCTCGTGCCCGCCAACCTGAAGCTCTATTCGGCCGAGTATGAGCTGGCGGCGCGGATCGCCCGCGCGGAGAAGGTACTGCTCAACCGGCTGGTCGAGGGCATCGCCTCGATCGCCGACCATTTCGACGTGGTCATCATGGACCCGCCGCCGGCGCTCGGCACGATCTCGCTCTCGGTGATGCGCGCGGCCAATGCGCTTCTGGTGCCGATCCCGCCGACCGTGGTCGATTTCACCTCGACCACCTCGTTCCTGGCCATGCTGTACGAAACCATGGGCGCGCTGGAGGAGCGGGGCCTGCCGATCAATCTACGCTGGATGCGGCTCGTGGCGACGCGGGCGGACGAGCAGAAATCCATGCAGCGGGAGTTGCTCGGGCTGATGCGCAGTCTGTTCGGCGAGACGCTGCTGCGCACCGTGTTGAAGGATAGCGCCGAGATCGACAACGCTTCTGCCCGGCTGATGACGGTGTACGAGCTTGAGCAGCCGGTCACCTCGCGGGAAACCTATCAGCGCTGCATGACCTATCTGAACGCGATGAATGCCGAGGTGGAGACGCAAATCCGGCTGACCTGGCCGAGCCATGCGGAACGGCTGCGCGCCGAGGGCGTCCTATGAGGATAGGCCGGTTGCACATGTGCAACTCGGCAACAAGAAACTGAAATACAAGGGAAAATGCCATGGCCAGGGGCAATAAGGGGTTCGCGGATCTGGTGACGGGAGCGGGAGCCGCCGAACGACCCGCCACCCGCCTGCCGCCGCGCACCGGCATCCTCGCCGCGCGCGACAATCGGCTGGCCGAACTCGCCATCGGCAACGTGGTGACCCGGCTGCACGAATTCGTCGATCCCGCGTTCTGCCGGATCTGGAAAGGGCATAACCGGGACTATGCCGCCCTGAATGCCGAGAACTGTGCCGATCTGATCGAGAGCTTCCGGGCCCAGGGACGCCAGGAAGTGCCGGCGATCGTGCGGCGCGTTTCGGGCGATCCGAAATACCGCTTCGAGGTCATCTGTGGCGCGCGGCGACACTGGACCGTGTCCTGGCTGCGGGCGAACAACTACTCCGAGTTCAAATTTCTGATCGAGCCGCGCGAATTGACCGACGAGGAGGCGTTCCGGCTCGCCGATCTCGAGAACCGGCATCGGCGCGACCTCTCGGATTACGAGCGGGCAATGGATTACGCCCGCGCCTTGATCCGCTACTACGACGGTAGCCAGCAACGCATGCTGGAGCGTCTGGAGGTCAGCAAGAGCTGGCTCAGCCGCTATCTGGAACTGGCGAAGCTGCCGGCCGAGGTGGTCGCCGCGTTCGGCTCGCCGCATGGGATCGGCATCCGGCACGCCGCCGTCCTCGCGCCGCTGCTGCGCGTGCCGGTGAAGCGGCAGCGCATCCTGGACGCGGCCGAGGCGCTCGCGCATGAGCAGCAGGCGAGGGCGGGCGAGGGCGTGGCCTTCGAGACGCCGGCCACGGTGCTGCGCCGGCTGACGCAGGCGGCCGAGGCGGCGGCGGCGCGAAGCACGCGCACGCGCGAGATCACGATCCGCGATGATGCCGGTGCGATCCTCGCACGGGGGCAGCGGGCGAAGGGCGGGCCGCTCGCCATCACCATCCCGACTCCGGGTGCGCGCGATCGCGCCGCGCTCCTGGCCGCGGTTGCGGAGATCCTGGACCAGATCACCGGCAAGACCGAGCGATGAGAGGGCGAGGGCGGCCGATGAAAAAGGTACGCCCTCCTGCGACGCGGGGCTGAAGCCCTCTACCGGCGACTGATGAAGGGATCGGAGGAGAAGGCGGCTGATGCAACCGGATGAAGCTGAGCGCCGGCCGGTGCCGTTGCTGGTCGTGATCAAAACCGCCGCGGATGCGTCCTTCGCCCAATGGCGGGAGGCGCTTACCGTCGCCGGCGCCGCTTCGGGGCTGCCGCCGCTCGATATCCGGGAGTGGGATTCGCTCTGGGCCGATCCGGCCGGGCTACCACCCGAGGTGCCCTATGCCGTGGTCTGGGCGCCGCAGCCGGGGCGCCTCGCGCGCCTGCCCGGACTGCGTGGCGTGCTCAGCCTGTTCGTGGGCATCGACCACATCCTTACCGATCCCGGATTGCCGACAGGCGTGCCGGTGGTGCGCATGGGTGGCGCGGATGCGGCGCAGCGCATGGGGGAATATGTCTGCCTCGCGGCGCTCGCCCTGCTGCGCGACCTGCCGCGCATGATCGCGCAGCAGGCGGCGCGGCACTGGGAGGAGTTCAGCACCCGGACCGCGCCGGAGACGCGGATCGGCATGCTCGGCCTCGGCCAGCTCGGTGCGCGCGCCACCGAGATGTTGCGCGGCCTTGGCTTCGACACGGCCGGTTGGTCCACGACCCGCAAGCATATCGCGGGCGTGCGGAACTATGCCGGGCCGGAGGAGCTCGACGCGCTGCTCGCCCGCAGCGACATCCTGATCTCCCTGCTGCCGGATACGCCGGCGACGCGCGGGCTGATCTCCGCCCGCACACTCGCCCTGCTGCCGCGGGGGGCCGGCTTCGTCAATGCCGGGCGTGGCTCGTTGGTGGTAATGCCGGACTTGCTCGCCGCTCTCGAGTCCGGTCAGCTCGGCGGCGCGGTGCTGGATGTGTTCCCGGCCGAGCCGCTGGCGGCCACAGACCCGGCCTGGTCGCATCCGCGCCTTTTGGTGACGCCGCATATCGCTTCGACCCCGTCGCTTGCTGCCCAGGCAGCACATGTCGCCGCCGCCATCGCGACACTGGAACGTGGGGAGATGCCGGCGCAACGCTACGATCCGGCGCGCGGCTACTGATACAGGCGGCCGGGGGAGCGCGAGGAGAAGCAAGGCGAGGGGCTTTGCCCCTCGACCCCATCAAAGGCTAAGCAATTTGTTTTTCAGGCGACGCGCTGTCGCGCGATCGGAGTTATGTCGCTCCCGGCGCTGGCATCCTGGGGCCGGTCAGGTGATGCGCTGGCCGGTGGCGTCCACGACGACTTCGCCATCCTCCTTGGTGAAGGCGCCGCGCTGCGGTTGCGGCAGGATGTCGAGCACGGTCTCGGACGGGCGGCAGAGCCGCACCCCGAGCGGCGTCACCACCAGCGGGCGGTTGATCAGGATGGGATGCGCCAGCATGGCGTCCAGGATCTGCTCGTCGCTGAGGGCGGGATCATCAAGCCCCAGTTCAGCATAGGGCGTGCCCTTTTCGCGCAGCAGGCCGCGCGGTGTCAGGCCGGCTCGCTGGATGAGCTGGACGAGCAGCGCGCGGCTGGGCGGTGTCTTCAGATACTCGATGACGTGCGGCTCGATGCCGGCATTGCGGATCATCGCCAGCGCGTTGCGCGACGTGCCGCAGGCGGGGTTGTGGTAGATGATGACATCCATCAGGGCCGTCTCCGTTCCGCCGCCGGGCGCCTGTGCGGCGTGGTTCGCTTAGCGCCATGGCCGCGGCCCGGCAATTCCCTCGCGGCGAAGCGCGTGGAGTGGGCTCAACGGTCTGCGATCGAATGAACGCATCGCGCGTCGGCCGGGCTGACACCTCGAGGGGTGTCCGGTAAATAAATATATGTTTCGATATAGAAATATACAAAACAAGACACAATAATCTGTCCATGGCTAATGCACATCCATGGATGTCATAAATAATAATGCATTCCGGAATGACGTGAGTCTTTTCCGTTTCAAGAATTTTGTTCTGATGATTGTTATTTCATATTGTCATACTCTCGCCATAAAGCGATGAATTGTGGCGACACCATCTCATTGTTCAGGACATGTCCATGCAGAGACGGCGGAATCGTCTTGGAGCAGCCTGCGCCTTTCTTTGTGCGGTTCTGGCGTCGCTCATGCCCGTTGCGACCGTGCCGGCGGCCCAGGCACGCGGGCTCTGCCCCGGGTCTGGTGGCCCCGGCCCGGGGGCGGATGGTTCCCGGTATGGCGGCTTCCATGGCGGCGGCTTCCGTCCTGGGTTCCAGGAAGGAGGAGCACCCGGGCGCGGATTCGGCTGGGAGCGAGGCTCCGGTTGGGAACGGTCCGGCCGCATGGGGTGGGGGCCGGGATATGCGCGTGGGAGGGGGCCAGGATATGCGCGCGGCTGGGGGCCGCCGCCCCGGATGTCCGGCTATGGCTGGCACGGCGGCCCGCGCTGGGCGCGCGGCTATGATCCTGGTTTCCGCCCCGGTTGGGGGACGCGCGGATGGCGAGGCCCAGGCATGGCCGGCCTGGCTGTGGCGGCCATCGGCGGCGGCATCGCCGCCGATTACTTCTGGCGGTCGGACACGTGGTGGCGCCACGACTGGGGCTGGGATGCCGGCTGGATGTGGGAAGGCGGCTACGTCGCCGGTGGCCCGGCCGCGTTGTTCGCGATGCCGCCGGTTGTCTTCGCCCCGCCACCGCTGTTCGTCGCGCCGCCGCCGATCGTGCTCGGTGTTCCTTTCGTGGCGCCGCCCGTCGTGACCGCGCCACCACCTGTCGCGGCAACGGTCGCGCCGCCTCTGGTGGTTGCGCCAGCGCCCGCCGTCGCGGCGGTCGTGCCGGCTCCCGTCATCGCGCACGTGCCGGCTCCCGTCGTTGCACAGGTACCGCCACCCGCTCCCACTCCGGAGGCGGTGCTCTGCGCCGCGTTGCCGCCGCCGATTGTCGTGCTGCCGCCGGCTCCTGTTGTCGTGCAGGCCGCGCCACCGCCGGTCATATTCGCGCCGGCGACCGGCGTGCTCGCCATCGCGCCGCCGCTGCTGGCTTTCACCGCCGTGCGTGTGCGGGAGTTCGCATGGTCGCCATACGGCCTGTTCTGGACCCATGGCTGGACGCGTCCATGGTTTCCGACCATGGCGGTTGCGCATCGCTGGGCAGGGTATGGTTGGGCCGGCTACGGCTGGGGTGGCCCGGCTTGGGGCCGGCCGGGGTGGGACCGGCGCGGCTGGGGTTCGGAGGGATGGGAACGTGAACGGGCCTGGGGCTCCGGGGAATGGGAGCGTCGTCGAGGCTGGGACGGCGCGGGATGGGAGCACGAACGGCGCTGGGGCGGTCCTGGCTATGGTGAATTCCGGGCGGCCTATCCGGAGCGTGAGGGATGGCATGAGCATGGAGAGGGCGGCTTCCCCGGTGAGGGCAGGCACGGCGGCTGGGGCGACCATCCTGGCTTCGGACATCGCTGAGCAGACGTAGATCGTGGAGAATTCGATGAGACAGACTCTTGCTATCGTCGCCGTTCTGGCGGGACTCGCCTCGGTTCCGGCGCCAGTGATGGCGGCGAACGCATCAACCGGGCAGCAATCGGCGGAGCAGCGCATCCAGTCATTGCAGCTGGGCTTGCAGATCACGCCGGCACAGATGCCGCAATGGAACGCCTTCACGCAGGCGATGCGCGACAACGCGACGGCGACCGACGCGCTGTTCCGCGATCGGGCCGAGAAGGCAAAGACGATGAATGCGTCAGAGAACATGAAATCCTACGCGGCCATCGCGCGGGCCTACGCCGATAACACGCAGAAGCTGTCGGACGCGTTCGATGCGCTCTACACCGTGCTGTCGGATACGCAGAAACAGACGGCGGATGCGATGTTCCGGCAACAAGCGACGCAGCAAGGCAAGCAGAAGTAAGCAGGCAGGAACGAGCGCGAAACGGTGGCGCCGGCTGCGGCCGCGCCGCCTGTTCGCTGGTTTCTCTCGCGGCCAGTTCTTGGTTTGAGGCGTCACCGGTCTGGCCGTCTTGCCGTGGATGAAAGTCCCGGGGCTCCGCCCCGAACCCCGCCGGGGGACGCGCCGTCCCCCGGACCCCGGCGCCTCAGTTTTCGGGGTGGCGCAGGTGCCAGAGCCGCTCATGCGCGGCGACAAGGCTTTCCATGTTGCGCCGGCGATTGCCGTCGCCGGGGAGGGGGCGGCGCATCGTCATCATTTCCAGGACGCGCAAAAGATGCTCGGCGACATCCAGGTCATCGGCGTCGCAGGCCTGATGAAACGCGACCAGAACCTTGTCGGATAAGCGACGCGTATGCCGCATCCCAATCATTGGGCTAATTGCGCGCGCCGGTTCATGGTTTGTTGCTAAAAAATATTTGTCCGATATTGCGTTCATGTCGCCGTCCGTTCTCGTTTAAGAGATTTAAGCTGCCTCGTTAGGGCGGGCGGCCAAATCTTCACCTGGCCCGGTACCACGAGCGCTTGGGGCGGATGGAAAATTCGGCCAGGCGGGGATCGCGCATCCACATGACCGGAAGGGGGGACCTGGGCGTGGGTCAGTGCGTGACCGCGCCGATGACGGCGCCGCCCGCGGCACCGACCAGGCCGCCGGTCAGCAGGCTGCCACCGGTCACGGCGGCGATGCCAAGCCCCGCCGCGGCGCCGATCGCTCCGCCGCTCAGCGCCCGTTGCTGGGTGTGCGTGAGATGTGAGCAGCCGGCCATGGCCAGCGTGCCCACCCCCAGAACGAGCACACGGCAGATGGTCATTCCTTGTCTTCTCCGGTTGCGGTGTCGGAAACATCGGTGCGTGGACGACTATCGGGGGATTTGATAGGGTGACAATTGGTGTCACCGTTTTGTCCCAGCCGGTCCTATGTGGTCACAGCAGATCACGGCCGGGGCTCAGGCAACTGAATGAGGATCCTCCGGACAGCCGGGCTGCGGCTGATGGCCGCGCTGCTCGGCCTTGCCGCGTGCAGTACTGCCCAGCCATTGCCGCCAGCGCATGTCGCGAGCGCGCCGTTGAAGCGGCGCCGGGCGCCGCATGCGCCGCGGCCTCCTGCCCTCGCGGCGATCCGGCCGCCTCGGCCCTCTGTGACGGCGGAGCCCCCGGTGGCTTCCGGTCAGATGGCTCCCATCCAGCCCGTGCGGGTGATCGGCTGGTCGCCCGATCAGGTGCGGGCCCGCCTCGGTCCACCAGCCAACGAGGAGATCCATGGTTCGGTGCGCGTCTGGACCTATCGCGCAGGCGAGTGCGGCCTGAGGATCACCTTTTACTACGACGTCATCCGCAGCGGCTTTTTCGCGCTCAGCCAGCAGGCGTTTGGCCCGGCTGACGACAAGGCGGCCTGTGCCGGCGGGAGCCAGGACACACATGCTTCCTGAGCCAGCAAGCGCGGGGGCACGCCGGCTCGTCATCATCGACGACGATAAGCTGTTCCTGCGGGTATTCGCCGTGAACCTTGAAGCCGCGGGCTATATGCCGCGTTGTTTCGACGATCCCGAGGCGGCATTGCAGGCTTTTATCGACGGCGCGACGGCGGATGCCTGTGTGGTCGATCTGGATATGCCGCGCCTGGACGGACTCGCCTTTCTGCGGGCGTTGCGCGCGCACGGCGTGAACGTGCCGGTCATTTTCGTTACCTCGCACAGCAGCCCGATCTTCGAGGAGGAGGCGTTACGAGCGGGCGCGGTCGATTTTGTCGACAAGGGCCGCGGCCCCGCCATCATCCTGCACCGGATCGCGCTGGTCGCGCAGCGCCGGGGCGACATCGCGATGCCGGAGTCGCGCGAGGATGTGCGGCTGGGGAAGCTGCTGCTGCGGTGCCAGGCGAGGCGGGCTTCTTGGAACGGCGAGGAAGTGCCTCTGAGTCGCTCCGAATTCGATGTGATCCTGTTGCTGGCCAGCAAGGCTGGAACCGATATCGGCTACCGGGAAATCTACGACATCATCAAGGGAGACGGCTTCCTTGCCGGCGTTGGCGAGGAGGGGTATCGCGCCAATGTCCGCGCGACGATCAAGCGCATCCGCCGCAAGTTCGATGCGCTCGATCCGGATTTCCTCGCCATCGAGAACTATCCCGGTTTCGGCTATCGATGGCGTCACCATGCGTGACGGACGTGCCGCGAACGGGCGGGTGTTGCGCTCGCTACGTCTGCAAGGCGTTGCTCTTCTCGCTGTGCTGCTGGCGCTGCCCGCGCTGCTCTATTCCATCTTCGCGCGTGATGACGCCGAGCAGCGGGAGTTGCTGATCACGGCGGTGCATGATGCCGGCACGGCGATCGCCGCCGGGCTGGCACCGATGCTGCGCACGCTCGAACCGGATGATTTCGGAACCCTCGAATCGCAGCTCGCGCGTTTTGCCGATCCGCGGCGGAATGTCATCGTGCTGTTCCATCCCAAGGGCAGTGACGTCGCCGCGCAATTTTTCTTCGTCGCCGGTGTGCCGGCGGTTGCTGCCGGCCAACTCGCGGCGGAGCGGGACCGGCTGGCGGAGCTAGGCATCCTGCCCGCCCTGGCCAGGTTTTGTGCGGGCGAGGCGCCGCTGACCGGGCGCATCGCAGCGACTGGCAGCGCGGCGGTGATCACCTCGATCACCGGGGTGGACGGCGCGGCGGGGTGCTGGGCCATCGTCGTCGCGGTGAATTCGGAGCAGGTGCGCGCCGGTATTGACGACCGGCCGTTCTGGTCCAGGCGCCCGGTGCAACTCGCGACGCTCGTCTATGTGGCCATGGCGGCGTTGATTCTCCTGATCTTCGCCTCTGTGCGCGCGAATTTGCGGCGCTATCGGCGCCTCGCCCTCGCGCCCATGCCGGATGGCAGCTTCCTACGGGCGACCGATGTTCCGGAAATGGCGCCGATCGCGCATGCCATCGATACCATGGTGCAGCGCCTGCGCATGACCGCGGAGAACCTGCGTCAGGCTGCGGAGGCGAATGCCCATGCGCTCAAAGGGCCGATCGCGACGATCCGCCAGGCGGTCGAGCCGCTGGCCGGCACGGTGCCGACGCCGGAACAACTCCAGATCGCGTTCGCCGTCGTCTCGGTTTCGCTCGATCGCCTGGACGGGCTCGTCGCGTCGGCGCGCCGCCTGGATACGACGACCGCCGATCTTCTGGAGATCGCCGAAGCCCCAATCAACCTGTCCGAATTGCTGGCGGAGTTGATCGCCGATTGCCGTGCGATGTATGCGGCACAGGATATTACGATCACGGATGCTCTGGCCCCCCGCGTCATGGTGCGCGGCGAGGCCGAGGCCATCGAGAGCAGCATCGAGAATCTGCTCGACAACGCCGTCAGCTTTTCGCCCCTCGGCTGTACGGTGCATGTGACACTGAGCGTTGCGGACGGCAGGGCGTGCGTCTGTGTCGAGGATGAAGGTCCTGGCGTGCCGGAAGCAATGCTCACGCGCATTTTCGATCGCTACTATTCCGATCGGCGGGCCTCGCCCCGGTCCGGATCGGGCGGCAGCCATTTCGGCATCGGGCTGTGGATCGTCCGTCAGAACGTGCAGGCGCTCGGTGGCGAGATCAGCGTGCGCAATCGCTCCCCGCGCGGTTTTTTGGTCGCGCTGCAACTACCGCTCGTTGCATGAGCGGAGAGCTTTGCCTTGCGAGGCCAGTGTGGCGCTTGCCTGGAGCGTGATTGCCTGAGATTGCAGCGCAGAGACTTGGGGCTTTGTCCCAAACCCCACTGGGGGCCTTGAGGCCCCGTATCCCCGATATGTTACTACAACGAATTAAGTATTGGGGTCCGGGGCCGTACGGCCCCGGCGGGGTGCAGGGGCAGCGCCCCTGGCCTTCCTATAGATCAACCTAAAACTATCATGCTCTATCGCGGGCGTAGCCCCACCAACAGCGTCTCGACCATCCTTTCAGCCAGTTCCGCGGCGGAAAGTTCCCCGTCCGTCCGGAACCAGTGCGCCGGCCAGTTGAGCGCGCCCGCCAGGGTGAAGGCGGTCAGGCGCACATCCGTCGCCACGACCGACCCGTCTGCCACCCCCGCCTCGATCAGGGCTCGCAATGCCGTGTCCACCCCGCGTTTCAGCGCGCGGAATCGCTCGGCGCCCTCCTCGGAGAGCGTCGCCTCGTCGGTGCGGATGACGCACATGCCGAACTCGCTCATGTTGATCTCGGCATAGCTGCGGAGGAAGGCAGTCAGCCGGTCCAGCCCCGATCCATCCCGGCGGCGCGCGCTATCCGCTTCCGCCCGCAATTGCTCGATGCCGCGGGTGATGCATTCGAGCAGAACCTGCTCCTTGTTGCCGAGATAGCGATAGATGACCGGCTTGGTCACGCCGAGGCTCGCCGCAACATCGTCCAGCGAGGTCGCGTTGAAGCCGCGCGCGTTGAACATCCGCACCGCCGCCAGCAGCAATGCCTCCCGCTTCCGCTCGCCCGCGCGTTCCCCGGCCGAGCGGAACGGGGAAACCAGGGGAGGGGGGCTGGTGCTCGGCACGGCGATACAACCTCGTTCTGACGCGAGGTCGCTTATTGACTCGGATACCGGACCGCC
>Ga0335083_10006825_pt1 | contig 14144 bp, 11 predicted proteins | sample Lox_Sample_42_FD_206716 | JGI IMG/M metagenome (GOLD analysis project Ga0335083, IMG submission 206716) | Soil microbial communities from Loxahatchee National Wildlife Refuge, Florida, United States - Lox_Sample_4.2 | ecosystem: Environmental > Terrestrial > Soil > Wetlands | place: USA...
GATCGCGCTGTCCGGCGAGCCACTCTCTGAACGCGACCGCGAGCGCTCCGGCGACCGACGCCAAGAGGCAGGCCATCGCGATCCCGACGCGGCGCACGTACTCGAGGATGCGACGGTCGTGCTCGAGCAACGCGAGCCGGCCGACGACAGCGAGCAGGAGCACGCCGAACGCGACGACGTCGTTCACCTTGGTGAGCACGCCGAGCCCGGCGAGCAAGGACGCCCACGCGACGTCGCGCCGGATCCCGAACAGCCACCAGCGGCAGGTGAAGTAGAAGCTCCCGGCGAAGAAGAGGTACGCCAGGTCGTCGTTGGCGACGCGGACGGCATGTACGACGGTAGCGGGCCACAGAAGAACGAGCGCCGCGAGCAGCGCCTCGATCCACGGTTCGCGCCCGATCCCCGGGCCGAAGCCGGCCGCCGGCACGCGTCGCAGACAGAGCCGAGCGGTCGCGATCGAGAGCAGCGCGAAGGCGAGCTCGACGACCATCGACTGCACCTGCAGGGACCAGAGGAGGATCGGGCGGCCGACCCCGATCGCCCGCAGCCCGGTCCACTGCAGCGCCGAGAGCACGTAGTAGAGCGGGGGCTGGTAAAACATGTAGCCCTGCTCGGGATCCGGAAGCGCTCGGTGATTGGCCAGGTACTCGATGTACTCGAGGTGCGCCTGAGCGTCGTGGTGGCGCAGGTCGTCCGGCGTCACCGCGAGATACGCGACGTGCACGACCACCGCTGCGAGCACCACGGTGACCGAGGGCCACGGCACGCGGAAGCGGCGGAGCAACTCCGCCGCGAGCGCGAGCAGCGCACCGATTCCGGCGACGAGCTCTACGACGCCGGTCCACTCGTACGGGTCTCCACGCAGATCCAGCCCACCCAGCCCGCCCTCGTTGCGCACGTGCGCGACGATCACGTTGTCGCCCGGGTGCAGGTAGCGAGCGATCGGCACGGTGAAGCCGAATCGCCAGTCCGAGAGCTCGGCGGGCGGAACCTCGGCCAGGGGGACGGCGACGTCGTCGATCCAGAGCGACTCGAAGTGATCGTCGGGCACGATCGCGATCGACCTCGGACCGAGTGGTCCTCCCCAGAGGTGAGCGCGAAACTGCAGCGTGCCGTGCCCGGTCGGCGCACTGTACGGCAGCTCCACCTGCTTCCACGGCCCGGCGCCCTGGCGCATCTCGACACCGGTGAAGCGCGGCGCCGTGAACGCGTGCGCCAGCAGCGCGAGCGCCACCACCAGCACGTAGGCGGCGCACCTCAGCGGGAAGCCAGCGCCGGTCAAGACGCCTGCGGCTGCGTGGCTCGGCGGCGCGGCAGCCACGACGCCATCCACATCCCGCCCTCTAGGGCAAGCAACACGATGAAGATGTCGTAAGGCACCCTGTACCTCTGCTCGGCAAAGAAGAATGCGGCAACGACGAGCATCGTCAAGACGTGCGCAGCGCAGACCAGGGGCACCAACCTCGGCCGCCGGACGCATCGCACCATGCCCAGCAGAGCGAGCGGGCACAGGGCGTAGAGCAGCAGGCCCCTCGTGTACTCGTACGTCTTGAGTCGCCAGCCATCGCCCTGGTGCATGCTCTCGGGCCAGAGGGCATTGTCGACGAAGAGGAAGCGTACGTTGCGCCCCCAGCGCACGACGCGCTCGCGCAGCGTCATGTAGTGGGTCTCGTTGCGCCGCGCCCGATCGAGAACGGCGGGATCGCCCACGTAGCCGTCGACGAGGAGCTCGCGGTGCTCGCCGTTCTCGTTCTTCGGCGGAGACTCGAAGAAGAAGCCCTGCTTCGAGCGCACCTTGCCGTAATTCGTGTCGGCCCAGAGCCGCGTCATCGCGCTGTTGTCCGAGATGAGCCCCCACCTCCCACAGAGCGAGTGATACCGGACCGCCCCGAAGACGACGGCAGCCGTGAGAATGCCGCCTGCGATGAGGAGCTGGCCGACGCGCAGACGCGGCATCGCCGGCACCCGCTTCAGGAATGCGAAGAAGCGCTGGAGCGGCTCGCGAAAGACGATGACGAGCCCCAGCAACGTCAACGCGAACAGCGTCATGATGATCTGCGGACGGATCAGGTACGCCACCGCCGACGCGATGCCGAGCGACACCGCGCCCTTGCCGGTGTCGACCTGACGCACGAGCAGCCACGCGCTGAGGGCGATGGCACCGGCGAACGGCTGCTCCGACGAGAAGAACCCCGCGAAGGCGAGGACCGGGTACCAGAGGGCCATGAAGAGCCCGACGACCACGGGGATCGCGAGCCGCCTCTCGATCCTCGTGGCCATCAGCATCGCAGAAGGCGCGACGGCGGCGCCCCAGAGGCAGTTGAGGAAGAGCATCGGCCAGTGGTGGTCGAACCCCACCAGCTTCATCTCCGCGGCGTACACGAGGTGCGCGCCGGGCGGGTAGAGCGTCGCGAAGATCGGGAACGGGTCACCGCTCCCGTACGCCGCCTGCTTCGCGCGGTTGATGTACCCCCCCATGTCCGAGAAGATGTTGTCGAAGGGGTTGTCGACGCGAGACACCCAGAGCAGCCGCGCGGCGAGCGCGACGGCGAACACGCCGAGGGCGGCGAGTGCAGCGCCGGAGATCCGGGGGCGCGCCTTCACTTCTCGGCGCGCGCAGGCTTGTCCGGTGTCGTCGGCGCGCCCGTCGTGTCGGCGTGGGCGAGCTCGAGGGGCACGAGGGCCGTCGTGATCGGACCCGGGTTCGTCGGGAACTTGGCGCCGCGAAGGGCGTGCGCGAGGCAGACCACGGTGTCGTGGTCGCTCACGGTGTTCTCTTCACCCGGCGAGTCCTTGATGACCTTGCCCGACGGGTCGATCTCGAGCTTCGCCGTGAAGTGGCCGACGAGGTCGGGCTTGCGCTCGATCGCCTTCTTGTAGCAATCGACGAGCGCGGGCTGGACGTCCTGGATGCCCTTGACCAGGTCGGGCGCCTGGAGCCCTCCGATGACCTGCGGGATCGTGTACAGGCGCACGACGGGCTCGCCCTTGATGGGCATCGGCGTCGGGGTCTCCAGCGTCTTGGCGTTCTCGCAGGAGAAGACGTCCATCTTCGTGGCCACGTCGCGCAGAACCTTGGCGCGATCGGCGGGCGTGGCAGCCTGGCGCAGCGGGTCGGCCAGGTCCTTGGTGCGCGGGCTGATCGAGTTCTTGTCGATCCAGTCCTCGAGCATCTGCAGGCGCGTCGCGTCGTCGCTCGCGAGGAGCTTCGGGAAGGTGAACGTGGAGCAGAGGCGCTGAACGTCCACGCGGTAGTCGGAATCGGCGGCGATCCGCTGGTAGGTCGCGACGAGCGGGCACGGGCTGACGTGCGCCTTGTCCGCCCCGTCCTGCAGGGTCTTGGCGCGGTCGGCCACCTTCGCGTCGGACACCGACGAGAAGAGCTCGTTGCCCTCGGGCGTACCGAGGTGGTCGCGCAACCAGCTCGACATCTTGGACGCTTCCTTGTCCGCCGGATGCCCCGAGAGCTGCTCGGCGTTGCAGATGGACTGCACGTCGCGCGTGAAAGAAGTGCCGAGGAGCTTCCAGGCGATGACGCCGCCGACCAGCACGACGCCGACGAGCGCCCAGGTGCGCCAGCCGAGCGGCGCGTCATCCGTCGCCGGTCGCGCGGGTGCGGTGTCGGTGGCGGCAGCCGTGGCTGCCTTGGGCTTGGCTTTGGGTGTCTTCTTGGCCTCTGCCATGCGGGCCCCAAGCCTTAGCATGAAAAACTTGGCCCCCCGAGCGGGCGCGCGCGAGGCTCGAGCGCGAATCATGCGAGCCTCCGAGTCGTGCTGCGTGGTTTGTGGAAACCGGGATGCCCGTGCCCTCGTCGACGTGGCCCTGCGCGGCGGTAAGCGCGCGACCCTCTGCGGATCGCACGCACTCATGCACCGGCGCAGCACCGTGCAGGCCGCCAGCGTGGCGGAGCTTCGCGAGCTCTTGCGCGAGCGTCGTGGTCGGCGCGACCGTCGCGACGACAGGGACGAGCTCGGAGCGATGCTCAACGCCGCCTTCAACGGCGACCGGCGTCAGCTCGTGCGTCGTGCAGCCCGCTCCGGCGGCGGCACCTCGTAGTCGAACCAGGCGGCCGGCGAGCCATCCCGACCGTCCATCGCCGCACGCGCGACGTTGTACATCTCGCGCGCCGTGACGTAGTGCACGCGCCAGCGGGCTCCCACGCGGCCGCCCTGGGCGAGATCGCGCAGCGCCTCGTGGAAGGTGGCCATGGGCTCGCCCAGCATGACGCTGGCGTTCGCCTCGGGGGCACCGTGGGCGTGCAGCTTCACGAACGTCCACTCGGGTCGCCCCTCGACGTGCACCCACTGCTCCACCCACGTCGCCAGCCGCGCGGCGCTCGGCGGATCGTTCGCGGAGATGGCGCTCGATTCGATGCGGAGGCGCGCCGACCCGGGCCGGCGCGCCACCGCGAGCGGCCCCTGGACGAGCAAGACGCGGTTGCGCCTGGGGGTTCCCACGGTCACGAGGTCGGCCTCGTCGTAGGCACGCCGGCGCGAATCGTCGCGCGCGTAGTAGATGGCGTTGACCACCGGCGGCTGGCACGGATCGGGCGCGCTCGGGAAGGTGAAGTCTGCGTAGCAACCGAGGTCGTGCAGCACGCGGAGCTCGTCGTCCACGCCGCACCAGCGTCCGTCGGGGCGGCCGTTGGCGAGCGACCAGTTGCCGTGGATGAAGCTCCACGCGGGCGCACCCGCGCGACGCGGGACGACTCCGTGCACCGAGAGCACGTCGACGGTCGCGCGGATCTTCTCCGCCAGCGACTCGCGCGTGTCGCCGTCGTGGTGCAGGTGGACCTCGACCTCCCCGAGGCCCATCTCGACCATCTCGGCGAGCGGCTCGACGAAGCGCGGGTCGTACTCCTCCCCGGGGAAGAAGAAGGTGTGGCGCGGTGGCCGCCCGTCGTCGTCGCGGAACCGCGAGGCGAGCAGAGGCAGCCGGTCGCGCCACTGCCGCACCCGTGCGAGCCCCGTCTCGCGCGTCGCGCCGCCGTGCAGCGGCTCGAAGTGATCGCACACCGCGAGCAGCAGATGCCGCTCCCCGCGGGGTCTCGGCGTGAGCGCCTTGCGCGTTCGGTCGCGCAGCCATGCGCCCGCCCAGACGTGGACCTGCTTGTCGATCGCACGCTTCAACGGACCTCCTCTTCGCAGCGGCGTCAGAGGTCCCACAAGACCACCCCGAGCGCCTTTCGATTCCCCAGCTGCTTCATCGCGGCACGCAGGGCGGCCCCCTTCGAGGTACCGCTGCGCACGGCGACGATCATCCCGTCCACGGCCTCCTCGACGACGTTGGCGTCCCCCGACCCGAGGACGCTCGGCGCGTCGACCACGACCCAGTCGTAGACCCGACCGAGCCGCTCGATGGCGTTGCGGAAGTGCGTCGAGTGCAACGTCTGCGGGAACCCGGGCTCCGCCTCGTTCTCCACGAGCGCATGCAGTGCGGGCCCCAGCGCGAGCACCGTCCACGGCTCGCGTACGCCGCGCATGCGGTTCGCGAGCTGCACCGAGAAGCCGGAGCCCTTCGGCACCTCGAAGCCCAGGATGCGCGAGAGCGAGGGCCGTTGCATGCTCGCCTCCATGAGCAGCACGCGCGCGCGCTGCGCCTCGCTGAGGGCGAGGGCCAGCTGCGTGGCCAGCGTGCTCTTGCCCTCCCCGTCGCGCGCACTCGTGACGGCGAACGTCCAGAGGCCCTGGCCCCGGCGCGTCTCGAGCCGATGGCGAACCACACGGAGCGCCGCAGGCACCTCGGGCGGCCCCTCGTCGAACATCCCGAGCAAGCGCTCGTCGGGCGGCGACGCCCACACGGGGACGACGCGAATGGGTTCGTTCGTGCGCTGTCGCTCGGCATGCTGCGCCAGCTCGTTCAGGCGCAGCGCGAGTCTCGTGTGAGCGGGATCAGGCTGCGACGCGGTCATTGCTCGCCTCCGTGTTCCTGGGGATGCGAGGGATCGTCCCGAGCACCGGCACGATCCCGAGCGCCACGACGTCGTCGGCGTCCACCAACGAGTCGGCCAGCGTCACGCGCAGCGTCGCGTAGCCCATGGCGACGAGCATCGTCAGCGCGAGCCCGGCGATCGCGGCGTTCGCGCGTCCCCCCTTGGTCGGGTGCGTCGGACGGAACGGAGGATCCACGATCGCAACGCGCTGCTTCGCGTTCGCGCGCGCGGCCTCCAGCGCGAGTCTCGATCGCTCGGCGCGCGACACCAGATCGTCGTGATGCGATCGCGCATCTCCCAGCGCGCGAAGCATCCGCTGCCACTCGGTCTCGAGCTCCACCACCGGCGGAACCGGAGCCTGGTGAGGCGGCGGCGGGACCGCGGCGGCATCCTTTCCGTCCGGTGCGTTCTTCTCGAGCTGCGCCCGCCGCGCGGTGATCTGTGCGTCGATCGACCGCAGCTTGTCGGCCAGTCCCGAAGGGACGTCGATGGGCGTCGGCGCCTGAGCCCCGTTCGCCTTGAGCTGCTGCAGCGCCTCCAGCTTCACCTTCGACTCGTGCAGCCGGCGCGCCGCAGCCTCTGCCGCCATGCGCGCGGCTCGCATGTCCGGATGGTCCTCCGTGAGATTCGACTTGGACGCGAGGTCCGCCTGCGTCTCGGCGACGTGCTTGGCCGCGGCTTCCACCTCGCCCTGCGCCTGCCCGATCTGGTCGTCCACCTGCTTGGCCGATGCGAACGGCGGAGGCGACATCCCGCGAGCAGCCGTCGACGCGTTGCGTGCCTCGGCCTCGAGACGCGCACGCTCTCGCCAGAGCGCCGCGAGCTCGGGATCGGAGGGCACCGGCGCGGGCGTCGCGGAAGCGTGCTTCGAGGACCTGGGCATGAAAGGGATCCCCGCCGCCGCGGCGCTCGCTCCGAAGGGCGTCGACGCCGCTTGCTGCGCCTCGACGGCGAACTCGGGATGCGTCGCGAGGAACTCGGTCAGCGCCTTGGTCGCGTCCTCGAGGCCCGACAGCGACGCGTGCTCCTGCTGCGCGAGGAACTCCGCTTCTCGCTCGAGATCCCGCAGGTCCCCTTCTGCGTAGTCGTCGATCAGCGAATCGGCCAGGTACTGAGTCACCTCGAAGACCTGGTCCTGGCTGTCCCCGTCGAAGCTGATGACGTACTGCGCGCCCTCGATGGACCGGAAGCCGACGTGCGGCTTCATGCCCTCGACGGCATCGAGCATGGTGCGGCTGGCCACGGTCTGCGGATACAGGTGGAAGGTGCGGATCGCGCCCTCGAGACGCGCGCGCGTCGTCAGCATGTCCTTGAGACGCGCCTCCTGGCGGGTCATCGCCTCCATCGACGTATCGGGGGTCTCGTTCTCGCCCTCACCCCTCGTGCGCATCCCGCCCTTCACGAAGATCGTGCACTCCGAGCGGTACACCCGCTTCACCTGCATCGCGAAGAAGACGGCGAGGACGGCGCCGACCACGCCGATCACCACCATGCCCCGCCAATAGCCCAGGCCCCGGCGCATCAGCGTGCAGATGCGCGCGAGCCGTTCCCGGGGCGATCTGGTCTCCTCGTGGCCCTTTTGCTCTGCCATGCGCCGACGCTCGCGGCCGAGCCTTGCGAATCCCGTGCGAACGGGCGCGTCACGGTTCGCTCATGTATAAGGCTTGCAAGGACGAGGCAGGGAAGATGGCGCTTCATCTCGTGACGGGCGGGGCCGGGTTCATCGGCTCCTCGATCGCGGAGACGCTGCTCAAGAGCGGCGAGACCGTACGCATCCTCGACGACTTCTCGAGCGGCCGCCGCGAGAACCTGGAGGGTCTGCCAGGCCGATTCGAGCTGATCGAGGGCACGGTCACGGACCCCGACACGGTCGCGCGCGCCGTGCGTGGCGTGGACGTGGTGTTCCACGAGGCAGCGATCCCGAGCGTGGTGCGCTCGGTGGAAGACCCGGCGAGGTCGATGTTCGCCGGCGTGCAGGGGACCACCGTGGTGCTCGACTGCGCGAGGCGCGCGGGCGTACGGCGCGTCATCTTCGCCGCGAGCTCGTCGGCGTACGGAGACACGCCGACGCTGCCGAAGGTGGAGACCATGCCGCCGAACCCGCTGTCGCCCTACGCGGTGAGCAAGCTCGGGGGCGAGCACCTCATGCGCGTCTTCGCGCAGCTCTACGGGCTCGAGACCGTGAGCCTGCGCTACTTCAACATCTTCGGCCCCCGGCAGGACCCGAAGAGCGAGTACGCCGCGGTCATCCCCAAGTTCCTCACGGCGGCGATCCGCCGGCAGCGCCCCATCGTCTTCGGCGACGGCGAGCACACTCGCGACTTCTGCTACATCGAGAACGCCGTGCGCGCGAACCTCGGTGCCGCGGGCACGTCGCGCAAGCTGCGGGGCGAAGTGGTCAACATCGCCTGCGGGCAGCGGACGTCGCTCAATCAGCTCCTCGCGTACATCGGCGAGCTGGCGGGCTACAAGCTCGACCCCGAGTACCGCGACCCGCGCGCCGGCGACGTGAAAGACTCCCTCGCCGACGTGCGAGCGGCCCACGACCTGTTCGGATACGAGCCGTCGGTGGACCTGCGCGAGGGGTTGAAGCGGACGTTCGAGGCGTTCAAGCGGCTCGTGTCCTGACCAGTCGCTCGTGACCAGTCGTTATTGACCCCTTTTCAACAGCCCGGACCGTACCTAAGGTTGGGGTATGCCGCTGCCCCCCGGCCCCGAGCTCCTCCCGGCTCTCCAGGTTCTGCGCTGGATGCGCGTTCCGTTCCGCGTCCTCGACGAGTGCCAGGCGCGCTTCGGAGACGCCTTCACCATGCGCCTCCCGGGGCTCTCGAACGGTGTCGTCGTGATGTCCGATCCGCTGGCGGTGAAAGACGTCTTCGGCCTCGGGCCGGACGAGGGACACGCCGGCAAGGCCAACTTCGTGCTCAAGCCCTTGCTCGGGGAGCACTCGCTCCTGCTGCTCGACGGGGCGGAGCACCTGCGGCAGCGCAAGATGATCCTGCCGGCGTTCCACGGCGAGCGGATGCACGCCTACGGGCGCACGATGATCGAGCTGACGCACGAGGAGATCGATCGCTGGCCGCTCGGCAAGCGGTTCGGGGTGCACCATCCGATGCAGGAGATCACCCTGGGCGTCATCATCCGCACGGTGTTCGGCGTGCAGGAAGGCCCGCGCTTCGCGGAGCTCGCCGAGCTGCTCAAGCGGGTGCTCGATATCGCTCAGCACCCGATCTACCTCTTCCCCTGGATGCAGAAGGACCTCGGGCCGCTCAGCCCGTGGGGGAGGTTCGTCCGGTTCGGCGAGCGCGCGAGCGGGATCCTGCGCGCAGAGATAAGGAGGGGTCGCGAGCAGGGCACGGAGGGCCGGACCGACGTGCTCGCGATGATGCTCGCTGCGCGCGACGAGAAGGGCGCGCCTCTCAGCGAGGACGAGATTCACGACGAGCTCGTCACGCTGCTCGTGGCCGGACACGAGACGACGGCGACGGCGCTCGCGTGGGCGCTGCGCTGGCTGCTGCCGGACCGGGCGCTGCTCGGCAAGCTGAAGGACGAGATCGCGACGGCCGGCGGCGACCCGTTGAAGATCGCGAAGCTCGAGCTCCTGGACGCGACGGTGAAGGAGTCGCTGCGCCTGCAGCCCGTCATCCCGATGGTCGGACGCGTGCTGCAGGGGCCCGAGAAGATCGGCACGTGGGACCTGCCCAAGGGCAGCTTCGTCGCGCCCTCGATCTACCTGGTGCACCGGCGTGCATCGCTCTACCCCGAGCCGCTGAAGTTCAAGCCGGAACGGTTCCTCTCGTTCAAGCCGGCGGCGTGGGAGTGGCTCCCCTTCGGCGGCGGCCTGCGCAAGTGCGTCGGTGCGGCGTTCGCCATGTACGAGATGAAGATGGTCCTCGCGACGATGCTCCCGCGCGTCGAGATGCGCCTCGCTGCCGACAGGGTGCGGCCGGTCCGGCGCGCCGTGACGATCACGCCGAGCGACGGGCTGCCCGTGGTGGTCACCGCGAAGCGATCGAGGAGAGACTCCACGCCGAAGGCGGCGTGAACCGAGCGTCGCGCCGTCTTCAGGGAGCGGTGCTCGCCTCCGGACCAGAGGGCACCGTGAAGCAGAAGGTGCTTCCTCGGCCCATGGCGCTCTCGGCCCAGATCTGTCCGCCGTGGGCCTCGACGAGGCCCTTCGCGATGAAGAGACCGAGGCCCGAGCCCACCGTCCGTCGCGCGCTCGGCGCGCGCCAGTAGCGGTCGAACAGGTGCGCCAGCTGCTCGGGCGGGATGCCCGGGCCCTCGTCGTGCACCTCGAAGCGGGTGAACCCGTCGTTCCGGGCTGCCGAGACGCGCACCGTTCCTCCCTCCGCGGCGAATTTGATCGCGTTGCAGATGAGGTTCTCGAGTACCTGGAGCAGCCGCTCGCGGTCGGCCAGCAGGGGCACGTCCTGCACTTCGGCGCGGTCGACACGAACGCCGCGCTCCTCCGCCAGCGGACGACTGAGGGCGACGGCGTCGTCCACGACGGCGCGCGCCCGGCACGGGGTGGGCTTCACGTGGAAGCGGCCTGCCTCGATGGTCGCGAGGTCCAGCAGATCGCTGACGAGCGTCGTCATGCGCCCGCGCGCGCGCTCGATGCGATCGAGCTCCACGTGGAGAGCGGGCGCGTCCCCGAGCCCCTTGCGCAGCAGGCGAACGCCGAGCTCGATGACGCTCAGAGGGCTCCTGAGGTCGTGCGACAACACGGCCACGACGTCGTCGCGTACGCCGATCGCCTGCGAGGCCCGCGCGATCTGGCGCTGCAGGTCGACCTCGATGGCGCGTCGCGCGAGGCTCTCCGCCGTCTCGATCTCGGCCCGTGTCCACTGCAGCGAGGTCCCGCGCACGAGCTCCGTCCACGTCGCGAACGATCGCCGCGGATGCAGACGCGCCCCCTCTTCGTCCACCGCCTTCGACGGGTCGCCGCCCCACGTGCGCGTGCGCGCCACCTCGCGACGGAACCACACGACGTAAGCTGGGGCAGCCCCCGGGATGCGCACGGCGAGCAGGCCACTCGCCACGTCGGCGCTCGCACCGACGGAGGGGAGCTCGGTGGGAACCGAGCACGTGGCGAGCAGGTCGCCCTTGAGGGAGGACAGCCACGCGATGATCGTCGAGACGTGCGGGGGCGAGGGCACGTCTCCGACCGTCCGGGTCCCGTGCTCGTCGTGGATTGCGACCCCCGTCGCCTTCACGACGCGCAGGAGCAGCTCGGGGCGCGCTAGCAGGCCGCCCGCCCAGCCCTCGGGTGACCCGCGCATCGCGTCGACGAGCGCCGACTCGGCACCTCGCAGCGCGTCGCGCTCCACGCGCGTGCCGATCTCCTCGAGCGCCTCGAGCTCGAGCGACACGACGCGCGCGAAGATCTCGCACGCGGAGCGGAGGGCGAAGGGCACCTTGCGTGGCGAGCGGTGATGACATGCGAACAGGCCCCACAGTCGGTCGCCGCGGACGAGCGAAGCGCTCATCGACGCGCGAACGCCCATGTTGGCGAGGTACTCGAGATGCACCGGTGCCACCGCCCGCAACGAGGCGAGCGTGAGGTCGAGGGGAGCACGCGCGATGGCATCGGCGGCGGTCACGAGCGGCACGGCGACGCAACGGGCGTCGGGGATGACCCGGATCGGGTTGAGCAGGTAAAGCCTGCGAGCTTGCCTCGGGATGTCCGACGCCGGGTAGTGATGTCCGAGGAACGCCTCGACGTCGCGCGCTCGGTCCTCGGCCACGACTTCGCCGTGCCCGTCGGCGTCGAAGCGATAGACCATGACGCGTTCGAAGCCCGTGAGCGTCCGGAGTTGCTCGGCTGCGACGGCGCACAGGTCGTCGACGCTTCGTGCGCGTTGCAAGCGGCCGAGCACGTGGCCGAGGATGCAGTCGACCGCTGGCGTACCGTCGACCTGGGGCTCCAGCTCGAGGATCGCGCCCGCGTCGTTGCGATGAAGCAGGCCGTCGAAGACTCGCCCGCCGAGCTCGAGCCGCAGGGGGTTCGCGACGGTTGGGTCGCGCTCACGCAGGGCGCGAGCGACGGCCTCGCCGGCTTCCGTACCCAGCACGTCGGGGAGTCGCCGGCCGAGCGTGCGCTCGGGGGCCGTCCCGAACAACTCGCCCACGTTCGCGCTCACCTCGAATACGACCAGGTCCGGCTCTTTCATCGCGACGAGCGCGCCGTGCGGCTGAATCGCTCCGGGAATGTGGATGGGTTCCACGTCGCACGCCGACAGGTCGGCCGGCGCATCCCTCATCGCAGCACGCCCTGGGCGGACAGCCAGCGCTCGAGCGCGGCAAAGGTGTCCACGGCAGCCTCGACGGCCTCGTCGCGGGACCTCGCGCATGCCTTCAGGCCATGGAGGAACGAACGCCACATCGCGCCCGTCGCGGGGCCGTACCCCTCGAAGAAGCACGCACCGTTGGATGGACCGAGGCCGAGGTGCTCTCCCACGGCGCGGGCCACGATGCGACCCCCGAGCGTCGCGCCTTCGATCACGTAGAGGCAGCCGAGCGCGCGCGCCACCGTCGAGATTTCCGGCACCCAGGTGCACCGCGGTAGCGCGTCGATGCGGCCATCGGTGGAGCCCAACGCATGGAGGTCCTGACGGAGCCGCCAGAGCTTCTCGCGACCACGCATGGGCACGACGCCGTCGCTCTTGGCAGCGGCCACCGCGAGGCGGGCCTCGAGCGGCGCGTAGAACCCGTAATACGCCTCGACGACGACGCGGTAGCGGTCGAGCGTGAGCTCTGGATTGGCCAGCGGCAGCGCACGTCCGAGCCGCTCGTGGACCCCTTTCGTCGCCTCACGTAGCGCAAGCGCTATCGGCTGGGACGGTGTGGCAAGCTCCACTCCGCCCACGCCAAGCAGGATGCGAGCCTGCGCGGAGCCACGTTCGCATCGCGCAGCGAGCATGGGCTGGTGGATCAGCCCGTTCGCGGCGGCGGCTCAGCCCTTGCTACCTCCGAGCGTCGATGACGGCTCTCGAGGCGATGAACGCTGAGAAGAGAGCGGCGTCGGGCAGCGTCCTGGCTGGTCTGGTCAAGAGTCTGCGCCCGCACCAGTGGGTCAAGAACGTCTTCGTGCTGGCACCGATGGTGTTCCACAAAGACGTGTTCGTGAGCACACCCGTTGGTACGGCCCTCAACCTCAATGTGACTGGGCGTGCGCTCGCAGCGACCGGCGTCTTCTGTCTGCTCGCAGGCGCCGTTTACACGATCAACGACGTGCTCGACATCGAGTCCGACCGGGTGCACCCGATCAAGCGGCTCCGGCCGATCACCAGTGGCGCAGTGCCGGTGGGGGTGGCCAGGGCGACGGCAGCAATGCTCGTCGCGGCGTCGCTCGGCGCGGCATACCTGCTGGCGCCTGCCCTCGCGCTCGTCGCAGCGGTCTACTTCGCCGAGAACGTCCTCTACAGCTTCCGCCTCAAGCGCGTCGCTTTCCTCGACGTCGCCCTCGTCGCCCTGGGGTTCGTGCTGCGCGTGCTCGCCGGCGGCATCGCGACCGACGTTCACGTGTCGGGCTACATGATCGCGTGCACGGCTCTCCTCGCGCTTTTCCTGGGGTTCGGCAAGCGGCGCCACGAGCTCGCCGGCGCGAACGCGGGCAAGCAGCGCGCGGCGCTCGAAGCGTACACGGCGCGTTCGTTGAACGTCGCGCTCGCCGCGACGGGAGCGGCCACCGCGATGACCTATGTCGCCTACACCCTCGACCCGGTGACGAAAGCTTTCTTCAACTCGAATCATCTCTGGCTGACGGCGCCGTTCACGTGCTTCGGCATCGTTCGCTTCCTCGAGCTCGTGAGCGGGAGGGCCGGGCGGGGCCGGAAGGCGGAGTCGCCGACGCAGGAGATGCTTCGCGACATGCCTTTCGTGCTGAACGTCGTCGCCTGGGTGCTCGTCGTGGTCGCCATCGTGTATCAGGTGCGTCCGGCGGGACACTGAAGCAGCCGGATCCAAGCGCGATGTTTCGCGCATGAGCACGCGCGGCGATCGCTTCCGCTCTGGAGGCCTCGCCCTAGACGTTGATCCTCGATGACCGGCGTTTCTCTCTCGTCCACCGTGCGCGCGAACGCGTGGTGGCTGGTGCCCGTGCTCGCCTCGTGCGCGCTGTTCACGGTCGTCACGGGCGGTCGCGTGGACCTTCACACCGACAGCATCTACTACCTGAGCTGCGCCGAGACCCTGATCCATCGCCACG
>Ga0335083_10006826_pt1 | contig 14143 bp, 13 predicted proteins | sample Lox_Sample_42_FD_206716 | JGI IMG/M metagenome (GOLD analysis project Ga0335083, IMG submission 206716) | Soil microbial communities from Loxahatchee National Wildlife Refuge, Florida, United States - Lox_Sample_4.2 | ecosystem: Environmental > Terrestrial > Soil > Wetlands | place: USA...
ATGAGCGCGACCAGCTGATAGTGGTCGATGCGACGCCCCACCCGCGCGGAGTCGGGCGTGAGCGGGTTGGCCGTTTCGGGACGCGGCGGCATGAACCACCAGGTTTCGGCGCGCCGCCGTTTTGGTTGCGCGGAAAAGCGTCTCCCTGGACCTCTATCTGGACGTTCTGGACCGCGATGCGTACTAGCTCCTTAGAAAACGTGAGAGCGCGCCGGTTGGGCTTACCGAATCCAAGATTCTGGGGGACGTGCTTGCTGGCGGCGCTGGCCGCCTGCAGTGTGCAGTCGGGCGAGGGCTCGCACGACAGCGGCGCCGGCGGCAACATCGCCGTCATGGGGAGCGGCGGGTCCCACGGAGACGCGCCGACGATCGTGATCGACGGCGGCGCGCGGCCCGGGACCGTGCACCTGGTCGTCCCCGCGTACTACGAGCCCGGCGCTGATTGGCAGAAGATCATCGCCGCCGCGCCGACCGTCGGCATGATCATCTTCAATCCCTCGAACGGCCCGGGAACGGCCACCGATCCGGCCTATACGTCGGCCCTCGCGCAGGCCCAGGCAGCGGGGATCCTGGTGCTCGGATACGTCGCGACCAGCTACGGCCAGCGACCGCAGGCCGACATCATGGCCGACGTGAACAAGTACTACGACCTCTACACGCCGTCGGGCATCTATTTCGCCGAGGGGCCGATGGAGGCCGACTGCACGAACCTGGAGACCGAGTACCGGCAATTGACCAGCCTGGCTCTCCAGCGCGACTCGAAGGCTTATCTGGCGATCGGGACCAGGTTCTGTCCGTCGTTCATCGAGTTCTCGGACCTGATGGTCGAGTTCGCCGAGGACTGGACCACCTACCAGAGCTACACGCCCCCCAGCTGGATGCCGGCCAACTCGCCGCAGCGCTTCTGCCAGTTCATCAACTCCGTCCCGCCCGAAGAGGCCAGCCACGCGCTGTCGATGGCAGTCGCCAACGGGGCCGGCTGGGTGTTCACCACCGACGGTGCCCAGCCGAACCCGTGGGGCGCCCTGCCCAGCTACTGGGATCAGGAGCTGGCCGCCGCCCGCGCCCTGCAGTGACGGCGGCCAGGGGTCCCCAGGCCGCCCGCCGGGCGGCACGTCGTCGGGTATGGTCCGCTGCGCTCACGTCGCCCACGGCGACGCCCTCATGCCGATCAGTTAAATTAAGGCGCCAGGACGCGCAGATCGGGCTCTCTGGGCCTCTCCCGCGAATGCGACGAATGCGGGGGAGGCCGCCGAGCCGCAGGCTCGGCGGGTGGGGTCCGGACCTCTCCCCGACCCTCTCCATGCTTTCGCGAGGAGAGGGAAGGAGCCCCTGCGTGAACGGGCGGGGCGCTTGACCCAGGTCGACCCGAAGATTGGGACGCCTTGACTGAACGGCATTGGTCTAGGGGCAGAACCCCTCCTCCTTGTAGCCGCGGACGAACGGGTCGCAGATGACGTTGCCGTCGGGCAGCGCCAGGTTGTACTCCATCTGGCAAAGCGACTTCTGTGTCGCATCCTTGATCGCCGCGCAGCAGGCCATCAGATCGGCGCAGGTCAGCTGGTTGGTCCCCGCGGACCCGCCCGTGCCCGTGGTTCCGGCGCAGGTCGGCTCCGTGCAGCCCGACGACTGCACGCACGGCGTGATCGTGTTTCCGATGCAGAGCTGACAGTCGGCGGGCGCGATCCCGCAGTTGGTCCGGCAGCCGTTGTCGTTGCACGAGCAGCTGGCCAAGCAGTTGTAATAGGTGCCGCAGGGACCGCTGAACGTCGCGTTCTTGTAGCCGCTGCCGAAGCAGGTCGTGTACGCGCTGTCGCAGGCGTTCTCGATGCACGTGCCGTACTGCTGGATCTCCGACTGACTGCACTGGCTGGAGCTGGGGCAGGTCAGGTTCGACGCCGAAGGCCCCGAGCCCCCACCGCTGCCGCACCCGGCGATCAAGGCTCCCAGCGCCAGCACTCCGACGTGGGCCATCATTCTGAGAATGGACATGGTTATCCCTCGGTTCTGTGCTCGTTGAGGTGCCTGGCTACTGCTGCACCGGGATGGTCGTCGAGACGGAGACCATCGCCCCCAGACCGGTCGCCTCGAGCACCGTCGAGCCTGTGATCAGGCTGCCCGCCAGCGCCGTGGTCGCGACCTGGGGGTTGACGGTGATGATCTGGCTGGCCCCGGCGGCGATCGTCCCCAGGCTCCAGTAGGGCTGGGCGTTGGCGCCGCAGGTGCTGCACCCGGCGGAGTCAGGATCGGAGTCCGTCCCGTAGTAGTAGCTCAGGGGGACCGGGACCCTGAAGATCACGTACACCCCGTCAACTGCGCGCGCGGACGAATTCGTCACCGTCATCGTATAGAGCAATCGGGCACCCGGCTGCACGGGGCTCGGGGTCGCGGTGATGGCCAGGCTGAGCGGGGGCGCCGCGGCCAGCACCGACACCGCGTAGTCGGACGTGGAGTCCAGCTCCAGGCCACCGTCGACGAACAGGTCCGCGCGTGCCCTCAGGATGGTCCCCGGAGCCTGATTGGCGTCGACGGTGACGTTCAGGCTTCGGTGCACGTAACCCGCGACCGCGATCTGACCGATGCTCCAGTCGACGTCCCCGGTCGAGGTCTGCGTCCCACCGTCGCTGATCGACGCCACCGTCAGTCCCGGTGGCAAATGAACGCGCGCGTCGGTTCCCGTCAGAGCGGCGGCCCCGATCTGTCCGATGTCGACGTCGAGCGTGAATGTCTGCCCGGGCGTGACGGGGTTCGTCACGGTGCCGAAGGCCAGCTGAGCCGACGGAGCGCTGTGCACGCCGACCGTCTTGGACGCCAGCACGTCGTTCATGTTGGTCGCCTCGACGATGGCGTGTCCCCGGATCAAATCTCCGTCGCCCACGATGTTCGAGTCCGCCAGAGCGTTGACGGTGATCGTCTCGCTCGTGCCGGGTGCCATCGTTCCCAGGCTCCAGTAGGGCAGGCTGTTGGCCGAGCAGGTCGAGCACCCCGACGAGTTGGGACTGGTATCGGTCCCGTAGTAGAAGGTAACGCCCGTCGGCACGGTGAACACCACGTAAACCCCGTCCACCGGACGGGTCGACGGGTTCGCGACGGTCATTTGATAAAGGACGCGCGCGCCGGGTACGACGGGCCCCGGCGTCGCCGTTATCGAAAACGCGAGGGCGGGGGCCAGCGAGGTCACCGAGACCGTGTACTCGGCGGTCCCATCGAGCTCGACGCCACCGTCGTAGGCCAGCACGGCGCGCGTGGTCAGCAGCGATCCACCAGGCACTGAGCTGTCGACCTTGACGTCGACCGTGCGGTGCACGAGCTGACCAACGCCGACCTGGCCGATGGTCCAGACAATCTGACCGGGTGTGGACTGGGTCCCGCCGTTGCTGATCGCGGTGGCGGTGAGCCCGGCCGGCAGGTAGGCCGTGAGTTGCGTGTTGCTCAAGACGGTCGTCCCCAGCTGTCCGATGTCGAGGTCCAGCGTGAGGGACTGCCCGGCGGTCGCCGGGTTCGTCTCGGTTCCCAGCGAGAACTGATTGGTGGGGTTCGCGTGCACGCCGATCGTCTTCGTGGCCATGATCGGGCTGACGTTGGTCGCCCGAAGCGTGATCGGCACGCTGATTGTGCTCCCTTCGCTGAGCGTCGTGTCTGCGGCTGCGTTCACCATCACGGTCACGGTCTGCCCGGCGGGCAGCGTGCCCAGGTTCCAGTACGGTTGGGAGTTCGCACCACACGTGCTGCAACCCGCCGAGTTCGGAACAGAGTCGGTCCCGTAGTAATAGGAGAGACCGGTCGGCACCTGCATGACCACTTGGACTCCATCGATGGCCGCGTTCGAGACGTTGCCGACCGTGATCGTGTAGAGGGCCCGGCCTCCCGGCATGACCGGATCGACGTCGGACGTCACCGAGAGAACGAGCGGTCCGGAGGCGGCAGAGCCTCCGCCGCCAGCCGCGCCGCCGAGACCGGAGTTGCCGCCGGCGTTCGACCCGCCGCTGCCGGCCACGCCGGAGCCGCCGGCCGAACCGCCGCCTCCCGAGGTGCCGGCGGTGCCCGCGTCGCCGCCGGCGCCGGTCGATCCCGCGATGCCCGAATTCCCCGCGCCTCCCGCAGCCCCGCCGCCCCCGGACGCGCCAACGCCCCCCGAAGCGCCCGCCCCCCCGGCTGCGGAGCCCCCGCCTCCCGAGGTGCCTGCGCTGCCGCCGCCCGCGCCTCCGAGGCTCGCGCCGCCCACACCGCCGTGGTCGCCGCCAGCGGAGCCGCCCGAGCTGCTGCCGCCTGTGGAGGACGCCGATCCGCCTCCTTTGCCGCCTCCGCTCGATCCGGCGAGACCACCGCCGCCGCCGCCATTCTCCGGCCTTCCGGGGGGCGAGCTCGTGCAGCCTGCCATGGCGGCGGCTGCACAAGCAATCAAAGCGAACCCACGAGCACGTGATACCGCACCGACCAGCATTATCGTTCCCTTTCCGGGCGCACTGCGCCCGCGCGCAAGATTGGCTACCGCGATCCGTCGAACCTCACGGCGCAACACCGACGGTGTTCGGAGCTTCCGACGTTGTCGCGGGCCAGAACATCAGCACGGGTCGTGCCACGCCGACTGCGTATCATCGAAGTCGGTCCCGCCGTGTAAACATTGTGCGAATGGGCGCGTGACGCGCTGTTCTTGGCGGCGATCCACCGCTGTCCGAACGCACCATGGGCGTTCGAACGCGTTCGGACGACGTTACGCGACTGCGGCGGCGACTAGCGCTTGCTCTTCTTCTTGGCGCTGCGGGCGGCCTTGGCGGCGGGCTTCTTGCGGGGCGCAGCCTTGGCGGGCTTCTTCGCCTTCGGGACCGCCTTCGCCACCGCCTTCTTGGCGGCGGGCTTGCGGGCGGCCACCTTGCGGGCCGCCGGGCGGGGCGCCGCGGCCGGCTTGGCGTTCGGATCGGCGTGGCAAACGACCTCGATGTTGTTGCCTTCCGGATCGAGAATGAACGCCGCGTAATAGTGCGGGTGGTAATCAGCGCGCACGCCGGGCGAGCCGTTGTCGGTGCCGCCCGCCGCCAGCGCCGCCGCGTGGAACGCGTCGACCATGGCTCGCCCGCTGCTGAGCGCGAGGTGCGTCGGGTTCAGGGTCTTATCGGTCTGCATCAACCAAACGTCCGGCTTCCCCGGCGTCCCGAGGCCCGCGGCGCCCGGGAATTCCATCAGCACGCTGTAACCGAGCGGCGCCAGTGCCGCCCTGTAGAACTCGACCGCCCGGGAAAAGTCCTGCACGCGAACGCTGACGTGGTCGATCATAGCTGGACCATAACACGCAGCCGAAACGGGGAAGAGTCGAATGCGCGCGCCGTTGGTTACACTTCGCGCGTGCCGCCGGTCCGGGAACGCTTCGCCCCGCTGATTCGGGTCGCCGACCGTTTCGCGCGCAACGAAGCGGGACCACGAGGGAATTGGCTGGGAAGGGCGGTCATCGTGCGGCTCCTGGGCCTGGTCTACACCATGGCCTTCCTGACCCTGGCCCGGCAGGGGCCGGCGCTGCTGGGGCCCCGCGGCCTCTTGCCAATCGACAGCTATCTCGCCGAAGTGGCGGTCGAGGCCGGGTCCCGCGCGCGCGGGTTCTGGATGCTCCCGTCCGTCTTCTGGTGGTCGTCCACCGACCGCGCGATCGCCGCCGCCGGCTGGGTCGGCGTGGCGCTGGGCATTGTCGTGATGGCGGGATACGCCAACGCGCTGTTGCTGGCCCTGCTTTGCGGGCTTCAGATCTCGATCGTCAACGTTGGGCAAACGTTCTATGGCTTCGGCTGGGAGATCCAGCTGGTCGAGACCGGCTTCCTTTGCATCTTCCTGGTTCCGCTGTTCGACGGCCGCCCGTTCCCGCGCCGGCCTCCGCCGGTGATCGTCATCTGGCTGCTGCGCTGGCTGGCCGCGCGCATCATGTGGGGGGCGGGCCTCATCAAGCTGCGCGGCGACTCGTGCTGGCGCGACCTCACCTGCCTCGACTACCACTTCGAGACCCAGCCGATCCCCAACCCGCTGACGCCGTTCTTCCACGCGTTGCCGCACTGGCTGCACGCGGTGGGAGTGGCCTTCAACCACTTCGTCGAAATCGTCTCGCCCTTCTTCGTGTTCGGTCCCACGCGCATCCGGCGCCTCGGTGGCGCCGCGATGCTGGCGTTGCAGATCATCCTCATCCTCAGCGGCAACCTGGCGTTCCTCAACTGGCTCACCATCGTGCCCATCCTCGCCTGCTTCGACGACGGCGTCTGGCGGCGGCTGTTGCCGCGCGCGTTGATCGCGCGGGCCGACGCGGCGGCCCAGGCGGCCTGCCCTTCGCGCGCGCAGGGATTCGCCACCGCCGCGCTGGGCGTGGCGATCGCCCTCCTGAGCGTCCCGCCGGTGCTCAACATGCTCTCGGGCAGCCAGGTCATGAACACGTCGTTCACCCGCCTGCCGATCGTGAACACCTACGGCGCGTTCGGCACCGTGGGCCGGGAGCGCAACCAGCTGGTGTTCGAGGGGACCGAGGACGAGGTGGTCGACGACCAGACGCAGTGGCGCGCCTACGCGTTCAAATGCCAGCCGGTCGACCCGGCGCGGCGCCCCTGCTGGATGAGCCCGTACCACTACCGGCTGGATTGGCTGCTGTGGTTCGCCGCGATGGGGAGCCCACGCGACTACGACTGGACCTTGCGCCTGGTCTGGAACCTGCTGTCGGCCGACCGGGCGACGTTGGGTCTTCTCGGCCAGGATCCGTTCCAAGGGCGCCCGCCGCGGCACGTTCGCGTCGACCTCTACCGTTACAGCCTGCAGCCGCTGGGCGCGGCCACCTGGTGGCGCCGCGAGCGCCTGGGCCCCTGGCTGCCGCCGCTGGACCGCGGCAATGCCGAGCTACGCGGCGTCCTGCGGGCCAGCGGCTGGGCTGGGGTGGACTAGAACCTGCCGTAGAGCTCGCGCTCGGCCTGGGTGCTCTGCGGACCACGGTCGAGCAGCGAGGACGCCAGCAACGCGACCGCAACGATCACGTTGTTCCAGACCGTTGCGCGGTTGTACGCCGGCAGCGCGAGCGCGCCGACGAACAGCGCGGCCGCGACGACCAGGATCGCGTAGCGCGCGGCCAGCGTGTAGAACGACGCGATCGCCAGGATGAAGGTCAGCACGCCGCACACGACGGTGAGCGTCCCCTCTGCCTGGTTGTGCTGCCACATGAAGGCGGTCACGAACAGCCATACCCCGATGAGCGCGCTGAAGATCCGAGTCGTCGTCATCTGCCACCTCCTCGGCGCCGTACCTTTTCAATGTAAACCTCACGAAGCCGAGGTGTAGGCCCGCACGCAATCGACTTTCATCGTCTGCGGAAAGGTCGTGGTCGAGTCAGGCGAGCCCGGCCATTACCCGCCCACGGACTCCAGGTCCGTCCGGTCGCGCGCTGCGGCGTCCGGGTCTCGTAGCGCGTAGACCTCGATGGCGTACGTGTGATGCGCGTCGCTGAGCTTCGCGTTGCCCGGCAGGGTGTAGGCGCCGGTCAGGCTCGAACCGCTGGAGCTGCCGCCCACGGCAACGAACCCGCGTCGGGCGAGCCGGTCCCCGCCGAACCGCCGTGCCCCCCAGCGCCGGCTGAAGAACCGGCAGGGGAACCGCCCGTGGATCCACCATTTGCGGCGGGATTTCCGCCGGGGCTCCCGGCCCCCGCGCTGCTCGGCGCGCTGCCGCATCCGATGGCGAGAGCCCCCACCACGGTTGAGATCGCCAGGCGCTCCGCGCATTCGATCAGGCTATGACGGTCGCCCCACGACAGCGGGAGCGGGTGGCACGGCGGCGTGTGAATGGCTGGCACGGTGAAGATCACCCTCGTGTGATCGATCACCTCGGCCATTGCGACATCGCCCGATTGCGGTCGCGGATTTACGCCCCACAAACATTGGTTGGGTCGTTCGTGCTGAGCAGATGAAGTGGCCCACAGCTTGCGATGCGCCGGTGACCCAAAGGAGCAATTCAAATGACGCGCCTCCGCCTCCTCGCCCTGCTTTCCGTGATTCCAATCGGTGCGTTGACCAGCGCCGGCTGCTTTGACGCCGGCCCCGGCCACGGACACCAATACGATCAGAACGTCTATGTCTGCGTCTGCGACGCGGACTGTCCATATGGCGAGGTCTGCGACCCGTCGTCGTTCACCTGCACCAGCAGCAAGGGGAGCGGCACCTCGACCGGCGGGACGTGGGGCAGCACGGGCGGCGCCGGCGGGCGAGCCGCCACGGGCGGCCACGGCGGGGCGGGCGCCCTGGCGCTGGGCGGCGCGGGCGGCCACGCGGGCGCTCCCGGCGAAACCAGTGAGACCGGCGGGACTTACGGGACCGCTGGCGCGGCGGGCCATGCCGGCGCGGGAGGCGCCGCGGGCCAGGCCGGCGGCGCAGCCGGACACGCAGGCGCCGGCGCAGGCGGCGGCATCGCCGGGGCCGGTGGCGGTGGTGTCGCGGGCGCGGGCGGCCAGTCGGCCGGAGGCGGGCCGGGCACGGCGGGCGCGAGCGGCCAGACCTGCGAGGTGACCAGCGATTGCGGGACCGGCAACTGCTGCATGTCCGGCGTCTGCCAGCCGCTCCCGACCGAGCCGGGGCTGTGCAAGTTCAACAGCGATTGCGGCCTCGGCTCGCGCTGCGCGAACGGCTCGTGCGAGCCGGGCTGCACCACGGTCGCGGACTGCGGCACGGGCGACGCCTGCACGGCCGGCTATTGCCAGCCGTCCACCACGGGCGGCGGCACCTGCGTGCTGGACACCGACTGCTCGCCGAACCACACCTGCATCAACGGCTTCTGCCACGCGGCCTGCTCGACCGACGGGGACTGCGGCGCGCACGACATGTGCTCGTCCGGCCTCTGCCAGCCGGATACTCGCCCGCGCTTGAGCTGCCGCAGCAACACCGACTGCACCAACGGGCAGTCCTGCGTGGACGGCTTCTGCCGCTCGAGCTGCCGCACCAGCGCCGACTGCTGCACCTGCTCGACCGCGACGGTCTGCGGAACGGGCGGCTTCTGCGTGACCCCGGGCGAGGCATCACCGCAGTGCGCGCTGCAGTCTGACTGCGGGAGCGGTCACAACTGCATCGACGCGCTCTGCATCTGAGGGGCGGGGTGAAGCGCCGGGATGCCGGACCGCCAGAAACAGATCTGGCGTCCTGGCCTCCTGGCGCTTGGCTCACTCCATCTCGGGCGGAGGCGGCTGCGGCCCGGGGACGATGCCGGCGATGTCCGGATCCTCGTCCGGGCCAGCGGCCGGCCGCTCTGCCCGCTCGCGGTCACGGATGTCCCGCCGCTCGGCTTTCTTCTTCTGCCGATCCTTACGGGCGAGCTCTTTCTGTCGTTTTTCGAATGGGTTTGGTCCCCGGCGCATGGTTGGCCTCTATTCTGCTTCACTCACAGAAAAAGACGAGGGGCCACCGGCGAAAGAGCGATGATCCAATCCACTTTCGGTTTTTTGCCGGACAGGCGAGGATCCACGGCGTGATCGGGGAGGCCATCGGCAGCTATGTCGTGCTGAGGGAGCTGGGAACCGGCGCAATGGGTGAGGTGTACCTGGCCGAACACCGGCACCTGAAGCGGAAAGCTGCCGTCAAGCTCCTGGCGCGCGAGCTGGTGGGTCGCCCCGATCTGCTGGAACGATTCTTCCTCGAGGCCCGCGCGACGTCGGCGATCGCGCACCCCGGGATCGTCCAGATCTTCGACTGCGAGATCGAGCCCAGCGGCCGCCCCTACATCGTCATGGAGTACCTGGACGGTGAGACGGTGGCGGCGCTGCTGGCGCGCCGCGGCCCGCTGGCCCCGGCCACGGCGGCCCGTCACGCGAAGGGAATGGCCGAGGCGCTGGCCGCGGCGCACGAGACGGGCATCGTCCACCGCGACCTGAAGCCCGAGAACGTGTTCGTGCTGGCGCACCCGGCCGACACCGTGAAGATCGTCGACTTCGGAATCGCCAAGCTAGAGGGGGACTTTCGCGCGGGGCAGGTCCACCAGACGCGCAGCGGCGCTTTGATGGGGACGCCGCTCTACATGTCGCCCGAGCAGTGCCGCGACTCGGCGAACATCGACTACCGCACGGATCTGTATTCGCTCGGCTGCGTGCTGCACGAGCTGCTGACCGGGCGCCCGCCTTTCACGCACACGACGCTGGGCGATCTGGTGGTCGCGCACATGACCGAGCCGGCGCGCGACATCCGCGAATTCAACCCCGCGGTTCCGCCGGTCCTGGCCGACCTGGTCGCCGAGCTGTTGCGCAAGGATCCGGCCACCCGCCCGGCGGGGATGCGGGTCGTGGCCGATCGGCTGGCGGGGTTCATGGGTGGGTTCACCACCGTCCCCGAACCGGCGCTGGCCCCCGCGCCGACGCCGATGCCCAAGCAGCCGTCGCAGACCACCTTCGGCGACGCCGCGTCCGAGATCGTCGAGGATCTCGACAAGATCCCGCGCCGGCGGCCGGTGGCCTTCGCGGTGGTGGCGGCGATCGTCGGCGGCCTGGGGGTGGGCGGCCTGTACGCGCGCCGCGGGCACGCGCCGCCGCCGGCTCCCCGGACGCCGGTGGCCGCGACCTGGTCCACGACGCCCGCGCCGCCGGCGAGCGCCAGCCCCGCGACGCCATCCGCCGCCCGCGCGGGCGCCGACGAGAAGGACGCGCACTCCCGGCACGCGAAGAAGGACGCGGCCGGCAAGCACGCTCACCGCACCGTCGCCGCGGCGTCTCCGGCGGAGACGCCGTCCGCCGGAACGCCCGCCACCGAGCCGCCGCCTGCCCAGGCCTCGGCGGCGCCCGATCCCGCGTTCGACTACAACGGAACCTGGGAGGGTCCCTGGAACGACCCCGAACACCACCAGCACGGGCGCCTGTATTTGCAGGTCGGTCCGGGAGCGAACGCCGCTGGCTGGTTCTCGAACGCCAGCGTCGCCCAGAGCTACCAGGTGGTCGGGCGGGCCGACAGCCCCGGGGTCTATACGCTGACCTGCGCCTGCCCGACCGGCCAGGCGTTCACGTTGCAGGCGACCCTGCACGACCGCGAGGGCGAGCTGCGCGGGCGGCTGACACTCTCGGCGGCCAGCGGCATGTTCGGCCAGAGCCACGTGTCGCTGAAGCGCGCCCCCCCAAAATGAGCGTGTGAGGAAGCGCCCGCGATCCCGGTTACTTTACGAAGGCGGCCGCGGCCCGGTACAGTCTGCGACCACATGAGCCTCATGCGGTTTCGCCTGGCGCAGCTGTTCCCGATCGCCGGTCTGGTCACGCTGCTCGCGTTCACGGGGTGCGCGAGCTCGACGGTGTTGCAGAGCCAACCCCCCGGCGCGCGCGTGTTCCTGAACAACGTGCCGGTGGGAACGACGCCCTACACGATGACCGACGCGAACATCGTGGGGACCACGACGCAGGTTCGGCTCGAGTACCCCGGCTACGCGCCGCTGAACACCTACATCGTTCGGAACGAGGAGCTGGATCCGCTGGCGCTGATCGGCGGCTGCTTCCTGCTGGTGCCGTTCCTCTGGGTCATGAGGTACAGCGCCTCGCACTTCTATCAGCTGCAGCCAGCCGGCGCGCCGCCGCCGGGCTGGGCCCCCCCGCAGGACCAGGGCGGCTATCCAGCGCCGCCGCAAGCCGGATACCCGCCGCCCGCCCAGGGGGCGTATCCACCGGGACCGGCGGGCTATCCGCCGCCCCCGCCCGGCTACCCGCCGCCCGCCGGCCAGCAGCCGCCGCCCGCGGCCCCGCCGCAGTAACGCCCTCCTCGTCCTTCGCCACAGTGGTTTGGCGAAGGACTAGTCGGCCGTGTCGGCGTCCGTCAGCGGGGTGCCGGCGTTGATGCGCATCGGCTCGCGCACCAGCTTGTGCGGCTTGCCCGCGTCGGCGCAGGCTTCGCCCATCGCGGCGCCGATGCGATCCCACAGCTCCTTCGCGATCGTCGCGCCCAGCTGCCGGCGGTCGCCCGTGAACGTCGTCGAGAGGCTGCGCAGACCCGAGAGGCCGTTGCGCACGAAGATCGTGGCGCTGGCTGCGCGGCCGTCCACGGCCACTTCGCCGTCGATGTAGGCGACGAGGCTCATCGCCACCGACAGCTCGCGGAACTGCTCGGCGCTGTCGACCGGTCGCAGCCCGGTCATCACCTTCATCCCCCTGGCGCGCAGCACGTGCATCACCTGCCGCCGGACGCTCTCGGCGTCGTCGCCCGTGAAATCGAGCACGGCGACCTTGTTCCCGGCGACCGGCGGGGGCGCCGGCGGCGGCGGCTCCTCCTTGACCACCGGACAGCCCTTGGGCAGCGGCTTCTTGGCGTGAGACTTGACCGGGGGCGGGGGTTGCCGCTTGCTGGTGGCGCCCGCCGGCGAGCCGAACGCCAGCGCGGCTGCGGCCAGCAGAAGACGTCCAGACCAGCGGCCACAGACCATCCGGTCTCAGAGTACCTTAGATCGACTCAGCTCCGCAGCTTGTAACCGGTCGCGAGCATCCAGACTGACAGACCTGTGGCGACCAGGGCGACGGAAGCGGTGATCGCCAGCCCCAGCCAGGGCGAGCTGGTCGAGGTCCCCAGGAAGCCGAAGCGCAGCCCTTCGACCATGTAGAGGATCGGGTTCGCGCGCGTGATGGTGTCCCAGGGCCGCGGCAGCATGCGCGCGCTGTAGAAGATGCCGCCCAGGAAGGTCAGCGGCGTCAGCACGAACGTCGGCACGACGTTGAGCTGCTCGAACTTGTCGCTCCAGATCGCGACCGCCAGGCCGATCGCCGCGAAGGCGGTCGCGATCAGCCCGCCGTAGAGCAGGACCCAGATCGGGTGGGCGACTCCAAAGCCGGCGAACAGTCCCGAGATCAGCCAGACCAGCGCGCCCGTCATGAAGCCGCGCAGGACCGCCGCGCCCAGGAAGGCGGCCAGCATGTCGGCCACCGCCAGCGGCGCGATCAGCAGGTCGACGATCGTCCCCTGCAGCTTGGCGATGAACATCGACGACGAGGTGTTGAGGAACGCGTTCTGCGTCACCGTCAGCAGCACCAGGCCGGGGATGATGAAGCGGATGTACGAGACGCCGTCCACCTCGCGCACGCGGCCGCCCAGCGCATAGCCGAACACCAGGAAGTAGAGCGTGGTCGTCACCACCGGCTGCGCCAGCGTCTGCCCCGGCACCTTCAGGAACCGGCGGGTCTCCTTGGAGAACAGGGTGCGGAAGCCGATGGGGTTCATTCGGGTCGCCTGGTCAGCTTGAGGAACACGTCTTCCAGCGTCGGTTGCACGATCTCGACGTCGACCACCGCCGGCGACAGCGTGCCGGCCATCGCCAGCAGCTCGCCCACCGGCGAGCCATCCACCGGACAGATCACCGTCTGCCCGCCGGCGTCCAGCGTGGCGGAGCGCCGCCGCAGCCCCTCGGGCAGCGCGGCCTCGCCGCCGCGCCAGGGCGCCGCCAGCTTGAAGCGCACCTGCCGCCGACCGAGCTGCTGCACCAGGTTCGCGGGTGTGTCCAGGCCGACCAGCATTCCCTTGTCGATGACGCCGACCCGATCGGCCAGCGCCTCGGCTTCTTCCAGGTAGTGCGTCGTCAGCACGATGGTCGTCCCCTCCGCGCGCAGCGTCCGCACGTAGGCCCACAGGTCGTGGCGCAGCGCCACGTCCACGCCGGCCGTCGGCTCGTCCAGGAACGCGACCCGCGGCCGATGCACCAGCGCCTTGGCGATCAGCAGCCGGCGCTTCATCCCGCCCGAGAGCGCGCGCGTGTTGGTGTCCGCCTTGGCCAGCAGGTCCAGCGCCCGCAGCACCTCTTCGATGCGCGTGTCGTCGGGCTGCACGCCGTAGTAGCCCATCTGGAAGCGCAGCACCTCGCGCGGCGTGAAGAAGGGGTCGAAGTTCACCTCCTGGGGGACCAGGCCGACCTGGCGGCGCGCGGGCAGCGAGTCGCGGACCACGTCGTGCCCCAGCACCGTCGCCGTACCACCGGTCGGACGCACCAGTCCGCAGACGATCGAGATCCAGGTGGTCTTGCCCGCGCCGTTCGGGCCCAGCAGCGCGAAGATCTCGCCGGGCTCGATGCGCAGCGACAGGCCGCGCAGCGCCTCGACGTCCGCGTTGACGGAGCTGGGCTTCGCCCGGCGGAGTCGTCGCGGGAGGTTCAAGGGACCCTTTGAGGGTCCCTGTCTATTCGGGTAGGTTTT
>Ga0335083_10006828_pt1 | contig 14142 bp, 9 predicted proteins | sample Lox_Sample_42_FD_206716 | JGI IMG/M metagenome (GOLD analysis project Ga0335083, IMG submission 206716) | Soil microbial communities from Loxahatchee National Wildlife Refuge, Florida, United States - Lox_Sample_4.2 | ecosystem: Environmental > Terrestrial > Soil > Wetlands | place: USA: Florida...
GATCAGCCGTCCAGCATCCGTCACGAGCATGACGTCGTCACCTCGCCGCACCGGCAGGGTCGCGACGACCTCGGTGCCGTTGCGTGGCGCGAGCACGATATTGGTGATCCCCTGCCCGCCGCGCCCCGTCACCCGGTAGTCATAGGCCGAGGACCGCTTGCCGAACCCGCCATTGGTGACGGTCAGCAGGATCTCCTCAGCCGTCTCCAACTCGGTCACGCGCTCCGGGCTCAGCGACACCTCCGCCGCCTCCTCGTCGCCTTCCGCCGCGACCTCGACCGCCTCGTCCTCGTAGCCACCATTGCGCCGGCGCGCGGCGGCATGGCGCAGATAGGCGACCCGCTCCTCGGTGCCGGCATCGACATGGCGGAGCACGGAGAGGCTGTTCACCTCGTCCCCGGCGGCGAGCCGGATGCCGCGCACGCCGGCGCTTTCCCGCCCGGCGAAGACGCGCAACGTCTCGTCGCTGATCTGAAAGCGCAGGCAACGCCCGAGCCGGGTCGAGAGCAGCACGTCATCGCCGTCGCGGCAGGTGGCGACGCCGATCAGCCGGTCGCCCTCTTCCAGCTTCATGGCAATGAGGCCGGAGGAGCGCACGTTGCGGAAATCGGAGAGCTTGTTCCGCCGCACATTGCCGCTCGCCGTCGCGAAGACGAGATGCAGGCTCTCCCACAGCGCCTCGTCCTGCGGCAGCGGCAGCACCGTCGTGACGTGGTCGCCGCCGAGTTCCGGCAGCAGGTTGACGAGCGCCCGCCCCTTCGCCGTCGGGCTCGCTTCCGGCAGGCGCCAGACCTTCTCGCGGAACGCCTTGCCGCCCGAGGAGAAGAACAACACCCATTGATGCGTATGGGCATTGAAGCTGCGGGTGACGATGTCGTCGCCGCGGGTGCCGGCGGCGGTGCGGCCGCGGCCGCCGCGATTCTGCGCCCGGAAGATCTCCAGCGCGGTGCGCTTGATGAAGCCGTCGCGGGTGATGGTGACGACCATCTGCCCCGGCTCGATCAGGCTCTCATCATCCTGATCCGCCACGGCATCGACGATCGCGGTCTGGCGCGGCGAGGCGATTTCGGCACGAACGGCGGCCAGCTCCGCGCACATCACCTCCATCCGGCGCGGACGGCTGCCGATGATCTCCAGCAGCTCGGCGATGCGGCGGGCAACCTCGCTCAGTTCCTGCTGGATCTTCTCGCGCTCCAGCCCGGTCAGGCGCTGCAGCCGCAGTTCCAGGATGCCGCGCGCCTGCGCCTCGGTCAGCCGCACGGTGCCGCCGCCCTCGCCCGGAACGATGATATTGCCGGCATCGTCGATCAGTTGCAGCAGCGGCGCGATGTCGCCAGCCGGCCAATCCCGCTGCATCAGCGCGGCGCGCGCGGTCGCGGCGTCCGGGCTCTCGCGGATCAGGCGGATCACGGCGTCGATATTGGCGACGGCGATGGCAAGCCCGACCAACAAATGCGCCCGCTCGCGCGCCTTCATCAGCTCGAACCGGCTGCGGCGCAGGATCACCTCCTCGCGGAAGGTGATGAAGCTCTGCAGCGCGTCCTTGAGGCCCATCAGGCGCGGCCGGCCGCCATCCAGCGCCAGCATGTTGACGCCGAAACTCGTCTGCAGCTGGGTGAAGCGGTAGAGCTGGTTCAGCACCACTTCCGGCGTCGCGTCGCGCTTCAGCTCGATCACCATGCGCATGCCGGAGCGGTCGCTCTCGTCGCGCAGGTCGGCGATGCCCTCGATCTGCTTGGCGCGCACCAGCTCGGCGATGCGTTCGAGCAGCGTGGCCTTGTTCACCTGGAACGGGATCTCGGTGACGATGATCGCCTGCCGGTCCCGCCGCACTTCCTCGATCTCGGCGCGCGCCCGCACGATGACGGAGCCGCGACCGGTCTCGAAGCCGGAGCGGATGCCGGAACGGCCGAGAATGATGCCGCCGGTGGGGAAATCCGGCCCCGGCACGATGCGCATCAGCTCTTCGAGGCTGGTCGCCGGGTCGGCGATCAGCGCCAGGGTGGCGTCGATGATCTCGCCCGGATTATGGGGCGGGATGTTGGTCGCCATGCCGACGGCGATGCCGGCCGCGCCATTGATGAGCAGATTGGGGAAGCTCGCGGGCAGCACCCGCGGCTCATGCTCGCTCTCATCGTAGTTCGGGCTGAAATCGACCGTATCCTTGTCGATATCGGCGAGCAGGTAGGCGGCGGAGCGGGCGAGCCGCGCCTCGGTGTAGCGCATCGCCGCCGGCGGATCGCCGTCCACCGAACCGAAATTGCCCTGGCCGTCGATCAGGGGCAAGCGCATGGAGAAAGGCTGCGCCATGCGCACCATGGCGTCGTAGATCGCGGCGTCGCCGTGCGGATGGTATTTACCCATCACCTCGCCGACCACGCGGGCCGATTTGCGATACGGCTTGTCCGGCGTGTAGCCGGCTTCCTGCATGGCATAGAGAATGCGCCGGTGCACCGGCTTCAGCCCGTCCCGCACATCAGGCAGGGCGCGGCTGACGATCACCGACATGGCATAGTCGAGGTAGGAGCGTCGCATCTCCTCCTCGAGGGTGACCGGGATCATATCGGTCGGGCCCGGTGTTTCCGGCTGGTCGTGTGTATCGCTCACGCAGATCTCTGGAGGGTATTTAGACGGGATGGTTTAGCCCGGTACGCACCGGGGCGCCATAGCAGGCGGCGGAGGGCCGCCGCGCGGAGCCGGCACAGCCGCGCTCCCACGCGGCCGTGCCGCGACCCCGCTATTTTAAGGCCCGTCCGCGAGCGGCGCCAGTGCCAGCCGCCCGGCCTCGGTCAGCGCGCCGCAGCGATAGATGCCGTTGGTCCGGTCCTCCCAGGGGTAATAGATCAGCCCGGTCAGCCGCCCCTCTCGCGCCAGCGCGCGGAAATCCTCCCGCATCTCCCGCATCAGCGGCGTACGGGGCGAATCGTCTTCCGGGCAATCCTTGCCGGCCGCCGGCAGCCCCCATTCGGTGATCCAGCACGGCTTGCCGCCATCCGTGCCGCAAGCCGCCATCAGCTCATCCCGCAGATGCGTGCGACGCCGCTCCGGCGACACCTGCACCGCCGGATAGAGATGCACCGCGTACGCGTCGACGAATCGGTCGAGTCCCTGGCGCCGCAGGTAGCGCAGCGTCGCGCCGACCGCGACCGCATCCGGCCCTGGCCGTGCCCCTTCCCGTCCCGGATCGGCCAGCCCCGCCGAGATAAGCGGCGTCGCCCGGTTGAGCCGCGACGAATCCCGGACCTCCTTCATCACCGCGAGCAGGCGCAGATAAACCTGATATCCGGCGGCGACGATCCGGGCTTCCGGATCGCGCTCCAGATCCGCCTCACCGAACACACGCCCCTCGCCGGGATACGGGAAATCCCCGTTGAACGGCGTCCAGTTGATCTCGTTGCCCAGTTCCAACCCGGCGAAGACGACGCCCCGCGCCTCCATCTGGCTGAAATACGCGGCGAAGAAGGCGCGGAATCGCTCCGGATCGACGCCGGAAAGCCCGCGCGCCGCATAGATCCAGGGCTTGTCCGGCACGGGCGGGCGCCGCTTGGCATCGGGGCGGAACGAGTCGCTGCTCGGATAGACGTTCAGCACCGTCCGGATGCCGGCCGCGTTCGCCTGGACGATGAAGCGGCTGATGCGGTCGTACGGCGCCAGCAACGGCACCCGGATCACCTGGACGCCGTTTGCCCTGAGCGTGGCCAGGAGCTGATCCTGCCGCGCCTCCGGCAGCCATTGCGGGTTGACGATGTTGACGCCGATCACCGGCTCGGCCGCCTCCGCTAGCGCGGCGGCGGCGAGCGGCCAGGACAGCGTGAGCGCGAACAGGCAGAGCGTCCGGACGAGCCGGCGTGGGATCGACGCTTTCACGGGCGGTACGCCCTCCGGTCCGTTGGGAGGCCGGATGCGGCACCCGGCAGGGGAAAGAACGAGCCCCGGATAACGGGCCGGTTCCCCGTCGCACCCACCGCGATTCGGTGAAGAGTTCCGCAGGCCCGTGGCTGTGGTCAGGCGGGCCGTGGGGGCGGCCTGTTCGCCGCCCCCCGAAGGCGTCAGAAGGGAATTTCGTCGTCCAGATCCCCGCCCGACGGCGGCTCCCAGGACGGCGCGCCGCCGCCGCCACCACCACCGCGCTGCTGGCCGCCGGCACCGCCGCCGGAGCGGCCGCCACGCGGCGCACCGCCACCGCCGCCCGCGCCGCCGTAGCCACCGCCGCCCTCGCCGCCGCCTTCACCGCGGCCATCCAGCATGGTCAGCTCGCCGCGGAATTTTCCAAGTACAACTTCCGTCGTGTACTTCTCCTGGCCGGACTGGTCGGTCCATTTCCGGGTCTGCAACGACCCTTCGACATAGACCTTGCTCCCCTTGCGCAGGAACCGTTCGGCCACATCTGCCAGACGCTCATTGAAGATCACCACGCGGTGCCACTCGGTGCGCTCCTTGCGCTCGCCGGAGGCTCGGTCGTTCCAGGTCTCGCTGGTCGCGAGGGAGAGCTGAACGATCTTCTGGCCGTCCTGCGTGTTCCGCACTTCCGGGTCGCGCCCCAGATTGCCCACCAGAATTACCTTGTTCACGCTGCCGGCCATACCAAACCTCATCCTGTCGCCCCGGTGTTCCGGGGCTTGTCCCTGCCAGCATACGACGCCGGTTGCACCCGATCGAGTGGGTTTCCAAAGGGCTCCGCCCTTTGGCGGGTCCAGGGCAGCGCCCTGGCCTTCCTTCAGCGGCCACGTCCCTCTGGCGCATTTTCACCCTGCCCAAGGCCACCGCACCGGGTCTTTGATAGGGCGCACATCGTCATCAACCAGCCCGATTCCCGTCAGGCCGAGGCTGCTCTGACTCCGGGGGAGATCACGTTTTGGCCGGTTTCATCCATGTCCGCGGCGCGCGCGAGCACAACCTCAGGAACGTCGACGTCGCGATCCCGCGCGACAGCCTGACCGTCATCACCGGCCTCTCCGGCTCCGGCAAATCCTCCCTGGCCTTCGACACGATCTATGCCGAGGGGCAGCGCCGCTATGTCGAGAGCCTTTCCGCCTATGCCCGCCAGTTCCTGGAGCTGATGGGCAAGCCGGATGTGGACAGCATCGAGGGCCTCTCCCCCGCCATTTCCATCGAGCAGAAGACCACCAGCCGCAACCCGCGCAGCACCGTCGGCACCGTCACCGAGATCCACGACTACATGCGCCTGCTCTGGGCGCGGGCCGGGGTGCCGTATTCGCCGGCAACCGGCCTGCCGATCGAGGCGCAGACGGTGAGCCAGATGGTGGACCGCATCATGGCCATGCCGGAGGGCACGCGGCTGCTGCTGCTCGCCCCGGTGGTACGGGACCGCAAGGGCGAATACCGCAAGGAACTCGCCGAACTGCAGCGCCGCGGCTTCACCCGCGCCAAGGTGGACGGCAAGCTCTACGAGATCGGCGAGGTCCCGGCCCTCAACCGCAAGCTCAAGCACACGGTGGAGGCGGTGGTGGACCGCGTCGTCGTCCGCGAGGGCCTGGCGCAGCGCCTCGCCGACAGCCTGGAAACCGGTCTCGGCCTGGTGGAAGACGGTGTGATCTATGCCGAGAACGCGGATACCGGCGAGCGCACCGTGTTCTCCAGCCGTTTCGCCTGCCCGGTCAGCGGCTTCACCATCGAGGAGATCGAGCCGCGCCTGTTCAGCTTCAACTCGCCGCATGGCGCCTGCCCGGCCTGCGACGGGCTCGGCGTCGAGCAATTCTTCGACCCCGCCCTGGTGGTGCCGGATGAGCGCCGCTGCCTCGCCGAGGGCGCCATCGCCCCCTGGTCCGGCAATAAGAGCGAGTATTACGACCAGACCCTGGCCTGCCTCGCCCGCCACTTCAAGGTCAGCACCCGGACGCCCTGGCGCGACCTTCCGGCGCGGGTCTGCGACGCGATCCTGAACGGCACCGAGGAGGAGATCAGCTTCACCTACAAGGACGGCGTCCGCTCCTACGCCGTCGAGAAGGAATTCGAGGGGGTGCTGAAGAACCTGCGGCGCCGCTGGCAGGAGACGGACAGCGCCTGGGTGCGGGAGGAGTTGTCGCGCTACCAGGCGGAGAAACCCTGCGCCGTCTGCCACGGCGCGCGGCTCAAGCCGGAGGCGCTGGCGGTCAAGGTCGCGGGCAGCACCATCGCCGAGGCGAGCGACCTCTCGATCAGCCGCGCCCTCGACTGGTTCGCGACCGTGGACACGACGCTGACCCCGCAGCGGCAGGAGATCGCCCGCCGCATCCTGCGCGAGATCAACGAGCGGCTGCGCTTCCTGGTCGATGTCGGCCTCGACTATCTCAGCCTGGCGCGCGGCTCGACCACGCTCTCCGGCGGCGAGAGCCAGCGCATCCGGCTCGCGAGCCAGATCGGCTCGGGCCTGACCGGCGTGCTCTACGTACTGGACGAACCCTCGATCGGCCTGCACCAGCGCGACAATGAACGCCTGCTCGGCACGCTCCGGCGGCTGAAGGCGCTCGGCAACACCGTGCTCGTGGTGGAGCATGACGAGGACGCGATCCGCGCCGCCGACCACCTGATCGACATGGGGCCGGGCGCCGGCATCAATGGCGGCAACGTCATCGCCGAGGGCACGCCGGAGGAAGTGGAGGCGAATCCGGAGTCGGTCACCGGCGCCTATCTCTCCGGCCGCAAGCGGATCGAGGTGCCGGCGCAACGCCGTCCGGTGGACCCGAAACGCATGCTCCGGGTGATCGGCGCGCGCGGCAACAACCTCAAGGACGTGACGGCGGAGATCCCGCTCGGCACCTTCACCTGCGTCACCGGCGTCTCCGGCGGCGGCAAATCCACCCTCGTCATCGACACGCTGTTCAAGGCCGCCTCACGCCGGCTGATGGGCTCGGGCGAGGCGCCGGCGCCGCATGAGCGCATCGACGGGCTGGAACTGCTCGACAAGATCATCGACATCGATCAGTCGCCGATCGGCCGCACGCCGCGCTCCAATCCCGCGACCTACACCGATCTGTTCACGCCGATCCGCGACTGGTTCGCCGAGCTGCCGGAAAGCCGCGCGCGCGGCTACAAGCCCGGCCGCTTCAGCTTCAACGTCAAGGGCGGGCGCTGCGAGGCCTGCCAGGGCGACGGCGTCATCAAGATCGAGATGCACTTCCTGCCCGACGTTTTCGTGACCTGCGACGCCTGCAAGGGCGCGCGCTACAACCGCGAGACGCTGGAGGTGAAGTTCCGGGGCAAGTCGATCGCCGAGGTGCTGGCGATGACGGTCGATGAGGCCCTGCCCTATTTCAGCGCGGTCAGCCGCATCAATGACCGGCTCACCATCCTGCAACGCGTCGGCCTCGGCTATGTCGCCCTCGGCCAGCAGGCGACGACGCTCTCCGGCGGCGAGGCGCAGCGGATCAAGCTGGCGAAGGAACTGGCGCGGCGGGCGACCGGACGCACGCTCTACATCCTCGACGAGCCGACCACCGGGCTGCATTTCGAGGATGTGCGCAAGCTGCTGGAGGTGCTGCACGCGCTGGTCGATCAGGGCAACAGCGTCGTGGTGATCGAGCATAATCTGGAGGTCATCAAGACCGCCGACTGGATCCTCGATCTCGGTCCGGAAGGCGGCGATGGCGGCGGACGCATCGTTGCCGCCGGCACGCCGGAAACCATCGCGGCCGCGCCGGAAAGCCATACGGGGCGGTTCCTGGCGCCGCTGCTGCCGAAAATGACGGCCAAGACCAAGAGACGGGCTTGAAGGCCAGGGGGCTCCGCCCCCTGCACCCCCACTGGGGCCTTGAGGCCCCAGACCCCCAACTGTTTACGATGCCTTTTCCCGGGTCATCAGCGCCCCGAGTGCGCTCGCCATGTCGGTCGGGATGAGCACGGTGGTGCCGCGCTCCTTGTTCATCTCGTAGAGCAGGTTCATCTGCCGCAATTGCAGCGCCACCGGATTGCGCTCGTAGAGCGCGGCCGCGTCAAGCACCTGGCGCGCGATGTCCTGCTCCGCCGAGGCGAGCGTCACCCGCGCCGCGCGCTCCCGCTCGGCCTGGGCCTGCCGGCTCATCGCGTCCTGCAGCGCATCCGGGATCGCCACGTCGCGGATCTCCACCGAGCGCACCCCGACGCCCCAACTGGCCGTCTTGGCGGCGATGGCCTCGCGCAATTGCTGATCAGCCATCTTGCGGTCGGAGAGCAGACGGGACAGCTCGGTCGAGCCGATCATCTCGCGCAGGCTGGTCTGGGCGACGCGGTCGATCGCCTCGGCGTAATTGGCGATGTTGATCGCCGCGGCGCGTGGGTCCTCCACCTGCCAGAACACGATGGCATCCACGCCGACCGCCACCGTGTCCTTGGTCAGCGCCTGCTCGGCAGTGATGCTGGTGGTCTGGATGCGCATGTCGATGACGAACGCGACCTGGTCGATGATCGGGATCACCAGGAACAGCCCCGGCCCCTTCACCGCATGGAACCGGCCAAGGCGCAGCACCACGGCGCGCCGCCATTCCTGCAACAGGCGGATGGCGCGCAGCAGGATCAGGGCGATGATGGCGACGAGAACGATGAGGACCGGGTTCATGGCGGCTCCGTCTGCCTGCAGGCCCGGGGAGCATAGCCCATTCGCCGCCGACCCGCAGGGGGAGGCGCCCGGAAACAGGCCTGGGGCGCGATGCGTTCACGCATCACGCCCCAAGTGTTTGTTTTGGTGAGAAAGTTTATGGGCTCAGGTGGAGGCACCTGAACCCATCTTGCTTTAGCTCAGCTTGAAGAACCAGTTGCTGAGCAGCACCACCGCGATCCCGCCCGCCAGGGTCAGGTACGGCAGGATACCGGCGCGCTTGGTGGTGATGTCGCCCGAGCCGCCGACATGCAGATCCTCGAGCATCCGCTCGGGGAACTTGCCCCGGTCCTGGACATAGTGGCGGAAGCAGAAGACCGGAATGATCAACAGCGCCGCGATGAACCCGGCCCAGAGAGCCTGCGGGTTCCAGGTCTTCGCGCCCGCGCCCATGAAGGCCGCGTTTACGAAGGCGAAGATGCTGCCGAGCCCGAGGAGCCAGGTCGGCGCCTTGTAGGGGCGGCGCGTCTTGCCGGAATCGACGCGGTGGATCCACCCGGCGTTGAGGTTGAGGAAGTTGAAGATGATGTAGGCGCAGTTCGAAACGGCAAGGATGAAGAAGAAGCTGGTCGCATCGGTCGAGGCGACGGCGAGGAGCAAGAGGTTGAAGATGAGGTCGGTCCACATGGCGCGTGTCGGCGCGCCGTGCTCGTTCACATGGCTGAGATAGCGCGGCAGCCAGCCATCCACCGAGCCCTGGTAGAGGGTGCGCGAGGAGCCGGCCATCGCGGTCATGATCGAGAGCATGAGCGCCAGGATCATCAGCATGACCATGATCGACTGCAGGAAGGCGCCGCCGCCGATCATCCCCGCCATTGCGCTGGCAACGCCTGATCCGTCGCCGATCGAGGGGTCAAGCATGCCGGTCAGGCCGAGCGCACCCTGGAAGGTGAACGGCACCAGGATGTAAAGCGCGAGGCAGAGCAGCCCGGAATAGAAGATGGCCTTGAACGTGTCGGTGCCAGGATTGCGAAACTCGCTTGTATAGCAAACCGCCGTCTCGAAGCCATAGGTGGACCAGGCAGCGATGAACATGCCGCCAAGCACGAGAGTCCAGCCCGGAACGTTCCAGTGGCCCGGAGCCGCCGCGCCGGCGGAAGCGAGCGGCACCAGCGGGGAATAGTTACTGAAATTCACGTGGCCGTTGAGCAAGGGCACCACGCCGCAGATCAGCATCGGTATGATGACGAGAAGCCCGATCCATTTCTGGAGCTTGGCGGTGCCGAGAATGCCGCGATGCTGGATCGCGAACACGATCAGCATGATCGCCACGCCGATGAAGAACGTCGCGTTGAGTGAGAAGCCAACCGGGCCGAGCGTGTGGCTGAACAGCGTCCAGTTGCGGATCGCAGGCGTCAGCACGGCGATCGCGGCATTCACCTTGTCGGACTGGGAACCGGCGATGCTGGCGCCATGCTGGGCGACCCACTGCACGACTTCGGGCGAGGCTGCCGTGGGGATGGGCGCAAAGGCGTTCAGCACATAGGCCGCCGCGATCGAACAGCCGAGTGAAAGGACCGGCGACCAAGCGATCCAGTTGCACCAGACGGAGAGCGGCGCGATGAATTTGCTGTAGCGGACCCAGGCCGCTGCGCCATAGACCGAGGCACCGCCTGACTTGTTCGGGAAAAGCCCGGCGATCTCGGCATAGGTGAAGGACTGCACGAAGCCCATCAGCATCGAGGCGGTCCAGATCAGGAAGGAGAGATTGCCAGTCATCCCCGCAATGCCGCCGATCGAGAACAGCACCAGGGCCGGGACGCCGCTTGCGACCCAAAAGGCTCCTCTCCAGTCGATAGTCCTCCGCAGCGTCCCCGATTCCGCGATCGGGGCGCCGATCACGACCGACACGTTTTCACTCATCGAATCCTTCCTCTCGATCGAGGCGATTGCCGCCAGACGAGTTGAATGTCAGGCAATTTATATGCCAGAGAGGAATTTTTTCATTTCATTTGAATAAAAATGCCGAATTTTGCTGTGCTCCCTGAACGGCCGGCACTGCTTCGGTAAGTTTTGGCCAAAATTTCGCCTTTATGGCCTAATAAATGTGCGGATCGGAGAAAATTTGCATAATGTTGTATCATTCGCCTCCTCGGAAGGCAGACTGCGCTCAACACCAGCGATATGAGAGCAAGCAGGATCGGCGTTCCTTTGAGCGCCGATCCTGCTCTTAGTGTCTGTCCGGATTTTTTCTATTTAATATCAATGACCTACATCATGGCGGCAGCCAGCACCTGAAATCGCAACGAATAAAACCAAGCAATTTCAATGGGTGCGCCGCTTTGGAATATAGGTAAGCGGTTGAAATTACTCACAAGATTCCCGGACAGACACTAAGGACGCGCCGCAGGCGCTCCTATGAAGCGAGCAAGGTCCTGCGCGCCCTCCGGCCGTGCCGAGCGAAAGAAGGTGTAGGAGAGCGTGATCTCGTGCACGTCCTCGGTGTTCGGGTCCGTGGCCAGCCGCGGATCAACGTAGAACGTCACCGGCATCTGCACCGATTGATGCGCGCCGAGCCGCTCCTCGGTGAAGCAGAAGCACTGCACCTTGCTGAAATAAGGACCAGCCTTCTCCGGCGTCACGTTGAAGGTGGCGTGCCCGACGATCGGGGTGTCGGAGACATTCTCCGCCGTGAAAAAGGCGAGCGCGTTCTCGCCGAGATGCACGTGGATCTGGCGCTGCACCGGCTGGAAGCGCCAGGGCAGCCCCGGCGCCGTATTGGTGTCGAAGAAGACGGTGACGAGCCGGTCGGTCTCCACCGTGCTGGCGGCCGCCACGCGCTGGGTGGTGCCGCCCGCCCCCGTCACCTGGCAGAACAGGCGATACAGCGTCACCGAATAGGCGGTGAGCCCGCCCATCAGCGCCAGCAGGGCGCCGAGCAGCAGGTAGGTCGGCCAGTGTCGCCTGCCCCTCATGGCGCGCCGCCCCCCTCGCATGCGATCACCCTCATTCCAGGCATGTGCGTGCGGCCCCCGCATCCGACAAGCCCAGACCGCCCCGCCTCACCCGCCGGATGACGGCATCGAGGCGGCGACCAGCGGCGCCAGCGCGCGATAATCGTCGATGCGCGGTGCGCCGGGCCGCCAGGCGAGGCTCAGCGTCCGCCAGCTTCCCTTGCCCGCCAGCGACCGCAAGGCCAGCTCCGCCCCCGCCGTCACCCCGCCGGCGACCGCGAGTCGCGGCAACAAGGTCACGCCCAGCCCGCCCGCCACCATCTGCACCAGCGTATGCAGGCTGGTGGCGGCGAAACCGTCCTGCCCCTCGCCGCCGCGCATCTTGGCGCAGGCGGCGAGCACCTGGTCGCGCAGACAATGCCCGTCCTCCAGCAGCAGCAGCCGCTCGGACGCGAGCTGCTCCGGCTGGATCCGGTCCTGCGCCGCCAGCGGGTGCGCCGGCGGCAACGCGGCCACGAACTCGTCGCGCGTCACGGGCATGGCCTCGACAGCGGCGCAATCGCAGGGCAGCGCCAGCAAGGCGACATCGAGCCGGTTGGCGCTGATCCGGTCCACCAGCCGCTCGGTCGTGTCCTCGCGCAGGAACAGGCGCAGCCTTGGATAGGCCTCGCGCAGCGCCGGCATCAGGCGCGGCAGCAGGAAAGGGCTGACAGTCGGGATCACCCCGAGGCGCAGCGGCCCGCTCATCGGCGTGCGCGCGGCCGAGGCGGTTTCGCACACCGCCTCCAGCGCCGCGAGCGCCGCCCGCGCCCGCCCGACCAACTCCACCCCGAGCGGGGTGAACACCACCCGCTTGCCGGCGCTGCGGTCGAGGATGCGCGCATCAAGCTGCCGCTCCAGCGCCAGCAATCCGGCCGAGAGGGTGGATTGCGTGACCGCGCAGACGGCGGCGGCGCGGCCGAAATGATGCTCGTCCGCCAGTGCCAGGAGATAACGGAGTTGCTGCGGCGAGGGCAGAGGCGTCATCGATTCACTCGATCAAAACCAACAACTAAATTCATTGGACCATATCATACCACGACGCCATACCAAGGGCGCGGGCCCGGCGCGCCTAGAGCGCCATCGGCTCGGATGGAACCATCTGAACCGATAAAGGTGCTCGTAAAAACAAAGACTTAGACCATGACCGGATCAGTCAACCCGATCCGATCATGGTCTAACCGCCGACGCGCAGTGCCATTCCCTGAGGAGACCAGACTTATGCTCACCATTGGCGACAAGTTCCCGAGCTTTTCCCTGGACGCCGTGAAGGGTGGCCCCGATGGGCTCAACCTGAAGAGCGCCTTCACCCGCATCACCAGCGAGAGCGACGCCGGCAAGTGGAAGGTGGTGTTCTTCTGGCCGAAGGACTTCACCTTCGTCTGCCCGACCGAGATCGTCGCCTTCGGCAAGCTGGCGAAGGAGTTCGCCGACCGCGACGCCGTGGTCTACGGCGTTTCCACCGACAGCGAGTTCGTGCACCTGAACTGGCGCCTGCATCATGACGACCTGCGGGATCTGTCGATCCCGATGCTGGCCGACATCAAGCGCGAGCTGTCCGAGGGCCTCGGCATCGTCGAGAAGGAGGCGGGCGTCGCCCTGCGCGCGACCTTCATCGTCGATCCGCATGGCGTGATCCAGTGGGTCAGCGTCAACCCGCTCTCGGTCGGCCGCAACCCGCAGGAAGTGCTGCGCGTGCTCGATGGGGTGCAGAGCGACGAACTCTGCCCGTGCAACTGGAACAGGGGCGAAGAGTTCCTGCACCCCGCCGCCTGATCCACGGTTCCGGCCGCGCCGCTCCCCACGAGGGGCGCGGCCGGGCTTCCCTCTTCCGGGGCGGCGCTCCCCGCCCTCCCGGTTCCCGTTGAGGAGACCTGCCTTGTCGATCGAAGCCCTGAAAGACCGCCTGCCGGATTACGCCAAGGATCTCCGGCTGAATCTCGGCTCTCTGGCGGCCGACCCGACGCTCTCGGCGCAGCAGCTCGCGGGCACGTTCATCGTTTCCGCCCTCGCCTCCCGCAACGCCGCGGTGACGCGGGCGATCGTCGCCGAATTCGGCCCGAAGCTGAGCCCGGAGGCGTTGCAGGCGGCCAAGGCAGCGGCGGCAATCATGGGGATGAACAACGTCTATTACCGCTTCGTCCACCTGCTCGGCGGCGACTACGCCAACATGCCGGCGAAGCTGCGGATGAACGTGATCGGCCGGCCGGGCGTCGAGAAGGTGGATTTCGAGCTGTGGTCGCTCGCCGTCTCCGCCATCAATGGCTGCGGCATGTGTGTGGAAAGCCACGAGAAGGCGGTGCGCCACGGCGGGCTGTCGCAGGAGCAGGTGCAGACCGCAGTGCGTATCGCGGCGACCGTGCACGCCGTCGCCGCCGCGCTGGATGGTGAGGACGCGCTGGCGGGCTGAGGGACGGAGCCGTTAGGGCGGTATCAGCCGAACCGGTTCCGGTCCGGCTGATATAAAGACAGCCGCCGGCAGGCCCCCCCGCCCCGCCGCCGGGCGGAACGGTGCAGGGTCGTCACGCGCCTGTTCACCGGAAACGAAGAAGAAGCTATTTAGAGCGTTTTCCGTTCGCCTTGGCTCACAGAAAATGCTCTAAATCTTTCATTTGGTGAGCAATTTTATCCGATCAG
>Ga0335083_10006829_pt1 | contig 14142 bp, 13 predicted proteins | sample Lox_Sample_42_FD_206716 | JGI IMG/M metagenome (GOLD analysis project Ga0335083, IMG submission 206716) | Soil microbial communities from Loxahatchee National Wildlife Refuge, Florida, United States - Lox_Sample_4.2 | ecosystem: Environmental > Terrestrial > Soil > Wetlands | place: USA...
GTCGGAGCGCCGAGATTTGAACTCGGGACCCCTTGCACCCCATGCAAGTGCGCTACCAGACTGCGCCACGCTCCGACTTCGATTGTTCTTTTTGGACACACGCGCAGGTGGGGAAGGTCCCGCGCGGGGCGCTGATCATACGCCCATTCCCAGGCAAAAAGGGCAGACCATTCCGCGGCAGCTTCAGCGACGCAGGATCCGCATCAGCTCCTCGAGCTCGACCCGAACCTGCTTCACGATCTGCTGGCTCTGCGTCACGTCCGTACGCGCCTCTTCGCCGGTCAGCTTGTTGCGCGCTCCGCCGATCGTGAACCCCTGATCGTAGAGCAGGCTCCGGATCTGGCGGATCACGATGACATCCTGGCGCTGGTAGTAGCGGCGGTTGCCCCGCCGCTTCACCGGCTTCAGCTGCGGAAACTCCTGTTCCCAGTACCTCAGCACGTGCGGCTTCACCCCGCACAGCTCACTCACTTCACCGATGGTGAAGTAACGCTTACCGGGAATCGCCGGCAGCTGAGCGTTATTCTTTGGCTCCAACATAGGCTTCGACCCGTGCCTTTAGTTTTTGCCCTGGACGAAACGTCACGACGCGGCGCGCGCTGATCGGGATTTCCTCGCCGGTCTTGGGATTGCGACCGGGACGCTGGTTCTTGTCGCGCAGATCAAAGTTGCCGAAGCCCGAGAGCTTGACCTGCTCTCCGCCCGACAGCGCAGCACGAACCTCCTCGAAGAACAGATCCACCAGCTCGCGCGCCTCACGCTTGTTGAGACCGAGCTGGTTGAACAGCGCTTCCGCCATCTCCGCTTTGGTCAGGGCCATCTCTTTATTCTCGTAATCTCGCGTTCAAGTTCTCTCGCAGATCGGCGACCACGGAAGCGACCACCTGCTCCACGTCGTCATCGGTAAGAGTGCGAGAAATATCCTGAAAAATCAAGCCTAAAGCGATGCTTTTTCGACCTTCTTCGAGGCCCGGGCCCCGGTAGACGTCGAAAACGCGGAGTTCACGCAGGAGGCTTGAGGCGGACAAGGTTACACGCTCGGTCAGGCTACTTAAAGTGACCGACTCGTCCACCACGACGGCGAGGTCGCGCCGCACCTGGGGGAAGCGCGAGATCTCGCGGTAGCTGGCGCGCCGGATCGCCAGTCCCGACACATCCAGCTCGAACAGTACCGGCGTATATGTAAAATCCATCGACTTCGTGAGTTCCGGGTGCAGTTCCCCCACCCAGCCGACGGGTTCTCCGCGCCGCAGCACCCGGGCGGCGCGTCCCGGGTGCAGTGCCGGGTGCCGTCCGGCGATGAACTGGAACGAGTCCGGCTCGCCGGTCCCGGTCAGGAGCGCCTGGACATCGGCCTTCACGTCGTAGAAGTCGACCGGGCCGCGTGCCTCCTTGCCGATGCCCCACTGCTCGGGCAGGCGCCGTCCGCAGGCGATGCCCGCAATCGAGTCGACCTCGCGCGTCCGGCCGCCGGCGACATGGAAGCGCGCACCGTGCTCGAACAGGCGGATACGGTCCTGCTGGCGGCGCTGGTTTTCGAGCGCGGCGCGCGCAAGGCCCGGCCACAGCGATACGCGCATGACAGACAGGTCGCGCGCGATCGGGTTCGCGATTGGCAGCGCCTCGTCGTCCGGGAACAGCTGCCTCTGCAGCACCGGATCCACAAACGCGAGCGAGATCGACTCCTGGTAGGCGCGCGCGGCGAGGCTCTCCAGCAGCGTGGCCTCCGGCGCCTTGGCCGAAGGCAGCGGCATGAACGTCTGCGGCACCAAAGCGTCGGTCTCGGGGATTTCCGCAAGTCCCATGATGCGCGCCGCTTCCTCGATCAGGTCGGCCTCGATCGCGATGTCGAAGCGGTGCGGGGGGGGCGTCGCCTGCCACTGATCCTTGCCGGCCACGACGTGCATGCCTAACGCCTTCAGTACCTGGGTGACGCGCTCCGGCGGCAGCTCCACTCCGAGCAGCCGCTGCAGCTGCGCGGCACGCAACCTCACCGGGGCACGCCGGGGAAGGTGTGCCGGGGACTCGGTGATGGTGACGGCGCCCGGCGAACCCCCGGTCACCGTCTTCAGCAGCGTCACGGCGCGCTCGGTCGCGCGCCCCTGTCCCTGCGGGTCCACGCCGCGCTCGAAGCGCTGCCCGGCCTCCGTCACGAGCCCCATCCGGTGCCCGCGACCGAGCACCGCGGCCGGATTGAAGAACGCAGCTTCGAAGTAGATGTCGCAGGTACCCGGGCCCGTCGCGGTGCGCTCCCCGCCCATGATGCCGGCGAGGCCCACCGGTCCCTGCTCGTCCGCGATCAGCAGCATCTCGGGCTCGACCTCGAGCTCGCGCCCGTCGAGCAGTGTGAATTTTTCCCCCGCGCGCCCGTAGCGCACCACGATGCCGCCCTTCACCTTGTTCAGGTCGTAGGCATGCATCGGCTGCCCGAGCTCGAGCATCACGTAGTTGGTCACGTCCACGACCGGGGAGATGGAGCGCACGCCCGCGCGTCGCAGCCGCTCGCGCATCCACACCGGCGTCGGCGCGCGGTTGTCGATGCCGCGCACGATGCACCCGGCGAAGCGCGGGCACCCGTCTGGCGCCTCGAGCTTCACCGACAGGCGGTCCTCGTGGGTGGCCGTCACCGGCTCGATCCTGGGCCCGGTGACCGCGGTGTTGGTGAGCGCCGCAACCTCGCGCGCCATGCCGAGGACCGACATCGCATCGCCACGGTTGGGAGTGACGTTGAGCTCCAGGACGCTCTCATCGAGCCCCAGATAGTCGCGCAGCGAGCGGCCTACCGGCGCATCCGCGGGCAGCTCCAGGATCCCGGCCGACTGGTCCGAGAGCCCGAGCTCCCTGGCCGAGCACAGCATGCCCTGGGACTCGACCCCGCGGAGCTTTGCGGCCTTGATGTGAACGTCGCCGGGCAGCTGCGCCCCGAGCTTCGCGAGCGCGCTCTTGAGTCCCGCGCGCGCATTCGGGGCACCGCACACGATGGTGACCGGATCCGCGCCGCCGGCAAGGACCTGGCACACCCTGAGCTTGTCGGCCTGCGGGTGCGGCTCACAGCGGACGATCTCGCCCACCACGACTCCGGTGAACGGGGGGGCGGCGGGACCGACCGCCTCGAGCTCGAATCCCGCCATCGTCAGGCGCGCGCCCAGCTCCTCGGCACTCCAGGGGAAGTCCACCCACTCCTTCAGCCAGCCGTGGGAGATCTTCATGCGCCCAGCGTCCGGAACTGCTTGAGGAAGCGCAGGTCGCTCTCGAAGAACAGGCGCAGGTCGTTCACCCCGTAGCGCAGCATCGCCAGGCGGTCGATGCCCGCACCGAAGGCGTAGCCGGTGAAGCGCTCCGCATCGATGCCGCTCGCGCGCAGCACGTTCGGGTGCACCATGCCGCAGCCGGAGATCTCCAGCCATCCGGTGTGCTTGCAGGTGCGGCAGCCGCGGCCCTCGCAGAACACGCACGACATGTCCACCTCCGCCGACGGCTCGGTAAAGGGGAAATACGACGGGCGCAGCCGCATCCCGACATCCTTCTCGAAGAAGCTCTTGAGGAACCCGTGCAGGGCCGCCTTCATGTTCGCGAAGCTGACGTTCTCGCCGACCACCAGCCCTTCCAGCTGGTGGAACATCGGCGAGTGCGTCATGTCGGAGTCGTTCCGGTATACGCGCCCGGGCGCGATGATCGCCAGCGGCGCCCCGCGCTCCTTGAGGGCCCGGATCTGCACCGGCGAGGTGTGGGTGCGCAACAGGCGCCCGTCGGCGAAGTAGAAGGTGTCGTGCATCGCCCGCGCCGGGTGGTTGGCCGGGATGTTGAGCGCCTCGAAGTTGTGGAAGTCGTCCTCGATCTCGGGGCCCGAGGCCACCTCGAACCCGGCGCGCCGGAAGATCGCCTCGATCCTCAGGCGCGCCTCGGTCACCGGGTGCAGGCCGCCCGCCTCCTCGCCGCGTCCCGGCAGGGTCACGTCGATGCGGCCGGCGGCGAGCTGCGCCTCGACGCGCGCACGCTCGAGCGCCCCGCGGCGGTCCTCGACGGCTGCCTGCAGGGATTCCTTCGCCTGGTTGATGCGCGCACCGGCGGCGGGCCGCTCGGCCGCGGACAGCGCGCCCAGCGCCTTCAGCTGCTCGGTGAACGCGCCCTTCTTGCCCAGCCAGCGCACGCGCACGTCCTCGAGCGCCGCAAGCTCCTGGCAGGCGGCGACTTCGGCGAGCGCCTGAGCAGTCAGGGCTGCAAGGTCCGACAAGACCCGCCCCTTTGCGTCAGGTGATACCGAGTGCGGTCTTGGCCTGCTGGGCGATCGCGCCGAAGGCCGCCGTGTCGTGCACGGCGATGTCGGCGAGCACCTTGCGGTCAATCTCCACGCCGGCCTTGTTCAGGCCGTTGATGATGCGGCTGTAGGACAGCCCGTAGAGACGCGCCGCGGCGTTGATGCGCGCGATCCACAGTGCGCGGAACTCGCGCTTGTTCTGGCGGCGATCGCGGTAGGCGTACTGCCCCGCCTTGATGACCGCCTGCTTGGCGGCCCGGTAGACCTTGCGCCGGGCGTTGTAGTAACCCTTCGCCTTGCCCAGAACCTTCTTGTGACGGCGCCCGGCCGTCACGCCACGCTTGACTCGTGCCATGTTGCGCTCCGCTTATTTGTGGTGGGGAAGAAGCTGCTCGAGACGACCGACGTCGGTTTTGTCCACGAGGCTCGAACCGCCGGAGCGGGCGTGGCGCTTCACCTTGCGGGCCTTGTGACCCAGGTTATGGCGACGATTGGCCGCGTAGCCCTTGAAGCCCTTCGCCGTTTTGCGAAAGCGCTTGGCCGCGGCCCGGTTGGTTTTCAACTTGGGCATCGACAGTTACTCCTGTTGTGTAGCTACCGCTCGCAGGATACGCACGCGCATCCGCTTGCGGGCGAACGCTCCGCGTCGCCGGCTTTAGGTCGCCTTCGAGTTGAAGCGTTACTTCTTCTTCGGTGCAAAGACCATGATCATCTGCTTGCCCTCCATCAGCGGGTTCTGCTCGACCACCGCATGCGGTGCGAGGTCGGTTGAAACCCGATCGAGGAGCTTGCGCCCGATGTCCTGGTGCACCATCTCGCGGCCACGGAACCGTAAGGTCACCTTGGCCTTGTCACCCTCGGCCAGGAAGCGGGTCAGGTTACGCAGCTTGATCTGGTAATCCGACTCGCCCGTGCCGGGGCGAAACTTAACTTCCTTGACCTGAATCTGCTTCTGCTTGCGCTTGGCGGAGTGGGCCTTCTTGTTCTGCTCGAACAGGAACTTGCCGTAGTCCATGATGCGCACGACAGGCGGCTCGGCCGTCGGCGACACCTCCACCAGATCCAGCTCCGCGGCCAGCGCCATCTGCAGGGCGTCGTACCGTGACATGACTCCGGCCTGCGAGCCGTCCGCTGCGATCACGCGCAGTTGGGGTGCGGCGATGTCTTCGTTACGCCGGACCCGCTTCGTTGCACTAGCGATTCGTCATCCCTCCACTACCTTGCGCCCGCGGCTTTCGAGCTCGACACGAAGACGTTCGGCGAACGTCTCCGGGGCCATCGTGCCCAGATCCTTGCCGCTACGTGTGCGCACTGCAAGTAAGTTCGCGGCCACTTCCTTGTCGCCCGCAACCAATAGATACGGAACACGCTTGAGCGTGTGCTCGCGGATTTTAAAGCCCACCTTCTCGTTACGCAAGTCGGACTCGACCCGAAATCCCTGATTTTTCAGGGATTCCGTCACTCGGGTCACGTACTCGTCCTGGCGGTCGGTGATGCTCAGGACCACCGCCTGGATGGGAGCCAGCCACGCCGGCAGCCGGCCGGCATGGTGCTCGAGCAGGATGGCGAAGAAGCGCTCCAGCGAGCCGAACATCGCGCGATGCAGCATGACGGGGGTGCGCTTGTGGCTGTGCTCGTCGATGTAATAGGCCCCCAGCCGCTCGGGCATGTTCAGGTCGACCTGGAGAGTCCCGCACTGCCAGTCCCGGCCGATGGCGTCCCGGAGCACGAACTCGAGCTTGGGTCCGTAGAAGGCCCCCTCCCCCTTATTTAAGGAGTACTCGATCCCGGCCGCCCGGGAGGCGGCGATCAGGGCGGCTTCCGCCCGGTCCCAGATCTCGTCCGACCCCACCCGCTTCGGGGGCCGGTCGGCGAACTTGATGCGCACGTCCTCGAAGCCGAAGTCGCGGTAGATGTCGAGGATCAGCTTGGTGATCGCGACGCACTCGGCGCTGATCTGTCCCTCGGTCACGAAGCAGTGGCCGTCGTCCTGGGTGAAGGCCCGCACCCGCATGAGGCCATGCAGGGCCCCGGAGGGCTCGTAGCGGTGCACCTTGCCGAACTCGGCAAAGCGCACCGGGAGCTCGCGGTAGCTGCGCAGGCCGTGCTTGAAGATCTGCACGTGCCCGGGGCAGTTCATGGGCTTGATGGCGTAGACCCGCTCGTCCGGGGTCTTCGTCAGGTACATGTTCTCGCCGAACTTCTCCAGGTGCCCCGACTGGGCCCACAGCGAGGAGTCCATCAGTTCCGGCGCGTTCACTTCCTCGTACCCGGCCGCCTTCTGGCGTTCGCGCATGTAGCCGATCAGGCTCTGGAACACCGTCCAGCCCTTGGGGTGCCAGAACACCGCTCCCGGGGCCTCCTCCTGCAGGTGGAACAGGTCGAGATCCTTGCCGATACGGCGGTGGTCGCGCTTCTCGGCCTCCTCCAGGCGGTGCAGGTAGTCGTCCAGCTGTTTCTTGTCACCCCAGGCCGTGCCGTAGATCCGCTGCAGCATCTCGTTGCGCGAATCCCCACGCCAGTAGGCGCCGGCGACCTTGGTGAGCTTGAAGGCCTTGAGCTTGCCGGTGGAGGGCACGTGGGGCCCGCGGCACAGGTCGACCCAGTTGCCCTGCCCGTAGAGGCTGATCTCCTCCTTCTCCGGGATCGAGGCGATGATCTCGGCCTTGTAGAGCTCGCCGATGTTGCGGAAGAACTTCACCGCCTCGTCGCGGGGCATGACGCGCCGGTTTACCTTCTGGTCGGCCCTGGCGAGCTCGGTCATTCTGGCTTCGATCGCCTGCAGGTCCTCAGGCGTGAAGGGCCGCGCGAACGCGAAGTCGTAGTAGAAGCCGTCCTCGATCACCGGGCCGATGGTCACCTGCGCCTCGGGAAACAGGTCCTTCACGGCCTGCGCCAGCAGGTGCGCCGTCGAGTGGCGGATGACCTCGAGCCCGTCAGGATCCCTCTCGGTGACGATCGCGAGCTTCGCATCGCCGTTGATGACGTAGGAGGTGTCGACCAGCTTGTCGTTCACCCGCCCGGCCAGCGCCGCCTTGCGCAGGCCCGGGCCGATCGCGCCCGCCACCTCGTCCACCGTCACCGGGTGGTCGAAGCTTCGCTGGCTGCCATCGGGCAATGTCACGACAGGCATGGTCGGCCTCTGCAGATCGTTCCGTTCAGTTCCCCACCCCGGACCTCAGGAGTGCGGGAGCGAAAAAAGAGGGCGCTGCGGCGGCACGCCGCGAGCGCCCTCTTCATTCGGATCTGGTAGGCGCGAGTGGGATCGAACCACCGACCACCACCATGTCAAGGTGATGCTCTACCACTGAGCTACGCGCCTAGAAACCGCAATCTTCCCGCGCACGGCGAGGGGGCCGCGAACGATACAAGAGTGGGTCAAGCGGCGCAAGCTAATCGTTGAGTTTCCAAAGACTTACGACTGGGTCACGGGGGGCGGAAACCCCAGCTCCAGCTGCTTCAGGCGCCCGATCTCGTCGCGCAGGCGCGCCGCGTCCTCGAACTCGAGGTTGCGCGCCTTCTTCAGCATCTCCCCCTCCAGGCGTTTGATCTGCTTCACCAGCGCCTCGGGCTTCACCCCGGAGGCCTCCCCGACCCGGCCGCGCCCGCGTGCGCCCGGCACCTCGGCCCGCGCCCCTTCCATGATGTCCATGACCGCCTTCTGGATGCCGCGCGGGGTGATCCCGTGCGCCTCGTTGTAGGCGAGCTGCTTGGCCCGGCGTCGGCTGGTCTCATCGATCGCGCGCCGCATGGAGCCGGTGACCCGGTCGGCATAGAGGATCGCCCGCCCGTTGAGGTTGCGGGCCGCGCGCCCGATGGTCTGGATGAGCGAGTTGTCCGAGCGCAGGAACCCCTCCTTGTCGGCATCCAGGATCGCCACCAGGGACACCTCGGGCATGTCCAGGCCCTCGCGCAGCAGGTTGATCCCGACCAGTACGTCGAACTTGCCCAGGCGCAGGTCGCGGATGATCTCGGTGCGCTCCACGGTCTCGATGTCGGCGTGCAGGTAACGCACCTTGACGCCGTGCTCGCTCAGGTACTCGGTGAGGTCCTCCGCCATGCGCTTGGTGAGGGTCGTGATCAGGACGCGCTCGCCGAGCTCGGTGCACTTCCTGATCTCCGACAGCACGTCGTCCACCTGGGTGCCCACGGGACGCACCTCGACCTCCGGGTCGATGAGCCCGGTGGGCCGGACCAACTGCTCGACCACCTGGGAAGAGTGCTTGGCCTCGTACGGTCCCGGGGTGGCCGAGACGAAGATCATCTGCGGGGCGAGCTGCTCCCATTCCTCGAACTTCAGCGGCCGGTTGTCGAGCGCGGACGGCAGCCGGAACCCGTACTCCACCAGCACCTCCTTGCGCGAGCGGTCGCCCCGGTACATGGCTCCCAGCTGCGGGATCGTCTGGTGGCTCTCGTCCACCACCAGGAGCGCGTTCTTGGGCAGGTAGTCGAACAGGCATGGCGGCGGCTCCCCCGGGGCTCGGCCGGAGAGGTAGCGCGAGTAGTTCTCGATGCCCGCGCAGTAGCCGACCTCCTTGATCATCTCCATGTCGAACATGGTGCGCTGCTCCAGGCGCTGCGCCTCGACGAGCTTCCCGGCATCGCGCAGCTCCCTCAGCCGGATCCGCAGGTCGTCGCGGATCTGGTCGACCGCACCGATCAGCCGTTCGCGCGGCGTCACGTAGTGCGTGCCCGGGTACACGGTGTAGCGCGGCACCTTGCGGCCGATCGCCCCCGTCAGCGGGTCGAACAGGGTGATGGAGTCGATGGAGTCGTCGAACAGCTCGACCCGCACCGCCTCGCGCTCGGACTCGGCCGGGAAGATGTCGATGACGTCCCCGCGCACCCGGTAGGTGCCCTGCGTGAGGTCGAGCTCGTTGCGGGTGTACTGCATGTCGGCCAGCCGCCGCAGCAGGCGGCGCTGGTCGAGCCGGTCGCCGCGCACCAGGTGCAGCACCATGGCGAGGTAGGCCTGCGGATCGCCGAGGCCATAGATCGAGGACACGGTGGCCACGATGATCGAGTCCGGGCGCTCGAGCAGCGCCTTGGTCGCCGACAGGCGCATCTGCTCGATGTGTTCGTTCACCGAGGAGTCCTTCTCGATGTAGGTGTCGGAGGACGGGACGTAGGCCTCGGGCTGGTAGTAGTCGTAGTAGGAGACGAAGTACTCGACGGCGTTGTGGGGGAAGAACTCGCGGAACTCCCCGTACAGCTGCGCGGCGAGCGTCTTGTTGTGGGCGAGCACCATGGTCGGGCGCTGCAGCCGCTGGATGACGCCCCCGACCGAGAAGGTCTTGCCACTCCCGGTGACCCCGAGCAGCGTCTGGTGCGCCAGCCCCGACTCCAGCCCCTCCACCAGGCGCTCGATGGCCTGCGGCTGGTCGCCCGCGGGCTGGTAGTCGGAGACGAGTTCAAAGGGTCGGCTGTCCATGCACGCTCGCGCCAGGCTCGGTGGATCGAAAGGGGGCTGGCCGCGACGGCACGGGCACCGGCGCAGCCAATCCCTTAATATAGTCGTGCCGCCGGAATCAAAGTGAACCGCAGGAAATTCAAGTGACTGTGCCCGTATCCCGCCGCGTCCAGCGCGTCAAACCCTCCCCCACCCTCGCCGTCACCGCCCGCGCCGCCCGCCTGAAGGCGCAGGGCAAGGACGTCATCGGACTCGGGGCCGGGGAACCGGACTTCGACACCCCCGCCCACATCGCGGAAGCCGGCATCCAGGCGATCCGCGGCGGGTTCACGCGCTACACCAACGTGGACGGAATTGATGAGCTCAAGGACGCGATCATCGCCAAGTTCCAGCGCGACAACGCGCTGACCTACGAGCGCAACCAGGTCCTGGTGTCCTCCGGCGCTAAGCAGACCATCTACAACCTGTGCATGGCGCTGCTCGACCCGGGCGACGAGGCGATCATCCCCGCCCCCTACTGGGTGTCCTACCCGGACATGGTGCTGCTGGCGGATGGGTTGCCGGTCATGCCGTTTGCCGGCATGGCGCAGGGCTACAAGATCACGCCGCGGCAGCTGGCCGCTGCCATCACGCCCAAGACACGTCTGCTGCTCCTCAACAGCCCCTGCAACCCCACCGGTGCGGCCTACACCCGCGCCGAGCTGCGGGCGCTGGGCGAGGTGCTGATCGAGCACCCGCGCATCGTCATCGGCACCGATGACATGTACGAGAAGGTCTTCTTCGACCAGGAGCCCTTCTGCAGCCTGGTGACGGCCGTACCCGAGCTGTACGGTCGCACCGTGACCATCAACGGGGTCTCCAAGTCCTACGCCATGACCGGCTGGCGCATCGGCTACTGCGGCGGTCCGAAGGAGCTCATCCAGGCGATGAGCACCATCCAGGGCCAGTCGACCTCGAATGCCTCGAGCATCTCGCAGAAGGCCGCCGCGGTCGCGCTCAACGGCGATCAGGCCTGCATCGAGCGCATGAACGCCGCGTTCAAGGAGCGGCGCGACTTCGTGGTGCGCGCGCTCAATGCGCTGCCCGGGGTCAGCTGCCTGCCGGGCGCCGGCACCTTCTACGCCTTCGCGGAAGTCGCCCGTGCCATGGCAGCGCTCAACTGCCGCGACGACGGCGAGTTCGCGGAGCTGCTCCTGAACGATGCCGGCGTTGCGGTGGTGCCGGGGTCCGGCTTCGGCGCACCGGGGCACGTGCGGCTGTCGTTCGCATCCAGCATGGCGACCCTCGAGAAGGCGCTGGCGCGCATCGCACGGCTGCTCACGGAGCGCATCGCGGCCTGAGACTGACCCGGGCCGGGCGGCGGGAAATGCTCTGGTCGCTGGCCGCCGATCTCCTGGTCGTCGCGCACTTCACCTTTGCGGCGTTCGTGATCTTCGGGGGCTTCCTGGCCTGGTACTGGCCGAAGGTCCTGTGGGTGCATCTTCCCGCGCTTGCCTGGGGCTGCTACGTGGAGCTCAGCTCCAGCATCTGCCCGCTCACCCCGTTCGAGAACTATCTGAGGCACCGGGGCGGGGAAGCCGGCTACAGCGGCGGGTTCCTCGCCCACTACCTGCACGGCATCCTCTACCCGCAGCGCCTCACGCCCGGCATCCAGTGGCTGCTCGCCGGCATCCTGGTGATCCTCAACATCCTCGCCTACCGCGAGCTGGTGCGGCGGCTGCGAGAGCGGGACCTAACACCCGGGAAGCCGGCGCAGTAGACTCGGCCGTAATGAGCGGGCCTGAGCAGCTGCTGTCCGAACGGTCCCCCGTGCCCGCACGGGCGAGGACCGGCGCACTCGGGCACCTGCTCCTGGGGCTGGTCTGCCTGCTGCTGGCGGGGGCTGCGTTCGTGGGCTACCAGCACTTCAAGCTCCTGGGCGAGTCTCGCCCCGCCCTGGCGTGTCTTGCGCTCGCAGCGGTGTGCGCATTCGTCCCGGTGCGCTCGGTCCTGGGCCTGCTGTTCGGGATCGAGCGCCGGGTGCTGCACGCGCTTCACGGCGTCGGAGCGCTGGCGCTCGGCGCCCTGGCGGCCACCGGAGCCTTCAACGGCAGCGCGCTCATGAACCACGCGGCGATGGCCCCCTTTGCGCTCATGGGCGCCGCGCAAGCGATCATGCACCAGGACCACCCGCGCAACGCCGAACAGGCCGCGGCCCTGCGGCGCTTTGCCACGAGCCTTCCGGAGGTCGCGCAGTTCACCCGCGGCGACCTCGCATCACCGGCGAACGCCCAGCGCGCCGTGGCCGTGCTTGGCGACCTTCTGGGCAAGGCGGACGCGCTCGGAGAGACGGAACTGAAGGCGGACCCGAACTTCCAGAGCGCCTGGGCACGCGCGACGACGCACGCCGGGCTCGAACTCGGTCTGGACAGCATCGACCAGGCCGTGAATCGGCTGGCGGCCAGTCCGGCTGCGGCCGCAGCGGTGCCGGAGCTGCGGCGACGCCTCGCCCAGGCGCGCGCGCTCGCAGCGCGCCGCGACTAGTAGCGGCGCGCGTTCACTGCGGGGCTGCGACGGTCCACTCGAAGGTTCCGGTCTGGAACTTGTCGTAGTAGGTGCCGCGGATGACTCCGTTGCTGAGCGTGCCCTCGATCGTCACCTGCGTGCTGACCGAGCCGTCCGGGTAGCGGTGCTGGATTCCCGCGGTGCTTCCCAGGTGCGTGATCGAGGTGCCGGCAACCTTGTTGTCGGCCGAGATCCTCAGCGTGACGTGAGTGCGGTCGCCGTTGCTTCCCAGGGTGTCGAGCGAACCGTCGGGATTCACGGTGACGGTGCCCGTGCCCACCAGGCCGGGAAAGAAGCTCGAGGTCCCCTTGGCCGGCCAGGGCCCCCCCGGCTTGAGCGTGGTGCCCGCGGCTGCCCTGGGTGCAGGCGCCGCGGCAGCCGCAGCCGCCGGATGGGCGTACTTGCGCGACAGCATCTGAGCTTCCGCGGCGTGAAGGCCTTTCGGGAAACTCCCGAGGTAGCCGGTGAAGTCCGCGGCGTCGTGGCTGCTCGAGATGCGGTCCCAGTAGGACTCGTCCAGCTCCTGGGCCGAGGGCACGTGGATCGCCGCTGCCGCGGGAGCCGCGGCGCCGCCTGCGGCCGCGCCCGGGGCGCCGGGCCGGAAGTAGAACTCCCCGAGAGACTGGTCGTACAGCGCCGGCACCTGCTCGTGATGCACTTCGCTGGCGAGCTGCACGACGTTGCCCTGCACCTTCTTCAGTACGACGCCGGCAGTCACCCCCGGCTTGCGCATCTCCTGGAGCAGCACGCGCGTGAACACCCCGTTCGGATCGGTGTCCGAGGCCCCGAGCCGGTCGAGCGCCTCCTGGCCCGCTCCGGCGGAGTACATGATCATCTGCCCGGTCGCCGGGTTCACCGGCGCGAGCCCGCGCCCGCCGATCGCGCGGCCGCTGCCCTTGAAGGGGTTGTTCCGGCAGGCGTCGATGATGGCAAGGGTGAAGCGGGCCTTCTGGTCGGCCAGGTCGTCGAGCACGCGCTGCAACGGCACCGCATCGTCGGCCACCTGCGCTTCGCTCTCGGCCAGCATGTCCACGGGCACCAGGTAATTGGTGCCCCCGAACTGCACGCCGTGGCCGGAGTAGTAGAAGACGACCTCGTCGCCGCCCTGCACCTTCGCCTTGAACTCGCGCAGCGTCGCCTTGAGCTGCGACTGCGTGACGTCCTGCCTGAAGGTGACGTCGAACCCGTCGGTCTTGAGCTCCGCCGCGATCGCACGGGCATCAGTGCGCGCGTTGTGCAGCACCGCAACGTGCTCGTAGTTGTCGTTGCCGATGACCAGCGCCAGGCGCCGGCCCGCGGCATCGGCGGGCCCGGCCAGCAGCAGCCCCGCCATCAGGCCGCATAGCGCGGTTGCCGCCCGCAGGGATGATCCGAACTCTCGCACAGGGCGGGCCTTTCTTCTTATAGGGGGAAAGCCGGGCACGCCTATCGTACGACGCGATTCCCGGGGGCGGGAGTGCCGCCCGAATATGGCGCGAACGTCGCGGCTGCTTCCTTGACGGAGCCTGCCCGGTGCCGGAGAATCCGCGCCCTTCGAGTCGCCCGCCCGTTCCCCGGTAGCTCAGCGGTAGAGCGTCGGACTGTTAATCCGTTGGTCGTTGGTTCGATTCCAACCCGGGGAGCCATCTCCTTATATATCAGGACTATAGGAGGACAATTTCCGGTGATTTCGCAGTAGCGGCTTGCCGGTTCCAATCTTCAGCTTCGATGCTCTCGACTCAAGGCCTGTTCGCTAAGCAATCGCCCTATCGAGATCTATCAGGAGATCCTCCGGGTGCTCCAGACCGACCGATAGACGGATGAGGCCGGGCGCAATGCCCGCCCGCTCAGCATGCTCAGGACCGAGCGAGCCTAACCACATGGCAGCCGGTTGCGTCGCTAGAGATTCAAATCCCCCAAAACTGACCGCCCGAAGTGGAAGTTTCATTCT
>Ga0335083_10006831_pt1 | contig 14141 bp, 16 predicted proteins | sample Lox_Sample_42_FD_206716 | JGI IMG/M metagenome (GOLD analysis project Ga0335083, IMG submission 206716) | Soil microbial communities from Loxahatchee National Wildlife Refuge, Florida, United States - Lox_Sample_4.2 | ecosystem: Environmental > Terrestrial > Soil > Wetlands | place: USA...
GCGGCGCGCCGCCTGCAAGAGCAGTCGCGCCACGATAAGGTTGATCGCGGTCGCGACGAGGGACACGACGGCGCCGAGGCCCACCTTCTCGAGCGCCTGCGGCTTCACGAGCCTCTCGATGGCCGCCCATGCGATCAGGCCCGCGGCCACCAGGATCAGCGCTCCTTCGAATGCGCTCGCGAAATACTCCGCCTTCGAGTAGCCGTACGCGTAGCGATGGTCCGGCGGCTTCGCCGACAGGAACAGCAGCCACATCGTGGCGCCGGCGGCCACGACGTTGACGACGGATTCGAGCGCGTCGGACAGCATGCCGACCGAGGCCGTGATGTACCACGCCGCGAGCTTGAGCGCGATCGTGACGATCGCCGCGATGAGCGACAGAAGCGCGAAACGGGTGAGAGGACGGCGGTCCATCGCGAACCGCGGAGCCGTCCGCGGTCAGGCGACCTTCACCAGAGCGCCAGTATCCGAAGACAGGCGGGCGGCGTCGAGCACCTGCTGGCACCGCCAGCCGTCCTCGAAATTGGGATTGGGGGACCGCGCGTTCGCGATCCCCTCCGTGAAGTCGCGCACGAGCATCCGGAACGCCATGAGGCGATGGTCGCGCGCATCCTTGTCGAGCCGAAATCGCGCGGGTGTCGGGAGCGGCGCGAGCGGTGAACCCTTGCGGCTTCCCACGACCACGCCGTCGTCGGTCGGATTCGGCCCCGCCTGCTCGGCCATCAGCGTGCCCTCGTCGCCCATCACTGCGATGCGCGCGCCGCGCGTAGGCGTCGCCGCGAACGAAGCGATCATCAACGCCATGCCGCCGCCCGCGAAATTGAGCGTGAACGAGAACGTATCGTCCGATTCCGCGGTGACGATCTTGCCGGTGGCGGCGTCGAGCACCTCGGGGCGCAGCGCCGCGAGCTGGCAGCTCACCGACACGACTTCGCCGAACCAGTCGCGCAGGCCGTCGATGTAGTGCGAGCCGAGCGCGCCGAGCAGGCCGCCGCCCTCCGCTTTGAGCGCCTGCCAGCTGAACGCGCGCGGCTGCGCGGTCGCGTAGCGGTCGAGGAAGAGCTCGAGCGTGCACATCGTGAAGCGGCCGATGTAGCCGTCGCGGAGGAGCTGCCCGATGTAGGCGCGCTGCGGCGTGTAGCGGAACTCGTGCGCGACCATGGCGGTGCGTCCGTACCGCGCCGCCGCGTCGCGCATCTCCGCCGCCTCCGTCGCGTTCATGGCGAACGGCTTCTCGCACAGAACATGCTTGCCCGCGGCGAGCGCGGCCATCGCGATCGGATGGTGCGTGCGCGGTGGCGTGCTGATGGCGATCGCGGAGATGTCGTCGCGCGCGACGAGTTGCATCGGATCGGTGCAGACGTCGGCGACACCTGCCGCATCGGCGGCCGCGCGCGCCTTGTCCGCGTGCCGGCTGCACACGACCGCGACCTCCCAGCCCTCGGACTGGAAGGCGGGCAGGTGCACCTGCGCGCCGAAGCCCAGGCCGACGATGCCGACGCGTGGATTGGCCATCGGCAGACTACGCCGGCTCTTTGTCGAGCTCGAAGGCCTTGTGCAGCACGCGCACGGCGAGCTCGAGGTACTTCTCGTCGATCACGACCGAGACCTTGATCTCGGACGTGGAGATCATCTGGATGTTGATGCCCTCATCGGCCAGGGTCTTGAAGAGCTTCGACGCGATGCCGACGTGCGAGCGCATCCCGATGCCGACGACCGATACCTTGCAGATGCGATTGTCGCCGATGATGTCACGCGCCTGCAGCCCCTTGTCGCGCGCCTGCGCGAGCACATCGAGCGCCCTCTGGTACTCGTTGCGATTGACCGTGAACGAGAAGTCGGTGTGGTTCGACGCGCCGATGTTCTGCACGATCATGTCGACGTCGATGTTCGACTCGGCGATCGGCCCGAGGATCGCATACGCGATGCCCGGCCTGTCGGGCACGCCCATCACCGAGATCTTGGCTTCGTCGCGGGTGAACGCGATGCCGGAGATGATCGCCTGTTCCATGTGCTCGTCTTCCTCGAACGTGATGAGCGTCCCCGACGCCGCCGACTCGGGATCGTCGAACGACGACAGCACGCGCAGTTTGACCTTGTACTTCCCCGCGAACTCGACGGAGCGGATCTGCAGAACCTTGGAGCCGAGGCTCGCCATCTCGAGCATTTCCTCGAAGGTGACGGTGTGGAGTCGGCGCGCCTCCGGGACGATGCGCGGGTCGGTCGTGTAGACGCCGTCGACGTCGGTGTAGATCTGGCACTCGTCGGCCGTAAGTGCGGCGGCAAGCGCCACGCCGGAAGTGTCCGAGCCGCCGCGGCCGAGTGTGGTGATGTTGCCCTCGGCGTCCACGCCCTGGAACCCGGCGACGATCACGATGGTGCCTTCATCGAGGTCGCGCCGCATGTTCGCCTCGTCGATGTCGAGGATGCGCGCCTTCGTGTACGCGTCGTCGGTCAGGATGCGCACCTGGCCACCGGTGTAGCTCTTCGCCTTCAACCCGAGCTCGTGAAGCGCGATGGCGAGCAGGCCGATGGTGACCTGCTCGCCGGTGGCGGCGACGACGTCGAGCTCCCGCGGCGAGGGACTGGCCGAGATCTCCTTGGCGAGCGCCAGCAGGCGGTTGGTCTCGCCGGACATGGCCGACACGACGACCACGAGTTTGTGCCCCTGGCGATGGAAATGCGCGACGCGGCGCGCGACTTTCTTGATGCGATCCGTCGAGCCGACCGACGTTCCGCCGTACTTTTGAACTATGAGGGCCATTGTTGACTGCGGTAACTACGACAGCGTGCGGAACGCGAGCGTCGCGTTGGTGCCCCCGAAGCCGAACGAGTTGGACAGCGCGCCGTTGATCGTCATCTTGCGCGCGGTGAGGGGAACGAAGTCGAGGTCGCACGCCGGGTCGACGTCGACGAGGTTGATGGTGGGAGGCGCGATCTGGTCGCGCATCGCGAGAACCGTGAACACGGCCTCGATGCCGCCGGCGGCCCCGAGCAGGTGGCCCGTCATCGACTTGGTCGACGACACGGCGAGCCTGCTCGCATGGTCGCCGAAGGCGCGCTTGACGGCCACGCACTCGGCGATATCGCCGAGCGGGGTCGACGTGCCGTGCGCGTTGATGTAATCGATGGCGGTCGGCTCCATGTGCGCATTCTTGAGCGCGTTGAGCATGCTGCGCCGCGCGCCGTCGCCGTTGTCCGGCGGCGCCGTGATGTGATGCGCGTCCGCGCTCATGCCGTAGCCGGCGAGCTCGCAATAGATGCGCGCGCCACGCGCTCTGGCGTGCGCAAGCTCCTCGAGCACGAGGATGCCGGCGCCCTCGCCCAGCACGAAGCCGTCGCGGCCGACGTCCCAGGGACGGCTTGCGGCCGCGGGATCGTCGTTGCGCGTGGACAACGCGCGCGACGCGCAAAAGCCGCCGATGCCCAGCGGGGACACGGTCGCCTCGGATCCGCCGGCCACCATGATCTCCGCATCGCCGTACTCGATGAGGCGCGCCGCTTCGCCGATGCTGTGATTGGCCGTCGAGCAAGCGCTGACGGTGCCCAGGTTCGGGCCCTGGTAGCCGTAGTGGATCGACACCAGCCCCGCGATCATATTGATGATCGACCCCGGCACGAAGAACGGCGATATCTTGCGCAAGCCGCCGGCGAGGTAATGGTTGTGCGTCTCCTCGATCATCGGCAGCCCGCCGATGCCGGAGCCGATGCACACGCCGGTGCGCTCCTTGTCGCCGGCGAAACCCTCGAGGCCGGCATCCTTCACGGCCTGCATCGTCGCGACCAGGCCGTAATGGATGAAGTGATCGTAGCGGCGCGCTTCCTTGCCCGACAGGTACTTCGTGACGTCGAAGCCCTTCACCTCGCCTGCGATCTGCGACGGGAAGTGCGACGCGTCGAAGCGCGTGATCTTCGCGATGCCGGAACGGCCCGCGAGGATGTTGCGCCAGCACTCCTCGACACCGATGCCCACGGGCGCGATGATGCCGAGACCGGTGACGACGACGCGGCGGCGGGACATGGCGAAAACGCGACTGGCGCGGGACCCTGTTCTTGCAGCCGCCTCTCGGCCGGCGCGGCGCGCGATCCGCCCGCCGCGCGGGAAGCCGCGGCTTCGCTACTTCTTGAGGTGGGCGCCGACGTAGTCGATCGCCTGTTGAACGGTGGTGATCTTCTCGGCTTCCTCGTCGGGAATCTCGGTTTCGAATTCCTCTTCGAGCGCCATGACGAGTTCGACCGTGTCGAGGGAGTCGGCGCCCAGGTCGTCGACGAACGACGACTCGTTCTTGATCTCGGCCTCGTTCACGCCCAGCTGCTCGGCGACGATCTTCTTGACGCGCTGCTCAACGTTGTCCATTGCTCTCCTCCCCGTGCGGGGCCCCCGATTTCAAACCTGCGGATTCTACCAGAACGCGGGCGCCGGCCGAGTCTGCCCGTCGTCCCGGTGCTAGACCATGTACATGCCGCCGTTGACGTGCAGTGTCGCGCCCGTCACGTAGCCGCCGCCCGGACTCGCGAGAAAGGCCACGGCGTGCGCGATGTCCTCCGGCGTGCCGAGGCGTCCGAGCGGGATTCGGGCGAGCAGTGCTTCGCGTGCGGCGTCCGGGAGCGCCTTCGTCATGTCCGTGTCGATGAAGCCCGGCGCCACGCAGTTGACGGTGATGTTGCGGCTGCCGACCTCCTGCGCGAGCGACTTCGTGAAGCCGACGAGCGCCGCCTTCGCCGCCGCGTAATTGGCCTGGCCCGGGTTGCCGCTGCTGCCGACCACGCTGCCGATCTGGACGATGCGCCCGTGTCGCGCCTTCATCATGCCGCGCATCACGGCCTTCGCGAGGCGGTACGCCGGCTTCAGGTTGGTGGCCATGATCGCGTCCCATTCCTCCTCCTTCATGCGAAGGAGCAGGTTGTCGCGCGTGACGCCGGCATTGTTGATGAGGATCGTGATCGCGCCGTGCTTGCCCTCGATCGTGGAGATCACCGCTTCGGTGGCCGCGGCGTCGGTGACGTCGAGCTTCATGCCGGCGCCGGCGTTGCCGGCTTCGGCGAGCGCCGCCGAGATCGCCGCGGCGCCCTCGTCCGTCGTCGCGGTGCCGATCACCGTTGCGCCGTCCTTCGCGAGCCGAAGCGCGATGGCGCGCCCGATGCCGCGGGTGGCGCCCGTGACGAGGGCGACCTGCCCTGCGAGCGGCGCCGTCACTTCGCGATCTCCTCGAGGGCGGCCGCAATCGCGTCGCTGTCGGTCAAGGCATACGCGGGAATCGTATCGGCGATCCGCTTGGTGAGTCCCGTAAGCACCTTTCCCGGCCCGCACTCGACGATATGGGTCACACCCTGGTCGGCCATGGCGCGCACGGTGGCGGTCCAGTGAACGGGGTTCGCGGCCTGGCGCGCGAGCGCCTCGCGGATCTCGTCGTGATCGCTGTGGCGCGCGACGTCGACATTGTGGATGACCGGGATCTTCGGCGTATCGATGCGCACTTGCGCGAGGCGCGCCGCGAGCTGCTCCGCCGCGGGGCGCAGGAGCGTGCTGTGGAACGGCGCGGAAACCGGCAGCAGCACGCCGCGCTTCGCGCCCTTCTGCTTGGCGAGGCCGATGGCGCGCTCCACCGCCTCCTTGTGTCCCGCGATGACGAGCTGCCCCGGCGCGTTGAAGTTGACCGCCTCGCACACCTGGCCCTGGGCCGCTTCGGCGCAGGCCGATATCACCGCGCCGTCGTCGCCGCCCATGATGGCGGCCATCGCGCCCTGGCCTTTCGGCACCGCGCTCTGCATCGCCTGCGCGCGAAAGCGAACGAGCGGCACCGCATCGCGGAAGGCAAGCGCGCCGGCGGCCACCAGCGCCGTGTACTCGCCGAGGCTATGCCCGGCGACGAGCGCCGGCGTCGGGCCGCCCGAGGCCTTCCAGGCGCGCCACGCGGCGACACCCGCGGCCAGCATCACGGGCTGCGTGTTCGTGGTGAGCGCGAGCGCTTCCTGCGGTCCGTTCTCGACCAGCGCCCACAGATCCTCGCCCAGCGCGTCGGAGGCCTCGGCGAACGTCTCGCGCACCACCGGATGCGCGCCGAAGCCGCTCATCATGCCGACGGCCTGCGAGCCCTGTCCGGGAAATACGAATGCGATCTTCATGTCGGTGGAGGTAGCCTCATGCTACCACCGCAGAAAGACCGACCCCCACGTGAAGCCGCCGCCCACCCCGAGCAGCATCACGTGATGGCCTTCGCGAATGCGCCCGTCGCGCACGGCCATGTCGAGCGCCATCGGGATCGACGCCGCCGACGTGTTGCCGTGCTCGCCCACGGTCACGATGAGCCGCTCGTGCGGCAGGTGCAGTTTCTTCATCGTGGCGTCCATGATGCGGATGTTCGCCTGGTGCGGGATCACCCAGTCGATGTCCTCGGGCAGCATGTTCACCGCCGACAGCGCCTCGTGCGCACAGTCCGCGAGGACCTTCACCGCGAACTTGAACACGGCCGAGCCGTCCATGCGCAGGAACGGGGTGCCGGTCACGACACCGTTGTGTACCGTGCCCGGCACGCAAAGGATCTCGCGATGGCTGCCATCGGCGTGCAGGTGCGAGGTGAGTATGCCCGGCGCGGCCGACGGCACCAGCACGACCGCCCCGGCGCCGTCGCCGAACAGCACGCACGTGCCGCGGTCGCCCCAGTCGAGAATGCGCGAATAGATCTCGGCGCCGACGACCAGGGCGTTTCGCGCGGCCCCGGTCGCGACCATCTTGTCGGCGATCGCGAGCGCGTAGACGAAACCCGAGCACACCGCACCGACGTCGAACGCCGCGCCGCCCTTGATGCCAAGCTTGTCCTGCAGGATGCACGCGGTCGACGGGAAGATCATGTCGGGCGTTGCCGTGGCCAGGATCACCATGTCGATGTCGGCGGCGGTCATGCCGGCGGCGGCGATGGCCTCGCGCGAGGCAAACAGCGCGAGATCGGACGTGGTCTCGCCCGCCGCCGCGATGTGGCGCTGGCGGATGCCCGTGCGCGTACGGATCCACTCGTCGCTCGTATCCACCCGGCGCGCGAGCGCCTCGTTGGTCAGAATCTCGGCCGGGAGATAGCGGCCCGTCCCGGCGATACGGCTAGCCTGCATCGGATTCCGTGACCGCGACGGCCGGGGCGGCCTCACCGGTCGGCATCGTCGCCACCTCGCGCGCGATCTTGTCGAGCACGCCGTTGACGACCTCGGCGTGCGCCTTGTACAGCGCGTGCTGGAAGCCCAGACGGTCGGCGCTGCCGTGGCTCTTCACGACCACGCCCTTCAAGCCGACGAGCGTGGCGCCGTTGTAGCGCCGCGGGTCGACGCGCTTCTTGAACGCCGACAGCGCCGGCATCGCCGCCAGCGCCGCGAGCTTGCGGCCCGGATTGCGCGTGAACTCGGTGCGCAGGAAGTCGTAGAGCATCACGATCAAGCCCTCCGACACCTTGAGGGCGACGTTGCCCACGAAGCCGTCGCAGACGACGACGTCGGTCGTGCCCTTGTAGATGTCGTTGCCCTCGATGTTGCCGTAGAAGTTGACCGGCGCCGACTTCAGGAGCTCGGACGTCTCCTTGACGACGTCGTTGCCCTTGATGTCCTCCTCGCCGATGTTGAGCAGGCCGACCGTTGGTCGCTCGATGCCCTCCACCGCGGTGGCGAGCGCGCTGCCCATCACCGCGAACTGCACGAGCTGCGCCGGCGTGCAGTTGACGTTGGCGCCCAGGTCGAGCGCGGTGATGACGCCCTTGCGGGTGGGCAGCTGCGATGCGATCGCGGGGCGGTCGATGCCGGGCAGCGTCTTCAGCACGAAGCGCGCGATGGCCATGAGCGCGCCGGTATTGCCGGCGGAGACGCAGGCCTCGGCGGTGCCATCCTTGACCAGGTTGACGGCGACTCGCATGGACGAGTCCTTCTTCCTGCGCAGCGCGTCGGCCGGCGGCTCGTCCATCGCGACGACCTCGCTGCACGCGCGGATCGTCGCGCGTTCCTTCGCCGGCGATCGAGACTTGGCGAGCGCATCGGCGAGCGCGGCCTCGAGGCCGACGAGGATCACGCGCGCGTCCGTCCGCTCCTCGAGGAAGGTGAGCGACGCCGGCACGGTGACGGCCGGACCGTGATCGCCTCCCATCGCGTCGACGGCAATGGTCACTGACACGGCGTGGGCCTCATGGGTGGATGCTGCTGGCGGGTCGTAGCTTCGGCGGCAGTTTACCCGCGCCGAGCCGATCGCGCTTCCAAGGCCTTCGAATCAAGACGCGCTGCCTGGCGTCCCGATCGCGTTGAACTACTCGTCCGCTTTGGTCTTGACGACCTTCTTGCCGCGGTAGTAGCCGCTCGGGCTGATGTGATGGCGAAGGTGCGTCTCGCCGCTCACGGGCTCGACCGCGAGCGCCGGCGGCGACAGGTGATCGTGTGCGCGGTGCATGCCGCGCTTGGACGGCGACTTCTTGTTCTGCTGGACTGCCATGGCTAACTCCTAGCTTTCGTTGTGATTTCCGTGCTCGCCGCCCGGGCACGCGCCGCCTTCGTGCACCGGCGCGTACGGCAGCGTCAACAGCAATTCGTCTTCGATCAGCTCCGCCGGATCGAGCGGACGATCGGCCACGAGGACCTCGTCGTCGCTCGTGGCGTCGAGCGCATCGGCGTCCGCCTCGCTCTTCGCGAGCGCGGCGATCGCGCGATGCGCTACCGGCAGCGCGAAGTCCGCGAGACAACGCTGACAGGTGACCGGCACGCGGCCCTCGATCGCGATCGCGAGCGCCGGCCTGCCGGCGGCATCTGCCGTGCCTTCGATGCGCCACGAAACGCGACCACCGCCCTGGCGATCTGCAGGCGCGACCCGATCGGCGAGCCGCTCGGACGCCGCGATGTCGAGCGTGCCTACGAGCACCCCCTTGTCGCGCGCCAGCCGGTACGCGTCGAACGTTCCCGCCTTCGACTTCATGCGCTCTCGAGCAAACATGAAATAATAGCCCAAAACGCAACAACCGTCAAAGAAATGCCAGAAAAAACAAAGGGGAAGACGCGGCGACTGGTCCTGGGGTCGACCTCCCGCTATCGCCGCGAGCTCCTGGGCCGGCTCGGCCTCGCTTTCGAGGTCGCGGCGCCTCACGTCGACGAAGCGGCGCTTCCGGGCGAGAGTCCCGCGGCCACGGCGATTCGGCTGTCGGAGGCCAAGGCACGAGCGGTGGCGGCGCGATTTCCCGACGCGCTCGTCATCGGCTCCGACCAAGTGGCCGATTGCGACGGCGCCGCGGTCGGCAAGCCCGGCGACCGCGCCAACGCGATCGCGCTGCTGCGCGCCCTTTCCGGCAAGACGGTCGTCTTCCACACCGGGGTCTCCCTGGTGGACGCGGCGAGCGGGCGTTGCCAGCGCGACCTCGTCGACGTGGCGAGCACGTTCCGCGTGCTTTCGGACGCCGAGATCGTCTCCTACCTCGATCGAGAGGCGCCCTACGACTGCGCCGGCGGCGTGAAGTCGGAGACGCTCGGCATCGCCCTTTTCGAGCGCATCGCGAGCGATGACCCGAGCGCACTCGTGGGCCTCCCGCTCATCGCGCTGTGCCGGATGCTGCGCGCCGAAGGCGTGGATCCGTTGCTGTGACGCTCTATCTGGTGCCGAACCTGCTCGGCCTGGTGCCGCCGCAGGAGGTACTGCCGGCGCGCACCATCGCGGTCGCCCGCACGCTGCGCAGCTGGGTGGTCGAGACGCCGAAGCCGGCGCGTGCGTTCCTCAAGTCGCTCGCGCCGGACCACGCGATCGCCGATCTCGACATCCGGCCGTTGCCGGGGCGAGCGACCCCCGAGGAGCTCTCGGCGCTGCTCGCGCCCGCGCGCGAGGGTCGCGACGTCGGGCTGCTCTCGGACGCGGGCTGTCCCGGCATCGCCGATCCCGGCGCGACCCTCGTGGCCGCCGCGCATGCGGCTGGCCTACGCGTGGTGCCGCTCGTGGGCCCGTCGTCGATCGTGCTCGCGCTCATGGCGTCCGGGATGAACGGGCAGAGCTTCGCCTTCCACGGCTACCTGCCCGTGCCCGGCGCGGAGCGCGCCGCGGCGCTGCGCAAGATCGAGGCGGATTCGCGGACGCTCCGGCGCGCCGAAGTCTTCATCGAGACGCCGTACCGCAACGGCGCGATGATCGCCGCCATCGGCGAATCGTTGCGGCCGTCCACCCAAGTGTGCGTGGCGGCCGACCTCACGCTACCGACCGAGACGATCGAGCGGCGCGCCGCTTCGGCGTGGCGGCGCGAGGACGCAGCGCGCTTCTCGAAGCGGCCGGCAATCTTCGTGCTGGAGGCCTAGCGCGCGGTGGGCGAGTCTTCGATGTAGGACTTCAGCATGCGGTTCTCGAAGGACTGCTCCTCGTAGACCGCCTTCGCCACGTCGTGGAACGAGACGACGCCCAGCAGCGTCGTGCCGTCGAGCACCGGCACGTAGCGCGCGTGCCGCTCGAGCATCCTGCCCCGAAGCTCCATCACGTCGAGCTTGGGTGCGGCCGTGAGCGGGTCGCGGTCGAAGATTTCGGCCACGCGCATGGCGCCGATCGTGCCGCCGCCGGCCGCCAGGGCCGCCAGGACCTCGCGGAAGGTGAGCATGCCGATGAGGACGCCGTGCTCCATGACGACGAGCGAGCCGATGTCGTTGTCCGCCATGACCTTGACTGCGTCGAGCACGGCGCCGTCAGGCGTGGTGGTGAACAGCGACGTCGATGCCTTGATGCGCAGGATTTCGCTGATGAGCATGGCAACCCCTAATGACGGTCCGTCGACGGTCCGTCGCGCGACCCAGTCAGGTTACTCCCGCAACGGCAGCGCGTGCAACAGGCCCGGCCGCGCGGCGCCCCGGTGCCGGCCTGCGCCGCGGCGTCATGTCATTGCCCCCGGGAATAGACGTAGTCCGGCAGCCACATCGCGATCTGCGGAAAGACGTAGACGAGGAACATCGTCATGAACACCATGAACAGGAAGGGCAGCGCCCCGGCAAAAATCTGGTTGAGCGACACGTGCTTCGGCGCGACGCCTTTCAGGTAATAGCAGGCCATCGCCATGGGCGGGGTCAGGAACGACGTCTGGATGTTGAGCGCCACCAGCACGCCGAAGAAGACGGGGTCGATGTCGAAGTGGTGCAGGAGCGGCAGGAAGATCGGCACGAAGATGATGATGATCTCGGTCCACTCGAGCGGCCAGCCCAACAGGAAGATGATGAACTGCGTCAACAACATGAACGTCACCGGCGTCATGTTGAGACCGAGGATGAAGTTCTCGATCACGGCCTGGCCGCCCAGGTAGGAGAACACCGAGGAGAACGACCACGACCCGACGAACAGCCAGCACACCATCGCGGCAGTGCGCGCCGTCAAGAACACCGCCTCCTTCAGCCGTTGCACCGTGAACTGGCCGTAGCCGATCGCGAGAAGGATCGACCCCAGCGCGCCGAAGGCGGCGGCCTCGTTCGGCGTGGCGAGCCCGAACAGGATCGCGCCGAGGACCGCGAGGATCAGGAAGGCGAGCGGGAAGAACGACTTCAGCAGGAGCAAGACAACGTCGAAAAACGGGATGTCGGTCTCTTCCTTGGGCAGCTTCGGGGCGAGCCTCGGGTTCAGCATCGCGCGCCCGATGACGTAGACCATGTAAAGGCCGGCAAGCAGGAACCCGGGCAGGAAGGCGCCGGCATACAGACGCACGACGGATACGCTGGCCATCGCGCCGTACAGAATGAGCATGATGCTCGGCGGAATGAGGATGCCGAGGCAACCCCCGGCCGCGACGACGCCGGCGGAGAGCTTGGTGTCGTAGCCCGCCTTCAGCATCGCCGGAAACGCGAGGAGTCCCATCAGCGTGACGACGGCCCCGACAATCCCCGTTGCGGTGGCGAACAGCGCGCAAGTTGCCAGCGTCGCTACGGCGAGCGACGCGGGAATGTGCTTCGCCGATACCTGCAGGCTCCGGAACAGGCGGTCGAGGATGTTGGAGCGCTCGACCATGTACCCCATGAACAGGAACAGCGGGACCGCGATCAGCACGTCGTTCGACATCACGCCGAACGCGCGCTGGACGAGCAGCTGGAAGATGTTGTCGCCCATCGCGTAATAGCCGAAGAACACGGCCAGGGCGATGAGCGTGAACGCGATCGGAAATCCGAGGAAGATCGTGACGATGAACATGCACATCATCAGGACGCCGACTTGGGGATCGGTCATGGCTTGTCCCCGTGATGCTCGACGTCCTCGAGGATCTGCGCGGCCGTCTTGCCGGACTGCGCCTCCTCCAGGATCACCTTCTCCAGTTCCTCGACGTCGCGCCTGCGGTGCGGCGCCTTGCCCGTGCGCAGCGCGATGACCGACCGGATGACCTCTACCGTTCCCTGGATCAGCATGAATATCGCCGCCAGAGGGATGATGCCCTTGAACGGCCAGATCGGCGGTCCGGTCGGACTCGATGCGCTGTGCTCGTCGATCAGAAAGGAGAGCTGGAAGAACTGGTACCCCGAATACAGGAGCGCCAGCATCGCGGGGAAGTAGAACAGCAGCAGGCACGCGAGCTCGATGCCGGCCCTGACCTTGGTCGAGAGCATCCGCGAGATGAAATCCCCACGCACGTGGGCGTCCTGCGAGACCGCGTACGCACCGGCCATCATGAAAAGCGTGCCGTACAGGATGTATTCGGTGTCGTACGCCCATCCGGTCGGTGCGCTGAACACGTATCGCATGATGACGTCGTAGGACGTCACCAGCGTGAGGCCGATGATGCACCAGGAGAACGTCTTGCCGACCCACGTGCTCAGGTCGTCGACGAACAGCAGGTACCGTTGCATGCGCTCCCCTTCGCGTTCCGGATGAACCCGAAAGCCCGCGCGGCGCGTCCGCGGCGGAGTTCGATTCGGACGAGGTCCTCGGCCGGCCGAAAGGTCGCTGGTCCGTCAGCGACCCTCCGGCCGAACCGAAGGTCCTGCGCGAATCGACGTCAGGCCTTGTCGATGCTGAAGAAGTGCTTCGAAGCGAGACTGCGCGGCGACTCGAACTGCGCCCGGTACGCGACCACGGTCTTAGCCCACGCCTTCTGCGAGTCGATGACCCTGCCGAAGAACTTGTTCTCCGCGGACAGCCGCGCGAGCACCTTGTCCCACGCCGCGAGCTGAGCTTCGAGCACGGACTTGGGCGTCTCGTAGACCTTCACACCGGCTTTTTCGACCTTGACGAGATCTTCCGGGTAGCGCTTCTGCCATTTCCAGGACATGTCGGCCGACGCGGCCTCCGCGGAGTACTTGAGGATCGCCTGCAACTCCTTGGGCAGTCCGTTGTACTTGCCCTTGTTGAAGATGATTTCAAAGCACTCCATGTCCTGATGGAAGCTTTGCACCATGTAGACTTTCGAGACGTCCGGGAAGCCGAGCGCGAGGTCGGAGGACGGATTGTTGAATTCGGCGGCGTCGAGCACGCCACGATCCATCGCCGGGACGATGTCGGGGCCGCCGATGATGGTGACCGACGCTCCCAGCTCGTTCATGAGATCCGCCGCAAGGCCGACGGTGCGGTACTTGAGCTTCTGGAACTGGGCGACGTCCGTGACCGGCTTCTTGAACCACCCGAGGGGCTGCGTGGGCATCGGCCCGGTCAGCCAGCCGACCACGTTGACCTTGAGTATGTCGTTCAAGAGCTCGTTGTACAGCGTCTGCCCGTCGCCGTAGTAGAACCATCCGAGCAGGTCGTTGGCGACCCAGCCGAACGACGGCGCAGTGCCGAACAGGGAAAAGGCCTTGTTCTTGCCGTACCAATAGGCGCAGACGCCGTGTCCGCCGTCGAGCACACCGCTGCTGACCGCGTCCTGCATCCCGAAGGCGCCCACCACGGCGCCCGCCGGCAGCACGTCGAGGCGAAGCTTGCCGGAAGCCATCTCGTTCACGCGTCGCGCGTAGTCCTGCGCGTACTCGTGGAAGATGTCCTTGGCAGGCCAGGTGCTCTGGAATCGCCAGACGATCGGCGCTTGGGACTTCGCGATCATCGGGAAGCCGAGCGTGGCGCTGCCGGCTGCGGCACCCGTAGCGGCCTTCAGGAACTTGCGGCGGGTGCCCTGCCTGTGGGCTGCGGGCTTGTCGCCATCGAGCGGTTTGTTCATGTTTCCTCCTAGAGAATCGGCGTCTTTGCGCCA
>Ga0335083_10006834_pt1 | contig 14136 bp, 16 predicted proteins | sample Lox_Sample_42_FD_206716 | JGI IMG/M metagenome (GOLD analysis project Ga0335083, IMG submission 206716) | Soil microbial communities from Loxahatchee National Wildlife Refuge, Florida, United States - Lox_Sample_4.2 | ecosystem: Environmental > Terrestrial > Soil > Wetlands | place: USA...
TTCGCGGCCCACTTCGCCATTGCTCGCACCGGCTCCCGCGCTTCGCTTGTCGCTTTCCGAATCCACCGGCGCCGACGCTGCCACCTTCCCCTTCGCCGTGGCCCTTGCTATCCACCGCTTTCCGTCCTCGCTGATGCCTGGCTCTGTTCTTTTTCGTGGACGTGCTCCCCAGCTTTTCCCGCCCCACTCACTTCTCTTGCAGCCTGCCCAGCCATTGCTCGAACCCGCTCCCGCGCTTCGCTTGTCGCTTTCCGAATCCACCGGCGCCCACGTTGCCACCTTCCACTTCGCCGCGGCCCTTAGCTAGCCACCGCTTTCCGTCGCCGATCGCGGGCTCACTTTCCTTTCTCAACGGAGGTATCTCCCCATTTCTTCCCGCCTCCGTCACTTTTCTTGCGGCCCACCTCGCCATCGCTCTCGCACTCTCAGCGTCCTCCTCGCAGCTCGAAGTCGCCTTCGCGCTCTTCCCGCCGCTGCGAGTTTCTTGCGAAGTTCCTTGCCCTTGCGTTCGCTTTCTTCTTTTCTTCCACTCGCGGCCGCTGCAGCGCGCCGACAGTGACGTTGTTTCCGCCGCTTTCGCGCGTCGTTCTTCCGCTCTTCCCCCAACGCGAATCATAATGTCCAAAAACATACTCTATCTATTCGCGGAGTTGCGGCGACTCAGCGGAATGAAGTCGCACATGCGACGCTCGCGCGCGCGTGGGCCTCGCGCATACATAACAACGGGTCATCATCAAGTGACGCCGTTCGTGGACGAGCTCGCACGAATGTTCCGCTCGGCGATCGTTTTGCAGTTGCCTACGCTCAGCTGACTTTCGCATCCGCTGCCGTGAGGGATCGTGTCGCGGGTGTTTCTTGCTACTTGGCAAGCCTCTGCTCTTGCCTTCACCCGTGTCACTCGGCTTTGGTTTCAGCTCGACCGTTCCTTTGCGGATTCTTTGTGGGCGCGTTTACGGCGGCGAACCTGAGCAGTTGATAGGCGAGCGCGTCGGCGGTAGTTCCCGCCAGATTCTCATCCGCCAAATAACGGAACGTGCTTCCTACTCTTTGCGGCCTGGACCGGGGCCTCCCCGTCGACGGGCGAAAAGGGGCGCTCCACGAACCGAGGCGCCGCTCTAGTCACTGGACATGGTCGCGGCGTGGCTCACCGCGTGGTTAAGGACTTCGACGACGGCATCGAACGCGAACCCACACCGTTTCCCGCGGCGTGGGCGATACACAAGGGAAGAGAAATCTGGAGAGCGAGGAGCGGGGCGAGCGATGACGGGCGAGAGGCGGTCGGGACCTCGACTTGTCGGCGAACCTCGTCGATTTCACGACTCTCAGTGGGAGGCCCAAATCAATAGGTGCAAGGGAAACCGGTGGCATGAATTCTGCGGCGGCGTTTCTAGATCCCACAAAACAACACGGATTAGAGCGGACGCAGGAAGCTAACTCCAAGCCGCAATCGCCGCCGCGGAACCGGCGATAGCCGCTCTATGCGCCAGACTTCCGGGGCGGCCAAGATTCGAGGAGCTGTTCCTTGCGGTAGATCAGGGCGTTGATGTCGTAGGGAGCAAGTTCGAGATTATGGCCATGCGTGATGGCGTCTGTTGGGCAAGCCTCGACGCAGTAACCGCAGAAAATACAGCGCGAGTAATCAATGTTGTAGACGGCTGCGTACCGTTCGCCTGCGGAGATGCGATTCGCCTCGGTGTTTTCGGCGGCCTCGATGTAGATGCAGTTCGCAGGGCATGCGGCGGCACAGAGAAAGCAACCCACACACTTTTCCAATCCGTTTTCGTCGCGTTGCAGGACATGGATTCCGCGATAGCGTGGCTGAACGCTCGGAGCGACGACGGGAAAGTTCTCCGTCGTCGTCTTTTGAAACATCGTGCGAAACGTGACGCTGAAGCCCTTCACGAGCGTCACGAACGTTTCCCCGACTTCTCTAACGATCGATGGCATCGACCCTCACTGTATCAGATTCGGTGAAATCGCTGCTCGGTTTTTGAGGGCTCCCCTCGTCATTCATGCACACGAGCGACCCCTATTCGCCCGGAGGCGCGACCGGCGCGGCCTCGGCAACGCGGCCCTTGCCCGTCATGGCGGCTATGATCTGCCGCCCGTGGAAGCGTCCGTTCTCAATAAAGATGTCGGAAGTCAGCTTGCCGCCAACGACGACTCCCGCCACGTAGATGCCCGGCACGTTGGTCTCGAGCGTTTCCGAATTGCATTGCGGACGACGCGTTTCGGGATCGAGGCGAATTCCCTGTTGCTCCAGGAATTCGAAGTCCGGGTGGTAGCCGGTCATCGCGAACACGCGGGAAGCGGGAACAGCCGTCTCACCGCCACCATTCTTCACCCAAACGCGGCCCGGCTCGATGCGCGTCACGTGCGTTGAGAAGAGCGCGCGGACTTCTCCGGCGCGGATGCGGTTTTCGATATCGGGCTTGACCCAGTATTTTAGGTTCCTGCCCATCTCCGAACCACGGTGGATCAGCGTGACGCGCGCGCCGGCGCGAAAGAGATCCAGCGCGGCTTCGGCCGCCGAATTCTTGCCACCGATGACCACCACGTCCTGATTCCAGTAGGGGTGCGGCTCGGAAAAGTAATGGGCCACGTGTGCGAGATCCTCACCGGGAATGCCGAGGCGGTTGGGCAGGTCATAGTAGCCCGTCGCGATGATCACTTTGCTACTCGCGTATTCCTGGCGGGCGCCGCTTTCGCCGGACGTTTCAACGACGAAGGAACCATTGGCGCCGCGAATCCGCGTCACGCGCTGGTAGAGTTGCGTTTCGATCCCATAGTGCTCGACGGCGCGGCGGTAGTATTTCAGCGCCTCGGCTCGCGTGGGCTTGCCGCCCGTGGTGGTCATCGGGAGGCCGCCGATTTCCATGCGTTCGGGCGTGGTGAAGAACAGCATGTTGATCGGATAGTGCAGCAGCGAATTGCAGAGGGCGCCCTTGTCGATGACCAGCGCGCTCAGACTCGCGCGTCGCGCCTCGATCGCGCAGGCGAGACCGGTGGGTCCGGCTCCTACGCAAATGACGTCGTAGGGGCGGCGATTCTCGAGTGATGGCTGTAGATTCGCGCTCACCGAAGGCCCCTTGAAATCCCGGAAAATTGGCGATTAGAGATGACCGCCGTGCTTTGTTTCCAATGAGATCGGAGGGCTTCTAATAACGGGATGTGGCGATTAGAAAACCATAGGCCAGGAGGATGTCCGATCTGAAGTCCGCGAGCACCGGCCCGGGTCAGCGTCACGACTTTCTCCCGTTTGTGTCTCACAATCATCCGTCTGTTCTCCTATGCTCCCCTCTCCGGGGACCTGGGAGCCCTTTCTTGAAGCTAGCGAATCGGCGCGGCAAATTGCAAGCGGTTGTTGGTGTAAGCAGAATGACAGCGAACGTTCCTAGGCGACCGGAAGGAGCGCGTTCGCCAATTCTGCGGCGAAGCTTTCCAGTTCCGCCGTGCGCTCGGGAGTGGCCTGGACCTTCTCTTTCTTGCGAACGAACCAGTGGCCGTCGGACTGGATCAGACGCACGCCGGGCTGACCTCCGACGAGATAGGAAGGCTCGCCATAGAGCTTGAATCCGGTCTGACCATCGGGCGAAAGCAGCGCGCCGCAATTCCCTTTTCGCACGCCGACGAGGTTCTCGTACATCGGGAAGGCCACGATGTCGAAACCGCGAGAGCGAAGCTGATTCAGAAAGCTCACCTGCTGGGGCGTCAGATCCATCGCCGAACAAGGATAGCAAGAGGAAGTGACTCGTGGCGAGCGGCTAGCAGCAAACAGAAATGCGCGGAACCGACCCGTGCGTCGCGGAAGGGCACCGGACGAGATCGCGTCGGCCGGAAACTTTCCGCGATGCGGGCTTTCCATTCGGGCGGTTCCGCGTCTATAAGATCATTGCAGTCAGTCTTTGCGTCCGAAATGGCGCAGCCAGGAGGCAGGCATGAGACGAGCGGTCCTGATCGGTGTGGCCGCGGCTTTGTGCGTGGCGCTCGGCCATGCAGTGGCGGCGCCGCCGAACGACAACGATCCGAAGCCGCAATACACCGGAGACAAACTGATCCGCCCGGAGGGCTACCGCGAGTGGATCTACCTTTCTTCGGGTCTGGGCATGAACTACAACCCATCGGCCGGCGGCGGAGAGATGTTCACCAACGCATTCGTCCCGCCGTGGGCGTACCGGCAGTTCATGGCGAGCGGAAAGTGGCCGGACAGGACAATATTCGTCCTCGAAGAACGGGCGTCGCAAACGAAAGGCTCGATCAACAAGACCGGGCACTTCCAGACCGACCTCGCGGGACTGGCTGTGGAAGTGAAGGACGCAGCGAAGTTCCCTGCCGACACCTGGGCCTATTTTGGATTTGGGCCCGACACCAAGACGGCCGAAGCGAATCCAAAGCAGAATTGCTGGCAATGCCACAACGACCACGCCGCCGTCGAGCATTCCTTCGTGCAGTTCTACCCGACGCTGAAGCCGATCGCGCAGAAGTTCGGGACATACCGGCAGCAAGCGGAGAGCACCACGCCTTAGAGCCTTGCGCGAGCGCGCTTACGACCGCGCTCGCGACATGGATCCGAGGCCTACGCGGCGGAGGAAGAGATCGAGCCGGATTCGAGGCGGCGCAGCACTGCGCGAAGAGCCGCAGCGAGTTCTTCCTCGCCGACGTGGCTCTTGCGGAATTGCAGCCGCACGCTGAAGGCGCCGTCGTCCGACTGGTAGTTGAAGACAAAGGGCTGCGGGCGGGGAGCAGATTCGGTTTCGTCCTTGCGCGCGCGGCGAGCTTCGTCGCGCGTCAGGCCGCCCTGCGCGATGCGATGCACCATGTCGTGCATCTTCTTTTCATTGGGCTGGCGCGCCACCTGCAACAGCAGCGACTTCGTAACGATTCCGCCTTCGAGGCATTCCCGGCGCACTTCATCGGGAATCACGCGCAGCGACATGGTCTCCGTCACGGACGACCGGGCTCGCCCGATCTTCTTCGCGATGTCGTCGTGCGTGTAGTCGAATTGATCGGCCAGACGCTGGAGACCATCGGCTTCTTCGAACGGCGTCAAATCCTTGCGCTGGAGGTTTTCGATCAGCGCGAGCTCGAGCGTCTCGGCGTCGTCGGCAATCTTTTCAATGCACGGCAGCTCGCGAAGGCCCGCGGCCTGCGAGGCGTGATAGCGGCGCTCGCCGGAAATGATGTAGTACATGTCTTCGCGCGGGACGTAGCGCACCAGCAGCGGCTCGAGCACGCCCTTCTGGCGAATCGAATCGGCCAGCTCGCGAACGTCGCCGATGTGCTTGCGCGGCTGATCGGGGTTCGGCCGAATCTTGTCGATCGGGATCATGCGCCCGACCGACGCGCCGCTAAAGCTCGTCAGCGTTTCGACGTAATGCGCGTCATGCCGCATCTTGAGAGTGACGGGCAACCCGATCCTCTTCGACACGTTGTAAGACCTCCTGGGCCAGTTTCTTGTATTCCTCGGCGCCGGAAGATTTCGGCGCGTACGTGAAGACCGTTTCCTTGTACGCCGGACTCTCTTCGAGCCGGACATTCTTGCTGATGCGAGTCTTGAAGAGCGCGTTGCCGAATGTGGCGCGAATCTGTTCGTGCGTGTCGCGCGAAATATTCGTGCGCTTGTCGTAGAGCGTGATGACTACGCCGAGGACTTTCAGATCGGGGTTGGGGCGGGCGCGGATGCGCGCGTACGTCTCAAGCAGATCGTCGGTGCCTTCGATGGCGAAATAGGCGGCCTGAATCGGCACGAGCAGATGCGTCGAAGCAACCAGCGCGTTGACGGTGAGAATGCCGAGCGCGGGCGGGGTGTCGAGCACGATGTAGTCGTAGTCCTTGCGGACAGGAGCGAGCGCGTCCTTCAGTTTGTACGGCGCGTCGAACTGGCCGGCGAGCTGCTGCTCCAGGCGGGCGAGCGCGAGGCGCGCAGGAGCGACGAACAGACTCGGATCCTTGGTCGGGCGGATGATCTTGGTGATGTCAGCGGGATGGTCCGCGAAGATGTCGTACATCGTGAGCTGCGTTTCATCTGGAGAGAAAAAGGCGATCGAAGAATTCGCCTGCGGGTCGAGATCAATGAGGAGCGTGCGCTTCTTTTTCAGGGCTAGCGCGGCAGCCAGGTTGATGGATGTAGTGGTCTTTCCGACGCCGCCTTTTTGATTGGCAACCGACAGGACGCAGGTCAAACTGTTGCCCCTCACTCCCGACGGCAAGCCCACGCCTATATATGGCACCGGCGCGCGCCTGCCCTACTACGAGTAGGCCCCACTCTACCCACTGTGGCCGCCGAAGCGCAAGTGAAAAGTGACAATGGCGGCTTGAGCAACGCCGAAACCCCGCTCCGACGCAACTCTCGGACGCCTGCTACACTGAGCTGCGAGCGACTCCTCTTCCGCCATGGCATCGATCGCGACAGTCACCGAACCGCCGAATCGTCCGGAGCCCGTTGCGTCCGCGTGGCACACGGTCGGATTTCTGGCGTTGATGTTCGGCGGCGTGGCCCTGCAAGTTCTGCGCATCGTTCCCTTTCGAGTACATACGCGGGCGCAGCTCTACGCGTTCACGATCGCCTTCGAATTCCTGATGGTGGTTTACGTGTGGGGACTGGGCCTGCGGCCGCGCGGCAAGACGTTGCGCGACCTCATCGGCGGAAAATGGAATAACCCGGCCGCCGTCCTGATGGACATCGCCATCGCGATTCTTTTCGGGATGATTGTGATCTTCGTCCTGCTCGTCTTGAACTACGCTCTCGGCCCCAATCCTGCGGCAGCTCGCGCGCTCAAAGTCATGGGCCCGCAAAATGCTCGCGACGCGTTCGGCTGGATTCTTGTCTCGTCGACGGCGGGATTCTGCGAGGAGTTCCTGTTTCGCGGATATTTTCAGAGGCAATTGGCCGCGCTCACGGGACACGTTGGATTCGCCGTGCCGCTGCAGGCGATCATCTTCGGACTCGGACATCTCTACCAGGGCTGGAAGGGCGCGGTGGCGATCACGGTGTACGGGACAATGTTCGGCGCTCTGGCTGTGATGCGGAAGAGTCTGCGGCCGGGCATGCTGCAACACGCGGGCTACGACAGCTTTGTCGGCGTGACGGCGTTGCTGCTGACCAAATACAACCGCTGGCCGCCGGGACTACTGTGACGCCTGCGCGGAATCGCTGTCTTTGAAGACGACCGCGATGAAACGCCCGTGAGCATTCGGACCCGTCCGCAGCGCCGTTCTTGATCCCGCCAGGAGCCACACCACGCCGGCCTGCGGCACCAGCCGCGAGTCGCCGTTTGCAGTTACGTTGACCACGCCGCTCATGCTTCCGACGAGCGTGCTCGAGCGAGATTGCGCGGCGGGCGTAACCGTGACGTTCGGCCAGACTTCCCACTCGCGGACACTAATTTCGTCCGTCTCGAACAGCGTCTCGACCGAGGAAAGCAATCGTCCCGAATCGGGGTCTCTCTCTTTCAAGTCGACGCAGTTGTGTTGCGGCTGCTCACGGACGATCTGCTGGCACCGGTTGCGGAGCTCGCCTTGCGGGCGCAGCAGCTCGACAGCGATATTCCGCAAGGTGATGTCGCGTGTGTTGTGGACGGCGTGCGAGAATCCGCCGGGCGCGTAGCTGACGGGCGCAACCGATGACGCTGTCTGTTCGTTTGGCCCACCGGCTTGCGCCGGCGCGTCCGGCATTGCCGGCGGAGCCAGACTCAGGTACGGAAAAGCGTGCCGGTGATAGAGCGTCGATTCATGCGCGGCAATCTCAACGTAGAAAACTCTGACGTACGCGTTCTCGAAGACGAGATGATGATGTTGCTCCTGCTCCATCGGGATCGGCGCTGGACTGGAATCGGCAGGCGGTGTGGGTGCTTGCGCTGCGAGGGACAAGACCGCGCAAGAGAAAAGCGCCAGCGAGAAACAAAGCTGCGGGACTGTCGACTTGGAAAGCATGCGCGAGACTACATCTTGTAGCGGCCGAGATCCTCATCGTTCAGGTTCTCGAGCCACTTGCGCAGCTCTTCGCCGGAGCTCTTATCGGAAACCGACGACGCCATCTTGGAGCTCTTGAGCACCTGGTCTTCGACGAAAATCGGGCAATCGAGGCGGAGCGCCAGCGCGAGCGCGTCGCTCGGGCGCGAGTCCATGGAGATCGTCTCTCCCTCGCGCTCCATCCAGATCAGGGCGTAGAACGTGTCGTCCTTCAGATCGGACACGACGACTTTTTGAACGCGCACATTGAGGCCGGTCAGAACGTTTTTCAGCAGATCGTGAGTCATCGGGCGCGGCGTCTGGACTTTTTCGATTTCCAGAGCGATCGCGTTGGCTTCGTAGACTCCCACCCAGATCGGGAGGACCCCGGGACCCTGGGTTTCCTTGAGGACTACCACCGGCATGTTCGTGACGGGATCCATCATCAGGCCGCGAATCTTGACTTCCAATTCCATGATGGCCTCCCTTTCGAACCCGGGCCGCACGATCCAGCGCCGGCGGCGCCGGCGCCGCTCACACTGGCGCGACGTGCTGGCCGACCAAACTATACGGCGACGCGCGCGTGACCAGCACCTGAACGTATTCTCCCAGAAGATTTTCGGCGGCCGAAGTGAAATTTATCAAGCGGTTGCTCGTTGTGCGTCCGGCCCACTGGCCTCGCGCCGCGTTGTGTCCGTCAACCAGCACCTCGAACGATTCACCGACCACCTGTGCGTTGCGCGCCATCTGAATCTGGCGCTGCCGCTCCTGCAGAATCGCCAGGCGGCGCGATTTTTCGGCCTCCGGAATCGCATCGGGGAGCGAGGCGGCGGTCGTAATCGGCCGGGGCGAATAGATGAACGAGAACACGCCGTCGTAGCCGACTTCGTCGAGCAGAGTGACGGTATCTTCGAATTCGCGCTCGGTCTCTCCCGGAAAGCCGACGATAATGTCGCTGGTGATGCTGATCGGGCGCCGCGCCGCGCGAATCCAGGAAATCTTCTCGAGGTACTGATCGCGCGTGTACGTGCGGCGCATTTCGCGGAGCACGCGCGTGGAACCCGACTGCACCGGCAGGTGAATGTGATCGCATAGCTCCGGAGTCGAGTCGATCGCTTCGACGATCTCGCGATGAAAATCGTTCGGGTGCGACGTCGTGAAGCGGACGCGGCGAATGCCATCCACCGCCGCCACTCCGCGCAGCAAGTCGACGAAGCTCAGGCCGCCAGGCGAAGGATCGCGATACGAATTCACCGTTTGGCCGAGCAACTGGATTTCGGTGTACCCCGCTTCCGCGAGGCGGCGTGCCTCGGCGAGCACCGATTCGCTCGCGCGGCTGCGCTCCGGCCCGCGCGTATGCGGCACGACGCAATAGGAGCAGGCGTAGTCGCAGCCCTCGATGATCGTGATGTAGGCCCGGATCGGATTGTCGCGGCGCGTAACCTCCGTTTCGAAGGTCTGATCCGTATCGAGGTCGAGACCCATCACGCGCCGGCCGCCCGCTTCCAGCTCAGCCACAAGATCGGGAAGCTTGCGATAACTTGCCGAACCGCAGACCAGGCTCACCCAAGGCGCGCGCTCGAAGATTTCCTCGCCTTCCTGCTGGGCGAGGCATCCGAGCACGCCGATAATCTTTGTCCGTTCTCCCAGGCTCGCTGTACGGGCGACCTGGGAGCCCTTTCCTGCGCCGCGCCATTCGCCGAGCCGCGAGAACACCTTCTGCGCAGCCTTTTCGCGAATGCTGCACGTGTTGTAAAGCATCAGATCGGCGTCGGCGGCGTCCCGCGCGGCGCGATATCCACGCTCCAGCAGGAAGCCGGCAACCTTCTCGGAGTCGTGGACGTTCATCTGGCAGCCGAACGTTTCGATGTAGAAACTCTTCCCTGCCCCGGCGGCGGTCGCTTCGCTCGTCACTGCTTCGTGAGTGTCCGAGACGAACGGAGACGAGGCGACTGTCTCACCCGCCCGCGTAAGCGATTCAATTCCGATGTCGAAAGCCGCTTTCATCGCTGATCACCGAGTCTAGCATAAGCGCCTTGCGCACAGCGGCCGCCCGCCGCCAGGCCCGGCCTCTACTAGCCCTCGTTTTTCTCCTGCCCTTCTGTAACCTTTCCCGTCCAACCCGGTATTCATCCATGACAAGCAGCAACCAGAACGGACACGACCGAATGAACAGGCCGGAGCCGGACGAGGAGCTGATGCTGATGGTGCGCGAAGGAACAGGAGAGATGCTGGGGGTGTTGTTCGACCGCTACCAGACCCGCCTGTACAGTTTCTATACGAAGCTGACGGGCGACCGGGCGGCGAGCGAAGACCTCGTGCAGGACGTTTTCCTCCGGATCCTGAAATACCGCCGCAGCTACCGACCGGGCACTCCGTTTCGACCGTGGATCTACCAAATCGCGCGGAACGCCCGCCACGATTACGCCGTCAAGCAGCGTCCGCATCAGGATCTGGAAACGGGCGCCGAGATGGCAGCGGCACCCGGCGTATCGCACGAGGCGAATCATCAGCACGAGTTGCTACACCGAGCCCTGGGCGCGCTCAGCGAGGAGAAGCGGGAGATTCTCCTGCTGAGCCGCTTCCAGGGGCTTCGCTGCGACGAGATGGCTCGGATCTACGGATGTCAGGTGGGCACGATGAAGGTGCGAATTCATCGCGCCCTCGAAGAGCTGCGCGAGGCGTTTCGCCGCCTAGAAAGCGGCAGTACAGCGCCGTCGAAAAGAGCCGCAGGAGCACGCAATGAACTGTGAACAGATCGCCGCGTTGATGCCCGACTATCTGGAAAATGCCCTCGGGCGAGACCAGGAAAGGCTGGTGGAGCAACACATCGAGAGCTGCGCGGAGTGCCGGCAACTCGCCGCGCTGGGGCGGAATCTGGCGCTGCTGCCGCAGGAGGAACCGAGCCCGGCGCTGCGCGAGCGGTTTCAAGGGGTGCTGGCGTCGTTCGACGACGGCCGATTGGAGCAACTCGCGTTCGCGCCGGAGCCGGTTCGGCGCGGCGCGTGGGCGATGGGCTGGTTCCGGTCTCCGCTCGCCGCGGTGGGCGCCACGGCCGCGCTGCTTGTCCTCGGATTCCTGGGCGGGCGTTATTCGACGACGCAGACCAACGCGCAGGCGCAGCAGCAGGTGGCGTCGATGGAAAACGAGCTGACGAGCATGCGGCAGCTGATGGTGCTTTCGATGCTGCAGGAGGAATCGGCGAGCGAGCGATTGCAGGGCGTGAGCTGGAGCACGCGGCAGCAGCAGGCCGATCCGCAGATCCTGGCGGCGCTGCTGCGGACGCTGCGCTACGACAGCAGCGTGGACGTGCGCCTGGCGGCGCTCGACGCGCTGGGCCGCTACGGCAACCATCCCCAGGTGAGGCAGGGCCTGGCCGAGGCGCTGGCGTCCCAGCAGTCTCCGCTCGTGCAGGTGCAATTGATCGATACGCTCGTTCAACTGCGCGACCGCAGCGTGGTGGATGAACTTCGCAAGATCCAGCAGAACTCGGACGTCGACCCCGCCGTGCGCGAACGCGCCGAGCGGGCGATCAGCCAATTGAGTTGAGGGAGGAATCATGCTCAGAACGCTTTCCATCGCACTTCGAGTGATCGCGGCTACCGCGTTGATCTGCGCCGCGGGAATCCGGCTCAAGGCCCGCGCCGTGGCGCAAGAAACGCCTGCTCCCCCTGCTCCGGCTGCACCGCCAGCGCCGGCAATGATCCAGGCGCCCGAGGAGGACAGCGCGAGCGTCCGCGTGATCGATTGGCCCGGCTGGCCGGACGACGATGACTGGTTCTCGCGCGTCCACGACGAGGAAACGATCCGCAAGACCTTCACTCTTTCGGGAGACCATCGCTCGATCGAAGTCGACAATGTTTTCGGCTCGATCGAAGTGGCGGGCACCGATGGCAACGAAGTTCAGTTGGTGGTCAAGAAGACGCTGCACGCGGAGTCGAAGGAGAAACTGGAAGAGGCGCGCAAGAAAGTAACGCTCGGTATCGATCAGAGCGGCAATTCCCTGCGCCTGTACGTGGACGGCCCCTTCCGCCATCACGACGACGATTTCTGGGGATTCGGCAACGAGCCGGGCTACTGGGTCAGCATGGAATTCCAGCTCCAGGTGCCGCGGAAGATCAGCGTGCAATTGAAGACGGTGAACGGCGGAGTCCGCGTGCGCGACGTGAGCGGCGAATTCACGATCCGCTGCGTCAGCGGCGGAATCGGGATGGAGAACGTGGCGGGATCGGGGACGGTCCACACCGTGAACGGCCCGCTGAAAGTGAAGTTCCGCGAGAATCCGACCGAAAGCTGGGACTTCGGCTCCATCAACGGGGCTGTCGAGCTTTCGTTCGCGCCGAAACTGAACGCGGATTTCCGGCTGCACACGTTCAACGGCAGCGTCGACAGCGCGTTCGCGATGGATGCGGCCAACTCAACCGAGATCTCGCACGAAGGAATGAAGACGATCTATCGCGCGAACCATTTTGGCGGACGCGTGGGCTCCGGCGGGCCGGAGATCCGCGTGAGCACGTTGAATGGCGCGATTCGGCTCCTGGAGAACCATGAATAAGCAGACGCAATCGAGAAAAACGCGGCTTGCGGCGCTGGCGGCGGCTGTGCTGGCGCTCTGGGCGGCGCCGGGAACGTTCGCCCAGAACGGCAACGCGGATGAGGCGACGGATCGCCTGACGGTCCATCTGACCGATCCTTCGCGGCCGGGCACCGTGAGGGCCAGCCTGGTGAGCGGCGGGATCACGGTGAAGTCGTATGACGGCAAAGACATCGTGATCGAGGCGCACACGCGCAACCAGGCGCCGATGGCCGCGTGGGGCGGAATGCACCGCGTCTACGGCAGCACGGGGCTGGCGGCGTCGGAAGAAAACAACGAGGTGATCGTGAACGCGGACTCGGTTTTTCACTCGATCGATCTGGTGCTGACCGTGCCGGTGCACACGTCGCTTTCGCTGCGCACGGTGAACAACGGCAACATCAGCGTCACCGGCGTGGATGGCGATCTCGACGTGAGCGCGATCAACGGCAGCATCGCGTTGCAGAACGTGTCGGGAACGGCTGTCGCGCATACGCTCAACGGCCGGCTCGGCGCAACGTTTGCGCGCGTGAATCCGGCGAAGCCGATGGCATTCAGTTCTCTGAACGGAGAGATCGACGTCACGTTTCCGGCGGACCTCAAGGCGAATCTGAACCTGCACGCGAATCGGGGAGAAGTGCTCAGCGATTTCGATGTTCGCGTGGTGCAAAGATTCGATCAAAGGACCGTTGAGGACTCAGGCGAGCACGGCGCGACGTACCACGTTCGCGTGGACGGCGCCTTGCATGCAACGATCAACGGGGGCGGGTCCGACATCCAGTTCAGCAGCATGAACGGCAACATCTACATTCGGAAGGCGGGCAGCACGCGCAACTAGCGGCGCGCGTTATGCGATTGGCTTCGCCGCGAAAACGAGAACCGGCGAGCCGTCGGCGATGAACGCCGAATCCGGACGCCGACGAATGACCCTCGCCAGGTCGGAGCCGTAGAGCGAAGCGGCATCCCCTTGAAACACCGCTCCATTACTCGCCCACACGCGCCACGGCACGTGCGAGACGTGATATTCCACCGAACCGCCGCCCCGGCGAAGCGAGTAACCCCAGTAGTGCTCCGTGATGAACTGCTCGAGGCTGCCTTCGCGCGGATGCGCGGGCGCGCCGGATGCGCTTGCTTCCATGGAGCAAAGCCCGCCATCGAGGCGCCATTCGTAGCGGACCGTGCCGCCACCGCTGCCGGTGCTCACGCAATGGCGCATCGGAAGCGCGACATATTTCTCGCCGTAGGCAAGCCTCGCCACGAAAGCGATCGCGGCGCGCGGCACGATCTCGCGAATGAACACGACTCCGCGGCGGACTTCCGCTCCCTCGCGCCGCCGAACGTAAAAGCGCAGATTCACTTCGTCGAAATTCGCGTGGAACGGCAACGGAAGAAATTCAAACAGCCGGGTGCGCAGGAAGCGGAATCCGACCAAGCTGACGTAGGTGCGTCCTTCGAAGGAATCAAGCTCGGTGCCGGACGGAACGTACTCCCCCAGGAGGCGCGGATCGACCTCGTAGTTCAACATCAGCAAATCGCGCCACTCGGCGGAGAGGAAGACCCGCCCGCCTGCGGGCCGAGCTGAGATCTCCGCCATGGCCACTCCCGGTCTCGGC
>Ga0335083_10006838_pt1 | contig 14132 bp, 10 predicted proteins | sample Lox_Sample_42_FD_206716 | JGI IMG/M metagenome (GOLD analysis project Ga0335083, IMG submission 206716) | Soil microbial communities from Loxahatchee National Wildlife Refuge, Florida, United States - Lox_Sample_4.2 | ecosystem: Environmental > Terrestrial > Soil > Wetlands | place: USA...
GCCGTGCGCGGTGTCCAAACCGCAGCTCCCAGCATCCACCCTAGCGTGCGCTTCGGAAGAGAGCCTATTTGCATATCCGGCCGTTGCCTAGTGCGCATCTTCTGCGCTGTCACGAGCGAAGGCCGACATCGCGCAAGCCCGTGACGTAACCGACGTCCACTCCATGGTGAACGCAGGCCGGCAGTTCTCATCCGGCTGGTCTTGACGGCTCAGCCGGCGATCGCCTCGACGCTGCGCAGGGCCGACGTCCGGCTGCCTTCGACGGCTTGCATCTCGCTCACCACGCGCCCGCCCTGCAGCACGATGACGCGGTCGGCGCTCGCGATCGTCTCCGGCCGGTGCGCCACGATGACGCGTGTGAGCTTCAACTCGCGCACGGCTTCGTTCACCGTGCGTTCGCGCGCGATGTCCAGGTGGCTGGTCGCTTCGTCGAGGAACAGGATCCTCGGCTGCCGGTAGAGAGCCCGGGCAAGCAGGATGCGCTGCTTCTGGCCGCCGGAGAGCACGGTGCCCATGTCGCCGACCAGCGTGTTGAAACCCATCGGCATGGTCACGATGTCGTCGCGCACGCTCGCAAGTCGTGCGCTTTCCTCGATGCGGGCATGGTCCGGCTTCGGATCGAAGAAGCAGATGTTCTCCGCGATGGAGCCGGCGAACAGCTGATCGTCCTGCATCACGCTGGCGACACTGGCCCGGTAGCGCCCCATCCCCAGGCGCGCGAGCGGAACGCCGTCCGCTTCGATGGCGCCCGCGGTCGGCTGGAGCAGGCCGAGCATGAGTTTGATCAGGGTTGTCTTGCCGCCGCCCGACGGGCCGACGATGGCGACCGATTCGCCCGCATTCACTCTGAAGCTCACTCCTTCCAGCACCAAGGGATCCGCTTCGCCATAACGGAAGGTGAGATCGCGCACCCTCACCTGCCCGGCCAGCGGCTCTGCGTCGGCCGGTGCGAAGGCCTCCAGCGGTTCCGGTTCCGCGAGGGCCACGTCCGCGATGCGCTCGGTATGCAGACTCAGCATGCGGAGCTCCATCGCCTTCTCGGTGAGAGCGGCGATGCGCTGCACGAACTGCGTCTTGTAAGCGACGAAGGCGAACAGCATCCCCACCGAGAAACCGCCGCCGCTGGCCGTATCCAGGACCAGCAGCGCACCGAGCCAGACCGTGATCACGTTCTCCACTCCGAAGAGGACGCCGTTCAAGCCCTGATACAGGATGCCCAGCCGCTGCGTGCGGATGCCGGCATTGAACTCGTCTACCGCGAGGTTCTGCCAGGCGGCGCTGCGTGGCGCCTCGTGTGCGAAGAGGCGGATGCCCTGCATCCCGCGCACGGTCTCGAGGAAGTGGGTGCGCTGGCGTGCGCCCCGGACGATGTGCTCTTCTGTGGCGAGCCGCAGAGGTCGGTACAAAGCCAGACGCAGCATCCCGTAGAGGGCCGCCGCCGCCAGGGCCACGAGGGTCAGGCGCCCGCTGTAGAACAACATCATGGCCAGCGTCACGACCACCATGACCCCGTCGATGAGAGCTTCCAGAAAGCCTCCCGTCAGGGTGCGATGGATCACGTTCACCGACTCGAACCGGGAGACGATGTCGCCCATATGCCGCTTCTCGAACCAGGCCATCGGCAGGCGGATCAAGTGGCGGAAAAGGTTGGAGACGAGCTGTAGATTGAGGCTGGTGCCCAGCACCATCAGCACCCAGGCGCGCAGCGCAGTGACGCCGGCCTGCACCAGCGCCAGCAGCAGGAAACCGATGCCGAGCACGGTGATCAGATCGCGATCCTGCGCGACGAGCGCCTGGTCCACGACCCACTGCATGTAGAACGGGCCGGCCAGCAGGAAGAGCTGCAACACCAATGCGAGCGCCAGCACCTGCCCCACGGCCCCGCCGAGGCCGGGAATGCGGCCGATCAGTGCGGTCAAGCGGACCTTGCGCTGTTCGGTTTTCGGGACGAATTGCGCAGTCGGCGCCAGCTCCAGCGCTACACCTGTGAAGTGCTTGGAGAGCTCGGCCATCGGCATCTCACGCAGTCCTGCGGCCGGGTCGTGAATCGTCGCCGTGGCGCCGCGCACCCGCGTGAGGACCACGAAGTGATTGAAATCCCAGTGCAGCACACAGGGGAGCCGCAGCTGCCGCAGATGCTCCAGCTCCAGCCGCAATGGCCGCGGCGCGAGATGCAGCAGCGCCGCGACGCGCATGAGGTCGGCCAAGGTGGAGCCGCGTAACGAGACGGCGTGGCGCGCGTGCAGCGTAGGCAGATCGATGCGGTGCCCATGATGGGCCGCAACCATGGCGAGGCAGGCCAGCCCGCACTCTGCGGCCTCGGTCTGGAGAATGACCGGAGTCCGGCGGGCGATGGAGAAGTTCAGGTTCACGCTGGCCGCCGCTCACATCCGGCCGGTGATCGACAGCACCGGATCGAACACCCATTCGATCAGCCGGCGGCGGTCGATGCGCACGTCGGCATCCAGGACCATGCCGGCTTGAAGCGCGATGTCTTGGCCGTAGGCGTGCACGGCTTGCGCCGGCAAGCGGACGGTGACGAGATAGACCGGCTCCTGCAACGGCAAGGGGAGGCTCGTCTCGTTGGGTTGGATGACGGTCCGGCCGACCTTCGTCACGCGGCCGATGTGCGCGCCGAATCGTTGATACGGGAATGCTTGGTAGCGCACCGCCACTTCCTGCTCGGGCCGGATGAACCCGGCGGCGCGCGTCGGGACCAGCAGGCGCGCTTCCAAGGCGGCGCCGGCAGGCAGAATAGAGAGCAACGGCGCGTCGGGCTTGACCGCCTGCCCCGCTTCAGCGAGAACAGTGGTAACGGTACCGTCCGCGGGTGCGGTGAGCACCACCTCCCGGCGAGCATCGCCCTCCGTGAGCTGCTGGTCGATCTCCGAGATCTGGCGCTCCAACGTGGCGGCGTTGTTGGCTCGCCGCGGTTCGGAGGCGGCCAGGTCGAGTTGTGCTGCGTGCAGGTCGCGGGTGAGCGCCGTGATCGTGCGCTCCATGCCGGCGAGCTGGCCGCGCTGTTCGAGCAGCTCCTCCTGCTTCTGCTGCGCGGCGGCTTCGGATACGAAATGGGCCGCCACCAGTTTGGCGTTGCGTGCGAGCGTGCGTTCGGCGCTGGCCACCCGGCTGCGCTGGATGTCTCGCTGCACTCGGGCCTGAGCGAGCTCTGCCTCCAGTCCGCGGATGCGGTCGGCGACCGTGGCCGCCGCGAGCTTGTCGATCTCGGCTTGCTTCGACTGCTCGCGCCGCAGACTATCGCGCCGTGCAGCCAGCTCGCGCAGCATCGTGGCCTCGGCTGCTGCGGTGGCGGCAGTCGCTCGCTCACTGGAAACGACGAGCAGTGCTTCGCCCTGCTTGACATGCTGGCCTTCGCTCACGCGCTTCTCGAGCACGGTCCCCGCCTGGGGGGTGTAGATCTTGATCAGCCCCAGCGTCGGGGCGAGATAGCCGCTGACATGCTCTTTGCGCGTGTACTGGCCCCAGAACGCATAGGCCACGAGCGCCAAGGCGACGGCCAGAGCGCTCAGCACGAGCAGCCGCAGCGTCGGGGGAGAGGCGACAAGCACCCCACCCTGGAGTGCGTCGTGGCGCGCTTCGAGCGCTTCGGTGCGGAACAAGGGTTGGGACATGATGGAGGCTGCGCGAACAGATCCTGCGAACCGCTCAGCGGATGCCTGCTCGCGTCGATCGGCTGCATCCTGCTCGCATGGAAGCGCTTCAGCGTTCCCTCAGTGCGAGGCGCCCACCCCGGCGGCCCGTTCGAGGATCGGAGTTTGCATCCTGTATTCCTTGCTTCAGATGGAGTTCAAAGTCGATTGCCGCGATCGGGAACATCGGTGTTGTTGCACGCTAGCTTAGCAAGCGCCCGGCTCCTCCTTCGACGCCGCGGTTCACATCGCGCGTGTGCTCCACGTCACAAACTCGCGACGGCGCCGCACTGTTGCAGCCGGGAAGACCTCTGCCATCGCTAAAGCCTAACACCGGCTGTGTCGGCTCGACCTCCAACTTTGGATGTATGCGCATCGACATAGTGTTTCGGGGATTTGCGCTCCCTACCATCCCCGCTCATGAACGGAAGGGCAGCTCAGCGGTTGGCGGTGCAAGGCGTGGTCGAGGACAGACCGGCGCAGGTCGGACTTCACGGCGAAGAGCTCGATCTGCTTGCCCGTTATGGAACGCGCAGGACGTTTGCCAAAGGCAGCGTCGTGGTGAGCGAGGGAGACGAGGCGCTGGCCTTCTACGTCATCCTGAGCGGCGCCGCAAAGGTCTTCACCCTCACCGACGAGGGCAAGGAGATCGTCTTGAGGATCCTGGGGCCGGGAGACTATTTCGGTGAGCTGACGCTGCTCGACGGCGGGGCCCGCTCGGCCTCTGTCATGGCGGCCGAGACCTGCGAGCTGTTGATCGTACCGCGCGCTCAGTTCGCCGAATGCTGGACCAGCTTTCCTCAGATCTGCCGGAACCTGCTACACCACCTGAGCTCGCGGGTGCGACAGTTGACCGACGAGCTGAAACGCGTGGCCTCCATGGATGTGTACCAGAGGCTCGCCACGCTGCTCCTCGAACTGGCAACCCGGCAGGGGGATCGGTTGGTCGTCCAGCACCGCTTCACGCAGCAGGAGCTGGCGAATCGGGTTTGTGCCTCAAGGGAGATGGTCAACCGAATCCTGCAGGCGCTGGTCGCGGGCGGCTATATCAGCATCGAGCAGCGCCGAATCGTCATCCTCAAGAAACTGCCACGGCGGTGGTAGCGAGCTTGTTTTTCCACCGGATCGCCCGACAGGCGAGAATTGCGCAGGCAGCGGCGCCTATACCAGAAAGTGCGCGATCGAATTGGCGTAGTACTCCAGGATCCGCGTCTCGGCCGGATTGGCGCTGAACAACCCGTCCTCCTCCACGACGATCCGCCGCAGCACCAGCATGCGCAGGCCCACCTCGATGGCGTAGTCCTGATCGCCGCGCGGGAGATAGATCGGCGCCCCACGCAGGGCCAGGCGTTCGGCGAGAGCCGAGGCCTCCGCCTTGACCTTCAGCGCCTCCATCGGCCGATCCCCTCGCGCGCGGAACACCCGCGCCACGACCGCCACCGGGAGCACGGGGATGATGGCCTTGACACCGTCCATCAGCAATCCTCCCAGCGACTCGAGCTGCGCACGCCGCTGCTCCTGCGACAGCCTGCGGGGGTCGATCCCGGTGGCCCGGAAGTGCTGCCGCAATGACAACGGGGTGCCGAAGTTCACGCAGGCATAGCCGAAGCGGAACCAGCGTCCGCGTACGCGCAGCGCAGCCTGCTCGAGGGCGAAGCCGGCCGCCGTCGCGAAGGCCCGCAGGAACCCGACCGGCGCCGCCGCGGGGTCCTGCCTGCGCAGCAGGGTTCGGTCCTCCAGAACGCGGTCGTAGTTGATGCCGACCGGAATGAACACGACATCCCGGGGACCTTCCGGGTCGAATCCTCGCACCATGTAGTCGATGAGCCCGAGCTTGGGCCGGCGCATGCGGCCATCCACGCTCAGACCGCCTTCCGGGAAGACGGCCTGCGTCAGGCCCGCCTCGGTGGCCATCTGCACGTAACGCTGGAGCACCGCGCGGTAGAGCGGGTCGCCGGAGTCGCGACGCACGAAGTAGGCCCCCATGCTGCGGATCAGCATCTCCAACGGCCACACGCGGGCCCATTCTCCGACGGCATACGACAACGCGGCGCGCTCCGCTGCAAGAAAAGCCACTAGCACGTAGTCGAAGTTGGAGCGGTGATTGATCACGAAGACCACCGCTGCCTTGGGCTCGATGGCGGCGAGACCCTTCTCATCGGCAAACCCGAGGCGCACGCGGTACAGGGACTTCGCGATCGCCCGCGCCAGCCAGTAGCCCACGCGGAAATAGAGATAGGCGTTGAACGACGGAACGATCTCGCGCGCGTAGCCTTCCGCACGCGACTGAACACGCTTGATCGGCTCGCCGCTGCGTCGCGCCTCCTCCTCGACCGCTTGGTGCACGTACTCGTCATGTCGCAGGCGCTCGATCAGCACCTCGCGCCGCGCCAGCTTGAGCGGCGGGAGCTCGACTTGCAGCCGCGGCCCCAGGTCTTGAAGCACCGCCTCGATCCGGCGGCGCATCATCCAGCGCAGCGCGGGCAGCGCGATGTGCTCGAGTGCCGCCCACGCAGCGAACAGGCCGAGCAGCAGCAGAAACCAGACCGGCAGCGAGACGCTTTGCATCGGTGAACGGGCCTGCCGAATGAACCGTCCGTGATGTTAGCAGGGCGACAGCGATAACAGCCTTCAGCGCCGACGCTGGACGATTTGTGTGGCTCAGACCCGGGGAGAGGATCGGCCCCTACCGGCCCCCGCCGCTCAGACGCTGGCGCAGCCCACATGCAGGACGTGCGGGAGGATCCCGCACGTCATGGTCAGCCGTGCGCGGCATGGGCACCGTGGCTGACAAGACCGGTGGCGCACCGTCAGCGCGTCAACAGCTGCCTCTGGCGGACGCCGGCATTAGAGGGCCCCGAACGACCGGCGAAACGCAAGTCTCACGCGCGGTCGCTCGGGGCATAGGCGTCCCCACCAGCGGGAGCGCCGAGACAGAATCAATGCGCGTTGGTCTCCACTTGGCGCACGAGTATATCCATGAGGCCTTGCGGCCGCGGCGTACTTGTGCAGTTGGCGACGAACCCGAACGACTGGAACCGCTTCTGATTAATCCCAGGCCCCTGACCATCCGGCACGCTATACGGGACCGCGACCATAACGTCGTTGGCACGCTGGAAGAGGAACTGCTTGTTCGTCTTATCCCATGCGATGAACAGCCTCACGGGCACCCCAAGATTGACCGTGCCGAGGGAGACGGGACTGCCACCGAGCGGGGTGGTAGACGTGCAGTCCTGGCTCGTGCAGAGGAGAACGTTGCCGACGATCTGCAGAACCTTCTTGGCATCCGTCGAATCGGAAGTGCGGAAGACGTCGATCACCGCGAGCACGTCGTTGGTACCATCCCCGGGCGTCGGCGTGCCCGTGTTGAAGAAGAAGCCGCCGAAGTCCATTCCCGTGTACGTGGAGGCCCCGGAGTTCGACGCACACCCCGTGGCTTGGAAGCTCATCACTTGGACCTGGGCGCGGATGGCGGTGACCGACTCCGGATGGATGAAATCCAGGCGCAGGCCGCTGAAGTCCGCGCCGTTGTCCGAGTCGGTGCCGCCGTATCTGCGTGACGCCAACCGAAGGGCGTTCTGCTGGATCACTCGAATCGACTCGGTCATGATGCCCCCCGGCACGGCGTACTCGCCTCCGGACCACTTGGCTGGATTGATCACCGGCGCGCTGAAGTTGTCGTACAGCGACACCGGCGGGACCGCCGACGGGGTGTAGGTTCCCCCGGTGGTCTCCTTCGTATGCGCTTTCTTGTCCGTATAGACGAGCGTCCAGCTCGCGGACGCCGTAGCGAGGGTCAGCTGGAATACGTGCAAGTCCCCGCCGGAAACGACTGATCCGGTGGTCACACCCGCCAGCACCATCGTGTTGGTGTTAAACACCAGCCCGGTCACGCTAAAGGCGATCCCGTCCGCGGCAAAGGACGATACGCGGAACACTCCAGGCTTCGCGGGGATGGCAGCGCCCAGCGCGATGGTCCCATCGGCGACGTCCGGGATGGCAGTCGGGCTCGTTTGGTCGAACCGAATGTTGAATTGATTCCCTGGTCCTGGTGTGAACGCAGACGCGGCGTCGACCCCAGCGAGCAGCAAAGTGAGCGCGGTGAGCCCCGATACGGACAGTGATGCCCATCTCTTTTTCATCTTGTTTCCTCCCGGTGTTGCGGCATAGGTAAGCCTTGTTCTAGCACCTCGATCTTGCGGACCGAGTTCCTTTGCTGCTACGACAACAAAGTCTCAACTGCCTTGCCCGCTAGGCGCGCAGACCGCCCGCGCGGGGCAAGCGTCGAACTCGAACCGGACCGCCGAACCCGCGATACCGATGCCCCGCCTGCGCGGATCCACTGGCTGCGCGACGCCACGTCAGAGCTCCCCGAACCAACCGACCCGCGCGCCAGGAGCCGTTCCCCTTGGATTGGTCCGAAGTGTATGGCCGCGCCCCTGAGCGGTCAACCGGCCTCGTTCGTTCGAGGGGAACACAGGGTCCAGGACCTCGCCCTGCCGGGCAAACTTACCCGGTCGTTCCAGTCGTATGGCAGCGCCATGGAATGGATGGAGCTCACCGCGAACACGACCACAGCCGCCACAATGATGAGCGGCCAGAGCGCAGAAGCGAGGATGCGAGCTTCCGAAGTCCGCGTCCCACACCGACGTCATCGCCGGAACGCAGCTGTCTGGTCGAGCAGCCGGCTCGCTAGCCGCGGAGTCAGTTCGATGATCCGGTCGATCGTCGCCCGCACATGCGCCTCGACCGCAGCGGGGCTCGTCCGGTAATCGGCAACCGCTTCCTCCACATCGGGCAGCGCCTCTCCCGCAATCCCGCATGCCTCCGTGAACAGAGGGACGTCGGGCCGATCGAACGTCTGCGCCAAGGCCGTACGATGCTCCGTGCTCATCGCAATCACGACGGTTGCCTCCCTCAGCATCTCCACGGTCAAAGCCCGGCGCCGATGGCTGCTCACGTCTAGTCCACGGGCGAGCAGATACTCCCGGACCAGGGGACGTACCACGTACGGGAAATCCTCCGTGCCGGCAGACGCGACGACGATGTCCCGGCGCGCGCCCAGCGCGGCGCGCAGTGCGTACTCCGCCGTAAGGCTGCGGAAAATGTTCCCCGTGCAGACGAACAGGACCTGGCGCATCTAGACGGGACTCCCATCCAAGCTGGACGTCATGGCATGCCTGCTGACGACTCAATGGACCCGATTAAGCTCTCGCTTTGCATCGTTGGCCCACGGGAGGAGATTGCGCACCGGTGATCCCTGCTGTCATCTGCGTACGGCGCAGCGGGTTCCGGCGAGGACAAGGATCACGGCTTCGGCGGGCGTTCGATCGACTGTGCGGGCATGTCCGCAAACACCTCGCAGCGGGCGCGCCCGTGGCCGGCTAGCTCCTGCCATCGCTGATGGGCGGTCTCGAAGTCGAGCCCCTCGGGACAGTTCGCGCACACGACCTCCTGGCGCTGGTACGTGAGCTGGACTACGTCGGACGCCTCCGCATCGGTCTCGGCCAGCCTCCAAACGCGGCATACCGCGACGTTCGCGCATCCGCTGACCTGCGGATCCTCGGGCGGCGAAAACTCGTACACACCGCAGCGCAACCCGGCTGGACAACGTTGCCAGTTGCCCCCGCTGGATGAGACCGTGGCCGCACTAAGGATCGTTGCGCTGGGATCCGACGGACGGATATCAGCGAAATACAACGCACAGGCCGGGCATCCTCGGCCCAGCTGCCGCAGGTGATAGTCGCGCGAGCGCGATAACCGGATCACCTCCGACACGGGCTCCGAGCGCTTGATCTCTTGCGACGGCTCGGGCGGCAGCTCTGCACGCGTGAGCGCCGGCAGCGCTGCTTCCGCGATGCCGGCTCGGTCCGTCTTCAATTGCAGGTGGACCGCTGCGCTGCCGCTTCGAACACACTGGACCGCATCGCCGTTCACCGAGAGCGGGTGCTCCGGCCACCGGCCGCAGCGCCCGCCGCGCACTTCGAACCGGATCGGTTGCACCGGCGTAGCGGCGCTGTTGCCAGCGGCGAGCCCCGCCGTGAAGACGAACCGGCAATCGTTGATGCTCCTCACCTTGCTCCACAGGCCGGTCAGACAGGTCCCGAGGATCCAATCCACGACCCTATGGTCGACGCTTGCGATGTCCACCTTCGATGCGAGCTTGCCCAGGAATTGGCGCCGCCCGGACTTCGCGTACGCTCGCCGCCATGCCGCCGTGGCCTCCGGGTCGAACTGGCCTGCGCTCTCGAGGATCTGGCCGTACACGCGGTCGCCCTCCCGAAACCCGGCGGACACGGCTTCGGAATGCCGGCTCCAATGGTGCGCGAACATGTACTCGTCGAGCACCAGATTCAGCTCACGCTTGGACAAGCCCCCCAAGGTGACGTAGGGTTTGCCTGAATCACTGGAGGGCACAGAGCACGCATCGACGCGAGCGGCGATCATCACCAGCAGACCCACGCAGAGCCAGATGAGCCTACCCATGTCGCACCGTATCAGCGGAAACGGCAAGCCGGCATTGTGAACGGGTTCGGCCCGAATGCGTCGGCGCCCCTTCTCGCCTGAATTCGCCAGCAGTGACTACTTCGAGTTGTCAATGACGATCGACCAACTCGAACGGATTCTGATGCGGTCTGCGTTGTCGTCGCTTCCCGGTTGGTTGCGTAGACCAACCCTCCGGTCTGCTGATCTGATACATTCATTCAGAACCTATCGACGTTCGGTCTCGAGACGAACCTGCCGTCAAGAGCACTCAGGATACTGGCATAGTACCCCGCGCCGTTGACGGTGGCCGCGCCAAGGCGGCCTGCGATCGCGGCTGGACCGCAGCGCATCCTGATGTGCAGGTGCTCGTTGATTACGCTCGTCAGTCGGCCCTCCTGCACGACGCGGGCCTCTGCGCGACCCGTCGACAGCCGCCATCATGCCGGCGCTTCATTGGCCCTATAAGTCCTGAGGTAGCTCCCAGCGCGGTGACCGATACCGGCGTCTGGCCGCTCAGCACTCGGTCGCCAGGAAGTCCCGGATCTCGGCTCCCAGGATGTCCTCTTCGGTGTTCAAGTGGGCTACGATCGAGATGTGGTTGTGGCGCGGCAGGCGCAGGAAGCGCGGCGCGCGCCCGCGCGCGGCGGCGATGCGGAAAAACAGCTCCGCTCCGTACACGTCGAGATAGGGGTTCTCGTACTCGGCGATCGCGATGAACACCGGCAAGCTCGAGCTGGCGCCGTGCATGACCGGAGAAAGCTGGTCGTACTTCGACTCGTCGGAGCCGAAGTAGGCGCGCACGGCATCCGCGTTCGGGTTCCCCGGCAGCGCGTCCGCCCGAAGGCGCGCGCTGAGCAGCACGAGACCCTTGACCTCCGGCCCGACGAGCCCTCGCACGGCCGGGTCGTAGGCGTAGGTGGCCACATGCGTTCCGCCCGCCGAATGGCCGACGAGAAAGATCCGTTCGGGGTCGCCGCCATGCTCGCGTGCGTGCCGGCGCGCCCAATCGACAGCAGCGGCCACATCCTGCCCGCCGCATGGATATTTGAACTCCGGTGCGCGGCGGTACTCCATGTTCAGGCCGAGAAAGTCGTGGCGCGCGAAGTAATACAGAACGTTCGCATACACCTCGCCGTCGATGTCCTTGTCGCCACGCACGAACGCGCCGCCGTGGACGAAGATCACCACCGGCGCGCCGGACGCGCTTGGCTGGCGATAGACGTCGAGGACCTGGCGTGGATCGGCGCCGTAGGCGATGTCGCGAATCACGCGAACATCGGACTTTGGTGCTGCGGCCAGGAGAGGCCGATAAAGCTGCAGTACGAGATCGCGGTGTCGTGGAATATCCCGACCCCAGACCGGGCCGATCTCCGCAAACTGACGGCGTGCAGGCGCAGGTAGGTTTCCCAGTACTTCCAAGCCATCTCCTCCTTTGCCGATCCGCGGTCTGGCGGTGTACCGATCTCCCGGTGAGGAAGGCACGGTCACTGCGATCGCGACGTTGGTGTCGAGTTCGAGGCCCGCCCGAGGACCGAGCCCGTCGCCAGCATACCGCGATGCCACCCCTCACAATAGCAAAGCCCGCTGACGCGCCGCGGCCTCAGCGCGGGCGGCCACCGCGAACGCCGCAAGGTTCGGCGGCGCAATAGTGGACCCGAGGCCACTCTCGCTGCCAACCCTCGCGGAGGGCTCACGTCTTTCCGACGGACGGTAGCGCACACCCCGCGATGTGCACGCAAGTCGCGACTCCGGCGTGCATCGATGCGATCGCCGGCCAGCCATCCCGAAGCGCACCTTTCTGCCGGGAGAACTGAGTGGTAAACTGCGCGCGCATTGCGCACGTCGCCCCTGTCGTCGTTTACGAAAGCGATGACCGCATTGAAGGGAAAGAACAAAGCCGCCTGTCGCCCAAGTCCCACGTCGCTGGAGGAACACGCTCCAACCCCGGCGCAAGCCATCAAGTGCTTGTTTCTGTTGCGTGGCACGCGCCTCGCTTCCGGCCTCGCAAGGATCGTCGCAGTCCCCGATGCGCTCGCGCAACGGTGCATTCGCGGCGCTCGAGCACAACCGCGCCATGATCCAGCACCGCTCCATCGCGCATCGATGTGGACGCGGCCACACCAGAGTCCCGCCCATGCCGGATCAGCGTAAACCCTCCACCGTCTTTTCGCCTGCTCGCATCGGGCTTGCGGCGCTGCGCGTCGCTGTGGCCTGCGTGGTCAGTTCCGGGTTGATCGCAGCCGTCGGGCATGCCGCTCAAGTGACGTTCCGGTGGGATTACAGCGCCTCGGGAGCCGCCGGCTTTGTGCTCTACTGCGGCCCCGCGAGCGGCACTTACCAGACGCGTGTCGACGTCGGCAACACCGATACTTACACCATCGGCACACTGCCACCGGGCGCGATCTCGTTCTGCGTGGTGACCGCGTATGCCCCCGGACAGGGCGAGAGCGTCTACTCGAACGAGGTCAGCGTATATGTTCCGCCCGCCCCTCCCACCGTGGACTTCAGTGCCACTCCCCTGAGCGGCACCGCCCCGCTGAGCGTAGTGTTCACCAACAAAACCACCGGGCAGGTTACGAACTGGAAATGGGATTTCGGTGACGGGTCGACCACCATCGTCCCCAGCCCGACGCATGTGTACAGCTTGCCCGGGAGCTACACGGCCACGCTGACCGCAACGGGGCCAGGAGGCACAGCCAGCAAGACGGCCGCTTCGGCAGTGACCGTCACTGGTGACGGCGCCCCACCGCCAGGAGGGATCGTGGTCCCGCTGAGCGGCGGCATGGTCAAGGGAAAGACCGCTTTTCGCGCCATCGCACCGGACAACGGACCCACGGTCGCTGTGCAGTCCTTCCCACATGGCGGCCCGCTCGGTACCGAGCAAGCCAGTGGCGGCTCCTCTCCGTCCTCGCCCGCCACCCAGGTCCCGAATGAGATCCACAGCCTGGCTGCCCGGACGCCGCACGCGGCCGGCGAGACGGCGGTCGCTCCGGCGATGTCGGTCACGAACTCGAACGTCCGGCCATCGGGGTTAGTCGCTGCTTATGGGTTCGAGGAGGGCCGCGGCGCCTTGGTTGCCGACCTGTCGGGCAACGGGAACACGGGCACCCTCAGCCGCGGGGTGACCTGGACCACCCACGGGAGGTTCGGCAGCGCTCTCAAATTCGACGGTTCGAGCGGGCGCGTCGACATCCTCGATGCACCGAGCCTGCGGCTGACGACCGCGATGACCCTGGAGGCGTGGGTCAATCCCGCGACCGTGTCCAGTGACTGGAGCAATCTGATTTACAAGGGCAACGACAACTATGCTCTGGCGGCGACCTCGGATCAGGCTGGGCCGCCCGCCGGGCGACGAGGCGTGAACAAAGCTTCCGGCACCGCGCTTCTGCCAACGAACATCTGGACGCATATAGCGGTGACTTACGACAAAACAATGGTCCGCCTATACGTCAATGGCATGCAGGTCTCCAGCAGACTCAGCACGGCCGATATCCCTACCTCTGCCTTTCCGCTCCAGATCGGAGGGGACAGCCTTCACGGGCAGTACTTCCAGGGACTGATCGACGAGGTGCGGGTATACAACCGTGCCCTGAGCCAGGCAGAGATCCAAGCCGATATGCATACACCTGTGTCGCGATGATCCCTGGAACGCAGATGAGCCACCTGGTGCGTTGCCCAGGCGCGACTTCACACCTTCCGCCGGAATTGCTCAGGCTCACGTGACCGGGAAGCTCGTCTCGCGTTTTTTCCGCGGGTCCCCGAGCTTCACTCGGCCGCCGCTACCAGGAAAAGGTCGGTCGGGACGAATCGTCACCACTTTCCGCGTATCGAAGACCACCCGGACGCCCTTGCACCCTCTCGCGCCCCCTGATACGGTTCGGCCTCTATCCGTTCATCATGCTCTCCAGCGGAAAACTCAAAGCGGGCAGCATCGGCATCGTGCTGCTGGCGCTGTTGCTCGTGCCTGCGCCGCTGCTGCCGCCTCATCGTCTCGCC
>Ga0335083_10006839_pt1 | contig 14132 bp, 14 predicted proteins | sample Lox_Sample_42_FD_206716 | JGI IMG/M metagenome (GOLD analysis project Ga0335083, IMG submission 206716) | Soil microbial communities from Loxahatchee National Wildlife Refuge, Florida, United States - Lox_Sample_4.2 | ecosystem: Environmental > Terrestrial > Soil > Wetlands | place: USA...
TCTCGTGTCGCGCCGCTTCGGCTCGTGGCTGTTCCTGGGCGAGCTGTTGCTGTCGGTCGAGCTGCCTTACGACGCTCCGGAGACCGATCACTGCGGCGACTGCCGCGCCTGCCTCGACGCCTGCCCGACGAATGCCTTTCCCGCGCCCTATCGCCTCGATGCGCGGCGCTGCATCTCCTATCTCACCATCGAGCACGAAGGCCCGATCGACGAGGAATTGCGGCCCCTGCTCGGCAACCGCATCTATGGCTGCGATGATTGCCTCGCCGCCTGCCCGTGGAACAAGTTCGCGCAGGCGGCGCGCGAGGCGGCCTTCGCGCCGCGGCCCGCGCTGAACGCGCCGGCGCTGGCCGACCTCGCCGCGCTGGACGACGAGGCCTTTCGCAAGCGCTTCGCCGGCACCGCCGTGAAGCGCATCGGCCGCGAGCGCTTCCTGCGCAACGTCGCCTACGCGCTCGGCAACAGCGGCGCGCCGCAGACATCCATGCCCGCCATCGAACGATTGCTGAAAGACGTCTCGCCGCTGGTGCGCGACGCCGCCACCTGGGCGAAATACACCCTGTCTAGGAGGACAGCATGATCCGCATCCTCGCCGCCCTGGTCCTGTGCTTCTTCGCCGCCACCGCCAACGCGCAAACGCTCACGCCGCAGCAGATCCACGCGATCGTCGCCAGCCCCGATCGCAGCGCGGCCGACCGCACCAACGATCTGCGCCGCAAGCCCGAGCAGATGCTGGAGTTCATCGCCGTGCGCCCGGGCAGCACCGCCCTCGATCTCAGCGCGGCGGGCGGCTACACGACCGAACTGCTGGCGCGCGCCATCGGCCCCACGGGCAAGGTCTTCGGCCAGAGCCGTCCGCGCAATCCCAACCAGCCGTCGCCCGCGCCCGCCGCGCCCGAAGGCAACAGCCATCCCGGCGCGACGCCCGCTCCTGCTGCCACGGCCGCGCCGCGTGCCGCACCGAAGCCGTCGCCGGAAGCGCTCGCGGCGCGCGACAAGGCCCTGCAGGGCAAGGCCGCGCCCATCGTGACCGTCGTCCAGCCGTTCGAGACGCCTATCCCCGAGGGCTACACCGACGCCAAGCTCGATCTCGTGACCTTGATGTTCAACTATCACGACCTGGGCTTCCTGGGCGTCGACCGCGCCCGGATGAACGAAGCGGTGTTCAAGGCGCTGAAACCCGGCGGCACGTACGTGATCGCCGACCATGCCGGCCGTCCCGGCACCGGCATCTCCGAATCGGGCACGCTTCACCGCATCGAGAAGGCGTTCCTGATCAAGGAGGTCGAAGCGGCCGGCTTCAAGCTCGCGGCCGAGGGCACTTTCCTCGCCAATCCCAACGACCCCAAGGATAAGAACACGCCCGACCCGCCGCAGCCCAAGGACGAGTTCGTGCTGAAGTTCGTGAAGCCCTAAAGTCGATCATTTTCATCTTTTGAGGTTTCTCAACCACTTAGCAGAGGGGGTGGTGAGACTCTGAGACTCTCGGCTAAAAGCCTTGTGCCATCGGTATCGAACCAATCTCACGCCCCTGAGACTCCAGGGGGTGTGGCGTGAGACTCTAGCGCCGCTCCTTGAAGAAGGCGCGCAGCAGCTCGCCCGCTTCGCGTTCGCCGATGCCGCCATAGACCTCGGGCCGGTGATGGCAGGTCGGCTGGGTGAAGATGCGCGGGCCGTGCTCGACGCCGCCGCCCTTGGGATCGGACGCGCCGTAGTAGACGCGGCGCAGGCGGGCGAAGGAGATCGCGGTCGCGCACATGGCGCAGGGCTCGAGCGTGACATGGAGATCGCAATCGACCAGCCGCGGTTCGCCGAGCTTCGCGGCCGCCGCGCGAATCGCCAGCATCTCGGCATGCGCGGTCGGATCGCGATCGGCCTCGGTGCGGTTGCCGGCCGCCGCCAGCACCGTGCCGTCGGGTCCGACGATCACGCAGCCGATCGGCACCTCGCCCCGCTCTGCGGCTTGGCGTGCTTCGGCCAGCGCGAGGGCCATGGGCGACGGTCTTGTCGCGGCAGTCATAAGGGGGAAAATAGCTCCATTGGACGATTGGGAGGAAGGTTCATGCGCTTCAGCTTCTCGGCCGAACAGGACGAGTTTCGCGCCACCTTGCGCCGCGCGCTGGAGGCCCGCTCGCCCACCAAGGAGGTGCGCCGGCTGATGGCGACCGAGGCCGGCTTCGAGCGCGAGGGCTGGAAGCGGCTGAATCAGGAGCTGGCGCTGACCGCCGTCGCCATCCCCGAGGCCTATGGCGGCTCGGGCTTCGGCTTCTCCGAGCTCTGCATCGTGCTCGAGGAAATGGGCCGGAACCTGCTCTGCGCGCCCTTCTTCTCGACGGCGGCGATGGCCGCGACCGCGATCCTGAACGCCGGCACGGAGGAGCAGAAGACGGCCCTGCTGCCCGGTCTCGCCGACGGCTCGGTGACGGCGACGCTGGCCTTCGACGAGCCGCCCGGTGTCGCGCCGACCGTTGCCAAAGGCGGCAAGATCACCGGCACCAAGAGCTATGTGCTCGACGGCCACACGGCCGATCTCATCGTGGTGCTGGCCGGCACCTCGCTCTACACGGTCGACGGCAAGGCGGCCGGCCTCGAGCGCCAGCTGCTCAAGACCATGGACGAGACGCGCAAGCTCGCGAAGCTCACCTTCACCAACGTCGAGGGCAAGCTGCTCGGCAAGGAGGGCGGCGCGGCCGCGCCCTTCGCCAAGACGATGCAGCAGATCTATGTCTGCCTCGCCAACGAGATGGTGGGCGCGGCCGAGCGGCTGCGCCAGGACTCGCTCGACTACGTGAAGATGCGCATGCAGTTCGGCCGCTCGATCGCCTCCTTCCAGGCGACCAAGCACAAGGCAGCCGACTCGCTGATCGATGTCGAGCTCGCGAAGTCGGCGGCTTATTACGCCGCCGCCGCGATCGACGAGAACGACGAGGAGCTGCCGGCGCTGGCCTCGCTCGCCAAGGCGGCGGCGTCCGATGCCAGCGTGCAGACCGCCGTCCACGCCATCCAGATGCATGGCGGCATCGGCTTCACCTGGGACAACGACACGCATCTCTGGTTCAAGCGCGCCAAGTCGAGCGAGATCCTGTTCGGCGATGCCAACCAGCATCGCGAGAAGATGATGCAGCATTGGAGTGCGTCATGAGCGAACCGACCGAGGACTCCGTCCGCGCCGACGTGGCTGCCTGGCTGAAGGACAATTGGAGCCCCGACCTCGGGCTCGTCGAATGGCGCCTGAAGCTCTGCGAGTCGGGCTGGGGCGCGCCGCACTGGCCCAAACAATGGTACGGCCGCGATCTGCCGGTGAAGTTCAACGCCGTTGTCGACGAGGAGTTCGCCAAGGTGGGCGCGGTCGGCGTCGCCAAGGCGGGCATCCGCACCCTGGCCGCCGCGACCATCCTGGCGCACGGCACCGACCTGCATAAGCAGAAGTACCTGAAGCGCATCCTCACCGGCGAGGACACCTGGTGCCAGCTCTTCAGCGAGCCCGGCTCGGGCTCCGATCTCGCGGGCGCCGTCACGCGCGCCGACAAGCGCGGCAACAAGTGGGTGATCAACGGCCAGAAGGTCTGGACGACCAGCGCGCACAAGGCGCAGTGGGGCCTGCTGCTCGCCCGCGCCGACTGGGACCAGGTGAAGCACAAGGGCCTCGCCTACTTCATCATCGACATGAAGCAGCCCGGTGTGCAGGTCCATCCGCTGCGCCAGATGAACTATCACGCCTCGTTCAACCAGGTGTTCTTCTCAGACGCCGAGGTCGAGCCCGAGATGATGCTGTGCGACGTGGGCGACGGCTGGAAGGTCGCGACCACGACCCTGATGCACGAGCGGCGCGGCGCCGACGGCACGCGCAACTGGGCGACCTCGACCGGCAAGAAGGGCCGCATCTACGAGGAGGAAGCGGCCGAGGTCGCGACCACCATGGAGCCCTACAAGTGGTATCCGCAGCGCGCCGGCCGCGTCGATTTGATCCTGCCGCGCGCCAAGGAAACCGGCGCTATCAACGATCCGGTGATCCGCCAGGAGATCGCCAAGCTCCTGATCATGTCGAAGTCGGCCGAATGGACCGCCCGCCGCGCGCGCGCCGCGCAGGACCAGGGCAAGCCGCAGGGCCCCGAAGGCTCGCTCGGCAAGCTGATCTCGAGCAACGTCGCGCGCCAGGCCGCGCGGGTGCACACCTATATGAGCGGCCAGGACGCGCTTCTTTCAGGCGCCGACGGGCCGATGGACGGTGTCATCGGCGAAATCCTGATCTCCGTACCGGCGGGCTCGATCGCCGGCGGCACCGACGAGATCCAGCGCAACATCATCTCCGAGCGCGTGCTCGAGATGCCCAAGGAGCCCAGCGTCGACACCAACAAGCCGTTCAAGGACGTGCCGAGGAACACGGTCGCCAAAGCCGCTTCTTGAGCGAGATGTGATAGACTGAGCGCATGCCCCGCCCTTTGATCGGAGTCACGCTGGATGCTGAAAAGCCCGGCGGCTACTCGAAGTTTCCCTGGTATGCGCTGCGCCAGAACTATCTCGACGCCATCGACGCCGCGGGCGGCCTGCCCGTGGCGCTGCCGCATGAGCCCGACCGCGTCGGCGACTATCTCGAACGCATCGACGCGCTGGTCGTGACCGGCGGCGCCTTCGACGTCGATCCGTCCTACTATGGCGGCGGCGCGCGCCACGCGACCGTGATCACCAAGGATCGCCGCACGGCCTTCGAGTTCGGCGTCACCAAAGGGGCGCTCGCGCAGAACAAGCCGGTGCTGGGCATTTGCGGCGGCCAGCAGCTCTTGCACGTCGTGCTGGGCGGCAAGCTGATCCAGCACATCCCCGACACGATCGAGAAGGCCCTCGCCCACGAGCAGCCCAATCCGCGCAACGAGCCCGGCCACACGGTCAAGGTCGCCCGGGGCACGCAGCTCCACGGCATCGTGGGCGCGGACGAGCTGGCGGTGAACAGCGCCCATCACCAGGCCGCGGCCGATGCACCGACCGGTGTGGTGATCAACGCCACGGCGTCGGACGGCGTGATCGAGGGCATCGAGGCGCCGGCCTATCGCTTCTGCATCGGCGTGCAGTGGCATCCCGAGTTCCTGATCTCCGAGGGCGACGCCCGCCTGTTCAAGGCCTTCCTGGGCGCCGCGTCGCCCAAGTGAGCGAGCCGGCCAAAGAAGGCGAGCGCATCGCCAAGCGGCTCGCCCGCGCGGGCCTGTGCTCGCGCCGCGACGCCGAGCGCTGGATCGCGCAGGGCCGCGTGAAAGTGGACGGCGTGGTGCTGGAGACGCCCGCCTTCGTGGTCACCGACCAGAGCCGCATCGAGGTCGACAACAAGCCGCTGCCCGACGCCGAGCGGCCCAGGCTGTGGCGCTACCACAAGCCGCCCGGCGAGATCGTGACGGCGCGCGATCCCCAGGGGCGCAAGACGATCTTCGAGTCGCTGCCCAAGAGCATGCCGCGCGTGATCGCCGTCGGCCGCCTCGACTTCTTCTCCGAGGGTCTGCTGCTGCTCACCAACGATGGCGGCCTCGCGCGCCGGCTGGAGCTGCCGGCCAACGGCTGGACGCGTCGCTATCGCGCGCGTGTGCACGGCGCGGTCGACGAGGAGCGGCTGGCCGGCCTCGCCAAGGGCATCACCATCGAGGGCGTGCGCTACGGCGCCATCCAGGCCAGCCTCGACCGCCAGCAGCGCTCGAACGCCTGGCTGAACATCGCGCTGACCGAAGGCAAGAACCGCGAGGTGCGCCGCGTGCTGGCCCATCTCGAATTGCCCGTCGTCCGCCTGATCCGCGTCGCCTTCGGGCCGTTCCATTTGGGCGAACTGGAGCGCGGCCAGGTCGAGGAGATGCCGCCGCAGGCGCTCGACAACCTGATGGGCCTGAAGACACAGCGCAAGGAAGGCTGGGCGCGTCCGAAGGGTCCGAACCGCCGGCGCCGCTGATGCTCAAGATCATCGGCGGCAAGCATCGCGGCCGCAACATCGAGACGCCGGAAGGCTCCAACACGCGCCCCACGTCGAGCCGCGCCCGCGAGGCGCTGTTCAACATCCTGATGCACGCCAACTGGACGGCCGACGGCACCTCGCCGCTGATCGACGCGCGCGTGCTCGACGCTTTCGCCGGTTCGGGTGCGCTCGGCATCGAGGCGCTCTCGCGCGGGGCCGCGCACGCGACCTTCCTCGACAACGATGCGACGGCGATCCGGTTGATCGGCGAGAACCTGCGCAAGCTCGGAGAAGCGGGCAACGCCAAGGTCGTGCGCGCCGATGTCACGCGCCCACCGCCGTCGCGCGAGACGTGCAGCCTGGTCTTCCTCGATCCGCCCTACCGCTCGAACCTCGCGATGCCTGCCCTCACGGCGCTTTCCGAGGCGGGCTGGCTGGCGCCGGGCGCCATCGCCACGGTCGAGGTCGGCAACACGGAGGATCTGCCGCCGCCTCCGCGATTCGAAGCGGTCGACGAGCGGCGCTATGGTGCGGCCAAGATCGTGATCCTGCGCCACTCATGAAACTCACCAAGCCCCTTTACGTTCTGCGCCACGGCGAGACCGCGTGGAACACCGAGCGCCGCATGCAGGGCTCGCGCAACTCGCCCCTCACCGAGCGCGGCCGGGCGCAGGCGCTCGCCATGGGCCGCGCGCTCAAGGCCGAGCTGGCCCGCGCACCCGAACCGACGCTTTTCCTGCGCAGTCCGCTCGGCCGCGTGGGCGAGACCTCGCTGATCGTGGGAAGCGAGCTGGGACTCGATGCGAGCGAATGGCGCGACGATCCGCGGCTCTCCGAGCTCGGCTACGGCGACTGGGAGGGCTTCAGCTGGAAGGAGATCGAGGCGCATACGCCCAATGCCCTCGCGACCTGGAAGGCCGACCCGCACAATTTCTGCCCGCCGAACGGCGAGACGCATGCCCAGTTGCGGGCCCGCACGGAAGCAGCACTGGCCGACATCGTCGCCGCCGGCATCCGCACCGTCGTGGTCGGCCATGGCGTCAGCGGCGCCGTGCTGCGCGGCATCAATCTCGGCCTCGATGCCCGGGCGATGTTCGTGCTGGAGAAACCACAGGATGCCTTCTTCCGCCTGACCCAGGGGGCCGAGGAGAAGATCCTCACTTCGTGAGTGTCGCCGTCCGGCCGCAGCCGCCGCTTTCGCGGACGGTGAGCGTGCCGCCCTGGACGGTGACGTCGAGCTTCATCCGCTGCTGCGCCTCGCCCTTGGTCGAGGCGACCGAGAGAAGCGAGAAGCTGTTGCCGCGGGCGACGCCGTGGATCTGCCACAGGCCGGGACCTGGCGGCGGCGGCGCACCATGGCGGAGGTTCGGCACGGGGCCGTGCGCCGTCGTGTCGAAGGCCGAGCCGTCGACGATGCCGGTGTCGATCGAGATCAGATAGTCGAGCGGCGCGTTGCATGAGCCGCCGTCGCTGCGGCCTTTCCAGTCGCCGTCGAGCGGCGTGGCGGGCTGGGCGAAGGCGGGAACAGCGAAAGCAACGGCGAGCAGCGGCAACAACAGTCTCTTCATCGTCTTCCGAACAGCCGCTCGATGTCGGCCAGCTTGAGTTCGACATAGGTCGGGCGGCCGTGATTGCATTGGCCCGAGTGCGGCGTCGCCTCCATCTGGCGCAGCAAGGCGTTCATCTCCTCGACCGTGAGGCGGCGTCCGGCACGCACCGAGGTGTGGCAGGCGAGCGTGCCGCAGACCTCCTCGACCTTCTCCTTGAGCGAGAGGTGATCGCCCATCTCGGCGAGCTCGTCGGCGAGATCGCGCACCAGGCCCTGGATATCGGCCTCGCCCAGGAGCGCCGGCGTCTCGCGCACGACGACGGCGCCAAGGCCGAACGGCTCGATCACCAGGCCCATGTCGGCCAGCTCGGCCGCGCGTTGCGTGAGGCGGCGCGCGCCGTCCTCACCCACCTCGACGACCTCGGGCAGCAGCAGCGCCTGGCGCTTCACGCCCTCCGCCTCGAGCTGGTGCTTCAGCTTCTCGTGCAAGAGCCGCTCATGCGCGGCGTGCTGATCCACGATCACCACGCCCTCGCCGGTCTGCGCCACGATGTAGGTCTCGTGCAATTGCGCGCGCGCCACGCCCAGCGGATAGCTCGTGCCATTGGCCTCGGCCGGCATCTCGGTGCGGGCCGACGGCTCGGCGAGCGGCGCCATGAATTGCGCGGCGGCTTCAGCAAGGCCACGGGGAAGCGCCGACGCATAGTGTCCGTTGCTGCGCTGATAGGGCAGCGGCGTCGAATAGCCCGTGTGCGGCCGCAAGGCGCCAAGCGCTGCGTCCGACACCGTCGTGCTGGCGCGATGACCGGCGGCGGAGAGCGCGGTGCGCAAGGCGCCCACGATCAGGCCGCGCACGATGCCGGCATCGCGGAAGCGCACTTCCGTTTTGGCAGGATGGACGTTGACGTCGACCAGCTCGGTCGGTGCCTCGAGGAACAGCGCGACCATCGGATGGCGGTCGCGCGCCAGGAAATCCTGGTAGGCGCCGCGCACCGCGCCGCCCAGCAGCTTGTCGCGCACCGGCCGGCCGTTGACGAAGAGATACTGATGCTGGCCGGTCGGGCGGTTGAGCGTCGGCAGGCCCGCGAAGCCCGTCAGCCGGAAGCCCTCGCGATTGGCATCGATCGCCACGGCATTGTCGGCGAAGTCGCGGCCCATGATCGCGGCGAGCCGCTCCAGTTGCGATATCGCCATCGGCAGATCGAGCAGGGTCCGCTCCTCGCTCTCCAGCCTGAAGGAGATCTCGGGATGGGCCATGGCGAGGCGGCGCAGCGCATCGGCGACATGGCTCGATTCGGTGCGCGGCTCCTTCAGGAACTTAAGCCGCGCCGGCGTGGCGAAGAAAAGATCGCGCACCTCGACCCGCGTGCCGGTCGGATGGGCGACAGGCTTGGGTTTCCCTTTCGCGCCACCGTCGATCTCGAGGCTCCAGGCCGTGTCGGCGCCGTTGGGACGCGAGGTGATCGTGAAGCGGCTGACGGATGCGATCGACGGCAAAGCCTCGCCGCGGAACCCCAAGGTGCTGATATGCGCGAGATCGTCATCGGGCAGCTTGGACGTGCAATGCCGTTCAACGGCGAGCTGCATCTCGTCCGCCGTCATGCCCACGCCGTTATCGACGACAGACAGGAACGTGCGGCCGCCCTCCTTCAAGGTCACGGCGATGCGATGCGCGCCCGCGTCGATCGCGTTCTCGACCAGCTCCTTCACGGCGCTGGCCGGCCGCTCGACGACCTCGCCGGCGGCGATCTGGTTGACCAGGTTCGAGGGAAGGCGGCGCAGCATGGCGCCCCGAGTTTACGACTTCCGCCTTTGGGAAAGATACTGGCGGGTAAGGACCTTGGAGGCCTCGACCTCGGGCTGGTCGAAAGCATCGACGCCCCAGAGCTCGGCGGCGAACATCGTTTCCAGCATGAAGTGCATCAACAACGCGCCCAATACCTTTTCATCCACAGTGGGAATGCGGATGATGCGCACCGGCCGGCCATTCTTCGCCATGGTCGCGGCGACCGCGTCGGCCTCGGCCAGAAGCAGATCGCCCATGGTTTGGCCCGAGAGATAGTCGAGCGCCTTGTCGCCGCCCAGCATCTCGGGCGTGAGCTTGGTGCCCTGGCCCTTGCTGTCGGAGATCACCAGGGTGAAGAGCTTGTCGGCGGGCCCGCCGAGATAGAGCTGGACTTGGCTGTGCTGGTCGATCGTTCCCATGGCACGCACCGGCGTCGTGCCGGTGCCGCTCTTGCCGAGACTCTCCGCCCAGATCTGGCGATACCAGAAGGCGAAGGGCTCCAGCCGATCGACATAGGGCATCATCACCGTGACGTTGACGCCTTGCTTGGAAAGACCGACCGACAGCGCCGCGCCCATCGCGGGAGCGAGACCCTTGGTGTCCTTGGCCGCCAGCACCGGATCGAGCACGCTCGCCGCCCCTTCGCGCAAGGCGGCGCAATCGACGCCCGCGATCAAGCCCGGCAGCGCACCGACCAGCGAGAAGATGGTGTATCGCCCGCCGATCTTGGGATCGTGATCGAGGATGGTCGCGCCGTATCGCTTCATCAGCTTGCGCAGCGAATTATCGGTCGGCTCGGTGATGGCGATGATGTTGGAGGCCACCGCCGCCTTGCCGAGCTTGGCCTCGATCGCGGCGACCGCCGTGAAGGTCGCCATCAGGGTCTCGGGCGTGCCGCCCGATTTGGAGATCGGGATGAAGCCCGTCCTGTCGAGCGGCAGGCGGCTCGTCATCTCCGCGAAGGTCGCGGGATCGACATTGTCCATGATGTGGAGCTTGGGCCGGCCCTTCAGAGCACCGTAGCCCTGGTCCTTGAGCGCCGCCAGCGTCTTGCCCGACATGCTCGAGCCGCCGCTGCCCATCACGACGACATGCTCGAACTTCGCGAATCGCTCGGCATGCGGCTTCAGCATCTCGAGATCGTCGCGGCGCGCCGGCAGCTTCAGCAGCGGGAGCGTGCCGTCGTCCTTCCAGTTGCGGATCTTGTCGAGCGCGGGAACGGCGCGCTTCAGCTCGGCGTCGAAAGCCGCCTGCGGCAGCCCCTTGCGGCCGATCCTGGACTCCAGCGCATCGTCGATGACCTGGGTGTAGAGCATGGCAATGGACCTCTAGCGATCAGAGGTGAGACCGACGGGCTGGCCGACGACGACGGTCGTCAGGGCCTGCTCGCGCAGGATGCGCCCGGCGACGCGATGGACATCGGCGGCCGTGACCGCCGCGATCAGGTCGGCGCGCTTGACGAAATAGTCGCGCGGCAGGCGGTCGACCTGGAAGCTCTGCAGCATGTTCGAGACCGCGCCGGAGGAATCGAGCGACAGCGCCAGCGAGCCGCTGAGATAGGTCTTGGCGTCGGCGAGCTCGTCGGCCGTGACATCGCCGCTGCGCATGCGCTCGAGCTGCTTGCCGATGACGTCGATCGCCTCGGCGACCTTTTCGTTGGCGCTGGCGGTCGAGATCATCAGCACCGAGGCCTTGGCGTAGCTGCGCAGGCTCGCCGAGACGCCATAGGCGAGGCCGCGCTTCTCGCGCACCTCGTCGAACAGCCGCGACTGCTGGCCGCCGCCCAGGATCTGGGTCATCACCAGCGCGGCATACCAATCGGGATCGTCGCGATTGAGGGCGGGCATCGCCATCAGCACGGAGCTCTGAGGCACCGGCCGCTGCACCACGATGGTGCGCGGCCTGGCGGGCGGCGTCCAGTCGGGGAGCGCGGGCTTGGCGGTCCTGGCCGGCAGCCCGCCGAAGGTCCGGTCGAGCTCGCGACCGAGCTCGCCGGCGTCGATATCGCCCACCGCCGAGATCAAGAGCCCGTCCCGCGAGAGCAGTTCGTGCGCGCGGGTGCGCAGATCGCCGGGCGTGAGCGCCTTCAGGCTGTCGCGCAGGCCCGACACGGCATGGGCATAGGGATGGTTCTCGAACAGCGCCGCCGTGAGGGTGCGCATGGCCACGGTGCCCGGCCGCTGCTCGGCCTGGTTCAGTCCCGCGATCGACTGGGCGCGGCGCTGGTCCAGCATCGCCTGATCGAAGCGCGGCTCCATCATCGCCAGGCGCAGGAGCTCGAAGCCCTTGTCCCGGTTGGCCGACAGCACGCGCAGCGAACCGCTCAGAAGATCCGGAGAGGCGCCGAAGCCGATCGATGCCGTGGCATCCTGCTGCCGGCGCCTGAAGTCCTCGGCCGGCAGCGACCCCGCCCCGTCGGTCAGCATGATCGCCATCAGGTTCGTGACGCCCTTCTTGGCGTCGGGCTCCGTCGCCGATCCGCCATCGAAGGAAAAGGACAGGGCGACGACGGGGGCGCTCTTGTCCTGCACCAGCCAGGCCTTGAGGCCGAGCGGCGTCGTCACTTCCCTGACATCGACGGCGCCGGCCGCCGGTGCCAGGCCGACGGTCAGCAGGCCTGCAAGCGCGAGCCGCCGCCAGCTCATGGCTTGTCCTTCGCCGGCGGCGTCAGCAGCGAGGTCACGCAGCCCTGCTCGCGCCAGACATGCCGCGCGGCGGCCACGACGTCGGCGACCTTCACGTCGGCGATGCGCTGCGGCCAGGCGTCGACCTCCTGGACGTCGCCCCCGGTGCTGAGCGCGGCGGCATAGATGCGCGGGCCGCTGCCCAGCGAATCCTGGGAATAGATCGCGGCCGCCAGGAGCTGGTTCTGCACCCTCTCGACCTCGTCGGCGCTCACCTGGCCGTCGAGGATTTTCTTCATCTCCTTGTCCACGGCGCGCTCGATCGCGGCGATCTCGACGCCGGGCGCGGGATGGACGTCGAGACCGAAATTGGTGAGGCCGAGGCTCGAGGGCCCGTAGCCCGCCGACGCCGACAGCGCGATCCGGCTGTCGACGACCAGCGCAAGCGAGAGACGTCCGAGCTCGCCGCCGCCGAACAGGCGGGCCAGCACCTGCAGGGCCGGCGCGTGCCTCGTCTCGCCCTTGCGGAAAGAAGGCGCGATGTAGTCGCGGCCCCAACTCGGCTCGGCGACGCGCTTGTCCTGGAACACGATCTGCTGCGGCAGCTCGGCGCCCCCCTTGTCGGGCCTCAGGCGCACCGGCGCCTTGCCCGCCGCCAAGGCGCCGAAATGCCTGTCGGCCAGCCGATGCACGGCATCAGGCGTGACGTCGCCTGCCACGATGAGGGCCGCGTTGTTCGGCATGTAGTGCCGGCGATAGAAGGCCATCAGGTCGTCGACGCCGAGCGCCCGCACCTGATCGGGATAGCCCGAGGGCGGCATGCTGTAGGGCTGATGCTTGCCGAACAGCCGCACCCTCACCTTCTCGTCGAGCAGCGCGGACGGCACGTTCTCGATGCGCATGCGCCGTTCCTCGAGCACGACCTCGCGCTCGGGCAGCAGCTCTTTCTCGACGATGTCGAGATTGGCCATGCGATCGGCTTCCAGACGCATCACCAGCTCGAGACGGTCCGAGGCGATGGTCTGGTAGTAGCCGGTGACGTCGAAATCCGTGTAGGCGTTGTCGCGGCCGCCGTTGCGCGTGATGGTCTTGGCGAATTGCGTCGGGCCGACGGTCTTCGTGCCCTTGAACATCATGTGCTCAAGGAAATGCGCGATGCCGGTCTTGCCGAAGGTCTCGTCGGCGCTGCCGACCTTGTAGACGACGAATTGCGTGACGATGGGCGCGCGCGAGGACGGCAGCACGACGACCTGCAGGCCGTTCGCCAGCGTGAAGGTCTCGACCGGGCGGCGGCCGACGGTCAGCAACGTCGCGAGGGCGGAGGCAGGCGGCGCCAGGACCGCGCCGGCAAGGCCGCCGGCGAGAGCGCGGCGGCGCGTGAGCCTGGCGGGGCTCAGAAGATGCCTTCGAGCAGGCCGCGCTTGCGGCGCTCGATGGTCGGCGTCGGCGCCGTCGAGGGCTGGCCGGTCGCCTCGGCGTCACGCAGACGCTGCTGTTCCTTCTTCGGGTCGACGATGGTGCCGCCGGGGCCCTTGTCATGCCAGAAGATCAGGCTGTCGATGAAGGTCGAATCCTTGTCGGCCAGAACGCGCGTGTCGCGGTTGACCTGGCTGCGGATGTTCTGATCGATGCCGCCCTTGCCCGCGCGCGCGACCAGCGCCTGCTCCGAGGCGTCGCCGGCATGCGGCGTGGCGCTGGCCTGCGCCTGCACGCGGCCAGCCAGTGTCGGCGACAACGCTTCCTTGGCCTGGTCGGTCGGCGAGACTTCCTGGGGACGCGGCTCGCCCGGACGCGGCGGACGCAGCTCGGCATTGGGCGGCATGGTGAGGGGGGAGTGCGAGACGATCTTGAATTCGTCGGGCGACACCTTCTTGGCGCCGCCCAGATTCTCGAACGCGCTGCAGCCGCCGAGCGCGAGGGCTGCGAGCGAAATCAGGGTCACCGGGGTCAGAATCGTCCGTCGCATCGTCCGTCCTTGGGCAGGAATCTTCTGTTCGCGGATCATGGCCGAATCACGGCGTGCGTTTTTTCTCGCCGAGCAGGGAATCGATGATCATCAGCCCAACCCCCACGACGATCGCCGAATCGGCGACGTTGAAGGCGGGCCAATGCCATTGGCGCACGTGGAAATCGGCAAAATCGAAGACGGCTCCCCAGCGCGCGCGGTCGATAACATTGCCGATGGCGCCGCCTATGACAAGGCCGATACCCCAGCCGGTGAGCGTCCGGTCGGTCCGCCGC
>Ga0335083_10006841_pt1 | contig 14131 bp, 11 predicted proteins | sample Lox_Sample_42_FD_206716 | JGI IMG/M metagenome (GOLD analysis project Ga0335083, IMG submission 206716) | Soil microbial communities from Loxahatchee National Wildlife Refuge, Florida, United States - Lox_Sample_4.2 | ecosystem: Environmental > Terrestrial > Soil > Wetlands | place: USA...
GCTGTTGGCATGAACTGTAGTCAGAGATCCGTCGTGGCCGGTGTTCATCGCTTGCAGCATATCCAGCGCTTCTTCACCACGCACCTCGCCGACGATGATCCGGTTAGGGCGCATCCGCAGGCTGTTCGTCACCAGTTGACGCGCTTGCACTGCACCCTTGCCTTCCGCATCGGCGGGCCGGCATTCCAGCCTGACTACGTGGCGTTGCTTCAATTGCAGTTCCGCCGCGTCCTCGATCGTGACAATGCGCTCTTTAGAAGAAATGTAGCCCGAGAGCACGTTCAGTAATGTGGTCTTTCCGGCGCCCGTTCCACCGGAAATCACGATGTTGAGACGCGCCGCAACCGCAGCCTTCAACAAGGCCAGCATCGGTGCAGTCAGCGTCTGACTTGCCAGCAGGTTATCTTCGGTGATCGGGACGTGGCCAAAACGCCGGATCGAGAGATGAGGACCGTCAAGCGCCAAGGGCGGAATGATCACATTGACGCGGGAGCCGTCGGCGAGCCGAGCATCGACCATAGGCGACGATTCATCCACGCGCCGTCCGATCGCTGAAACAATTTTGTGGATGATGCGCATCAGGTGCGCATCATCCTTGAATATCACCTTGGTTTCTTCAAGAACGCCTGCGCGCTCAACGTAAACATCTTTGGCCCCGTTGACCAAAATATCGCTGATGGTCGGATCTTGGAGCAATGGTTCAATCGGTCCCCAGCCAAATATTTCATTCAAGATCTCGATCGACAAACGCTCCCTTTCGGGAACACTGAATGGCGCCTTGATTTGCGATACGACATCTTGGATTACGGCAAATACTTGCGCCCGTGTGCTGTCGTCCGGAACGCGAGCCACTCTTTCCAGGTCCACCGTATTTAGCAAGTGGCGATGGATTACGATCTTCAACTCCTGATAGACGCGAAAATCCAGCCCGCCATACTTTTTCGTGTTGCTGGAGGATGGATTGATCGGGGCCGGCGGAACTCGATCAGAGTTAGGCGTATTAAATTCTCCCATCTTGAGGCGAGAATTATAGGGCCGGGTATGATGGAAAACAATCGAGGCTTCTGACGCGTCGAACGCTGAGTAGATGCACTCCTGCGTTACGTTCACGGGCATGGAACAAGCGGCAGGCGCGTTCTACCGCGTTGTCTCTTCGATTTCGGAAATCCAGTCTGGACGCTTCAAGACCTCTCGCGGCTTGGGACCGTCGGCGGCGCCCACGATGCCGTCCTGTTCCATCAGGTCGATCAGATGAGCCGCACGGCCGTAGCCGATCCGCAAACGCCGTTGTAGCAGGGAAGTGGAAGCCTTGCCAAACTCCACCACCAGTTTCACCGCGTCGCCGTACATGGGATCGTCTTCGGCTTCGCCGTCCGCGCCGTGCTCTCCGCCAGCGCCGTCCGATCCTGGCTCGCGTTCGCCCTTCGGAGCCTCAAGGAATTGCTGCTGATATTCCGCTAGACCTTGCGCCTTCCAGAATTCGACAACGGCAGCAATCTCTTTCTCCGTGACGAACGCTGCGTGCAAGCGGTGTACGCGCGCTGAACCTGATGGTAGGTAGAGCATGTCGCCTTTGCCGAGAAGCGCTTCGGCACCGTTGGCGTCGAGAATCGTGCGCGAGTCCACCTTCGTTGCCACGCGGAAAGAAACGCGGGCAGGGAAGTTTGCTTTGATTAATCCCGTAATCACGTCGACCGAAGGCCGCTGCGTCGCCAATACCAGGTGAATGCCGACCGCGCGCGCCATCTGCGCCAGTCGTGTGATGGACTCTTCGACGTTGCTGGAATCGAGCATCATCAAGTCGGCCAATTCGTCAATGATGATGACTATATAGGGAATCGGCTTCTCGTCCGACTCTTCGTCGAACAGGCTCGGTGTGCCGTTCTTGTCGAAGAGCTTGTTGTACTGGTCGATGTTGCGGACGCCCCTGGCCGCAAGCAGCTTCAACCGCCGCTCCATCTCGCGGACAGCATTGCGCAGAGCATTGGCCGCAAGCTTCGGCTCGGTGATGATCGGCGTGTAGAGATGCGGGACGCCTTCATAGTTGCCGAGTTCCAGCCGCTTCGGATCCACCAGAATCAGCCGCACCTGATCGGGAGTCGCCTTGTACAGGATCGACATGATCATCGCGTTGATTGCCACGCTCTTGCCTGCGCCAGTCGAACCGGCGATCAGAAGGTGCGGCATTCCTGCAAGATCAGCGGTGACGATGCGGCCATTGATGTCTTTGCCCATGGCGATCGTCATCTTCGACTTCGATCCCATGAACTCTTGCGACTCGATGTTCTCGCGGAGCCAGATGATCTCGCGCTGCCGGTTCGGCACCTGAATGCCGACCGTGCTCTTGCCCGCCATGCGCTCGATCAGAATGCTCTCGGCCTTCAGCGCCAGGCAAAGATCATCGCTGAGATTGGTGATACGGCTGTATTTGATGCCAGCTTCGGGCTTGAACTCGAATGTCGTAACAACCGGGCCGGGATTGATTTGCGTAATCTGCCCGTGTATTTCGAACTCGGCATATTTCTCGGTCAGCACCTGAGCCAGCAGCTTCAGTTCGTCTGCGTCGACTTGCTGCTGTTCGTCGGGACGCTGTAGCAGGCTGCTCGACGGCAACTTGTAACCGCCGGCGATGCGCGGCATCGTCGTCTTGGCCTTGTTGCCGCTGTCGGCGCGCTCTGTGACTTCTGGATCGGCAGCATCGCCAGGGGCATTCGTCGCGAGAGGTTCCGCAAGAATTCCGCCGGTTGCGCTTGCGGACTTCGCTTCCGACTTCGGCGCTTCGTCTTCCAGCATGCGCTCAATGCCGGTACGACGAGGTTCAGCGGGCGCTTGTGCGGAAGGCGGAGTCGGCCGCGACTGGATCAACTGTGTCTTGACCACTGGCTTCGAAATCCGACGCTGATCCAGTTCCTTCTGCTGGCGCTTTTTGGCGCGCTCCTGCTGCCAATCTTTGTAGCGATTCCACAATGCAGTGACGAAAGCGAATCGCGTAGGAGCCCAAAGCTGAATCGCCGAGAACGAGAACGCCGTCGAGAGGTATAGCGCAACCGCCAGAACCGTGGCGCAAACGATATAAGCGCCAACCAGATTCAGGTAGTGAATCAGCACGTCGCCGACGACGCGGCCGAGCAGTCCTTCAATGGGGATCACGTGCATCCAGCGCAAGTGTCCCGGAAGCAGGGCGAGGAGAGCCGGAACGAACATCACCAGCCAGATTCCGCCCAGGCTCTTCGCCAGGGGAGACTGCACTTTCATCGAACGGAACCAGCGCGTGCCCAGCATCGTCGGGAAGATCACGAGCAGGAATGCGCCGACGCCGAAGAATTGCAGCATCATATCGGCGGTGAATGCACCAACGACACCGATCCAGTTGCGCGCGGCATGGGATCCGGTCAACACCGAAGCGCTGTTCCACGACGGATCCAGTGGAGAGTACGAGACGAGCGCGAGGAAGAGGAGGAGCGCGGAGACGCACATCAGGAATCCGACCAGCTCATTGAGCCGCCGGTTCCCGGTGGGAACAAAAATGCCTGCCAGATAATCCATTTAGGCTGATTCACACCGAAGACACGACATTCCTCGGTGCCGCAATCGGCCAGAGCCCTTACATTATGCCAAGAAGCCGGGGTTCCGACAACGAGGGAATTTTGTCGTAGTGCTTAGCTGGCTTCCCGTGCAGGGCAAGGATTCAAGGTCTCATAGTTTCAAGGTTTCGAAGACGGGCGAGCCTTCGATGCGAACCTTGAAACTTTGTGACTTTGAAGACTTTGAAACCTTGCGTTATTGCAAGTGCATTGCGAGCGCCAGCGCGATTACAACAATACCTGCCACGATGCGGTAGAGAATGAAAACCCGCAGGCTGTTCGATTGGAGATAACGGATCAGCCATGCGATCGCCGCGTAACCGACCAATGCAGAGACAATAATTCCAACCAGCACTGGCATCTGCATGTCGGCGGGAAGACCTTCTTTGTGGAGTTCGTGCGCCTTCACCAGTGCCGCTCCGGCAATGAGCGGCGTCGAGAGCAGGAAGCTGAATCGGACGGCGGCTTCGCGCGTGAGTCCCTTGAACAGGCCAGCCGTTATGGTCGAGCCGGAACGCGACACGCCAGGAATCAGGGCGAATGCCTGCGCGATGCCGATGACCAGCGAATCGACGAGGGTGATGCGGGTCAGAGGCGTACTCAGCTTGCCCACTTTTTCGGCCAGCCACATCAACAGGGCCACGACGATCAACGCACCAGCGATCAAGTAAATGTGTTCGCGGAAATAGTCCTCGGCAGAATGTTCCAGGAGTTTACCGGCAATCGCTCCGGGGATGGTCGCAATGACAAGGAACCACAAGAGCATGCGCTCGTCTTTTTGCTCTTCGGCTGTGAGGTTCGCGTCGGACGCGCCGGACTCGGAGAAGCGGACTACTTTGCCGCCGAGCGCTGCCCGAATGATCTGAAACCAGGTGCGCCGAAAATAGAAGAGCACGGAGAGCAACGTTCCAAAGTGAAGCGCGACGTCAAAGCTCAGCTCGTGCGCCGGAGAAAGTTCGTTCCAGCCGAGCAATCGACGGACAATGATGAGATGCCCGGAGCTGGAAATGGGAATAAATTCCCCGAGTCCTTGAACAACCGCAAGAACAACTGCTTGATAAATTGGCAAAGTTAGTCCGCCGCGTTTCCGAAGGTTGGTGTGGCCTGTTGAATGTAAAACATCAGCCGCTGAGTGCGCAATGACCGCCGGTTGCAAGCAAGCCGGGTGCTTTAGTCGCTGGCATTACCAAATGTCGGAACACCTTGCTGGACGTAGAAGATCAGGGTTAGCGCGCGCGGGGACCAGTCGCTCTGTGCATACTGGCTGACGATTTTTTGCGCCAGATCGAGCGCGCGGCTCTTCGACTCTTCAGATTTTTTCTGGTTGGCTTCGGTTTTGTAGATCTCGATCAACGCGGAGCGGCGCCAGGCGGCCTGATACAGGGCTTCGGGAGCTGCAGGGGATTGTTCGTGCTCTTTCGCGTATTTTTCGTACATGTCAGCTTCTTTGTCAGGGCACTTCGAGGCAGCCTGCCAGTCCCCGCAGAGTTTGTTTTCGATGAGATGGAAGGCGGCGAGGTCAGCCCACTTGGTCGTGGGATATTTCTTCATGACCAGCTTCATCCATTGCTCGTCGATCTGGCCGCGCATGTAGGAATCTCTTTCGCGGGCGGAAGGACGCGTCAGCACATCGGAGCGCTCAATCTGCCAGCGAATGTCGGCGGCGCGGTAGAGCCCTTCGGCGGCCAGAGGCGAAGTGGGAAACAAATCGTAGACGCGATAGTAGAGACGCATGGCATCTTGCGCAGCATCGCGGCGTCCACGGCGACGGCTGGCCTGATCTTCGGAATCGGCAGCTTCGCCGAAAATAATCTTGTCGCCGTTAGGAGTTGTCAGGCTGACGAGCGCCTTGCTGTTGACCCATCCCGTGATGGTCTTGCCTTCGGATTCGGGATCATCTTCATCGGCATCCTTCTTGGGTTCGCGGAGGATGGCTTCCACGTGGGTCCAGTCGCGGCTGGTTTCAATGATCACGAGTTCGTGCCCGCGTCCGGCTTCTCCGAGTTTTGCGGCGTCGCCAGCGGGCGAAACACGGATGGTTTCTTCGTGTACGAGCGTACCGCGCTGGGCCTGAGCGGAGGCGAGCGATGTGGAAAATAGGAGTGTGGCCCCGATGACGACGAGAAAAATCGTGGTCTTCCAAAATGGGAATCGGAGGTCTGAGGTGGATACCCCCCTCCCCCCCCGGTCCATTGGAATCATGGAGTTAGGGGAAAATCGCGAAAAAATCCTAGAGCCGCAATGAGTTGCGGGCAAAATCTTGGATATAAAGGACTTACGATCGCTGTCGGGCGCTACTGTCATAGGAATCCTCTGGGCGTTCTCAGGATCATCATTCTTTCGGTTCAAGTCAAGGTTGATTGAACATGGGCGGCCTGTGAATTTCGTCTTGCATCGCGATATCAGGCATCCCTGCCGGGATGCGGTCCCAGTTCGACGCTACCCGGCGCTGGAAGCGCCGGGCTATTTTCACGTGTCCCTCTGGGACTGGAGCCTAGCCGCCGGGATTCGCGCGGCGGAGTTCTTCCAGCATCTGTGGTTCGATGTTGCCACCGCTGATGATTGCCACGTTCAGTTTTGTTCTTGGCAACTCGTTGGCATGAAAGAGAAAACCGGCGGTGGCGACTGCTCCGCTGGGTTCGGCTACGGTTGCGGGACTTGCTGCCAGTAGCTTCATGGCCTGTCGGATCTCATCTTCCGTGACGGTGATGATGCCATCGACAAAACATTGCATGTGATCGAAGTTAATGGCCCCAACGCTTTGCGTGCGTAATCCATCGGCAATGGTGCGTGTGACTTGGTCGGCGGCGAAATTCACGATTTTCCCGGTGCGCAGGCTGGCTTGTGCGTCTGCCGCCAGTTCGGGTTCGACACCGAAGACATTCACCGAGGGCTTGGTCAGCTTGATGGCTGCAGCGAGGCCGCTGATGAGTCCTCCTCCTCCGACGGGCGAGAGGACGGTTTCGACGTCGGGCATGTCTTCGAGAATCTCGAGTCCGATGGTGCCCTGGCCAGCGATGATTTTTTCGTCGTTGTAGGGAGGCACAATGATGTAGCCGTGCTGCGCGGCCAGTTCCTCGGCTTTCAGTTGACGTTCGGTGCTGCCCGGACCTACCAGTACGATGTCGGCTCCGAGGGCGGCAGTTGCCTCGCGCTTGATGGTGGGAGCGTTGTTGGGCATGACGATGATGGCTTTTACTCCGAGCGCGCGGGCGGCGTAAGCGACGCCCTGCGCGTGATTGCCGCTGGAGTAGGAGATCACGCCGCGCTTGCGCTCCGCATCGGACAATGAAGCGATCTTGTTGTAGGCTCCTCTGAGTTTGAAGGCGCCGATGGGCTGCTGATTTTCGGGCTTGAGGAAGAGCAGCCGGGCTTCGCCCGGCCGGACAGCCGAGGGCGGCTGTCCCCACATGAATTCGATTAAGGGCGTGCGGACGGCGATGCCGTCGAGGCGCGTGCGGGCAGAAGCTAGGTCGTCGAGAGTGATCATTCGTTTTCGAATATGCGAATGGCACAAGTGAGCATACTCGATCGCCTCCAGCCGTTGGAAGTGCCGACGTACTCAGATCTCCCTTGTGACTTCTTTAGTTCTTCGGTTTCTGCGCGGGGCGGCGATCGTCCAGTACGAAGCCGGCTGGCGGCTGGAAAAGAGCCGCATCTGGTTCAGAGCGGGATAGTCCGACGACATGCACAACCCTGGCGCTTCCGTTCTTGTACGCGCGAGTTACGGACAAATCGATTCCGAGGTCAGGGGAATGCCAGAGATCCAAGTTTGCGACCGGCTCCTCGTTGTTCACAAACACGCCGGCGTCAAGGGAACTGGTGATGCGAATACCCTCGACCGTCAAGCCTTCGATTACGTCGCTACCGAGGCTTACGCGATGTAGGTAGTACGGTGGAGCATCGAATGTATCGTCCGACGCGGGACGAGTCGGTGGCGACGGGGTCAAATCGGTGATCATGCAGCGCCGGGTGGCGACCTTGCATTCGGTTCGCGTGTGAGCAACGGGATCCAGAAGAATGACGTACTCCAGGCTCGAGAGCGGCGTGGGATTGGCTGGAGCCCAAATACGGATCTCGCGATAGACCCTGCCTTGGCTGTCCCTCGCCAGCAACGCGCCATCGAGATGAACCGTTTGGTCGCTTCTATTCTCGATGTGGCTCGTAAAGTCGGTGCAGTCCCGCCCTGAAAACGGTTTACCGGCGGTCGGAGAAACGTCTATGCCTATAGCGTGCTTCGGGGCGCTTATATCTTCTGCGCGCGATGGTGGGGTAGTGTCTTGAGCGGCAAGCGCAGTGACTAGAAGCAGGGGAGGAATTAGCAGCGAGACGGGTTTCATGATGAACCTCACCGTCCAATAGCCTTGCAATATACAGGATGCGGAGGGACTAATCCATTCTGGCTTGAGTCTCGAATGCGCGATTGCGCCACGTGGAGGTTGTAGAGGATGATGACTGGAGTCTACAAAGGTTGACATCATGATGTCTAGAATGGTAACATCATGATGTGCGAACTACTTTAACCATTGACGATGATGTTGCCGCCTTACTCAGCAAAGAAGTGCGGAAATCGGGCGAGCCATTTAAGCAAGTGGTGAACCGATATTTGCGGTTGGGGCTCACCGCGTCCAAACAGCCCGTGCGAAAGGCGTTCAAGGTAATGCCGATTGATCTGGGGCTCCCGCGCGAGTTCGACAAAGTCGAGGAATTGCTCGAGTACCTGGAAGGCCCGGAACACCGGTGATCGTACTCGACGCCAACCTCCTCATCTATTCCTATAATCGCGGTTCGGCGCATCATGCAAAGGCTCGCGCGTGGCTCGAAAAGACGTTCTCGGGCATCGAGGCGGTGGGACTTCCTTGGCAAACGATGTCCGCGTTTCTACGGGTTATGACCAATCGAAGACTGCCAGGGGAACGCTTTGCCGTGGAAGAAGCGGTAGGAGTCATTGATCTTTGGCTGGCGCTTCCGAATGTTCGGGTGCTCACACCGGGGGACGATTACTGGCGCCTACTTCGACGGATGGTCGTTGAGGGGCGCGCCTCCGGCCCGCTGGTCAGCGACGCGGAGATTGCCACGCTGACGGTTGAGTATGGCGGCGTGCTCTACACGGCCGACCGGGATTTCGCTCGATTTCCAGGGCTGAGGTGGGTGAATCCGCTGAGCTAGGGCAACCGAGAGCCGGCGAATCTCGGCCCGGCGGCAAGAGGTGGGTTATCTTTCAGAGATTCCTCGTGGATGGGATTCGCACCAAGATGCATTTCTCACGCCTGAGCATCGTGAGAATTCCCTGCTGGGGCCTATCGTCGTGTCAACTGGCAGGGATCCTTCGACTTCGCGTTTGCCTTCGCTTTGCTCAGGCAAATGCTTCGCTCATGACGACAATTATCTGAGATCCGTGGGAATTCGTGGTCGATTAGATTTCCAAAATCACCGGCATGATGAGCGGGCGTTTTTGGGTTTGCTTGGAGATGTAGCGCTTGAGGTCGGCGCGGATTTTTTCTTTAATGACGCCGTAGTCGCCTTTTTCCTCGTCGCTGGAATGGGCGAGCGTGTCTTCGACAATGCGCTTGGCGCCTTCCATCAAGCCGTCGTCGCCGGGATTGAATCCGCGGGTCACGATTTCCGGGGCCGATTCCACGTCCCCCGACAACTTGTTGATGGCGATGATGGGCAGGACGATGCCGTCTTCGCTGAGGTGCAGACGATCTTTAATAATCAGATCTTCGACCACATCGGTGCGGCTACCGGAGTCGATGCAGACGCGTCCGACCTTAATCCGAGCCGTCTTTCGCGCACCGAGCTCGTCGAATTCGAGAACGTCGCCGCTTTCGATCAGCATCACTTTGCCGACCGAGCCGTGCATGGCTCCGGCCATTTCTGCATGCAGTTTCAGCTGGCGGTACTCCCCGTGGACGGGAATGAAGTAGCGCGGCTTGACCAGGTTGATGATGAGCTTGAGTTCTTCCTGGCTGGCGTGACCGCTGACATGGATCGGTGGCGAGGTTCCGTCTTCATAGATGACGTAAGCTTCGCGGCGGAAGAGATGATCGATCATCCGGTAAATGGTTTTTTCGTTACCCGGGATGATGCGGGAGGAGAGGACGACGGTGTCTCCCTTTTCGATTTTGGCGTGCTTGTGATTATCGACGGCGGCGCGCGAGAGCGCTGACATGGGTTCGCCCTGGGTGCCGCTAATCAGAACGCAAACTTTTTCGGGCGGGAAATTCTTCATTTCGCCGGGATTGATGACGAGGCCGTCGGGCACTTCGATGTAGCCGAGATCTTCAGCGATCTCGGCGGAATTGTTCATGGAGCGGCCGAGGAAGGCGACCTTGCGTCCGTGCTCGTGGGCGAGTTGGACCGCGAGATTGATGCGGTGGATGGACGACGAGAAGCACGAGATGAACAGGCGGCGCTTGGTGTGCGCGAACACTTCGTCAAACTTGCGGCGCACGGCGCGCTCGCTAGGCGTGTACCCCTTGCGCTCGACGTTGGTGGAGTCCTGAAACAAGGCGAGCACGCCGTTCTTGCCGTACTCAGCGAAGGTGTGTAAGTCGAAGAGCTTGTTGTCGGTTGGTGTGGGGTCGACTTTGAAGTCGCCCGTGTGAATGATGACGCCGAGCGGCGTGTGGATCGCAAGAGCAACGCAATCGACCAGGCTGTGCGTGACCTGAATCGGGTGAACGGTGAATGGTCCGGCCTTGAAGCGCTCGCTGGGGCGCATCTCGCGCAGGTCGGCGTCATCGAGGAGTCCGTGTTCGTCAAGCTTGTCTTCAACGTAAGCGAGAGTAAACTCGGTGCCCCAGACTGGAACCTTGAGTTCGGACAGCATCCAGGGGAGCGCGCCGATGTGGTCTTCGTGGCCGTGGGTAAGAACAATTCCGCGGATGCGCTGGCGGTTTTCGACAAGATACGTGATGTCGGGAACAACGATGTCGACGCCGAGAAGTTCGGCTTCGGGGAACATGAGTCCCGCGTCGATGACGAGAATGTCGTCTCCCCAGCGGACGGCCATGCAGTTCATACCGAACTCGCCGAGGCCTCCGAGAGGGATGACTTGCAGTTTTCCTGTGGGCATGAAGTAAAGATGATGCTAGCACATAGCTGTGAGCTTCGAGCTGCGAGCGAACGCTCCGATGGATTCGCGGTTAATGGCCAGCAACTCATAGCTCAAAGCTCATAGCTTGGTGGCATTCTCGCTCTCCGTGCGGTAAGGTGGAAGCGATGGCAGGGCCAGGCAAATCGTGGCTACGGCGCCGCGTTGAGGCGGGGATGGTGCGCGGTCTGACGCGCGCGTATTCGACGGTGCGCGTGGATCCGGACAAATTCCTGTTGCAGTTGCGGGCGGCGTACCGCATGCCGATCAGCGGTTATCACGGCGTGTATTCGCTCGAGATCGGCGAGATCGATATGGTGGCGGACTCGGTGATCCGCAGCGGGATGAAGATCGCGGCGGTCGAGGGCGCGGGCTTCGGGTTGGGCGGGTTGATCACGATCGTGCCGGATCTCGGCATCCTGTCGGCGATCACGATGCGGACCATCGAAAAGCTGAGCCTGGTGTACGGGTTTGAGTTCAAGACCGACGATGACATTGCGGAACTTTGGGTTGCCGCGGCCAGCGCGGCGGGAGTTGACATCAGCCGCGAGCTGCTGGAAAAAGAAGTCGTCAACAAATTTGTCCCGAAAGTCATCCAAAGGATTGCGGCGAAGGCCAGCGCGGAAGTGGTGGAGAAGTGGGCGGGGCGTGTAATTCCGCTCGCGAGCGCGGCGATTGGCGCGGGATTGAGTTACTGGTTTGTGCGCGCGTGGGGTGAGCGGGCGAAGTTTCATTTTCGGCGGCGCCATTTGATGCTGCGGGAGCGGGCGCGGCAGGCGGCGCTGACGAGCCAGGAGCAGTTGAGCTTTCCAGCGCGCGGGTAACCAACGTTGCTGCTCGCTGACCCTTCGCTCGACTGTGATTAAATATTGAGAGATGCCTACCTTTTCGTGCTCAGCCATTCTTTTTGATCTGGACGGAGTTCTGGTTGATTCGACGCGCGCCGTGGATCGCGAGTGGCGAGAATGGGCGGAGAGAAAAGGCGTCGATGGCGACGCGATCATGGCGATTGCCCACGGTGTGCGGACGGTTGAGGTGATCCAGCGCGTGGCGCCACATCTGGACGCGGAGGCGGAAGCGAACGCGATTGAAAATCACGAGGCGGGCGATCAGCGGGGAGTCATGGTCATGCCTGGAGCGATCGACCTCGTGAAATCGATTCCCGTAGGAAAGTGGGGCGTGGTTACTTCCGGGTCGAAGCTGCTGGCCACCAATCGGTTGCGATATTGCGGACTGCCCGTTCCACAAGTGCTGGTCACATCCGACGATGTGACGCATGGCAAGCCGCATCCCGAGCCGTATTTGAAAGGGGCAGAGCAGTTGGGTTTTAATCCGGCCGAGTGCTTGGTGATCGAGGACGCGCCGGCGGGAATTCAGTCCGCGCACGCGAGTGGGGCAAGGGTCATTGGACTCATGAGCACGTACGCGGCGGATGCGCTCGGGCAAGCGGATGCCCTGATCGGGACGTTTGGGCAGATCCAAGTCTTGTCGAAAAATACGAAGGGGCTAATGGTCGCGGTTCACTAGGTCGGAGGCCAATACCGGGGGCTTTGCCGAGCGCGGGTCCAAAACAAAAGCCGCCCGAGAGACAGGGCGGCAAGTTATGATCCGGTTGCGAGCAGTGCAACGATTTGATCTTCAGGCCACCGCCCGCGGCGCGGCGTTTCCCCGCAAAGATGCAAGTGCGGTGGCTTCGTCGCCTTCGATGTCAAACACGGCGGACAATTTTGTCATCTCGAGCAGTTCATTGATGCGTTGGTTCAGATTTACCAGCCGTAGCTGCCCTCCCTGATTGCGAACTGTGGTATGTGTCTTGACCAGTTCCCCTATCCCTGAACTGTCGATGTAATTCACCTCGCTGAGATTCAGGACAATTTTCTTGTGTCCTTTGCCCGTCAAGTCGCGAACGATTTCGCGAAGCATGACATTCCCCTCGCCGAGGGTGATCCTCCCACTGATATCCAGAACGGCAATATCGTCGACGTGGCGGGTTGCGGTTTGCATTTTGACGGGAGTGCGATTCTGCATCGCGAGTCCGAGGCGATCCAGCACAGCGCATGCGGCGGTCGCGATCTCCTTTGATTCGGTGCGCACCACGATCAGAGAACGACCCTCCTTCAGGACTTCGCGGAAAAAGGCGGCATCTTCCGAACATTTCACCTCGGGAGTGGGGAGGGGCGCTTGAGCGTCTTGAGCGACGGTCTTGCCGAGTGCCGCTCCACCGCTTGCACCAGCAAGTCCCAGCAGTCCGGCTGCGCCCAAGCCCAGGGCAAACACCGGTCCAAGGCCGGGGACCAGCAGAGAAGCGACGATTCCTGCATAGAGCCCGGCGGCCCCGCCCGCTACGCCTCCGACGAATCCACCGAATTCTTTGCTGACTTTCACAGCCTCGCTTTCGGAACGGGTCAGAAAAACAATGGAGCCGTCCGGCACGTGCTGCTTTAATTCACTGATTGCCTCCTCGGCGCGATCACGCGAAGCAAATACTCCAATTGCAGTTTCCATATGGAGCCTCCTCGATAGATGTGAACGTTTGATGCCTTCCTTCTTGTCACGCTTGGTGCCGGGCCCAAGCGCAGCAGCATAACAAACAAGCTGTGGCTGATCTAGAGAAAACGGGCGGAACGTGTCTCGCAGAAAGCTGGGCGCGTGTCGATCGCGGGATCTCTGGTTGTTTCTTCCTGGGTGCACAGTGTGAAGGAAGTGATTGTAAATAAGCAGCTTAGAGGCGGATGGGGTAGTCGAGATTGGGGTAGAACGATATGGAGAAAGCGATTGGATAATTGTGGATTTCGTGAGGCTTCCTTTACCTTAACCAATCCTCCAACTCGATCCCACGGTCGGTTTTTTCGTCGCGGTACTTCACGATGACGGGTGTGTAGAGCGAGAGATTCCAGCCCCAGGGGCCCTTCTCCTGCTTGACGGCGCGGGAGCCGGGAACGACCACGGCATTTTCCGGGACTTCCAGCGGTTCTTCGGCCGTTGCGCGGTAGACTTCACCTTTCACCAAATCATAGAGTGGAGTGGAGCGCGTGAGGATCGTTCCTGCTCCCAGGACGGCGCGGGCGCGCACCAGAGTTGATTCGTAAATTCCGCAGTTTCCTCCGACCAGCACGTCGTCTTCGATGATGACCGGGGCGGCGTTGATGGGCTCGAGCACTCCTCCGACCTGCGCGGCGGCGCTCAGGTGCACGCGTTTGCCGATCTGCGCGCAGGAACCGACCAGCGCGTGCGAGTCGACCATGGTGCCTTCGTCGACGTAGGCTCCCACGTTGATAAACATGGGCGGCATGCAGATGACGGACGGCGCAACGTAGGCGCCAGTACGCACCGACGAGCCACCTGGGACGACACGCACGCGATCGGCTACCGCGAACTGGCGGGCAGGGAAGGTGTCTTTGTCGACAAAGGAGAGGCCCGCGGGCATTTCCTGCAAAACTCCCAGACG
>Ga0335083_10006845_pt1 | contig 14128 bp, 9 predicted proteins | sample Lox_Sample_42_FD_206716 | JGI IMG/M metagenome (GOLD analysis project Ga0335083, IMG submission 206716) | Soil microbial communities from Loxahatchee National Wildlife Refuge, Florida, United States - Lox_Sample_4.2 | ecosystem: Environmental > Terrestrial > Soil > Wetlands | place: USA: Florida...
GCATCATCGCGACAAACGAGACACTCTGCTACCTACTTGGATAATTTGCGAGGCCACGAGGCCACGAATCGAAGACACACGCTACTGCCCGGACGTCGCCGGCATGATGCATTCCGGGCTTTGCGGCAAGTCGCCCTCGGAACATCTACCGAGGGTAAGTGTTATATCACCCTAAGTGACGTCAGCTCATACTGGCAGATACCGGACCCCTCAATCCAACACATCAAAACGGTATACAACTTAAAACCATGGAAACGAACGGGGTGGGCGGCACGCTATGGCTAGCCTGCCCGCCCACCCCGCGGATACCGCATTCAGCGCGAATCGCGAGTCCTGCTTACCGGGGGCGGTGGTAGGCCTCGCGGGTGCGCTCGGTGTGCTTGCGGGCGACCTCCTGGGCCAGGTCGGGGTCACCCGCCCCGATGGCGTTGATCAGCTCCGTGTGCTCGTCCCACGAACCGTGCCCGCGCTCGGGAGCCACCATCCGGTAGTACCACTGCACCCGCCGTCCGACGATGTGGGCCAGTTCGGCCAGCACCGTGTTACCGCAGATGATCGCGATCTCTGCGTGGAAGGCGTTGTTGACCGTGACCGCCGCGGCGAAGTCGCCGGCCTCGGCGGCCTCCTGCCCCTCGTGGACCAGCTCGCGGAGCCTGGCCAGCTGGGCCGTCCTGGCCGCGCTAGGCGGCAGGGCCGCCGCGAGCCTGGCCGTCTCGGCCTCGAGCAGCACGCGGACGTCCAGCAGGTTGTCCACTTCGGTGTCGGTCGGCACGTGCACGAAGGCGCCCTGGCTGGGCCGCAGATCGACCCACCCTTCTGCCTCCATGCGGTGCAGTGCCTCGCGGATCGGCTGCCTGCTGACGCCGAGCTGGCGGGCCAGGTCGGTCTCGACCATGTGCTGCCCGGGCGGCAGCTCACCGCCCACGATCAGGTCGATGAGCGCGTCGTACACAGACTGCCGTAGCGGCACTGGCCGCTGCAATGGCCGGATCGTGGCGGCCATCATCATCCCCCCCTGCGACATGATTCCCCTCCTGAACTAGTTCGCTGGGTATGGGGGCAGTTTATCGGCGACTGTATGCAAAGTGCGATCCCCTGTTTCGGGGGTCATGGCCGACGACCGCGTCCGCCCGGCCGCCGGGCGGGATGCCGGGGACCGGGCGGACGAGGATCGGGCTGGGGTCAGAAGCCGTACTGGGCGCCGTCCAGGGTCTCGGAGGCCGGCGGCGGGGTGAGGTGAAGAGGCGCGTTGTAGTCCGTGAAGTCCAGCTTGCCGTTGCTGCCGCCACCGTCGAGGCGGAGGAACTCGGGCTTGGCGTCAACCGTGACGTAGGCGCTGGCCGCGTCGCCGCTGTCCTTGATCTGGAGCGCGGGCTGGCCCGCGATGGTCGCGCTGGTGCCCTTGACCATGCCGGTCATGTTGCTGCCGAACGACTTGGCGAACTGGGCCGGGTCACACAGGGCGCCGATCGAGGCCAGGCTGGAGCCCTTGGCGCTCGGCTTGATGTACTTCCCCGACACCAGGTCGACCAGGGCGGAGCCGTCGCTGCCCGCGGCGTGCTTCCAGAACTTGTCATCCGGCTTGATCCAGAGCGACTTGCCGATCTTCAGCAGCACGAACGAGCCCTGGCCGTCGATCCCCATCGTGCCGGTGCAGCCCTGGGAGCCGAGGCTGAGGTTCAGCGCGATCTTCTGCCCCGAACTCTGCACCGAGCCCTTGACGTGGACCGACGAGACCGCCTTGAGGTCGGCCGTGGCCCGGCTGGCGATCTCGTCGGCGCTCAGCCCGTCGAGCGCGCCGCCGCCCTTGGCGCTGGCCGAGGCCGTGCTGCCCGCCGTGGCCGAGGTGGACGACGCCGCCGGGCTGCCCGAGGAGGAGCACGCCGAGGCCGCGCCGAGGATGGCCGCGCCGGCCAGGGTGGCCGCGGCCGCACGCCGGCCTACGTTACGGGAAAACCGCACTGTATTACTCCTCGGGATGCGTCAGGCCAGCGATCAGATAGGTCCCTCAATGTACTGAAGCAACCTTCAGCAAGTGGTCAGGTTGGCTGACGGGAGTGTCACCGCCCGATTTGACAGCCCGATCTGACCGAGATGTTCAGCGCGGGATCAGCCGATGTCGCGGCGGCGCAGGCCGACCAGGCCGGCCGCGGCCAGCGCCAGGGCGGCCAGGCTCAGCACGATCAGCGGCGTCCCGGTGGTGCGCAGGGTGACCGCGGCGCCCGGGAGCTTCGGCACATGCGTGAACGGGGAGATGTCGAGCCCCCAGTGGGACAGCTGGAGCGCCGCGCCGAACAGGCTGATCGCCACCACCGCGCCGACCGCGGTCCACGCCCCGGCCACGGCACCGCCGGGCCACCACCCGACCAGAACGATCGCCACGCCCGCCACCAGCAGGGTCGCGGGTAGCTGGGCCATCGCCGCGCCGAGCATCCGGGCTGCCTCGGGTCCTGGCGAGCCGGTCCGCAGGCCGTAGCCCAGGCCGGTGGCCAGGCCCGCCACGGCGAGCAGCAGCGCCGAGCCGCCGACCGCGACGGCCAGGTGGCTGAGCCCCCAGCGGACGCGGCTGACCGCGGTGGCCAGCACCGGCTCGGCCCGCCCGGACGTCTCCTCGGCCCGCAGCCGCAGCACCGCGGAGGTCGCGAAGGCCGCGGCGACCATCCCGGCCAGCAGCATGAGGCCGGCCAGGTAGGCGTTGACGATGGCGGTCTGCCCGCCAATCCGGGTGAACGCGCGCTGAAGCGCGCTGCTGGTGCCGAACAGCTGGCCGACGCCCTTCGCGGCGGCCCCGCTCGCGGCGAAGGTAGCCGCGAAGCCGAACGCCCAGCCGGCCAGCGCCCCGCGCTGCAGCCGCCAAGCCAGGCCGGACGGGCCGCTCAGCCAGCGGGAGGCGGCGGGCCGTCCGGCCCGGTCCGGCAGCAGCCCGGCCCCGTGGTCACGGTGCGCGGCGAGCCGGAAGGCCAGGGCCAGCCCGGCCGCGAAGACGGCCAGGTGCAGGCCGAGCACCCACCAGCGCTCGGCGGCAAACGGCCGGGCCAGCTGGACCCAGCCCAGCGGCGAGGCCCAGGAAAGCCAGGACGGGCCGCCCGCGCCGGCCGCGTCGCCGACCCCGCGCAGCGCGAAGGCGGCGCCGAGGGCGCCGAGCGCGATCCCGCGGGCGCCGCGGGCGGTGGAAGCCAACTGGGCCGCGACCGCGGTGATCCCGGTGAACGCCAGCCCGCAGCCGCCGATGCCGAGCGCCAGCGCGGCCGAGCCGGCCGCGGGCAGGTGGGCCAGCGGCAGCACCAGCCACAGTAGCCCGGCGATGACCAGGCTGGCGGCCGCCGCGGGCAGCAGCCCCGCGGTCAGCGGGGCGTCGCGCCCGACCGCCGCCGAGCCCATCAGCTCGAGCCGGCCCGCCTCTTCGTCGGCCCTGGTGTGCCTGACCACGACGAAGATGGCCATCAGGGCGGTGAAGATGGCGGCCCAGATGCCGTACCGCCAGGTGGTGAGCGAGCCGAGCGAGTCGCCGTCGAGCCGGCCGTACAGGAAGCGCAGCGCGGGATTGCTCTCGCCGGTCGCGGCCAGGGCGGCCCGCCCGGCCTGCGTCGGGTAGAGCTTCCTGAACGAGTACGCCGTGCCCGCCACCAGCGCGACGATCACGTAGACGGCGGCGGGCAGCGCGATCCGGTCCCGCCTTACCGCGAGCCGGGTGAGCTCGCCGGTACCGGCCAGCGCGCCGCCAGCCCGGGGCGTCCAGGCGGCGCGGCTGGTGGTCATCGCGAGGCTCCGGCCGTCGCCCGTTCGGTCGAATAATGACGCAGGAACAGTTCCTCGAGCGTGGGCGGACGGCAGGTGAGCGAGCGGACGCCCGCCTCGGTCAGCCGGGCGAGCACGTCGTTCAGGACCGCGTGATCCACCTGGCACCGGATCCGGGTGCCGTCGACGTGCAGGTCGTGCACCCCGGCCAGGCCGTCGAGGCGGGCCGGCCGGGCCAGCTCGGCGTCCACCGATTCCCGGGTCAGGTGGCGCATCTCGGCCAGGGTGCCGGTCTCCACGGCGCGTCCCTCGCGGATGATCGTCACCCGGTCGGCCAGCGCCTCGGCCTCGGCCAGGATGTGGCTGGAGAGCAAGATGGTGCGGCCCTCGTGCCGCTCGTCATTGACGCACTCCCGGAAGGCCGCTTCCATCAGGGGATCGAGCCCCGATGTCGGCTCGTCCAGGATCAGCAGCTCGGCGTCGCTGGCCAGCGCCGCGATCAGCGCGACCTTCTGCCGGTTGCCCTTGGAGTAGGCCCGGGCCTTCTTGGCCGGGTCGAAGTCGAACCGCTCGGTGAGCTCCTGCCTGCGCCGGGGGTCGATGCCGGTCCGCGGGCCGCGCAGCCGGCCGAGCAGGTCGATGATCTCCCCGCCGGTCAGGCCCGGCCACAGCGTCACGTCGCCGGGCACGTAAGCCAGCCTGGCGTGCAGCGCGACCGCGTCCCGCCACGGGTCGCCGCCGAGCAGGACGGCCTCCCCGCCGTCCTTGGCCAGCAGCCCGAGCAGGATGCGGATCGTGGTGGTCTTACCCGCGCCGTTCGGGCCCAGGAAGGCGTGCACCTCGCCGCCGCGGACGGTGAGGTCGAGACCGTCGAGCGCCACCGTCCGGCCGAACGACTTACGCAGGGCGCGCACCTCGATCGCGTTACCGGCACCGCCTTGACCGGCACCGCCTTGACCGGCACCGCCTTGACCGGCACCGCCGTGAAGCTGACCGGTACCGCCCTGGGCCGTGGCCCCAGTGTCACCTTGTCCGCCCATGACTCCAGCCTACACAACTTTCACTTAATTCTGAATATTCAGAATAAGGTACGCTGACCTCGGAGGTGATACCACCGTGCCTGGTGATCCGGGGCAGGCGATAGAGCCGAAAGACCCGCTTTTCGGCTACACCGAGCGGTTTTCCGCCGTCCTGGTGGCCGCGGGCTTCCCGCCCATGCCGGCCCGCGTCTTCGTCGCCCTGCTGGTCGCCGACTCCGGCCGGCTCAGCGCCGCCGAACTGGCCGGGATGCTCCGGATCAGCCCGGCGGCCGTGTCCGGCGCGGTGCGCTACCTGATCCAGCTCGGCCTGGTGCACAAGGAGCGGGTGCCAGGCTCGCGCCGGGACTACTACCGGATGCCGGGCGGCATGTGGGACAGCCTGATCCGGCAGCGCGACCAGGTGATGACCCGCTGGACCGCGCTGGTCCGCGAGGGCATCGACCTGGTCGGCCCGGACACCCCGGCCGGCGAGCGGCTGGCCGAGCAGGCCGACTTCCTCGAGTTCACCGCCAAGGAACTGTCTCAGGTGCTCGACCGCTGGGAGCGGCACCGCCTGGACCAGCAGGGCGCCGGGCGAGGATTAGCCTGACCGGACGGGGATAGCTTGTGCGCATGCGCTATCTCGTACGGGAACGGCTCTTCTCCATCTCCGACGACTTCTGGGTCACCGACGAGCGGGGCGACAAGATCTTCCTCGTCGACGGCAAGGCGCTCCGGCTGCACGAGACCTTCGAGCTCAAGGACGGTTCCGGCGCCATCCTGGCCACCATCCGCAAGCGGTTCCTCAGCTTCACCGACACGCTGGACATCGAGCACGACGGCGAGGTCGTCGCGACCGTGCACCGGGCGATCTTCTCGCTGCTGCACCACCGCGCGTACATCGACATCCCCGGCCGCGGGCGGCTCGAGGCGGTCGGGAACATCATCGACAAGGACTTCGAGATCCGCGACGGCGGCCAGGCCATCGCGCAGATCTCCCGGTCCTGGTTCCGGATCAGGGACACCTACGGCGTGGACGTCGCGCCCGGCGAGAACGACGCCCTGATCATCTGCATCGCGATCTGCCTGGACCGCATCCACCACGACGGGGCCGGCTGACCGTGACGCATGACGCCGCGGCTGAGCCCGCCCAACCCCGTGAGAGTGGCTCTCTAAAGAATCTATTCCTTATAGAGCCACTCTCACGGAATCCACCCTGAGGGGATTGCGACTAGTGGTGGTGAAGTGAATACTGGGGCTGCAACCCCGAGCCTCTGCGCGCCTCGTTCTTCCGCCTCATAGTCAGTGGTTGCCGCGTTCTACCTTCCTGGCCAGGTATAACGCGGCAACCACTGAATCGGGTGCGGGATTCACTTAGGCGCTTGTGGCCAAAGGTGCTGAGGTGAGTGAGACTCGGGGCCGAGTGCCCCTCTTGGTTCGCGATCTGAGGCGAATGTGGCTCGTGACACGAATGGGATCCCTGGGGTACACGGCCGCCGACGCGGCACGCAGGGTCGTGGCCCGGGTTACAGCAACCCGGCCGTAGCCGGGTTAGGCCTGGGGGACCTGGTCGGAGGGGAGGGTGAACTCGCCGCCCAGGTAGCGGAGCACCGGGTCGTCCGGGTCCGGCTCGCCGTGCCCGGCGATGAGGGCAGGGGCGTAGGCCTCCGCGTCGTCCGCGGGCCGGTAGCCGAGTGCCTCTGCCTCGGCCAGCGACACCCAGCCGCCGCGGGTGTTGGCGGAGACGCCGAAGATCACCCGGAACCCCGGCCGCTCCGCGGTCAGGCAGGCCTCGAAGAGCCGGCCCGCGTCGTCCGGCGACAGCCAGGTGGACAGCATCCGGGTCGTCCTCGGCTCCGGGAAGCAGGACAGGATCCGCACGCAGATCGCGTCCAGGCCGTGCCGGTGGTGGTACATCGCGGCCAGCGCCTCGACGGCCGCCTTGGAGACGCCGTAGTGAGTGTCCGGCGCCGGGAAGGCGTAGTCGGGCACCGGGAAGGCCGAACGCGGGGTGAACCCCACCGCGTGGTTGGACGACGCGAAGACCACCCGTGACACCCCGGCCCGCCTGGCCGCCTCGAACGTCACGTAGCTGCCGTTGATGTTCACCTCGCTGATCCGCTCCCAGGACGCCTCGCCCGGGATCCCGGCCAGGTGGATGACCGCGTCCGCGCCCTGGCAGGCGGCGGTCATGGCGTCCAGGTCGGTCACCGACGCCCGGATGACCTCCTCGCCGGGCTCCGCCGTCATCGGGGCGATGTCCAGCACCCGAAGCGTGCGCCCGGGCCGGGCCAGCCGCGGTCGCAGCATGGAACCGACGAGGCCCGCGGCCCCGGTGACGACGACGACGGACATACCTAGACTCCCTATGTATAACGGACGGGTACCAGGTCACGTACGCACCCTTTTTATCAGCAGGCCCGGATCGTAAGCTCGGAAACCTGATGGGCTTGACACGGGGTGCGCCAGCGCGGGAACCGCAGCCGCGAGGAGCATTGACGCCGGGCACCGTGACGCTGCCCCGGATGAACGCCCACCGCCTGGTCATCGTGGCGGCCGCCCTCACCGTGGCGGTGGCCGCGGCCCTGGCCACCGCGCTGGCCACGTTCAGCAGCCAGGCCCTGCCGCGCGCGGTCAGGCACGACCTGGACCACGCGGCCGGCACCTCGATGGTCATCCGCGGCAACGTCAACGCCAGCCAGGGGGCGCAGTACACCTCGCTGCTGCCCGGCAAGATCTCCACCGCGCTCGACGGGACGCCGTTCGCCTTCTACCACGCCTACTGGTCCGACCCGCTCGGCTTCGTGCCCGGCTCGCACCCGGTCCCGCCGAGCGGAACCCAGACCGTGCAGATCGCGGAGGCCGCCGCGCTCGACGGCATCACCGCACAGGCGCAGCTGGTAGCCGGGCACTGGCCCGGCGCCCTGCCCGCTGACGGCGGGCCGATCCCGGCGGCCCTGCCGGCCAGCGCCGCCGCGCTGCTGCACGTGACCGCCGGCGACGTGCTGCAGCTGCGCGACCGGATATCGGGCCAGCGTGTCCGGTTCGTGGTCACCGGCCTGTACCGGCCCCGGCAGGTGACGGCGACGTACTGGAGCCTGAACGACGTCGGGCTCGACGGCCAGAGCACGCTCAGCGGCTTCACCACCTACGGCCCGCTGACCGTGCCGGCCGCGGCGTTCCGCGGCCCGCTCGCCGTCGACGCCGGCTCCTGGCTGGCGGTGCCGCAGACCGCCAGCGTGCCGGCCGGCCAGCTGAGGACCGTCGCCGCCAACGTGGCCGGCCTGCGGCAAGGGCTGGCCGAGGCCGTCCAGCTGCCGGACCTCAGCACGGTCACCGAGCTGCCCGCGGTGCTCAACGGGACCGCGAGCAAGCGGGACGTGGCCCGCTCGCTGCTGGCCATCTGCGCCGTGCTGCTCGCCCTGCTCGCCGGAGCGGCCCTGCTCGCGGTGGCGCGGCTGCTCACCGGCCAGCGGGAAGGCGAGTCGGCCATGCTGGTCGCGCGCGGCGCCACCCGCTGGCAGCTCATCCGGATGGCCGCCGCCGAGGCGGTGCCGCTGTGCCTGCTCTGCGCGGCCGTCGGCGGGCTGGCCGGGGCCGGCCTGGCGGACCTGCTGGCCGGTCCCGTATCGGCCGGGTGGCCCGCGGTGCTGGCCGCCGCCGTGGTCGGCGCGGGTGCGCTGGTGATCCTGCTGGTGCCGGTGCTCAGCACCGTCACCCCCGGCACGGCCCGGGCCCGCCGGGGCCGGCAGACCGCCGTGGCCGGGGTCACCCGGGCCGGCGCCGACCTCGCGCTGATCGTGCTGGCGGTGGTGGCCGGCTACCAGCTGCGCCACTACTCGGCGGTGTCGGCCGGGGCCAGCGGGAACTTCGGCGTCGACCCGGTGGTCGTGGCCGCGCCCGCCCTGGCGCTGGCCGGCGGCACCGTCCTCGCGCTGCGGCTGCTACCCATCGGCGGCAAGATCGGCGACCTGCTGGCGGCCCGGGGACGGCGGCTGACCGCGGCCATGGCCAGCTGGCAGATCAGCCGCCTGCCGATCAGGCAGGGCGGGGCGGCGCTGCTGATCGTGCTGGCCGTGGCGACGGGGACGCTGGCGCTGTCGCAGCGGCAGAGCTGGACCCAGTCCGTCCACGACCAGGCCGCGTTCAGCGCCGGATCTGACGTGCGCGTCCAGACCAGCCAGCCGCTGACGGTGGCGCAGGCCGGCACGCTGGCCGGGTCGCCGGGCGTGCGGCACGTCATGGCGGTCGCGTCGTTCCTGCACACGGACACCGACGCGGTGGACCTCGCGATCAACTCGGCCCAGGCCGGGCGGGTCGTGCGGCTGCGCTCCGACCAGTCGCCGCTGCCCCCGGCGCAGCTGTTCGCGAAGATCCGGCCGACCGGCCCGCCGCCGGGGGTCACGCTGCCGGGGCGCGGGGCCGCGTTCCACCTGACCGCGCGGCTGGGGCCGGCCGGCATAAACCTCGGACCGGCCGCGGTCACCGTCGCGGTCGAGGACGCCGGCAGCGACGTCTACCTGGTCAACGCGGGCTCACTGCCCGCCGACGGCCGGGACCACGTGCTGACCGTCAGCCTCGGCTCCTCGGCCGCGGTGTACCCGCTACGGCTGAGCACGGTCAGCCTGACCTACACGCTGCCGGCCAAGAAGCCGGCTGCCCCGGCCGTCCTCACCGTGGACAACGTGACCGGCCCGTCCGGCGGCCAGGTGTCCGGCTCGGCCCTGCGCGGCTGGGCCGACATCGTCGCGTCCCCCGAGCTGGCGGGCACCCGGCAGGTGGCCGGCACGGTCGGCCCGTCCGCCCCGCCGTCCGTGGCGTCCTCCTCCGGCCAGGGCGGCGCGCTGACGGTGACGTTCCAGCCGGGATACGGCCTGGCCGCCAGCGGCTTCGTCGGCATCCCTCCCAGCACGGTGGACGGGCAGCTCACGCTCACCCCGCAGGCCCCCGGGGTCATTCCCGGCATAGCTACCAGCCGTTTCCTGGCCCTCAGCAACGCCAGCGTCGGCTCCACGGTGCAGACCCAGTTCGACGGCGCCCCCATCGCGGTGAAGATCGTCGCCGCGGTGAGCACGTTCCCCACCGTGAGCGGCAATGGCGGCGGGCTGATCATGGACCTGGGCACGCTGCAGGCCTTCCTGGCCCGCGGCCTGGTGGAACCGGCCCCGGTGACGCAGTGGTGGATGGCTGCCAGCCCCGGCGCGCGGGTACGGCTGTCCCTCCCGCCGGGCTCGTCCGTGGTCAGCGCGAGGGGGGTGGCGGCCGGGCTGCTGGCCGACCCGCTGTCGACGGTGCCGCAGCAGGCGCTGCTCGCGGTGGCCCTCGCCGCCGCGGTGCTGGCCATCACCGGGTTCTGCGTCAGCATCGCGGCCGGGATCCGCCAGCGGCGCGCGGAGAACGCGCTGCTGGCCGCGCTCGGCGTCCCGCCGCGTTCGGCGGCCGCGCAGCTGTGCATGGAAAAGCTCATGCTGAGCGTGCCGTCCGCGGTGGCCGGCCTGCTCCTCGGCGTGGTGCTCGCCGAACTGCTGGTGCCCGCGATCACGCTGACGTCAGCGGCGACCGCACCGGTGCCGCCGGTGCTGATCCAGCTGGGCTGGTCCCAGATCCTGCCGCTGGCCCTGGCCGTGGCCGTGCTCCCGGTGCTCGCGGCCGGCCTCACGATCGCGCGGCGCCCCGACGCCGCCGCCGAACTGCGCGCCGCGGAGTCAGCATGAGCGAGCTGAAGGGGCGCGGCATCGCCTGGACTCTGTTTGTCCCCACAGGCCCACCCCAGGCGCGACGGAGGAGCGACGAGGGAAGGCGATGCCTAAAGGCGCCCCGCAAGCGAGCGGGGGACACAGCATGACGATTCTTGACGTAGCGCCCAGGCTGGGACCAGTGGTGGGGCGCCGGGTGGGAACCGCGGCGGGCAGCGCCCTGGCGCTCGCGCTGCTGGCCTGCGCCTGCGTGTTCGCCGCGCTGGCGGGCCCCGCGCTCAGCCTGCACACCCGCACCCAAGCGCTCCAGCAGGTCCTGGCCAGCTTCCCTGACACCACCAAGACGATGCAGGTCAACTCGGCCTGGAGCGACTTCACGGGGTCGAGCCGGGGGGGCCAGGCACTGAACCAGGACCTGCTGAGCCAGTCGACCGACCAGATCGGCCGCGGCCTGTCCGCGGCGCTGGTGCCGCTCGCGCCCGGCCGGTGGACCGCCCTGACCACGAAGCCGCTGCTGGTCACGGCGGGCGCGGCGCGCAGCGCGTACATCGAGGCAGCGCCGAAGCTCGAGGTCAGCTACCGCACCCCGTTCACCGGCAACGCGCAGCTGGTGGCCGGGTCGTTCTCGACCGGGAAGGTACCGCCCGGGACGATCGCGGTGGCGGCGACCGTGCCGACCGCCGCCCGGTTCGGGATGCATCCCGGCAGCCGCCTGCAGCTGGATACCCCCAGTGGCACGGTGACGATCCTGGTCACCGCCATCGTGCGGACGCGTGACCCCGGCTCGACCTTCTGGCAGCAGGACATCACCCTGATCAAGCCGTCGATCAACCAGGACAAGCCACCCTCGAGCCCGCTGTACTGGTTCGGCGGTGTCATCGCGGACCCGAGCCAGCTCGGCGCGATCCAGCAGGCGTTCGGCAGCAGCGGGCTCAGCATCGACTGGGAGTACCCGCTCGGCCTTACCCATGTGAACGCCGACCAGGCCCAGGGCCTGTACCAGGCCATGTCCCGCGCCACCACGGCCGCGCCCCCGCTGACGGGGCCGCTGGCGCCGGCCGGGGGGGCGCTGGTGGTCAGCTCGCCGCTACTGCAGGATCTGGCGCTGTTCCTCAGCACCCAGGCAGCCGTGGAAACGGTGCTGCTGCTGCTGTTCGTCAGCCTGATCGTGACCGGCGCGGCGGTAATCCTGCTCGCCGGCCGGATGATCGTCGCCCGCCGCGAGGACGAACTTGTCCTGCTGCGCGCCCGGGGCGGCTCCCTGTGGCAGGTGGCGGCACGGGTCCTCGGCGGCACGCTGATCTCGGCCGGCCCGGGCGTGCTGATCGGCGCGGGCCTGGCCATCGCGCTGGTGCCCGGCGGCTCCACCCCGGTGGGCTGGTCGCTGGCCGCGATCGCGGCGGTCGCGGCGCTGGCCGGCCCGCCGCTCATCGCGGTGTGGCAGTATCGCAGGCCCGCCCCGGCCAGCAACCCGGCCCGGATCACCAGCGCCGAGATCCGGCGCTCCAAGGGTCCGGCCCGCCCGTGGCGCCGCCTGGTGATCGAGATCACCGCGATCGCCGCGTCGGTGGCCGGCCTGATCGTCCTGCACGACCAGGGCGTGCCGGCCAGTGATTCCGGGACGTCCGCGGCCGCGAACGCGGGCGCCGACCTGTACCTCACCCTGGTGCCGATCCTGGTCGCCATCCCGGTCGTGGTGATCATGCTGCGGCTGTACCCGCTGGCCATCCGCGGCCTGGCCGCCGTGTCCGCCCGCCGGACCGGCGCGACCGGCTTCGTCGCGCTCTCGCGGGCGGCCCGGTCCCCGCTGACCGGGGTGCTGCCCGCGTTCGCGCTGGTGCTCGCGCTGAGCGTGGCCACCTTCGCCGGGATGGTCAGCCAGGGCATCGCCGCCGGCGAGGTGACGGCCTCCTGGCAGACCACCGGGGCCGACGTGCAGATCACGCCGGGTCCTAACTCCTCGCCGATCGGCCCGGCCGCGGTCAAGGCCGTGGCCGCGGTCCCCGGCGTACGGCACGCCACCGAGGTGTGGAACACCAGCTGGTTCAGCCCCTTCGGCCAGCCGGTGGCGGTGGTAGCCGTGGACCCGGCCAGTTACGCCGCCGTGGTCGCGGACACGCCGTTTACCCCCTTCCCGGCCAGCCTGATCGGGAAGGCAGCTCCGACCACGCCGATCCCTGACGGCGCCACCGTACCGGTGCTGGCCTCGCCGTCCGCCGCCACCGTGCTGGGCCTGGCCCCGGTCCAGCTCCGCACGCTGGGCGCGATGGGACCGCTCACGGTCCGGGTGGCGGGCATCCTGTCCAGTACCCCCGCCCTGCCCGCGGGCGGGTCCTTCGTGGTCATGCCGCTGCGGACCCTGAGCGGGCCGACCGGCGCCCCGGTACCGAACCTGCTCCTGGTCAGCGGCACCTCGATCAACCACGCCAGGCTCACCGCCGCGGCTCACCGGGCGATCCCTGGCAGCCTTCTCACCTTCCGCAGTCAGATCCTGGCCGAGCTGAACAGCTCACCGCTGCAGCACGGCGCCGGGCTCATCATCACGCTCACCATCGCGGCCGCCGCCGCGCTCGGCCTGTTCATCGTGATCCTCGGACTGGCACTCGGCTCGGCGGAGCGCGGGATGACCCTGGCCCGGCTCACCGTCATGGGCCACGAGCGGGCGTCAGGACTGGTCATCGCCGAGGCCATGCCGGCCGTGCTGGCCTCGGTCATCGCCGGTCTGGCCTGCGCGCTGGTGTTGCCCAGCGCGGTCGGGACGGCCATCGACCTGTCCGCGTTCACCGGCACCAGCGTGCCGATCCGGTTTCAGGCGGACGCGCTCGCGCTCGGCCTGCCCGCCGCCATCATCGTGGTGCTCGCGCTGGTCGCCCTGGCCGTGGAGGCCAGGGCGGCCCGCCGTCGCGACATCTCCGGCCTGTTGCGGGCACACTAGGTAGGAAGCAGGAGGTTCGATGGTCAGCAGTATCGAGGACCTGGTCCCGGCGCGGCAGCGGGACTTCGGCGCCGGGTCACTGATCATCTGCGACCGGCTGGTCCGCATCTACATCGCGGCCGGGATCGAGGTCCAGGCCCTGCAGGGGCTCGACCTGCTGGTGAACGAGGGCGAGATGGTCGCGCTGGTGGGCGCATCGGGCAGTGGAAAGTCCACGCTGATGAACATCCTGGCCGGCCTGGACACGCCGACCGCGGGCTCGGTCAAGGTGGCGGGCCACGACCTGGCCGCGATGAGCACGCGGCAGCGGCTGGCCTACCGGCGGGGAGTCGTGGGCTTCGTCTGGCAGCAGACCTCGCGCAACCTGCTGCCCTACCTGACCGCGCAGCAGAACGTGGAACTGCCGATGCGCCTCGCCGCCGGGGCCGCCGGCCAGGGCCGGGACGGCCGGGATGGCCGGAGCGGCCAGGACGGCCGGAGCGGCCAGGACGGCCGAAGCGGCCGGGGTGCCAGGCAGCGCCGGGAACGGGCCGCCGACCTGCTCGGGCTGCTCGGCCTGGGTGACTGCCTGCACCGCCGCCCAGACCAGCTGTCCGGCGGCGAGCAGCAGCGGGCGGCCATCGCGGTAGCGCTGGTCAACGAGCCGAAGGTGCTCCTGGCCGACGAACCCACCGGCGAGCTCGACACGGCCACCGCGGCCGAGGTATTCGGCGCGCTGCAGCAGGCGAACAGCGAGCTCG
>Ga0335083_10006847_pt1 | contig 14124 bp, 10 predicted proteins | sample Lox_Sample_42_FD_206716 | JGI IMG/M metagenome (GOLD analysis project Ga0335083, IMG submission 206716) | Soil microbial communities from Loxahatchee National Wildlife Refuge, Florida, United States - Lox_Sample_4.2 | ecosystem: Environmental > Terrestrial > Soil > Wetlands | place: USA...
GAGGAATCCCCCGAAGCCCACCACCGCGAACACGATGTTGTTGGTGAGTTTGTCCAGAACGATGTCTTCGATGTGTCCGATCTTCTCGCCCGTCATGTCCTTGACGCTCGTGCCGATGACGGTCTTGGCGAGGATCGCGTCCGAGGTTGATGCCTTCATGCCCATATCTGATTCCTCCGGTTGATCATTGAATCGACCCTGAAAGCATTCAATGAATCAGCCGCTGCGCGGTTCCGCGTGTGGGGCGCGGCCGCCAGCGCTTGCGGTTCAAGCCTTGCCTTCGCCAGGCGGTCCAGCGGAGCCTTGAGCAGCCCGCCATCGAACAGCAGCAGCGCGGCCAGTACAAAGACCAGCAAGGCGCCCAGGCCAATGAGGATCTTGCGAATCACGATGCCTGCGTTTCAGCAATCACCGTGCCACGGCGAGCCGCCTTCTACCCGGCCGCGATCTCCACCCAGACGGGAGCGTGATCGCTGGCGCGGGGCTGGCCGCGAACCCACTTGTCGACATTGGCGTCGGTCAGCCGGTGGGCCAGCGGCTTGCTCAACAACACATGATCGATGCGCAAGCCCGAGTTGCGTTGCCAGTGGTTGCGGAAGAAATCCCAGAAGGTGTAGATGCGCTCCCCGGGGTGCCGGGCGCGAATGGCATCCACCCAACCCTGCGCCAGCAGCTTCTCGTAGGCTTCGCGTGACTGTGGTTGCAGCAGGGCATCCTTGCGCCACGACTTCGGGTCGTAGATGTCGGAGTCCGTCGGAACGACGTTGAAATCCCCGGCGAGCACGGCCGGCCGTGCGCTGGCATGCAACTCCCGCGCATGCCGGATCAACCGCTCGAACCAGGCGAGCTTGTAGTCGAACTTGGGTCCGGGCTGCGGGTTGCCGTTGGGCAGGTAGAGACAGCCGATGCGGGTACCGGCCACATCCGCTTCGATGTAACGGCTTTGCAAATCCTCAGGATCGCCCGGCAGCCCCCGCCTGACCGCGGTCGGCTCGATACCCCGCGACAGAATCGCGACACCGTTCCAGGACTTCTGTCCCTGCCACACCGCGTGATAGCCGGCATGGCGAATGGCCTCGACGGGAAAGGCCTCATCGGGTGCCTTGAGTTCCTGCAGACACACGACATCGGGAGCGGACTTGTGCAGCCAGTCGAGCAACGCCTGCAGGCGGGTGCCGATGCCGTTGACGTTGAAGGTCGCGATCTTCATGCTGAGTCAGAACGGCGCCAGGCGCTCCACGTCCCGGATCGTCACGGGTCCCTCGTCCGACTTGGGATTCTCGTTGATCCGTTCCTGCGCCGCCTTGGCCATCACCAGCGAGATCATGCCGTTGGGATACATGATGACCTCGTTTTCCCCCGAGCCGTGCATGCTCGGGATATAGCGGCGCTTGCCGTCCGCTCCCACGTAGCGCATGAAGTGCAGTCCCATCTTGTAGAGAGCGTCCTCACCCTCGTACTCGGGTCCTGACGAAGGCCCGAGCGAGCCATCCCCGTGTTTGTCGATCGCACCCTTCGCGGCCATCAGATCCGCGGTGAGTTCGCGATGGAGGAGCTGCACACCCGCATGCTCTCCGCGCGACTGATAGAGAAGCGCAATCTTGGCCAGATCATCGAGCGTGGGGTAGTAGCCGGCATTGCACCAGACCAACCCGTCACGTCCGTCCGCTTCAACGGTGCGGACCGCCGGGGCATGATGAATGCCGATGGGCGCGAGGACCTCGGTCTGCAGCATCCTGAGCAGATCGGCCTCCGGTCCGCGTACCGACTTCAGGAACGCATCGATTGCCGCCCCGAGCAGGTAATAGTCCTGGTCGCGGTAACGCATCACCGTGCCCGGCTCCCAGGGATAGGGATGCAGATTCTGCGCGATCAGCCTGATCTTCTCCGCATGCGACGGCGCGGTATACCAGTCATCGTATTTGCCGCCGAGATATCCATCGAAGATATCGTTGGGGTGCGTCTTCGTCGAGCCCATCCCTCCGAAACCCGTCGCCATGTTGGCGGCGTCGATGAAGCGGATCCGCTGCCACTTGGGGTCGAGACCGGGCACGTAGTCTGCGATCCTGAGAGTCAGCACCCACGGACCGTAGATCTGGGCCAGATGCAGCAGGGCCAGAGGCGCGATCACGCTCTTGGTGACGGAACGCACTCCAAAGCGCATCTCGAGCGGATAGGGATACGGGCCGTAGGGTGTCTGGGAGTCCTGATAATAAAGAGTCCCCTCCTTCAGGAGCGCCACTTCCACGCGCCATTTGGGCAGCAGAGGGCCGCCGAATCCATCGAGTGCGCCATGCGGGACGCTCTCGAGGAGTTCGCTCCAGGGTTTGGCGGGAAAGCGCGCCGCCAGCTCCGAACTGGCCAGCGCGCGCTGTGCTTCGAGATCCGCGACTCCTGCCGACACCAGCTTCGCCGGCGCGTAACCCCAGGCGACGAAGGGATGCATCGTCAGGTACGGTGCGGTCTGCTGCACGAACTGCAGCATGAGACCGCTGACCCGGCCCGGCCGATAGAGGAACAGCGCCAGACCCTGGTGGGCGTGATTCTCGGTGTCGTTGACCCACATCAGCGGAAACGCCGCGCGCGACCACTCCCCGTCGCCCTTCTCCCGCCAGATCCGGCCGAATTGGGGAATCACGCGCCAGTAGCTCGGCGTGGCGCCCGGGGAGGTCTCCCGGACCATCTCGCCGCGCTGCACGGGGACCAGCACATCTCCCAGCGTGAAGAATTCCAGCCGCACGCCGGGAAACACTCGCGCATCGCGCCCCAATATCACGGGCCGTTCCATGGCCGGTAGCGTCGTCAAGCTCGCTGCCGCAATCTGCAACACGCCCGCGAAAGCGGGCGCCGGCAAGGCATCGGGGCCGGGAACAAAGGCGGCATTGGGCGCAGGCGCCTTGAGCGCATGTACCACCTCGATGCTCTGCACCGTCAGGGCCGGTCCCGCGGCCCACGTGACGCCCGAACTCAACAGCAACAGGCCGAGCCAGGGGCGGACGAGTCGATGCGGTCGCGGATACATCTGGAAGTCTCTCCGGTCACAGATAGCCGAGCCACCAGTCGCTGCGACGTCGCTTCACGTCGGCGAACCAGCGGCACAGCGGATACAGCAGGATCAGTACGGCCACCCAGGCCAGCCACGTCACGAAGAGCGGTAGCCCGGGATCATTGAGTTTGCCGGCGGCCAGCGCGGCACGATGTTCGATGTCGAACGGTCCCGCCGCCAGAATCCGATGCAGGATGTGCAGGACGATGGCCAGCACATGGGCGATATAGATGTGCAGCACGTATGCGAACAGGGGCACGGAGCCAAAAGTGGCCAGTATGCGGGCCGGTGCTCCACCCCAGCGCGCCATGGCGGGAAACAATGCCAGCACCGGCCCGAGCGTTATGCATACGAACATCAGGGACGGCGGGTATTTCTCCACGTCGAAGAACGCCATGACCGTCCGGTACCACTCCTCGCGCAGGTGCCAGGGATGCGGATCGCCGTAAGCGTTCGCAAATCGAAGCACGAAGAACGCGCCGATCAGGGCAAGACCGAGCCAGTGCAGGATCCGGTCGCGCCGCCCGGGCGGCAACACGAACACCTGCCCGAGGCCGTAACCGAAGCTCATGATGCCGATCCAGGCGAGCACCGGATACACATCGAGTATGCGCACGCGGCCGAGATTCACCGAACCGCCCACATCGAAGAAGGCGGACAGATCCGCCAGGGCCCCCGGCTGCGTCGGCGCGATGCCATCCAGCAGATTGTGGCCGGCGATGATGGCGGCGCCCAGGCCGAGCACCACGACACGCGGCAGCCACACCAGAGCCGAGAGCACGATCATGGACCAGCCGATGGCCCACATGACCTGCAGGAAGAACACGAAGGGAAAGTGGAATGACCACGCGAAGCCGATGACCGTGTTCTCGAGGATGATCAGCCAGAAACCGCGAGTCAGCAGCAGCCACGCCACGGCGCCACGGCTCTTGCCCCTGGACAGCTGGAGTTGCGCCGACACACCGGCCAGGAAGACGAAGGTCGGCGCGCAGAAGTGCGTGACCCAGCGCGTCAGATAAAGAAGAGGCGTGGTGTGATCCGGGTCGAGGGGGTTCAGCGCGGAGCCGCTGACATGAACGAAGTCACGAACGTGATCGAGCACCATGAGCGCGATCACGGCGCCCCGGAGAACATCGATTGCCTCGATGCGGCGCCGCGCCGCACCCTGCCCGGAGTTATCCAACCCGACCCCGTTTCATTCTGGTTGTGTCGTCCCGCCGGCCGGTGTGCGCCGGAACTGCGCGGGCCGCGCTAAGATACCGGAGAGGTTCTCAGATTCCAGATGTCATCGGCGTACTCCCGGATCGTGCGATCGCTGGAGAACTTGCCGGAGCATGCGACGTTGCAGATGGCCTTGCGGACCCACAGCTCCGGATCAGCATAGCACGCGTCAAGTTCACGGTGGGCGCGTGCGTAGTCCGTCAGGTCCGCCAGGTGGCGGTAGTAGTCGCCGTAGTCCAGCAGCGCGCGGCGCACGGGCCAGAATACACCGGGGTCGTTGCGGCTGAAGTGATCCGAGACGATCAGATCCAGCGCGGCACGCGTCTCCGGATCGTTGTTGTAGTGCCAGGTGGGGTTGTACCAGCCGGCTCCTTCCGCAACCTGCGCTGCCGTGAGCCCGAACAGGAAGAAATTCTCCTCGCCGGCTTCCTCGGCCATTTCGATGGTGGCGCCATCGCGGGTGCCGATGGTCAGCGCACCATTCATCATGAACTTCATGTTGCCGGTGCCGCTGGCCTCGTACCCGGCGGTGGAGATCTGCTCCGACACATCGCTCGCGGGAATGAGCCGCTCCGCCAGACTGACGTTGTATTCCGGCAGGAACAGCACCTTGAGCCGGCCACGCACCGCCGGGTCGCTGTTGATCGTGGCGCTGACGTGGTTGATCAGCTTGATGACCAGCTTGGCGAAGTGATAGGCGGGCGCGGCCTTGCCGGCAAAGAAGAACGTGTGCGGATTCATCCGGTAGTTCGGATCGGCACGCAGGCGGTTGTACAGGATGATGATGTGCAGCACGTTCAGCAGCTGGCGCTTGTACTCGTGAATGCGCTTGATCTGGCTGTCGAAGATCGAATCGGGATCCACCGTCTCATCGAGGGTCGACTTGAGCCAGCCGGCAAAGGCGCTCTTCGCAGCGCGCTTGGCCTTGCGGAAGTCGGCGCGGAAGCCCGCATCGCCGGCCAGCGGCAGCAGCCGGCGCAGCTCTCCCAGGTCAGTGATCCAGTCCTGCGAAATCGTATCCGTGATGAGCTGCGACAGGTGGGGATTCGCCTGCTGCAGCCAGCGACGCGGCGTGACTCCGTTGGTCTTGTTGTTGAAACGCTCGGGGAACAGCTCCGCGAAATCCTTCAGCACCTTCGTGCGCAGCAGCTCCGAATGGATTGCCGCGACACCGTTCGTGCTGTGCGATCCGACCACCGCCAGATTGGCCATCCGCACGCGGCGAGTCGCGCCTTCCTCGATCAGACTGACGCGCTGTACGCGGGCCTCATCGCCAGGATGCAGCCGGCGCACGTGGTCCAGGAAACGGCGATTGATCTCGTAGACGATCTCCAGCTGGCGCGGAATGAGGGTCTCGAACAGGTCGACCGGCCATTTCTCCAGCGCTTCCGGCAGCAGCGTGTGATTGGTATAGGCCAGTGTCTGCCGCGTGATGTCCCACGCCAGATCCCACGGCAGGTTGGCCTGGTCCAGCAGGATGCGCATCAGCTCGGCGACACACAGCGCCGGATGGGTGTCATTCATCTGCACGGCCACGCGCGCCGGCAGCGCGGACCAGTTCGTATTCCCGTCCTTCGAAAACCGCGCAATGATGTCCTGCAGCGAGCAGCTCACCATGAAGTACTGTTGCAGGAAGCGCAGCGCCCTGCCCGCCTCGGTGGAATCGTCCGGGTACAGCACGCGGGTGACGGACTCAGCCGCGACGTTGTCGATGACCGCGCCGGCGAAATCGCCCTGGGAGAATTCGGCGAAGTCGAATGTCTCCGGCGCAGCGGCTGCCCACAACCGCAGTGTGTTGATGCAGTTGGCGCCGTAGCCGACGACCGGCCGGTCGTAAGCCATGCCCAGCAGACTCGAAGGCCGGTTGCGCGTGAAGTTGAGTGTCGATCCGCGCAGTTCGAAGGTGGCATGCAGTGGCACGACGTAGACCTTGCCCGGCCGCGCGATCTCCCAGGGATCCTTGCTGCGCAGCCAGTTGTCAGGCTGCTCAATTTGTGAGCCATCGCGGATCAGCTGGCGGAATATGCCGTACTCGTAACGCAGCCCGTAGCCGATGGCCGGATACTGCAGGGTGGCCAGCGAGTCGATGAAGCAGGCCGCCAGGCGTCCGAGGCCGCCATTTCCCAGTCCGGCGTCCGACTCCTCTTCCATGAGGCCTTCCAGGTTCCAACCCTGCTGCTGCAAGGCATGCCGCACGAGCGGTTCGGCGGCGAGATTCATGATGTTGTTGCGCAGCGTGCGCCCCAGCAGGAATTCCATCGAGAGGTAATGGATTCGCTTTGGAGCCGCGTCCTCGCGCGCGCGACGTGTCTTCACCCAGCGGTGCGCCACGAGATCGCGAATGAAGCGACTGGTTGCCTCGAACTGCTGTCTGGATCGGGCGGTGAGCGGATCGACGAGGTGTTCGCAGAGCAGGTAACGCTCGGTCCACTGATCTTCATGGCCCGCGAGGCCAAGTCGCTCGAGGCGACGCGCGAGGGCCGAGTCCGGAGAGTCGTCCGCCGCGACAAGTGTCGGCGGCACTGGCTTCGAAACGCTCATCAGGACACCTCCGGTTCCAACATCTGACGCGTACGCAGTGAACAGCGAAGCGATCGGCGCTGGCGTCTGAGGCCAAGGCGGCGCAATTGTAGCAACTGACCCGCGGCGCGATTGTGACCGCCCCGACGCCTGTCATCGCCGCCGCACCGATTGGGGACACTCGTGCAATGGAACGCGAATGGCGTTCAGCGGGGCTCGCCACGCGCGTCGGCAGCCGACTCATTTGAATTCAAGTCATTGAATCAACGAGACTTATCTGTCATCGAGCGGCTCTGGCGACCGAGCGGAACCTGCCCCGCGGTGCGATCGATTACATTAGCCCCGCCCTGTACCGACCGAAGGACCCCGCCTCCGTGGCAACGCCAACCCGGTTCGCAGTCGGCAGCCGCCACACCGTGTCGGCCCTGACCCTCCTGCCGTCCTCGGCACGGGCCTGCTTTGTGTTTGCACACGGCGCTGGCGCAGGCATGGCACACGCCTTCATGGAGTCGTTCGCGGACGGACTCGCTGCTGTGCGCATCGCGACATTCCGCTACCAGTTTCCCTACATGGACCAGGGATCCCGCCGGCCAGATCCTCCTGCTCTGTGTCACGCAACGGTACGGGCCGCGGTGGACGAGGCGACCCGGATTTCACACGGCTTGCCCTTGATCGCGGGCGGGCGGTCATTTGGCGGCCGCATGACCTCGCAGGCGCAATCGTCCGCACCCCTTCCCGGTGTACGTGGCCTGGCCTTCCTGGGATTCCCGCTGCACCCGGCCAAAAAGCCCGCGGACGCGCGCGCAGCACACCTGGCCGATGTCTCGGTTCCGATGTTGTTCCTGCAGGGTGACCATGACGAACTGGCCGACCTCGCGCTGCTGCGCGCCGTCATTGACCGACTGGGCGAGCGCGCCACGCTGCACCTGATCCCCGATGCAGACCATTCGTTCCACGTTCCGGCACGCTCCGGCAGAAAGGACTCGCAGGTACTCGAGGATCTCGTGCGGGACTTCCAGCGCTGGACCGGAATACTGATCGGGTCCTGATGCATGAAGAAGGCTCTCGATCGGTACGCCACGAAGCGCAAGTTCTCGGTCACTCCGGAACCCGGGCCCAAGGTCCGCAGCGCACGTCATGGACCGCTGTTGTTCGTGGTGCAGAAGCATGCCGCGCGGCGTCTGCACTATGACTTCCGGCTCGAGCTGGACGGGGTGCTCAAGTCCTGGGCGGTTCCCAAGGGGCCTTCACTCAGCACGCAGGACAAGAGGATGGCGGTGGAGGTGGAGGACCATCCCTTCGACTATGCCTCCTTCGAGGGAATCATCCCCGAGAAGCAGTATGGCGCCGGACGCGTGATCGTCTGGGACTGTGGGGTGTATTCGCCGGACGAAGGCCAGGTGTATTCCTTTGAGGATCGCGCCGAGGCGCAGAGCCGGATGCGCAAGGAGCTGGCCCAGGGCAAGCTGAGCATCTTCATGCGCGGGGAGAAACTGAAAGGCTCCTTCACCCTCGTGCGCACCAGGACCAGCCCACAGTGGCTGCTGATCAAACACAAGGACCGCTTCGTCGATGAGAGCGATCACGACCTGCTGGCACGCAGCGAATCGGTCCTGACCGGAGCAACGCTCGACGATGAAACAGCGCAGGACTCCGCGCCGCGGATCGCCGCTGGCACTCTGGCACCGACCGGCCCCGGGGAGCCGATGCCCGGCAACCTCGGTCCCATGCTGGCCGACAGCGGCGATTCAGCGCGATCGGATCCGGCCTGGCTGTATGAACCCAAACTGGATGGTTACCGGGTCATCGCCTTCGTGCGCAACGGACAGGTGCGGCTGCAGTCGCGGCGTGGCCTCGATCTGACGGCCCTGTTTCCCGAGATCACCACCGATCTGGCAGTACCAGCCAACGGCCAGATGGTCCTCGATGCAGAAGTGGTTGCCCTCGGCAGCGATGGCCGGCCTTCCTTCAATGCGTTGCAGAATCGCGCCCAGCTGAAGACCGCGGGGGAGATAGCGGAGGCGCGACGCAGATCCCCGGCGGTGCTCGTGTGCTTCGATCTGCTGCACTTTGCGGGAATGAACCTCCGCCAGGCGCCCTACATCGATCGCCGCAGGTACCTGGCACAGTGCCTGCTGCCAACACCCCACATCCAGCTGATTCACGTGGCCAGCAGCGCCGAACAGCTCTACGCCGCCGCGACGGCCAGCGGCTTCGAGGGAATCGTGGCCAAACGCAAGAACAGTCCCTATTTGGCCGGCAAACGCTCCAGCGCCTGGCTGAAGATCAAGACAACGCGTACGTCGGAGTTCGTCGTGGGCGGCTACACGCGCGGCAAAGGTGCCCGCGAGCCACTCGGCGCTTTGCTGCTGGGCTACTGGCAGAAGGACAAGCTGCATTACGCTGGGCATGTGGGCTCCGGTCTGACCGAGGACGTGATCAAGGAGCTGGGTCAACGAGCGGGGAAACTCGAGCGCAAGACATCGCCGTTCGCGGCCAAGGTGGCACTGCATCGACCCACTCGCTGGCTGACACCTGAACTCGTAGCCGAGGTCACGTTTGCCGAGTGGACTGCGGATGGGCTGCTGCGTGCTCCTGTGTTCATCCGGTTGCGTGATGATGTCGACCCGCGGAGCATCGGCAACGGTCCTGCATCGGCCGATCCCGCCGGTCCCCAACAGAAGCCCCGCGCCGGTGGCGCGGCGGCATCGGGCGCCCCGTCAGTCAAACCCGCCAGTCGAGGCAAACGCGAGCGTGCATCGCCCATGAAGACTCCGGCAAACGAGATCGAGAACGTCCTCGCCCAGCTCGACGGCAAGGCGGATCGAATCGAGTTGCTGGTGGGTGAGGCGCGCGTGCGGCTCTCGAATCTCGACCGGGTGTACTGGCCGGAGCAGAAGAAGCCGCGCCTTCCTGCCTACACCAAGCGTGATCTCATCCGTTACCTGGCGCGCGTATCGCCCTACATGCTGCCTCACCTGCAGCAACGACCCCTGACGATGATCCGCATGCCGGAAGGCATCAGCGGCGAGCGCTTTTTCCAGAAGCACTGGGAACAGTCGTTGCCGGATTTCGTCGAGACCGTGACGGTGTTCTCCGACACCAAGGATGAGAAGCATCGCTACCTGCTGGCCAACAATCTGCCCACGCTGCTGTGGCTGGGACAGAACGGCACGCTGGAGTTCCATGTCTGGCACTCGCGCGCCCAACCTGGCAAGGACTGCGTCAGCGACAGTACCGACTACTCCAGTTCGCTGCAGGCGCTGAAGTCCTCCATCCTCAACTACCCGGACTACCTGGTGTTCGATCTCGATCCATACATCTACTCCGGCAAGGAGGCGAAAGGCGCCGAGCCGGAGTTGAATGCGCGCGGGTTCGCTGTTGGAAAACGCGTGGCGTTCTGGCTGCGCGCGCTGCTGAGAGAGATGTCCCTGGATGCGATCGTCAAGACTTCAGGCAAGACCGGCCTGCACATTTTCGTGCCGATCGAGCGAAGCGTGACCTTCGAGGAGGCGCGCCATATCTGCGAGACCGTCGGACGTCATCTTCTCAAGGCCCACCCCAGGGAGATCACGATGGACTGGGCCGTGGAGAAGCGCACCGGCCGGATCTTCATCGACTACAACATGAACGTCCGGGGCAAGACGCTGAACGTGGCCTACTCGCCCCGGGGTCTGCCGGGTGCCCCGGTCTCCATGCCCCTGACATGGGAGGAACTGGAAGCGGCGGAAGTGATGGATTTCACGCTTGCCAACGCCCCGGCCCGGTTGGAAAAGACCGGGGACCGGTGGCAATATGCCCTTTCGGACAAATACAGTCTGCGGAAGGCTCTCGGGGGTACCCCGAAGAACGAGGGCCGGACGCGCTAACTGCAGGTGTACCATGGCCGCGCGCTCGATCGGTTCCCTGACCATCTCCTTCGGACTGGTTGCCATTCCGGTGAAGCTCTACACCGCGACGCAGTCCGCCAACGCGATCTCCTTCAACCTGTTGCATAAAGGCTGCGGTTCGCGCCTCAAGCAGCAGTATGTCTGTCTCAAGGACGGCTCAATCGTCGAACGGGACGACATGGTGAAGGGCTACGAGTTCGCCAAGGACCAGTATGTCAGCTTCACTCCCGAGGAGATCAAGGCCCTGGAGGAAGCAGGTACCCACGCCATCGACATCTCCGAGTTCGTGCCGGTGGCCTCGGTGGACCCGGTCTACTTCGACAAGACCTACTACCTCGCACCCGACAAGGGAGCCGCCAAGCCCTACGGCCTGCTGACCGAGGCGCTCAAACAGGCCAGGCTCTGTGCCGTGGGTCGCTGGGCGGCGCGCGGCAAGGCGTACATCGTGCTGCTGCGACCCGTCGGTGATGTCCTGACGATGCAGCAACTGCACTTCGCGGCGGATGTGCGCGGTGCGACGGAAGTCGAGGTGCCGAAACCGGATGTGAAGCCGGCCGAGCTCAAACTCGCACAGCAACTGATCTCGCAGCAGACCTCCGAGCGTTTCGATCCGGCCGCGTATACGGATGAGCTGCGCGCGCGCATCGAAGCGGCGATCCAGAAGAAAGTGGAGGGTCAGGAGATTTCGGTGTCCGAAACCCGGCCCGACGGCGAGGGCAAGGTGATCGATCTGATGGAAGCCTTGCGCGCGAGCCTGGAGAAGACGGAGCGGGCGCGCACGTCGGCGTCCCAACTGGGTCCGCGCAAAGCTCCGAAGCGCGTGGAAGAGCCGGCGCGTCCGGCCCGCAAGGCCACGAAGCGCCAGTAATGGAATGCCGCGTGACCGGACCGACCGTCAGTCCAGGCGCACGACCCTGCGCCTGCGCGGGGAATCCGCTCGGCCGACCCTGACACCATGCCTGTCTATAGCGTGCAAGACGTGGAGCGGGTTCTGCACCTGTCGCGCAGCACGATTCGCGGCCTGGTGCAGGGCGGCTTCGTCAAACCGGAACGCGGCCCGCGCCGCGAACTGCGATTCTCCTTCCAGGACCTGATCGTGTTGCGCACCGCGCGCGCGCTGATCGAAGCCCGCATACCCCGCAAGCGCATCCGGCGCTCCCTGGAAGATCTGCGGCGGCATCTGCCCGAGGCGCTGCCCCTCTCCGGCCTGAGTATCTGCGCGGTCGGCGATCGTGTCGTAGTCCGCGACGGCAAGACGCGCTGGCAGGCCGACAACGGCCAGTACCTGCTGGGCCTGGATGTTGTGTTGGAGAACGGTGTGCTGCACGTGGTGGAGGCTCCGGAGCCCACCCGGCCGGCCGACGCCAATGCCGTGGTCTCCAAGACCGCCGAACAGTGGTTCACCGAAGCACTCGCCCTCGAAAACGCCGATGCGGGCGCGGCCCGTGGCGCCTACGAGCGTGCCATAGGCGTGGATCCCCGGCACGTGGCTTCCTGGATCAACTGGGGCCGCCTGCTGCACGAACAGGGTGCGACCGGTGAGGCCGACAGGATCTATCGGCGCGCCATCGATGAATGCGGGCCGGACCCGCTGCTGATGTTCAATCGTGGCGTGCTGCTGGAGGACCTCGGAAATCCCGACGCCGCGCTCGAGGCCTACCAGGCCGCCCTCGAGGAGGATCCTGACCTCGCGGACTGTCATTACAACCTCGCGCGCCTGTACGAGTCCCTCGGTAAGCCCCAGCACGCCATCCGTCATCTCGGGCAATATCGCCGGCTGCTGGGCGGCGCGGGCAACTGACCGCGGCGGGTGCCCGCATGGCGACCTGGGTTGGCACCTCCGGCTACAACTATCCCGAGTGGAAGGGCAGCTTCTATCCGCAGAAGCTGCCGGCGGCGAAGATGCTCCCCTACTATGCCGAGCGCTTCGCCACGGTGGAGATCAACTACACCTTCTACCGGATGCCCAGTGAGAAGACGGTCGCCGGCTGGAGCGCCGAGACGCCCGAGCAGTTCAGACTGACGCTCAAGGCTCCCAAGCGGATCACGCACGAGCGGCGCCTGCGCGATTGCGCGGAACCCGTGGCGCTGTTCGTGCGGGTCGCGGGCACACTGGGACCCAAACTGGGTGTCCTGCTGTTCCAGCTTCCACCCTACTTCAAGAAGGATCTGGGCGTGCTCGATGCCTTCCTGCAGGAGCTTCCGGCCGGCACGCGCGCGGCGTTCGAGTTCCGGCACGAGTCCTGGCTGGACGAGGAGGTCTTCGGCCGTCTGGAGGCGCGGAATCTCGCGCTGTGTGTTGCCGATAACGAAAAAACCTCGACGCCGGTCCGCATCACCGCCGATTACGCTTACTTCCGATTGCGCGACGAGGGCTACGAGCCTGGCGACATCGCCAGGTGGGCGCGGACCATCCGGGATCACACCGCGAAGTGCCGCGACGTGTACGTATACTTCAAGCACGAGGAACAGGGCAAAGGCCCCGAATTCGCCCGGCTGCTGCTGAATGATCTGGGTCTGAAGCAGGCGCGGCCCGGAGTCGCCACACCGGTTGCGGGGCAGCCCCGGAAAAAATGACGGGCAACGCCCGCCGCAGGCTAAGTGCCTGACCGGCAAAGAGTTGACTGCTGGAGCGTCGCGACCGGGCACGCGTTGTGCGCAATCGAGCCGGCACGGCAGCGATACGCCACCGTATCATTCGCGGATGCGTACCTCACTTGCGGATCTGCTCGCCACCCAGCGTGTGCTGCTGGCCGATGGCGCGACCGGAACGAACTATTTTCTCGCGGGCCTGGGCTCCGGCGATCCGCCGGAATTCTGGAACACCACCCGACCCGCGGAAGTCACGGGGCTGCACCAGCGCTTCGTGGATGCCGGTGCCGACATCATTCTCACGAACTCGTTCGGAGCCAATCCGCAACGGCTCAAGCTCCACAACGCACAGGACCAGACGTACGACCTTGCGCGCCGCGCAGCCGAACTCGCTCGTCAGGTTGTCGATGCTTCCGAACGCCCCGTGGTGGTCGCGGGCTCCGTCGGACCGACTGGAGAGTTGTTCGAGCCCCTGGGCGCATTGACTCACGAGAGCGCCGTGGAAGCGTTCACCACACAGATGCGCGGCTTGCTCGACGGCGGCGCCGATGTTGCGTGGATCGAGACGATGTCCGCGCCGGAGGAGGCAAACGCAGCCGCGGAGGCTGCCATGGCTGTTGGCCTGCCTTACGTGATCACTTGCTCCTTCGACACCGCGGGTCGCACGATGATGGGCCTGCTCCCGAAATCACTCGCCGCGGCTGTTGGTACTCACCCGGTACCTCCTCTGGCGATTGGCGCCAACTGTGGTGTGGGTGCCTCGGACATCCTGGTCACGTTGCTGGAGATGCAGGGGACCCCGATCCCTCTGGTCACCAAGGGCAACTGCGGTATCCCTCAGTTCCAGGGCACGAA
>Ga0335083_10006849_pt1 | contig 14123 bp, 9 predicted proteins | sample Lox_Sample_42_FD_206716 | JGI IMG/M metagenome (GOLD analysis project Ga0335083, IMG submission 206716) | Soil microbial communities from Loxahatchee National Wildlife Refuge, Florida, United States - Lox_Sample_4.2 | ecosystem: Environmental > Terrestrial > Soil > Wetlands | place: USA: Florida...
CGGCCGCAGCAGCTACGACAAAGTCACCCGGGCTATAACGCTGCTTCAGAAGCGCTACCCCGATTTGTATGCCGGCCTGCTGTGCACGATCGATGTAGCCAACGATCCGCTGGTAGTTTATGAGTCCTTGATGGCTCTCCGGCCACCCCGGATCGATTTCCTGCTGCCGCATGCAACCTGGGATCATCCTCCGCACCGCGAGCGGCCGGGCAGTGAGTACGCGGACTGGCTGACGGCAATTTACGACCGCTGGATAGCTGATGGCCGGCCGTCAGAAATCCGCACATTCGGCTCCATCGTTTCGACGTTGCACGGTGGGCCGAACCTGACCGAAGCGCTGGGGCTCGGCCCCACCGGTCTCGCCGTCATCGAGACCGACGGCAGCTACGAGCAGGTGGACTCGCTGAAGGTGGCGTTCGAGGGCGCGCCCGAGACAGGGATGGACGTCTTCAGCCATACCCTCGACATGGTCGCCGAGCATCCCGGGATCGTGGCCCGCGAGCAGGGCCTGGCTGGACTATGCCAGACCTGCCGGGAGTGCCCGGTGGTCGGCAGTTGCGGCGGGGGGCTGTACACCCACCGATACCGGGACGCCACTGGTTTCGCGAACCCGTCCGTGTACTGCACGGACCTGTTCGCGCTGATCTCACACATCAGCCAGCACCAAGCCGAGCCGGGCGAAGCCACGCCGGACAGCCCCCGGCAGGCGATCAGTGCCGCGGACTTCGAGGCGCTGGCTGCCGGGCTCGGTGACGGGGCAGCGGTCGCATCTCTCCGCCAGGCCCAGCGCAGCCTGCAGCGGGGCCTGCTGGGTGCGGTTTACCGAGCCGCCCTGAAGTCACCGGCGGTGCCAGAATCAGCGCATGCCCAGCTCAGGGTGGCCTGGTCGGTCCTGACCACCGTGGACCGGGACCAGCCCACCGCCCTGTCGACCCTGCTCGGCCACCCCTATCTGCGGGCCTGGGCAGTGCACTGCGTGGAACAACTGGGGACGGCTGCGTCGTGGCCGGGCGGTGACGACCACGCCTACTACGCCGGGCGGTTGTCCGCTGAGCTGGGCCAACTGGGGGCGATTGCCGTCACCGCGGCCACCCGGGGCCGGTTGAGCACGGCGGTTCCGGTTCCGGTTCTTGACTCGGCCGTTCATCTGCCCTCGCTCGGCCGTCTGGTGCTGGACCCGGGACTGGGCGCCGGTGTGGCGGAGGGCGGCCTGGCCACAGCGGACGTCAGCGTGATCAGCAATGCCGTCATCATCCGGATCGGCGATTCGTGCTGGACGCTCGGGCTGGCTGAGCTGCTGTCCGGTCAGCCGAGTTTGGCCGCGGCACCGGGGAACAGCCGGTCGGCTGACTGGCAGCCGGTGCGGAAGCTTCGCGTAGCCGGCTGGTCCGTGTCGCTTGACGATATCGACCCGTACCGTGACTGCTATCCGTGGCCGGCCGCGCCGCGGCTGCCTGTCGCCGAGGTCGCTCGCTGGCAGGCCGGGTTCCTGCGGGCCTGGCAGGAGGTCAGGCGTGGGCATCCGGGGTTCGCGCCCGGCTTGGCGGCGGGGCTGAGCACGCTCACCCCGTTGCTGCCGCCCGCCGGCCAGCCGGATGTCAGCGCGGCCGCCCGGCAGGCCCCCGGGGCCGTGGCTATGTCGCTACCGGCAGATCCGGTCATCCTGGCCGAGCTGCTCATCAAGGAACATCAACGCGCGAAACTCGGCGCGATCCTTGATCTGCTCGACCTGTACGACCGGACCGACGACCGCTTCTTCCCCGCGCCGTGGGGCGAAGCCAAACTCCATATCGACGGCCTGCTGCAGGGCGCCTACACGCACCTGGCGATCACCGGTTTCTGGCGCGCACGGCAGCAGCATGCGGAGGGCCCGGCCGCCGAACTGGCCCGGCGCCGATTCACGGAATGTCGCGCCCACACCAGCGAGGCCATCGCCACCCTGCTCAACTCCGGAGCACTCACGCCGCTGGGCGCCCGCTTCGTCGAATTGATGCGCCGCCCGCCTATATCGGCGGCTCCTCGAGTTCCCGGTTGATCCGCTGCCATCCCTGCAATTGCCGGGCATCGGGGTGGCCCGCGCCCAGCACGCGGCCGAAGCCGGCCAGCACTCTGGTCCTGAGTTCACCGGCCTCCGCGGCCCGGCCCCGCTCACGGAGGGTGACCGCAAGGTTGGCCTCGCAGACCAGGGTGTCGGGATGGTCCCGGCCGAGCGTGCTGCGCAGCCCGTTAACCGTCTGCCGCTGGAGCGCTTCGGCTCTCTCGTCCCGCACGTCGCCGTAGCAGTTGGCCAGGTTGACCGCGCAGGACAGGGCCAGCGGATGGCTCTGGCCCAGAGTCCGCTGCATCCGGTGCAGCGTGCCTGCCGCCAGTCCGAGCGCTTCCGGAAGCCGGCCTGCCAATCTCAGGTAATTCCCTTGATTGTTCGCTGCCACCAGCGTGTTCGGATGATCGTCACCGAGGGCGGCCTGGTGCGCGGCCTTGACATCGGCCACCAGTTCAAGCGCCTGCGCCAGGCCGCCGGAAGCGGCGTAGTCGCAGGCGAGGTTCAGCGCGCACGATTGGGTGTCCGGTGAGTCACTGCCGTACCGGCCCTGGTACCGGGCGTAAGTGTCCTGCGCCAGACTCATCGCCTCGCGCAGTTGGCCGGCTTTGCGCAGCGATACGGCCAGGCTGGCCGCCGCGAGCAGAGTCTCGGTGATCTCGTCGCCGAGCACGTCCCGGCACTTGGCCCACGTTTCCCGGAGCAGGTTCACCGACTCGCGGAAATCACCGGCGATCCGCAGGTCCAGAGCCAGACTGATCATCATGATGAATGTGTCTGGATGGTCACCGCTACGCACCTGCCGCTGCCGGGCCAGCGTCTCCTCGTCCAGCCTGCGTGCCGTCGCGTAATCACCGGCCAGACGTAGTGCGCAGCCAAGATTGTGCGCCGCCCGTAGAGTTCGCGGGTGGTCCGCGCCGAACTGCTCTTGGTAACTCTGATAGGTGGCCCGGTCTGAGGTGAGAGCTCCCTGGAAGTCACCGAGCGCCCGCAGGTCGGCGGCCAGTGCGTTGGCCGTCATCAGGGTATGCGGGTGGTCCGCGCGGAGCACAGCACGTTGCCGCTGCAGGACGTAGCGGTCCAGGTCACGCGCGGCGGTGAACCGGCCCAGACCCCGCAAGATGTTGCCGATATGAAACTGCAGGTACAGCGTCTGCTGGTGGTCGGCTCCCAGTTCCTTCGTCCACAGCCCTTCCAGGCGGCGGCCCAGGGCCAGGCCGGATCCGAACTCGCCATGCTTCCACTGGTAACGCACCCAGTCGATGACCAGTTGTCTGGTCCGCGGTTCGACGCACGCTTCGGCCCGGGAGGGCTCCAGGTGCGGCCAGATGATGTCGTATACGGACCAGTTGGCCGGATCGTCGATCTCGCCCTTCGGGCGGGCCCCGGCCAGGATCTTGTGCACCTCATGCCGGGTATCCCGCAGCTCCTCCTCAGTCATCTGGGACCGGATCACCGCTTGCACCAGCCGGTGGATCTGCAGCGAATCACTGCCCTGGTCCACCTTGACCAAGGCGAACCGGCTGATGTCACGGATCACCCGGCCCAGCATCAGCTTCTCGGTCAGCGTCTTGTCGAACGGGCGCAGGCAGTCGTGCGTGGCGTCGCTGTACAGCAAATCCATCGAGATAGGGCCGGCCGAGCAGAACGCCAGGATCTGGAGTAACCGGATCGCGGCCGGGGAGCGCTGCTTGAGCCGGTCGAACGAAAGGTTCCATGTCGCCACCACCGGCGACGCGTAGTCGAACGGCTTGTTCAGCCCGAGCGCCGTGGCGGCATGTGTCTCCAGCCAGGCGGCGTAGCGCGGCGCCGGCATGCCGGTCTCGGCCAGCCAGGCGGCCGCTTGTTCCACGGCGAGGGGCAGATCGCCCACGGCCTCGCAGACCCGCCGCGCGTCGGCAGGGGCCAATCCGGGGACATGCCGCATCAGATGCGCGGCGCTCTCCTCCCGGGTGAACACGTCCAGCTCCAGCGGCTCGGCATGCCGGGTCCACGCCTGATTCCGTGACGTGATGATGATGTGACCTGATCCGGTCGGCAGGAATGGGTCCAGTTCTTCCGGATCTTCGGCGTTGTCAAAGATGAGCAGCCATCGCCCGCGGACGTCTCGGCGCAACTGTTCCAGGACGGTCGCGGCCGCCTCCGCCGAGTTGCTGATCTGCAGCCCCAGGCGGCCGGCCAGATCGGCGAGGGTCAGGCTGATCTCCTGGGGCTGCTCCGCGTTTATCCACCAGATCAAGTCGTACTCAGATTTGAAACGGTGTGCGTACTCCAGGGCGGTCTGGGTCTTGCCGACACCGCCTAGTCCATAGACGGCGCGGGCCAAAACAACCGCGGTGCCATCGCCTGCCAGACCGTCATGCAGCTGCTGCAGGATTTCGGCACGGCCGGTGAAGTCGGTGTTCCGCCTCGGCGCATTCCAGATGAGCGGAACTGGGCCAGTAGACAGAATCGAACGACTAGCTGGCTGGGCCGGCAACTGAGCGGCGGCGGCAGTGAATTCCGCTCTCGGGCTTCCGGTGAGCTTCAGGGCGTCGGCCAGCAGGCGGACCGTGGCCTCCTCCGCGATACCAGCCCGGCCGTGCTCCAATTCGCTGACCGACACCAGGCTGAGCCGGGCCCGCTGGGCCAGTTCCTGCGGTGTCAGCCCCAATTCGGCCCGCCACCGCTGTAACAGGGCCGCAAATGCGGTCGGCGACTCAGCCGGCCGCCCGTGGCGCAGCTCGCTCAGCGCATGGTAGACCTCGAGTTCCAGGCCCTCCGCGGAGGTGAAGGTGCGGACGATAAGCCCGGCGTCGCGCAGTCGCTGCCGGAACTGCCCGGCCGGGCCATCGCGGGGATCAGCAGGATCGGCCGGACCGGTTGTCTCGTCGAGCAGAAAAACCAGCCGGGGAATACCGGCGGCGGTGGCGGCCTGAAACTCCAGTTCGGTGTAAGAAACCGGCTCGCCTGGCACCAGGGAGCCGTACCGGTACCCGACTACCGCGACGTAGACTTCACATTCGCGTGCGCGCCGCTGGCAATAGTCCGCTGGGGACTCGTCCTGGGCCGCGAAATGCCGCATATCCACCGGGGCCATCCCGGCTCGGCTTACTGCATCTAAAGCGGCCTGGACAAATGATCGGCCAGCTGGGAACCGAGCCATATCGGAGGTATGGCTCACGAATACCTGGCCAGTTTCCATCCCGCCTGCCCACAGCCCGCGCTCGGCAAAGAAGGGCCCCACGATTCAATATACCCGGTCTTCCGGGGCACATAACGGGCCGGCGGCTAGCGCGGGGACAGGACGCAGAACTCGTTGCCTTCGGGGTCGGCCAGCACGGTCCAGTTGACGTCGCCCTGGCCGACGTCGGCCGGGACCGCGCCGAGCTGGCGCAGCCGCGCTACCTCGGCGGCGGGGTCTTCGCCGCGGTACGGCGCCACGTCCAGGTGCAGCCGGTTCTTCACCGTCTTCGCATCCGGGACGCGGAGGAATTCCAGGTACGGGCCAACCCCGGCAGGGGCGCGCAGGCCGGTGATGTGGTCCTCGGCATAAGCGACCGGGTAGCCCGCCGCCCCGGCCCAGAACCGGCCCGTGGCCGCCGGGTCGGCGCAGTCGGTCAGGATGGCCGCTACCGGGCCGGTGCCCGCGTACATGCCCCGCGGCTCCAGCACGCAGAACTCGTTGCCTTCCGGGTCGGCCAATATCACCCAGGGGACGTCGCCCTGGCCGATGTCGACCGGGCTGGCGCCCAGTTCGCGCAGCCGGGCGACCTGCTCGGCCTGATCCGCCAGCGAACTGCTGGCCAGGTCCAGGTGCACCCGGTTCTTCCCGGTCTTGGGTTCGGGCACCGGCACGAAGACCAGCGGCACCGCGGCCGGGTCCGGGTAGCTGAACCCGGCCGGCCACACGTCCGTCTCGTCCTCAGCTTCGTCGCCGATCACCCAGCCCAGCGCGCTGGCCCAGAACCGGGCCAGCGTGGCCGGGTCGTTGGCGTCCCACACCAGGTGAACCAGTCGCGTCGGCATAGGCCTAACCTGCCATACCGGCGTGGCTGGTGCCCGGTCAGGCGGCCAGCGCGGCGTACCGGCCGTCCTCGGCCAGCAGGCTGGTGTGCGTGCCGGTCTCGGCCACCCGGCCGTGGTCCAGCACCACGATCTGGTCCGCGTTGCGCACGGTGGACAGCCGGTGCGCGATGGTGATCGTGGTCCGGCCGCGGGCCAGCGCGTCGAACGCCTGCTGCACCGCGCGCTCGGTCTCGGTGTCCAGCGCGCTGGTCGCCTCGTCCAGCACCAGCACCCGCGGATCGCGGAGCAGGGTGCGGGCGATCGCGATGCGCTGCTTCTCGCCACCGGAGAACCGGTGCCCACGGGAGCCGACCATGGTGTCGTAGCCGTCGGGCAGCCCGGCGATCAGGTCGTGGATCTGGGCGGCCCGGGCCGCGTCCTCGATCTCCGCGTCGGTCGCGTCCGGCCGCGCGTAGCGCAGGTTCTCCCGCACCGTGGTGTGCAGCAGGTAGGTCTCCTGGCTGACCACGCCCACGATCGCGGCCAGGTCGGTCAGCCGCATGTCGCGCAGGTCGATGCCGTCAATGCGGATGCTGCCGCTGCCCGGGTCGTAGAGCCGGGCCACCAGCGAGGCCAGCGTGGTCTTGCCAGAACCGGTCTCACCCACCAGGGCCAGCGTGCTGCCGGCCGGGATGTCCAGGCTGACTCCCGACAGCGCGGGCCGGTCCGCGCCGGGGTAGGCGAAGCTGATGTCGGAGATCTGCACGTGCCCGGCGACCTGGGCCGGATCGATGTCGACCGGGTGGGCCGGGTCGGCCACCTCGACCGGCAGGTCCAGGTACTCGAAGATCCGCGCGAACAGGGCCAGCGAGCTGATCACCGACACGCTGGTGTTCAGCAGCCCGGTGATCGGCCGGAACAGGGTGTTCTGCAGCGTGGTGAACGCGATCAGGGTGCCGATGCTGATGGTGCCGGCGCTGACCGGCAGGCCGGCCGCCAGGTAGATGACGGCCGGGATGGCCGCGAAGATGATGCTCAGCGAGGCCATCCGCCACCGCCCAGCCAGCTGGGACCGCAGCTCCAGGTCGATCAGCCGGGCCGAGGAGGCGGTGAAGCGCTGGATCAGGGCCGGGCTGGTGCCCATGGTCTTGGCCAGCTGGATGCCGTTGACCGACAGCCCCTCTTCGACGGTGACGTTGAGGTCGGCGAGTTCTCGCTGCTGCTCGGTGGTGATGGCCCGGCGCATCTTGGCCACCTTGCGGGTCAGGTAGATGGCGGGCGGCATGACCACCAGCGAGATCAGCGACAGCCGCCAGGACAGCGCGACCATGGCCACGGCGGTGGCCACGGCCGTGGTCAGGTTGCTGGCGATGGACGTCGCCGTGGACGTCACCACGGACTCCATGCCGCCGATGTCGTTGCTGATCCGCGACTGGACCTCGCCGGTCCGGGTCCGGGTGAAGAACGCGATCGACTGCCGCTGCAGGTGGGCGAACACGCTGGTGCGCAACTCGTGCATGACGTGCTGGCCGACCTTCGTGCTGATCCAGGTCTGGACCACGCCGAAGGCTGAGGTCACCGCGGCCACCGCGACCATGGCGGCGACCAGCATGGTGAGCAGCCGCACGTTCCGCTCCGGCAGCGCGGTGTCGATGATCGCGCGGAGCAGGAACGGTGAGGCCAGCCCCACGATGGAGGAGGCCACGATGATGGCGGTGACGATGGCCAGCGGCCAGCGGTAGGGGATGAACAGCCGCCCGATGCGGCGCAGCGACACGTCGCGGGCCTGGGCCCGCTCGGCCGCGGTGACGGTCCGCGGCCCACGGCCGCGGCTCTTGCTGGTGTTGGTGTCCCGGTTCTGGTCTGGTGCAGCCAAGGAGTTCTCGATTCTGCCGATGAGTCAGGAAAAAGTCTGATGCTGAGGTTACCTCAATATGAGGTTGCAACGCAAAGTCTTGGTACGCTATTCCGGTGGGGCAGGATCGGGATGGCCGTGACCCGGCTGGTGCGACCGGCGGGCGCGACACGGCCGGCGAAGAGTCGCTGGCCGACAACTTCTGGGCGGTGGCCCGGCAGCTGCGCGAGACGTCACAGGAAACTCTGGCCCCGTGGGACATTACCCCGGCCCACCTGCGGGCGCTGCGGGTGCTTAGCCGGCACGGCCCGCTCCGGCTGTCCCGGCTGTCGGCTCAGCTGCGCATCGCGCCCCGGTCGGCCACCGAGGTGGCCGACGCGCTGGAATCGCGTGGCCTGGTCGAGCGGCAGCCCGATTCCAGTGACCGGCGGGCCACCCTGGTCCAGCTGACCGACCATGGCCGCGACGTGCTGGCCGCGATCCGCGCGGCTCGCGGCATCGAGGCGGACCGTATGTTTGGCCGGCTCAGCCCGGCCGACCAGGCCGACCTGGCCCGCATCCTGGGGCAGCTAAGGAAGTGACCTCTCTAGGACGCCAGCGATCTGCCGCACCATTTCGCTGAGGATCGGCTGGGGCGTGGCGAAATTGAAGCGGAACGCCCCTGCCCCGCCAGTGCCGAAGGCCGGCCCATCGACGACCGTGATACGGGCCTGGTCGGTGATCATCTCGCCAGGGGTTTGCGGCAGCGCCAGCGCCGTGCAGTCCAGCCAGGCCAGGTAGGTGCCGTCCGGCGGGCGGTAGCGCACCCCGGGCAGGTGCTGGCGGACCAGCCCGGCCAGCAGGCGGCGGCTGTCGTCCAGGTAGCCGAGGACCTCGTCCAGCCAGGGCTCGCCGTACCGGAAGGCGGCGATGTTGGCCACCACGCCCGGGTTGCTCGCGCCGTGTGAGGCGAACACACCCAGGTCCGCCCAGTGCTGCCGGTCGGCGTCGTTGGTCAGGACCACCTGGGCGCACTTGAGCCCGGGCAGGTTCCAGGCCTTCGACGCGGACGTGGCGGTCAGCGAGTGCCCGGCGGCGGTCTGCGAGGTCGCGGCGTACGGGATGTGCCGCTGCCCGGGATAGACCAGCGGCGCGTGGATCTCGTCCGCGAACACCCGTCCGCCACGGCGGTCCACCACGTCGGTGAGCTGTGTCATCTCGTCCGCGCTGAACACCCGGCCCAGCGGGTTGTACGGGTTGCAGAAGATGAGCAGCTGCCCGCCGGCCCGGAACGCGGCGTCGATGCCGTCCAGGTCGAACGTGAAGAAGCCGGTCCCGTCGTCCAGCATCGGCACCTGGATGATCTCCCGGCCGAGGAACTCCGGCACGATCAGGAACGGCATGTAGGCCGGGGTGGGCAGGATGACCGGCGAGCCGGGCCGGGAGAACTGCGTGATGGCCAGCTCCAGACCCTTGATCACATCGGGGATTGGGTGGATGTCGGCCGGGTCGGCCTGCCACCCGTACCGGCGGGCCATGAAGCCCGCGCAGGCCTCGGCCAGCTCCTGCGCCATCGGCGGCGGCAGGTAGCCGAAGTTGGCCGCCGCGGACAGCTCGGCCAGCGCGTCCAGGATCGGCGGCGCGGCGCCGAAGTCCATCTCGGCCACGGCCGCGCCGAGCCCATCCGGGCCTGGCGCGGTCCATTTGAAGCTCCCACGGGCCCGCAGCGCGGCCACGGTGGTGCGGTCGATGACATCGCGGAGGCTTTCTGGCACGTGGCTATCCTGCAACACTGGATGGGGTGAACGGTGTGCCGGAAGTCCTGACCGCACCGCGGGTGCTGACCGGCGACGCCGTCGTGACCGACGGCGCGGTGGTGCTCGGCGACGCCGTCGTGGACTGGGTCGGGCCCGCCGCTGAGCTGCCCGCCGAGTACGCGGCGCGGCCCCGGGCCGGCTATCCGGGCGGCACGATCCTGCCCGGCCTGATCGACTGCCATGTGCACCTGGCCTTCGACGGCGGGCCCGCCCCGGCCGCGCGGATGCAGGCCGAGACGGACGAGCAGCAACTCCTGCTGATGCTGCGCAGCGCGCGGGAACTGCTCGGCGTGGGCGTGACCACCGCCCGCGACCTGGGTGGCCGGGGCTACCTCCCGGTGGTGGTGCGCGACGCCATCGCCGCGGGCCTGGCCCGTGGTCCCCGCATGGTCGTGTCCGGGAGCCCGGTGACCGTGACCGGCGGGCACTGCTGGTTCATGGGTGGCGAGGCGGACAGCGACGACGACCTGCGACGGCTGGTCCGCACCCACCACAAACACGGCACCGACCTGATCAAGGTGATGTCCACCGGTGGGTTCATGACGTCCGGGTCGGCCCCGTGGTACGCCCAGTTCAGCACGGCACAGCTAGCCGTGATCGTGGAAGAGGCGGCCCGGGTGGACATGCCGGTGGCCGCGCACGCCCACGGCATCGAGGGCATCCAGCGGGCCGTAGACGCCGGGGTCAGCACACTGGAGCACTGCTCGTTCGTGACCGAGACCAACGAGCGCCAGTTCAGCGAGCCGCTGGCGGCCCAGATCGCGGAACGGGGCATCATCGTCTGCCCGACCATCAACGTGAACGCCCCGTACGTGGCCAAGCTCACCGGCATCAGCATCGGGCAGCATGTCAGGCCGCTGCACGACCGGGGGGTGCGGATCATCGTGGGCACCGACGCGGGCGTCGATAACACCCCGCACCACCAGTACCTCGGCGCCCTGCAGTACCTGGTCACGCTGGGCTTCACCGCGGATCAGGCGCTGGCCATGGCCACCACCGAGGCGGCCGCCGCGCTCGGCGTCGGCGGCGTCACCGGCCGCCTGGCCCCGGGTTACCAGGCCGACCTGATCGTGGTGGACGGCGACCCGCGGGCCGATATCACGGCGCTCGGCGCGCTGCGCCGGGTCATCGCCCAGGGCCGGGACTATGTGCCCGACAGCGGCCGGTTCGACGTGAGCGCGCCCGGCACCCCGTTCGCGTCGGCCGAGCACCCGGCGGACCTGCGGCTGCTCAGGGAGGCGACCCGGCGCCGCACGGCCTGACCGGCCAGCGCGGGCCGCGCGGCCGCGGGGCGGCGGTGGCGGGCATTAGCCGTTCAGGATGGGCGGCAGCCGCCATAGATCACGTAGTCGAGTCGTTTCCAGTACACATCGACCCCGTGGAAACCGGCCGTGCGCAGGTAGCCGAGTTGCGGGGCGAGCGGGCTCAGGTAGCGGATGTGGTTGTCCCAGCGGGCCTGCTCCTGAGGTGACCGGTGCTTGCGCCGGGCGGCCGCGGCCGGGTCGTGCTCGTCGTTGACCCGCTCCCAGACCGCCGCGGCGACGGGGTCGTCGGTGCGCAGCGGGTCGTAGTTCAGGTACCAGCCGCCCGGGGCCAGCCGGGTGAAGATCTCCGTGAACAGGCCCTGCTTACGGTCGTCGGGCAGGTGGTGCACGCACAGCGAGGTCACCACGGCGTCGACGGCGGCCGGGATCTCCGCGGGCCAGTCACCGGCCGACATGTCGAACTCGACGTAGCGGTACCGCCCGGCGAACGGCGCCATTTCCCGCTCGCCCATGCCACGCATCGCGGCCGAGAAGTCGGCCAGGATGGCCTCGGCCCGCGGGTACCGGCCGAGGACCGCGCGGGACGCCGCCCCGGTGCCCGCACCGAGATCCAGCACCGTGAACGCGTCCTGCTGGCCGAACGGCAGCAGGCCGGCCAGGAACCGGAGCGGGCTGGCATGCGCCCGCTCGTGCTGGCCCGCTTCGGCGGCCCAGGTCGCCGTGATCTCGGCCGACTGCCAGATGTCGGCGTTGGTGTCCGGGGGCTGGTCCATGCGCAGCAGGCTACCGAGCCTCCGCCGGTTCGGCCGGGGTCAGCTGCCCGGCCGCGGCCGGCCGCTCGTGGTGCGCGGTCCGGCGCGGCAGCAGCCAGGTCACCGCGGCCGCCCCGGCCACCAGGGCCGCGTTGACCGACATGGCCACGACCATGGCGGACACGAACGTCGCCCGGCCCGGGGTGGCGCCCAGCGCGGAGTAGAACACCGCGCCGATGACCGCGATGCCGCTGGCCGCGCCGAACTGCTGGGTGGTGGTCAGGATGCCGGCCGCCGCGCCGGCCCGCGCGGGCTGCACGTGGGTCAGCACCGTGCCGATCAGCAACGGCATCGAGATGCCCTGGCCCAGCCCGATCAGCGCGGTCGCCGGGGCCAGATCCCAGCCGGTCAGCTGGCCGTGGTAGCGGGCGCCGGTGTAGGCCAGCGCGATCGTGCCGATCGTGGTGATGAGCGCGCCCACGGTGACGGCCCGCGAGCCGAGCCGGGCCTGTACGCGCGGGCTGAGGATCGACATGGTGGTGAACGCGGCGGCCAGCGGCAGCGCCTCGATGCCGGCCTGCAGCGGCGACTGGCCCAGGCCGGCCTGCAGCAGCAGGGTGAGCACGAACATGAAGCTGCCGAAGAAGAACACCAGCCCGAAGTTCACCAGCAGGCCGGCCGAGAACGCGCGATCACGGAACAGCGGCAGGTCGAGCAGCGGCTCACCGCCCCGGCGGGCCAGCCGCCGCTCCCAGGCCAGGGTGAGCGCCAGCGCCGGCAGGGCCGCGGCCAGCGAGACCCAGGTCCACACCGGCCAGCCCTCATCCCGGCCCAGCGTGAGCGGCACCAGGGCCAGGGCCAGGCTGGCGGAGACGCCGAGCGCGCCGAGCGGGTCCAGCCGGGGCCGTCGCTGGCCCCACGCGGCCGGCACGACCAGCGCGCTGGCGATCACCGCGGCCAGCCCGACCGGCACGTTGACCAGGAAGATGGTGCGCCAGCCGAGCCCGGCGATGTTCGCCTGGATCAGCCCGCCCCCGAGGATCTGCCCGGACACGAAGCCGAGGCCCATGGTCACGCCGAACCAGGCCAGCGCGCGGCTGCGCTCCCGGGCCGGGAACGTCGCGGTGATCAGCGCCAGCACCTGCGGAACCATGGCCGCGCCGGTCAGCCCCTGGAACAACCGGGCCACGACCAGCTCGGTGGAAGACTGGGCCAGCCCGCAGAGCAGCGAGGCGGCGGCGAAGCTGACCACCCCGATCATGAACATCCGCCGGTAGCCGAACAGGTCGCCAAGACGGCCCCCGGTCACCATCCCGCTGGCGTACATGAAGGCGTAACCGCCGACGATGAGCTGCAGCGCGGCGTCGCTCACGTGCAGGTCACGCTGGAGCGATGGGGCGGCCACGTTGACCGCCCAGATGTCGAAGCCGGCCATGAACATGGCCATCAGGACGACCGGCAGCATGAGCCAGCGCCGCGGGTGCGCGTCAGGCACAGGTACACTCCCAAGTGTTCGATAGTTATCGAAGTTCGACAGTTGTCGAACGTACTACATCTATCGAACAACTCGCAACCCTGGGTTATGCTCAGGCTCGTGGACGAGGTGATCGAGCCCCCGGCGGAGGACTTCCAGCTGCCGCGGGTGCTGGCCGCGCTGGCCGATCCGCACCGGCTGGCCACGGTGCGGTTCGTGGCCCGCAACGGCGAGTCCTGGTGCTCACAGGTCATGCAGGAAGCTGGGCTGCCGATGACCAAGTCCACGTTCTCTCACCACCTGCGCATCCTGCGCGAGGCGGGCGTGCTGACCAAGCGGATCGAGGGGGCACGGGGTTACACCTGCCTCCGCAAAGCCGACCTTGATCAGCGGTTTCCCGGCCTGATCGACTCCATCCTGAGCGCTGATTCGAAACCGGTTGGATAGGAAATAGTTGCGGCCGCCTCAGTGCTGTGATACGTGGACGGCCCCGCGATCCGGGGCCAGCGATCAGCGAAGGAGCTGAGGTGGCGACCAGCTACCAGAAGGACGCGCAGGCGGTATCACGGCTTACCGCCAAGCAGTACCAGGTGACCCAGGAGGGTGCCACCGAGCCTGCGTTCCGCAACGAGTTCTGGGACAACAAGGAACCGGGCATCTACGTCGACGTGGTGTCCGGAGAACCGCTGTTCGCGTCGGTCAACAAGTACGACAGCGGCAGTGGCTGGCCGAGCTTCACGGTGCCCATCGACAGGGACAACGTGATCGAGCGGTCAGATAGGAGCTACGGCATGGTCCGGACCGAAGTCCGGTCGGCACACGGGGACAGCCACCTCGGCCACGTGTTCCCGGACGGGCCGGCCTCCGAGGGCGGCCTGCGGTACTGCATCAACTCCGCGGCGCTCCGCTTCATCCCGGTCGGCGACCTGGAGCGCGAAGGATACGGCGACTTC
>Ga0335083_10006850_pt1 | contig 14122 bp, 9 predicted proteins | sample Lox_Sample_42_FD_206716 | JGI IMG/M metagenome (GOLD analysis project Ga0335083, IMG submission 206716) | Soil microbial communities from Loxahatchee National Wildlife Refuge, Florida, United States - Lox_Sample_4.2 | ecosystem: Environmental > Terrestrial > Soil > Wetlands | place: USA: Florida...
ATGCTTCAGGAGAATTGGCTCCAGTCGTCCTGCGCGGATGTGGGGTGCTGCGGAGAAACTCGCCAGCTGACCCATGACTTGCCCCGCGAGCACGGCTTGCAGCTCCAGTTCCGCGTCGTTCGTCGCGAACGCCGGGGACATCTGCCGATGTTCGAGCTTGCCATCCACGGTCAAGTACCAGGGCGCCACTTTGCCGGTGGCCGAATGGCGGAACACGCTGCAGCGATGCGCCGCCAACTCATCGAGTGTCGATGGCGTGCCGTACGCTTTCAGGTAGCTGGGCGCCGCGCACACAATCATCTGGATCGGAAAGAGTTGTCGACCGATTACGCCTTCGCTGGGCGACGCGCCGATCCGAAAGCCGACATCGACGCGATCCAGCACCCAGTTGCCAATACCGTCATCGAGCTGGACGTCCGGCTGGATACCGGGGTGCTGTCTGCAGAATTCGTCGAGCAGCGGCATGAGGATGGCGGCGAACGACGATTTCGGCCCAACGATCCGCAGCGGGCCCGCAATCTCATCCTTGGACTCTCGCGCCAAGGCTAGCGCTCTGTCCAGCATCGCCAAGGCGGGCTGCGTGTTCTCCAGGAACCGTTGGCCTTCCTCGGTGAGGGCGAGACTGCGCGTCGTCCGGTGTAACAGGCGCACTCCAAGATGCTGTTCCAGTTGCGCAATCGCCTGACTGGCCGCTTGAGGCGTGACGCCTTGGGCCAGCGCAGACTTTCGGATGCTGCCGAGTTCCACGGCTTTCGCAAATGTCGCGATGGCCTTGAAGTCATTGGTGGGCATGGTGAACTCTTCTGTTCAAGCGCTGAGGGAACCGTTGCACAGACTAGCCAGTATCAACCCAAAGTTGATACTGGTGCAAAGTGAATTCAACTATTCAGTTGAAATTGAGGTGCGTAAACTGACGGGCATCTGGCAATTGCCCTTGTCATCGATGCGGCGCAACTCCAGTAGATCTCATACCGCCATCGATACTCACCACCAAGGATCGATCATGCAAGACGTGACCCTGAACAATGGAATGAAGATGCCGATCGTCGGGTACGGCGTCTTCCAGATCGCCGACGAGGCAGAATGCGAGCGCTGTGTCGTGGACGCGGTGCAGGCGGGCTATCGCCTGATCGACACGGCTGCGTCGTACAAGAACGAGGAGGCGGTTGGACGAGGCCTCAAACGTAGCGGAGTACCGCGTGACCAGCTTTTCGTCACCAGCAAGCTGTGGGTTGAAGATGCGGGTTACGAACGCGCTCGCGTGGCCATTGACAAATCGCTGAAGCGACTCGATCTGGATTACCTCGACCTGTTCCTCATTCATCAGCCGTTCTCCGACGTTCATGGGGCGTGGCGAGCGATGGAGGAGGCGCATCGCGCTGGCAAGCTGCGTGCGATCGGGCTGAGCAACTTTCAGCCGGACCGGCTCATGGACATCACGGCGTTCAACGAAGTGAAGCCAGCCGTCAACCAGATCGAGGTCAATCCCTTCCACCAGCAGGCTGAAAGCGTCGATTTCATGCGTGAGCTTGGCGTGCAGCCGGAGGCTTGGGCGCCATTTGCCGAAGGACGAAACAACCTCTTTCAGAACGAGCACCTGGTGGCCATTGCTCAGCGCTACGGCAAAACGGTTGGACAGGTCGTGCTTCGATGGCTGGTTCAACGCGGCATCGTCGCTCTCGCGAAGACCGTGCGCAAGGAGCGCATGCTGGAAAACCTGGCTGTCTTCGACTTCGAATTGACCGAGGCAGACATGCAGGCCGTCGCAACGCTGGAGACCGGTAAAAGCAGTTTCTTTTCGCATCGCGATCCAGCGATCGTGAAGTGGATGAGCGAACGAAAGCTCGGCCTGTGACACGCAGTCGGCGCAACCGTCCGACAAGTCGGGCAGGTCGCCTCGTAGCCGAGGGCAGTGGGGTGCATCGACCGGTTGAATCCACAGCCGAGATCGGAAGCAGGAGGCCGGGGGCCCGACATCCTGCCGCACCCGAAGCCCGGACTTCCGTAGCCAACCCTTCTCTGCCACTCGACCGCCACCCCGTTGAATGGCGGTTTTCGCAGGATGGCCCGGCGCCCGAAGGACCGCGAATCGGCTAGCCGGTCCGACCGACGGCGCAAGGTAACCTTAGCCCCCAGCTCCGTGACCTTTTGAATGCGCGGCGAGCAATTGCCGGTGGCGTGCTTCGGTTTCGTCGTCGGCGGGGAACATGCATTCCAGACGGAGGCTTCGCGAGACAGTATCCCAATTGGCCACGAATGGACGCATCGCCTGTGGATCGAAGATCAGCTGCAGCATGTTGCGCGGGCCAGTGCGCACAGCCATGTCGATGAAACAGTCGAAGAAGCGCGGCGCTGCGTCGTTGGTCATCAGAACGGTCCAGTGGCGATCCATCACGGTCGCGGGAAACGGCTCATGCTGGCGAACGACCCGCTCGAGCGCGCGGATGACGCTATGCATTTCCTGTGCGCCCCATCGCCGGCGGCCTGTGGAATCGTCGTGCAAGACAACCAGAATCAGCCACGTCCGGGCGTTCTATCGCGCGCACGTGCTGCCTGGCCACTTGTGGCCTTGGGCGTTGTTCGCCGAACTCATTGCGAGAACCACGGCCCTCCACGAGGCACGATAGCAAGCGGCCAGACGCAGCGCTGCCCTGGCCGCTGCCGTTCCGTTTGGTCATATCTATGCGCTATGCTGTTCCGGGTCCATTGCAAAATACCTGATTCATATGGACGCCTGAATCGCGCTCCGCCCGCAGCTCTCCCCGCGTGAAAATCGAGCAAGTTATTGATCTCACGTGATTTTTTTTGCTGTTTGTCACAACAAATAAACGGAAAAGACCCAGATGAAAAAGCAAGAGATACAACGCGCAGGTTCGCGCGGCGGCTTGCGCACGCTGATCGCCGCCTTGCTGCTCGCGGGCGGCGCGCAGGCCGCGCACGCCGCCACCGAAATCCAGTTCTGGCATGCGATGGAGTCCAAACTCGGCGATCGCGTGAACGAGATCGCGCAGCAGTTCAATGCTTCACAGAGCGAATACAAGATCGTGCCCGTGTTCAAGGGCACCTACGACCAGACGCTGGCCGCCGGCATCGCGGCGTATCGCAGCGGCGACGCGCCCGCGATCCTGCAGGTGTACGAGGTCGGCACCGCCACGATGATGAACGCGAAGAAGGCCGTGCTGCCCGTCTACGACGTGATGAAGAACGCGGGCGTGCCGCTCGACGAAAAGGGCTTCGTGCCGACCATCGCCAGCTATTACAGCGACGCGAAAACGGGCCACCTGGTCTCGATGCCGTTCAACAGCTCGACGCCGGTGCTCTACTACAATCGCGACGCCTTCAAGAAGGCCGGCCTTCCCGATGCGCCGCCGAAAACGTGGCCCGAAGTCGCCGCCGCTGCCGCGAAGCTCAAGGCTTCGGGTATGAGCTGCGGCTTCACGACGGGCTGGCAAGGCTGGATCCAGATCGAGAACTACAGCGCGTGGCACGGTGCGCCGATCGCGACGCGCAACAACGGCTTCGACGGCCTCGACGCCGAGCTCGAAATCAACAAGCCGCTGCAGGTCGCGCACATCGCCTTCCTGCAGAACATGGCGAAGCAGGGCACGTTCACCTACGTGGGCCGCAAGGACGAAGCCAACGCCAAGTTCTACAGCGGCGACTGCGGGATCATGATGGGCTCATCGGGCGCGCTCGCGAACGTGCAGCAGTATGCGAAGTTCAAATTCGGCACCGGCATGATGCCGTACGACCCGAGCGTGAAGGGCGCGCCGCAGAACGCCATCATTGGCGGGGCGAGCCTGTGGGTGCTGGCGGGCAAGAATCCCGAGGTCTACAAGGGCGTGGCGAAGTTCCTCGCGTACCTGAGTTCGCCGGCCGTCGCGGCGAAATGGCATCAGGACACCGGCTATCTGCCCGTGACGACGGCCGCCTACGAACTCACGCGGCAGCAGGGCTTCTACGAGTCACACCCGGGAGCGGACACGGCAACGAAGCAGATGCTCAACAAGCCGCCGCTGCCGTGGACCAAAGGTCTGCGCCTTGGCAACATGCCGCAGATCCGCACGGTCGTGGACGAAGAGCTCGAACAGGTGTGGACGGGCAGCAAGACGCCGCAGCAGGCGCTCGACTCCGCCAACGCGCGGGGCAACGAGTTGTTGAGGCGTTTCGAGCAGCAGGCGAACTGACGATCGCGTGCGCGTGAATGGGCCCGATGCGCAGCGCGGCATCGGGCAGCGCCCCAAGGGCGGACCCCTGGTCCTGTCTTTGGGGCGCTTCTTTTTTGGGTGCCTGGGCTTCGCCTCAGAACCAGGCGTCCTGCATGTCGAGCGTGGTGCGATCGAGCGAGGCGAGCAGGTCGAATTGCGCGCCCGTCTTCGGCAGTTCCCATGCAAAGAAATAAGCGGCCGCCGCGAGCTTGCCGCGATAGAAGTCAGCCTCCTCGCCGCTCGCCCCGGCGAGCGCGGCGCGCGCCACGAGCGACTGTTCGAGCCACACCCACGCCATGACCACATGGCCGAACGCTTCCAGGTACACCGAAGCATTGGCGAGCGTCACCGCCGGGTCGCCCGCGGCCCAAAGCTGCCGGGTGACCTCCGTGAGCCGCCGCAGCGCGGCTTCGAGCGCGCGTGCGTGGGTGGCATCGTCGGATGCGGCCGACGAACGTGCGCGCTCGAGCGTGGCTTGCACGCGCTCCACGAAAATCCGGAGCGCCGCGCCGTCCTTGATCACGACCTTGCGGCCGAGCAGGTCGAGCCCCTGAATGCCGTGCGTGCCTTCGTGAATCGGATTGAGACGGTTGTCGCGATAGAACTGCTCGACGTTGTACTCGCGCGTGTAGCCGTAGCCGCCGTGCACCTGAATGGCGAGATCGTTGGCGGCGAGACACCATTGCGAGGGCCAGCTCTTCGCGATCGGCGTGAGCAGATCGAGCAGCAGCGCGAGCGGCTCGCGCGCGGCGCCTTCTGCGGCGTGCGTTTCGTCCACGAGCTTCGCGCACCAGAGGTTCAGCGCGAGCGCGCCTTCCACATAGCTCTTTTGCGCGAGCAGCATGCGGCGCACGTCGGCGTGTTCGACGAGCTTGACCTGGGCCGACGTGGGATCCTTGCCCGCCGCGCCCACGGGGCGCCCCTGCGGGCGATTGCGTGCGTAGTCGAGCGCGTGCAGATAGCCGGTATAGCCCAACATCGTCGCGCCGAGCCCCACGCCGATACGCGCTTCGTTCATCATGTGGAACATATAAGCGAGCCCGTGATGCGGCTCGCCCACGAGATAGCCGACCGCGCCCGCGCGGCCGCCCGGCGTGTATTTCGTGCCTTCGCCGAAGTTCAGCAGGCAGTTCGTCGTGCCGCGATACCCCATCTTGTGGTTGAGGCCCGCGAGCACGACGTCGTTGTGCTCGCCGCGCGAGCCGTCCTCGTTCACGAGGTACTTCGGCACGATGAAGAGCGAGATACCCTTCACGCCCGCAATGAGCTTGCCGTCCTCGCCGGGAATCTTGGCGAGCACGAGGTGCACGATGTTTTCGGAGAGCTCGTGCTCGCCGCCCGAGATCCACATCTTGTTGCCGCGCAGGCGATATTGCGCGCCGAGCGGCGAGTCGCGTTCGAAGTCGGCGCGCGTGGCGACGTCCGAAAGCGATGACCCCGCCTGCGGCTCGGAAAGGCACATCGTGCCGAAATAGCGGCCTTCCAGCTCGGGGCGCACGAAGGTGTCGATCTGCGCCTCGCTGCCATGCGCGAGCAACAGATTCGCGTTGCCGATGGTGAGGAAGGGATAGGCGCTCGTCCCCACGTTCGCGCCCTTGAACCAGGCGAAGGCCGCCTTCTCGACGACGAGCGGCAACTGCATGCCGCCGTATTCGTAGTCCTGGCCCGCGGCCATGAGGCCGGCCTCGCTGAACGCCTTCAGCGCGATCTTCACCTCGGGGATGATCGTGACCGTCTCGCCATCGAAGTGCGGTTCGTGCTGGTCGTTCTTCTTGTTGTGCGGCGCGAACAGGTTGGTGGCGATCTTCTCGCAGGTGTCGAGCGCTGCGTCGAAGGTCTCGCGCGAATGGTCGGCGTAGCGCGCAATGCGCGTGAGGCTTTCGACATCGAGCCATTCATGGAGCAGGAAGTTGAGATCGCGGCGGGAAAGGATCAACGACATGGCGGAACGGTCTCGCATCGTGGAAGGAGAAGCTGCGTAGCCTACCTAAAATAGAACGCTCGTGCTATTGGTAATTTCGCGAACCTGTGGATGCTGGAGCGCTTTCGATGGCGCGAAGATTCGGCCGTGATCGGGCGCCGTTCTTCCAGAAAACGAAAAGGCAGTGGACTGAGTCGACGCCATGACCATGCTCGTCGGCGCAATGGCTGCGGGCATGGCCCGAAATGTTGTCATATTGACCTGATCGCGAGTGCGGGACCGACGCGGCGAACTTAGCATGGTGGCTGCCGGTGGGCGTTCGCTGCACGCCGGTTCCATGCGGAACAATCAATCGACTCGACTAGGAGAGGCATATGGGTACACGAAACGAGATCATGCTGGCGCGCTATACCCAATGGGCAAACAGCGTAATGCATGGCGTCGTCGCGCAACTGCCCGAGGAAGCGGTTGTCAAGCCGCGCGACATGACCTTCGGCACGCTGCTTCGCGCGCTGGGCCACGGTTATGCCGTGGGCGCCATTTTCAAGGCGCACCTGGAGCAGCGCGATCATGGCTTCACCACGCGCCACATTCCGGATACGACAACCTTGGACGAACTGCGCGCCAGGCAGCGCGATCTCGACGCGTGGTACCTCGCGTGGATCGAACGAGTGAGCGAGGCCGAAACGAATGAACGGGTCCGCTTCCCGTTCATCGACGGTGGCGAGGGCGAGATGACGCGCGGGGAAATCTTCCTGCACGTTATCAATCACTACACGTTCCACCGCGGCTTTATCGTCGAGGCGCTGCGCGGCCTTGGCATCAGCGTACCGGCCACCGATATCACGGTTTATATCCGCGATTGCGCACGGAAGTGAATGGCGACAACGAGGCGGCCTACCGACAAAAAAATAGGACCAAAACACTGCAAACGATTGCAATGGCTCGTGCGGCAGTGGGATCGCTGAAGTTTCCCGATTCGCTGCCGTAAACTCGTTCGCGGGTCCCGGTTACCTCGATGGGCTCGCCGACGCATCATCGCTGGCAGTATCGCGGCTGGTTTTTTCCGGGGTTATTCAGGTGCACTGAAGTCCACTCGCCGCCAAAGCATTGAAGCTCACCGCCGCCAACCACTTCTACCTCACGAACGTGTCGTTCGTGCTGCCAGATGCGCCGGGCCCCGCGCACTCGCTCAGGCTGTCCGGCTCGCCACCACGCGTTGGCATTCGCGACTTCGGCGCAGCCGGCGACTTCGCGTTTTCCAGCACAGACGGCACGGCGTATTGTCGTGATATCGTGCCGCGTCGCCCTGCGCGAGCGCGTGGCTGAAAAGAAAAAAAGGAGACCTCCCGTGATGAGCGTGCTGGGCTGCATCGTCTACAAGCACAACCTGTGGCTTGTTCTCGTCGCGTTGATCATTTGTGGCGCGGGCTCGTGGGTCACCGCCCGGCTCGTCCTTCGCGCGTTCACTACGCGCTCGCTGCAGCGTGTTGGCTGGTCGTTCATCGCGTCCGTCGTCGCCGCCGCCGATATCTGGTGCACCCATTTCGTCGCGATCCTCGGTTTCGAGCCGGGCGTGAGCGTCGCCTTCGATCCCGTGCTGACAATCGCCTCGCTGCTCATCGCGCTCGTGGGCAGCTTCGCGGGCTTCGCGTTCGCCACGAGCCGCGTGACGCGTGCAGCACCCGCACTAGGCGGTGCGATCGTCGGGCTGGCCGTTGCGCTCATGCATTACGCCGGCATGCTCGCTTATCGCGTCGAAGGCATCGTCATCTGGAATCACAACTGGCTTGCCGTTTCGCTCGTGCTCGCGGTCGCGATTGGCGCGCTCGCGCTGCATGTGGCCGGTGTGGCCGCCGCCCGCCCGCAAGACGACGCGGCCAGTGCGCGTGCGCATATCAATGCCAGTGCTCGTGTCGTCGCTGGCGTGCTCGCGCTCGCGATTGCCTCGCTGCATTTCACCGGCATGACGGCGTTCCAGGTCGAACCGCTGGCGGTCGAGGGACATTTCGCGAATCCGGCCGCATTGCAGGCGCTCGCGCTCGCGGTGGCCTGCATGGCGCTCGTGATTGCGGGCGCGGGCTGCGTGAGCTATCTGCTCGACGACAGCGTGCGCGCCGAATCGGTCGAGCATCTGCGCACGATGGCGATGAGCGACATGCTCACCGGCTTGCCCAATCGCGCGAGCTTCAATGCGCGCATCGACGCCGAGCTGGCCCGCCCGGACGATACGCGCAAGCTCGCGCTCGTCGGTATCGACCTGAACCGCTTCAAGGAAATCAACGACTTGCACGGTCACCACGCCGGCGACGAGGTGCTGCGCATCCTCGCGCGGCGTCTTGCGAGCCTCGTGCGCGAGGGCGAGTTCATCGCGCGCGTGGGTGGCGACGAGTTCGTGGCGCTGCGCCGCTTCGCCACGCGCGACGAGCTTGCCGATCTGCTCGAGCGGCTCGAAACTGCACTGTTCCGGCCGATCCGCTACGACGACGCCGAAGTGCTTTCGGGCGCGAGCCTCGGTGTTGCGATCTACCCCGACGACGCCACCACCAAGACGGTGCTCATCAACAACGCCGATCTCGCCATGTACCGCGCGAAGGCGGACCTCATGCAATCGGTTTGCTTCTACGAGCCGGCGATGGACGAGATTGCGCGGGCGCGCCGCTCGCTCACGCACGATTTGCGCGAGGCGCTTGCGCGCGGGCAGTTGAGCGTGCACTACCAGGTGCAGACCTCGATCTCGACGGGCGACATTTGCGGCTACGAAGCGCTGCTGCGCTGGGAGCATCCGCGCCTTGGCTTCATTTCGCCCGCGCAATTCATTCCGCTCGCCGAGGAGAACGGCCTCATTCTCGGGATTGGCGCATGGGTGCTGCGCGAGGCCTGCACGCGTGCGGTCTCGTGGTCGCCGCCATACAAGGTGGCCGTGAATCTCTCGCCGGTGCAGTTCGCGCACGCGGACCTGCCCAAGCTCGTGGAGACCGTGCTGACCGAAACCGGCCTCGCGCCCGAACGGCTCGAGCTCGAATTGACCGAGTCGGCCATTTTCGCGGATCGCGGGCGCTCGCTCGACGTGCTGCAACGGATCAAGGCGATCGGCGTGAACCTCGCGCTCGACGACTTCGGCACCGGCTATTCGTCGCTCGACACGCTGCGCTCGTTCCCGTTCGACAAGATCAAGCTCGACCAGTCGTTCGTGAGCGAGGCGGAGTCGAGCCGGCAAGCGACCGCCATCATTCGCGCGGTGCTCGCGCTCGGCAAGAGCCTCGGCATTCCGGTGCTGGCCGAAGGCATCGAGACGCCGGAACAGCTTTCGCTGCTCGCCGGCGAAGGTTGCGACGAAGTGCAGGGCTTCCTGCTTGGCCGCCCGGCGCCGCTCAGTCAGCTCGTGGCGAGCGGCCAGCTCAAGCTCGCGGAGAGCGTGCAGAAGGTAGCGGCGACGGCGCAGGGTTGAGCGGCGCATTGCCGGTTTCGCTCAGGTGGCTTTGTCCACTTCCCCGCTCGCTTGCGCGTATCGCACGAAGCGCGGCGCGCATTGCGGAGCCCACGCGCCGTCCGCTTCGACGAACGTGCCGCGCGCCGTGTTGTGAGCATGGAGCGGCGCTTCGCCGAGGCTCAGGACGGGCGTCACGCAGGCGTCGCTGCCCGCGAATCGTTCGGCCCACTCGTCACGCGTGCGCGTCGCGATTGTCCTGGCAATGCGTTCCTGCACGCGCGGCCAGTGTGCCTTTTCGCGCTGCGGTAGCTCGAGCAGATCCTCGGCTCCGATACCCTTCATGAACGCCGTGTAGAACTGCGGCTCGATGCAGCCCACGGCGATCCAGCGGTTGTCCGCGCAACGATAGGTGCGATAGAACGGCGCGCCGCCGTCCAGCAGATTCACGCCGCGCTCGTCCTGCCAATGCCCCGCCGCGTAGAAGCCGTACATCATGCTCATGAGCATGGCGGCGCCGTCGGTCATCGCGGCGTCAACCACGCAGCCTTCGCCTGTGGCGCGTGCGCGCAGGATCGCGGCCACCACGCCGAACGCGAGCAGCATGCCGCCGCCGCCAAAGTCGCCGACCAGATTGAGCGGCACCACTGGGTCGCCGCCCGCGAGCCCCACCGCATGGAGCGCCCCTGAGATCGCGATGTAGTTGATGTCGTGGCCCGCCGTGTGCGCGAGGGGCCCGTTTTGCCCCCAGCCCGTCATGCGGCCATAAACGAGCGGCGCACGGCGCGCTCGGCAGACCTGCGGGCCGAGCCCGAGCCGCTCCATCACGCCGGGGCGCAAGCCCTCGATCAATGCGTCGGCGCTCGCGACCAGGTCGAGCGCGCGTGCAACATGCTCGCCGCGCTTGAGGTCGAGCGCAATGTATTCACGCCCGCGCGCGAGCGGACCTGCGGGCGGCGGTGCGCCTTCGCGGCCGATGCAGATCACGCGCGCGCCCATTTGCGCGAGCAGCATGCCGCAGAACGGCGCGGGGCCGAGCCCCGCGAATTCGACCACGGTGACGCCTTCCAGCGGTTTGATCATGTACGCTCTCCTGCGGGTTTCCGCTCGTGCCGAATGCCGCGCCGTCACAGCGTACGGGCGATGATCTCCTTCATGATTTCGTCGGTGCCGCCGTAGATGCGCATCACGCGCGCATCCACCCACGCGCTGCCCACCACATACTCCGACATGTACCCATAGCCGCCATGCAGTTGCAGGAATTCGTCGAGTAACTGGTTCTGCAATTCGGTGGCGTTGAGCTTCGCCATGGCGGCGTCCACGGGGGAGAGTTCGCGCCGCAAGTGCCGGGCGATGCAGTGATCGACATAGGTGCGCACCATCTCGGCCTTCGCGCGCGCATGCGCGAGCTTGAAGCGTGCGTTCTGGAAGTCGAAGATGGCCTGGCCGAACACCTTGCGCTCGCGCGTGTAGCGGATCGTGCGTTCGAGCATGCCCTCGATCGAGGCGGCGGCGCGCACCGCGATCACGAGCCGCTCCTGCGCGAGTTCGCGCATCAGGTACGCGAAACCCTGGTTTTCCTCACCAAGACGCTGCGTGGCGGGCACGCGCACATCTTCGAAGAACAGCTCGGACGTGTCCTGCGCGCGCAGGCCGATCTTGTCGAGCCTGCGGCCCTTGCTGAAGCCGGGCGTGCCTTCCTCGACCACGATTAGCGAGACGCCCTTGCCGCCCAGTTCGGGGGCGGTCTTGCAGACCACGACCACGAGGCTCGCATTCTGCCCGTTTGTGATGAAGGTCTTCTGACCGTTGATGACGTAGTGGTCGCCATTGCGGCGCGCGACGGTCCGCACGGCCTTGAGGTCGCTGCCGGTGCCGGGCTCGGTCATCGCGATGGCGCCGATATGCTCGCCGCGCGCGAGCTTCGGCAACCACTCGCGCTTCTGTTCCTCGGTGCCGTACGCAAAGATATAAGGCGCGACGATGTCCGAATGCAGCGGAAAGCCGATGCCGCTCGCATTCACGCGTGCGAGCTCCTCAATCATGATGGCCGCGTGGCCGAAGTCTCCGCCACCGCCGCCGTATTCCTCGGCGATCGTGCAGCAGAGCAGGCCTTCCTCGCCCGCGCGCCGCCAGACCGACTTGGGCACGATGCCTTCCTTTTCCCATTGATGATGAAACGGCTCGATTTCGCGCTCGACAAAGCGTCGAACCTGCTCGCGGAAGATTTCGTGATCGTCGCGGAATACGGTACGCATGAGGGCTGTCTCCAGATATTGGCTTGCGGCGTGCGCAGCCTCGAAAGGCGCGCACGCGTTTCCCGGGTTCATGGGTCCTTCGGATCAAACTGCCGGCTGGCGGTAGCGCTCCTTCAGAATGCGCCGCAGCAGCTTGCCGTTGTCGTGGCGCGGCAACGATTCCTCGAAGTCGACCGAGCGCGGCACCTTGATGTGCGAAAGCCGCGCGCGGCAGAACGCGATCAGTTCCTCGGCGAGCTGCGGGCACGCCGCGTCGCGCTCGCGCGGCTGCACGACGGCCTTCACGGCCTCGCCGAATTCGGGATGCGGCACGCCGATCACGGCGGCGTCGGCCACGGCCGGATGCTCGGCGAGCACGTTCTCGATTTCCTGCGGATACACGTTCACGCCGCCGCTGATGATGAGGTCCACGCGCCGGTCGCTGAGGTACAGGTAGCCTTCGGCATCGACATGGCCGATGTCGCCATACGTGGCCCAGCCATGGCGGTTATAGACGCTGCGCGTCTTCGCCGGATCGTTGTGGTATTCGAACGAGGGGCCGCCCTCGAAGAACACGCGGCCGATCTCGCCCACGGGCAATTCGTTATCCTCATCATCGACGATACGGATCCGCCCGTATTTCGAGCGCCCCACCGAGCCGCGATGGGCGAGCCATTCGTGCGAGCCAAGCGCCGTGAGCCCCACGCTCTCGGAGCCGGCGTAGTACTCGTAGATCACCGGGCCGAACCACGCGATCATCTGCTCCTTGACGTGCGGCGGGCAGGGCGCGGCGGCATGGATCGCCACGCGCAGGCTGCTCACGTCATAACGCGCACGTGTGGCTTCGGGCAGGTTCAGCAGGCGAATGAACATCGTCGGCACCCACTGGCTGTGCGTGACGCCGTAGCGTGCGATGGCGTCGAGCGCCGCTTCGGCGTCGAACTTCTGCAGCACGATGGCGCGGCCGCCCATGCGCAGCACACGCATCAGGTAGCGCAGCGGCGCGGCGTGATAGAGCGGCGCGGTGCTCAGGTAGACGGAGTCGGCGTCGAAGCCGAAGGTCTTTTTCCACGAGGCCGTTTCGGTGTCGTCGGTGTCGCGCTCCTCGAAGGGCACGAGCGGCTTGCGTATGCCCTTGGGCAGCCCGGTCGTGCCCGACGAATAGAGAAAATCGCGGCCGCGCGGCAGAGGTGGCAACGAGGGCGCGCCTGCGTGGGTGGCGGCGAGCGCGGCTTCGAGCGACGCGAAGCCGGGCAGCGGCTCATTCGCGCCGCAGGCGAAGCAGGCGAGGCCTTGTGCCGCGCCATCGGCTACGAGCGCGGCAGCCAGTTCGTGCATCGCCTGCGAGACGATTAGCACACGCGCGCCGCAGTCCTTGAGCACGTGCGCGATCTCGCGCGGTTTCAGCTGGATGCTGATGGGGGTGTAGTAGAGGCCCGCGCGCTCGGCGCCGATGGCGATGACCGCAAGCGCGGGGTGATTCTCGAACAGCAGCGCGATGCCGTCGCCGGGTTGCAGGCCGAGGCCGATGAGCCAGTGTGCGATGCGCTCGGCGCGTTCGTTCAGCTCGGCGTAGGTAATGACTTCGTTGAGTGCGGGAAAGCGCAGCGCTTCCCTCGTGGGTGCTGCTACAGCTAGTTCGCGGACACGCTCCACGGTCTCGTCTCCATGTCATGCGCGGCCCCAGTCATGCTGCCGAGCGCTGCCTCCACGCGCCTGACGAGCGACATCAGGCGCGGGGCGATGTCGTCGGTCAGCTGGTTGCCGCTGATGTTGAAAACTGCAATCGAACAGCTAAAAACCCAATACTCGTCGTCGATCGGGGCGGACAGCGGAATCGCCACCGAATGAATCTCGCGCTGCATGTCGCCGTGCGAAATCGTGCAGCCATGCGCGCGCAACTCCTGCTGCGCCTGGGCGAGGCGCTGGGCGAGCAGTTCGCCCTTGGCCGCGTCGCGCGCCAGCGTCTCCTGCAAGTACTGCTCGCGCTCTGCGGCGGGCACTGTCCACAGATACGCGCGGCCCGACGCCGTGCGCGAGAGCGAAAGCCGCGTACCCGTTTCCGAGCGGTACACGGCGCTGCCTTCGCCCTGGATCACTTCGGCGTACGCCATGTTCAGGCGGTAGCCCACCGCGAGCGTGACCTGGCCGTGGCAGTAGTCGGCGAGCTCCTGCATCATCGGCCGCGCGATCTGCCGGATCGTCATGCGGCCGAGCGCGGGCGCGGCGAGGCTCAGCATCTCCGTGCCGAGCACGTACTTCGAGATGCGCTCCGAATAGCGCAGCAGCCCGAACTCCGCGAGCGTATTGATGAGCCGCAGCGCCG